>Ga0335077_10007095_pt1 | contig 13873 bp, 11 predicted proteins | sample Lox_Sample_31_FD_207151 | JGI IMG/M metagenome (GOLD analysis project Ga0335077, IMG submission 207151) | Soil microbial communities from Loxahatchee National Wildlife Refuge, Florida, United States - Lox_Sample_3.1 | ecosystem: Environmental > Terrestrial > Soil > Wetlands | place: USA...
CGGGTCCTTCACCGCCTCGACCACGAATCCCGGCTGGACCGCCTGGTGGTCGCACTTGCGCATGAAGAAGGGGCCCTCGAGTCCCTCGTAGGACGAGTCCTCCCAGGCCTCGATCACCTTCTCGACGTCGTCGGAGCCCGCCTTCTGGATCACTTGCGAGAGCCAGTCGACGCCCTCGTAGGTCTCGCCGTCGAACATGTCCGGGTAGATGCCGTGCATGTCGTGGAAGCGCTTCACGAAGTCGTGGTTCTTCGGCGTGTCCACCGTGAAGGGGTAGCGCGATCCCCCGACCGTGCCCGCCATCGCGTCGCCGACGGCCTTCATGTTCTCGAGCTCCACGATCTCCATGATCGGCTTCACCTCGCGCGTGAGGCCGAACTGGTAGGCCTGCTTGAAGAAGATCGTGGCGTCCTGCCCGGGCATCGCCAGGTAGCACCCCTGGGCCCCGGACTGCTTCACCTTGGTGATGTAGCTCGCGAAGTCCTTGGTGCCGACGGGAGGGAAGTCCTTGCCGACGATCTCCTTGCCGGCGGCCGTGATCAGCTTCTCGAACGCGCCGACGCTGTCGCGTCCCCACGCGTAGTCGCCGCCGAGGCCGAAGAAACGCTTCATCGGCGATTCCGCCAGGTAGAGGCTCACGGCCCGCGCGCCCATCGGACCGCTGGTGTTCACGCGGAAGAAGTAGCGGTTCCAGCTCTTTGCCGTCAGGGAGCCCGCGCCGTTGATCGTGGACATGAAGATGACCTTCCACTCCGGACACTTCGCGGAGACGGCCAGCGCCTCCGAGGAGAGCGCGACACCGGTCAGGAACTTGACGCCGTCCTTCTCCACGAGCTTCTGCGCCTTCCTCACCGCCGTGGCGGGATCACCCGCGGTGTCCTCGTAGAGGAACTCGACGGGCCGTCCGAGGATGCCGCCCTTGGCCTTGACGTCCTTCGCGAATAGCTCGCAGGCCCGCTTGGCCTGGATCCCGTACTGCGCGTTGCCGCCCGACAGGGCGGCCGGAAGGCCGATCTTGATCGGCTCGGCCGCGAAGGCCCGCCGCGCGTACGCGGGGAAGCCGAGGCCGATTCCGACCCCGGTCACGAGGCCCGCTCTCACGAAGTCACGTCGCGTCGTGTTCATGCCCGCTCCTCCATCGAGGTCCTCACGACCTCAGTGTTCAAGTGCCGATGCTCGATCCGCGCGTCTCTCGTGACGCCGCGGATTATAGCCGCGGGATCAGTCCGCCCACAAGAGGGCGCGTGCGTGCCCACTCCGCGCGGCCGGCCCCACAGGCGCCCCGCCGCCACCCGCCCGGTTTCGCGCGCGTCGCTCGAGACAAACCGAGACGCTACCGACGCGGTGCGCGCCTTGCCCGGTCGCGCGGCCCTTGATAGCATCGCCCCCAGCGCGGCTCATCTCGACGGACGGCGCGTGCGGACGGATGCGTCGCCGCAATTCTCGGAGGCGACGACCGATGCTCTGGGTGGGCGTGGACGTGGGCGGCACCTTCACGGACGTCGTCGTCTACGACGAAAGCGACGAGACGATCCGCGTCGGAAAAGCCACGACGGTTCCCGCCGATCCCACCCAGGGGCTCCTGCAGGCGTTCGCCAAGCTCGGCGTCCGTTTGCCGGCGACGGAGCGGCTGGTTCACGGGACCACCATCGGGACGAACGCGATTCTCGAGCGCAAGGGAGCCGACGTCTGGGTCATCACCACGCGCGGATTCGGCGATACCCTCGAGATCGCTCGGACGAATCGCGCGGTCCTGTACGACATCCGCGCGCTCAAGCCCGCGTCGCTCGTGCCACGCCAGCGCGTCGTCGAAGTGGACGAGCGGATGGCCTACGACGGAACGGTGCTGCGTCCTCTCGATCCGGTCGGCGCCAGCGAGGCGGCGGAGCGGATGGCCGCCGTCACCGGTGGCGGCGGTCCGGCCGCGGCGGCGATCTGTTTCCTCCACAGCTATGCCAATCCGGCTCACGAGGAGACGGCGGCACGGATCGTCCGGGAGCGGCTCCCCAGCTGGTTCGTCTGCACCTCGCGGGAAGTGTTGCCGGAGTTCCGGGAGTACGAGCGCTTCAGCACGACGGTGCTCAATGCCTACATCGGACCCCTCGTCGCCCGCTACCTCACATCGCTGGCCGCGACGCTCGCGGGACTCGGCCACACCGGGAAGGTCTTCATCACGACCTCGAGCGGCGGCATCACGACCTCGGAAGTGGCCGCCCGATTTCCCGTGCACACCGTGCTCTCGGGACCGGCGGGAGGAGTGGCCGCGGCGCTCCACCTGGGACGGCTGACGGGCTGGAAGAACCTCATCACCTGCGACATGGGAGGGACGAGCACCGATGTGTGTCTGATCGAGCAGCTCGAGGCCACTCTCTCGACCGAGCAACACATCGCCGGGCTGCCGAATCGGACTCCTCAGATCGACATCAACTCGATCGGGGCGGGCGGCGGGAGCCTGGCCTGGCTCGACGCCGGCGACACGCTCCGCGTGGGACCGAGGAGCGCAGGCGCCACGCCGGGGCCGGCCTGCTATGGGCGCGGCGGACTGGAGCCGACCATCACGGATGCCAATCTGCTGCTCGGCCGCGTGCCCGCGGATGTTCCGCTCGCGGGCGAGGTGAAGCTCGACGAGGGGCTCGCGCGCACGGCCATCGGGAACCTCCTCGGACGGATCCCGGGGCTCAGCACCGAGGAGGAGCTCGCCGACGGGATCGTCCGCATCGCCACGGCGCGGATGGTGAGCGCGATCAAGGAGATCTCCATGGCCAAGGGATACGATCCCCGCGACTTCGCGCTGCTGGCGTACGGCGGCGCGGGGCCGATGCACGCCGCCTTCGTCGCGGAGGAGCTCGAGATCCCTCGCGTGGTGGTCCCGTGGGCGCCGGGAAACTTCTCGGCCTTCGGTTCCCTGATCGGCGACCTGCGCCGCGACTACGTGCAGACGCGTCTGCTCCCGACGAGGGGCGCGGCGTTCGCGGACGTCGTCGACACCTTTGCGGCGCTCGAGCGGGAGGCGACGTCGGCGCTCGCGGCGGAGGGCGTCGCTCCCGAGCGCATCTGGACCCTGCGCACGCTCGGGATGCGGTACGTCGGCCAGGCCTGGGAAGTGCTGGTGCGGGTTCCCGACGACGCGCTCGGCATCGAGGCGCTGGAGGAAGCGTTTCACCGGAGCCACGAGCGCCGCTACGGACACCGAAACGACGGCGCCGTCGAGATCGTGAACTTCCGGCTCACCGTGGTGGGGACGACGGCGAAGCCCTCGTTGCCGCGCCCGCCGGACCTGGGGTCCGTCGCCGACGCTCGCCGGACCGAGCGGCCCGTCTCCTTCGACGGCGCCTTCATCAGGTCGCCCGTGTACGTGCGTGAGCGTCTGCCGCAGGGCGCGCGTCTTCCGGGTCCCGCCATCGTGGAGGAGATGGGAGCCACCACCGTCGTGCCCCCCCTGTGGTCGGCCACAGTGGGCGCCTCGGGCGAGCTCCTGCTCGAGAGGAGCGGCGTATGAACGTCATCGATCCCATCACGCTCGAGGTCCTCTGCGAGGGACTGATCGCCATCGTGCGCGAGATGCGCGCCACGGTGATCCGCGCCTCCTACTCGCCGGTGATCTGGGAGCTGGACGACTTCTCGTGCGCGCTCTTCGACCCCCAGGCGCAGATGATCGCCCAGTCCGAGGATCATCCCGGCCACGTGCTCCCCATGCCGTGGTCCGTCCGCTGCGCGATGGAGGATTTCGCGGGCGACATCCATCCCGGCGACATCATCCTGCTGAACGACCCGTATCGGGGCGGCACCCATCTGAACGACGTGACCATGCTCTACCCGGTCTTCGACGAGGGAGAGCTGTTCATCTTTCCCGCCGTCCGCGCCCACTGGGCGGACGTGGGCGGCATGACGCCGGGAAGCTATTCCGGCCTGTCGACCAACATCTACCAGGAAGGCGTGCGCATCCCGCCCATCAAGATCTACGAGGCCGGCACGTGCAATCGGGCCGCCATGGCGCTGCTCTTGAGCAACATGCGGCTGCCCGAGGACCGCCTCGGCGATTTCCATGCCGCGCTGGGCGCGTGCCGGGTGGCGGAGGGGCGCATCGGAAAGCTCCTGTCGCGCTACGGCAAGAAGACGGTGCTCGACGGGATCGCGCTCAACCTCGACCGGTCCGAGCGGCGGCTGCGCGAGAAGATCGCGGCGCTGCCGGACGGCGAGTACGTGGCCGAGGACTATCTCGAGTTCTACGAGGACGGCCGACTCGATCCAGTGCTCATGCGCCTGGCGCTGACGGTGCACGGCGATGAGATCGTCGCCGACTTCCGAGGGTCGAGCCCGCAGGTGCCGGGAGTGGTCAACTCGAGCCTGGCGACCACCGGGGCCGGCGTCTTCGTGGCGATCAAATCCACGCTCGATCCGGAGGGTCCGATCAACCACGGCGTGTTCCGGCCCATCCGCCTCGTGGCGCCCGAGGCGTCCATCGTCGACGTCCGTCAGGATGCTCCCGCGGGCGCGCACGGCGAAGTGCGCAAGCGCGCCGTGTCCGTGACCCTGGCGGCGCTGGCCCAGGTCGTGCCCGAGCTCGTGTCCGGAGACCTGTGCGGCACCTCGTTTCCCAACGCGATCGGTGGCTACGATCCTTCGCGTGGACGTCACTACGTGTACTACGAGGCCCCGGCCGGCGGGAACGGCGGCTTCCGCGAGAACGACGGGTCGAGCGCCTACGGAAACATCGACTTCGGGAACATCCGCACCATCCAGACGGCGGAAGCGCTGGAGAGCGGCATGCCCCTGATGGTCGAGCGCTGCCTCCTCCGCCGCGATTCGGGTGGCGAGGGACAGATGCGCGGCGGGCTCGGCATGCGCCGCGAGCTGCGGCTCCTCGCTGGTGAGGCCCGCTACTCGGTGCTGAGCGACCGCGCCGCGATTCCGCCCTTCGGCATGGGCGACGGAAGACCGGCAGCGCCGGTGGACGTCTCCGTCATTCGCCACGGCGTGGAGCTCACGTTCCCGACCCCCGGCAAGGTGACCGGGTATCCGCTGGTCGCCCAGGACGTGGTGGTGATGCAGTCTGCGGGAGGCGGCGGCTACGGCGACCCGCTCGCGCGCGATCCCGAGCGCGTCAGGCAGGACGTGGCGGCGGGAAACGTTTCCTCCGAGCGGGCGCGCGATGGCTACGGCGTCGTGCTCACCGCGGACGGACAGGTCGAGGAGATCGCGACACGGGCGCGTCGCGCGGAGCTGGGCGCGGCGCGGTGCCGGCTCCCGGTACGAGAGGACGATCGTGATCCGTACGAAGGCCGGCGGGGCAAGCATCGAGTGCTGCGCCTGGCGCCGGCGCTGGCGTCGCGGCTCGGCCTCGGGCCGGGCGACCTCGTGGAGCTGGCCGGGCGCCACCCGGCGCCATTGCGCGCCTGGGTGACGCTCGACGCCGACATGCGCGACGACCAGGTGCCTCTCGATGCGCTCGGACGTCGCATCCTGGGGCTCGAGGCTGGAGACCTCGTCGCGCTCCGGCGCCTCCACATGCCGTCCATTCCTGGCGGGTTGGCGCGGTGAGCGGATCCGCGACGTTCCCCGGGATCCGCCCCGGTCTTCGCGGGGAACAGCGCGCGATCGTCACCGACACGATGGTGACGAAGCACGCCGGAGGAACGCTCGGCATCCTGACGACGCCCTCGATGATTCTCCTGATGGAGGAGACGGCCCAGGAGGTGACGCGTCCTCATCTGCCCACGAATCGCACGACGGTTGGATTCGAGATCGCGGTTCGCCATCTCGCTCCGGCGCCGCTCGGCGCCGAGATCACGCTCTTCGCCGAGCTGCTCGCCGTGGACGGCAAGAAGCTCCTCTTCGCCGTGAGCGCCCGGAGCGAGCAACGCACGATCGGCGAGGGCACGCTTCGTCGCACCATCGTCGAGCTGGGGACGCTGGAGGGGGCCGGCGGGAGCAAGCCATCCGGGGGCTGACGATCTCCCGGACGCCGTGAGATGGGCAGGATCTTGATGGTCGTCTCGCTCGTGGTCCTCGCGCTCGGAGTCCCGCCGCGCGCGTGGGCCATCACCGCCACGGCAGAGCTCCGCCGGTACACCGATGAGGTGATCCGGATCCTCCAGGACCCGAGGTTGACCCCGGCGGCTCGCCGGGCCGCCGTTCGCGACATCGCGGACGAGGCCTTCGATGTCAAGGAGACGGCCAGACGCGTGCTGGGCCCGCACTGGCAGGAGCGCACCGGCGCCGAGCAGGAGGAGTTCGTGCGGGTCTTCCACGATTTCCTCGAGCAGACGTACCTCTCCCGCCTCGACCTCTACAGGGGCGAGCGCGTTCGCTACGTGAGCGAGCGTCAGGATGGCGAGCGCGCCGTGGTGCACGCGATGATCGTGATGCGACTCGGGATGGAGATCCCGGTCGAGTCGCGCCTTCTCAAGAGGAGCGGGCGCTGGCGCGTCTACGACGTGTTGATCGAGCAGCGAAGCCTCGTCGGCAGCTACCGTTCGCAGTTCGACCGCATCATCCGGACGGGCTCCTACGCGGAGCTCGTCGATCGCCTGAAGGCGCACGTCGAGCGTGCCGCCGAGACCACGCCGCGCGGAGCGACGGCCCCGGCCCGATAGAGTCAGAAGTTCGTCAGCTGCGCGCGGGTGTGAGGGTGGGGGAAACTTGCGTAGGATGCGAGCGTCGGCTACGATGTTGGCGTCGTTGCCACTTCCTCGAATCTCCGAAAGAAATGTTTCGTGAGGACCACTGTCCTCATCGGCGGCGCAGGGGGCGTGCATGGAGCGACCGGGGATCCGCGACCTCGTCGGGCGAGCGATGATCGACAAGGAATTCCTCGCCGAGCTCGTGCGCGATCCCGCGGCGATGCTCGCTGACTACGATCTCAGCGCGGAGGAACGCTCGGCCATCATGCAGGCCGTGGGACGGACGGGCACCGTCCCGGACCGCGAGCGCGCGCGGGCGCTCCAGAACGTGATGATGAAGCGCTGGGCCACGTGAGACGGGCATCGCGGCCCGCACGGGCGTAGTCGAGTGCCGAGTCGTCCCGACATCCTGTTCCTGCGCACGGCCCCGCTCTTCAAGGATCTCGACGAGTCGACCCTGCAGGCCCTCTGGCCGCGTCTTCGGGAGAAGAGGCTCCGGAAAGGCGAGATCCTGTTTCGCACCGGCGATCCCGGCGACGAGCTGTTCCTGATCTACTCGGGCCGCATCGTCGTCTCCAAGCACGTGACCGGACGAGTGGAGCAGGTGTTACGACACATGGAACCGGGCGAGGCCTTCGGCGAGATGTCGCTGTTCGGCGACGAGCAGACCCGCTCGGCCACCATCCAGGCGGAGACCGACGCCACGCTCCTCGGCTTGCATCGCGACAACCTGAACCAGTTCATCGAGTCGAGCCCGCGCGATGCCGCCAAGTTCTTTCTCGAGATGATCCGGATTGCGTTCAAGCGGCTGCGCGACACCTCGGACCTCGTCGCCGAGGTGACACGGTGGGGGCTCGAGGCGACGGGGCTCGACGTCGAGCACAAATAGCGCGTCATGGCGGGGCCGCCCGACGCGAGCGAGCACGTCGAGCCGCGGCCCAAGCGCGCGCGCATCGAGCTCCTGGTCCGCGGAGAAGACGGCGCCGGGTTCGAGACCCGCGAGGTCCCGAGCGCGCGCGCCTACCTCGCGAGCCGCCCGCAGCGAATCCCCGCCGACCAGTGCGAGCTGGCGCGCCTGCCCTCGGGGTTGCGCGGCGCCGCCACCTATGTCCTCAAGAACCGCCGCACCGAGCACTATCTCCTTCTCACCGAGCAGGAGCGGTTCCTCTGGGAACAGATGGACGGTCACGCGTCGCTGCAAGAGATCGGCACCGCCTACGTGCTCCGCTACGGGGCCTTCGACTTCGACATCATCCCGACGTTGATCGCCAAGCTCGGACGGGCGGATCTCCTCACCATGCGCCCGGTCTCCCGGCTGCGGCAGGTGCTGGCCCGCAACCGGAAGAACCCGGCGGCGCGCGCCACCGAGGCCACCCTCCACGCCCTCGAGAAGCTCACCGTCACGAGCCGGAAATCCCACGAGGTTTTCGCGCGGATCTACCGTCACGGCGCGTGGCTGCTCTTCACGCCCGTGGCCGTGGTCGCACTGGCGCTCCTGGTGGCGCTGGGGGCGCGGGGCGCCATCGAGCTCTGGCACGAGAGCGGCGAGGTCACGTCGGGGCTCAGGACCCACCCGCTGATCGTCCTCGTCCTCGTGAAGCTGTGCTTCTGGCTGACGGTGGTGGCGCACCAGCTCATGCACGCGCTGGCCTGCGTCCACGCGAAGCGCCGGGTCCGTGAGTTCGGCTTCACCATGCTCAACGGCTTCCTCCCGACGTTCTACGTGGACGTGACGGACGTGTTCATGGCGAACCGGCGCGCGCGCATCATGAACGCGCTGGCGGGGCCGCTGGTGCACCTGGTCTTCGGCTCCGCTTATCTCTGGACGGCGAGCCTCGCCGGGCCGGGGCTCCTGAAGGGGTTCCTGGCGGCGTCGGCCATCCTGCAGCTGCAATCCTTCTTCGTGAGCCTGTATCCCTTCTGCTTCCTCGAGATGGACGGCTATCACATCCTGGCGGACCTGGTGGCCATGCCGACCCTCAATCACGACTCGGTGCGCTTCGTGCGCGACGCGCTCTGGTCCCGTCTCCGGACCGGCACGGGACTCAACCGGCAGGAGGTCGCCTACCTCGCCTACTTCGTGCTCTCCGTCGCCTCCATCGCCGGCTTCCTGGCCCTGAATGCCTGGGTGCTGATCCACGCGATCAGGAGCTCCTGAGCCCCGAGCTCCTGCATCGACGTCACGCCACTCCGGAGGCGACGAGAGCCACCAGGCGGCCGATCGATCCCGAGAGCGGCCCCGGGAGCGTCTGCCGGAACGCGCGCTGTTGCTCCTCCTCGCTGGCCTCTTCGAGGCGCATCTGGGCTCGGAGGCGCACGGTCGGCCCGAGGAGACGCGACACTTCGAGGATGAACTGCACTGCGCGTTCCGCGCGATCCGCCCCGGCGGGAACCTCCCGGATCCATGGGAGGGCGGTGTCGCGCAGTCTTCGGCTGATCCTGATCGTGCTGGCCTCGACGCGGAGCAGGTCTCCCGCGACGGCGCCCCACTCGAGCGCGAGCTCTGCCATCGCGTCGCCAACCGCGTGGGCCAGGGCCGGCGCGCTCTCGTGCGCGATCAACTCGCCGAGCGCCGGGCTCCACACCGGTGGCAGCGGTGACGGCGGCGCGTGGTCCGGAGTGACGGCCGGGGCCTCGATCACTTCTCCCGCGCGATCGAGGACCAGGCGATCTTCGATGGACCTCCCGAGCGCCCACAGAGAGCAGATGGTGCGGTCCCCGTCGGTCCGCACGACCCGCGGCTCGCGGCGAATCACCTCCTGCCAGTCGCGACGGTAGAACCTCGCGCCGCCCAGCGTCACAGTGTCGATCTCGTGGCGCAGCTGCACCGAGACATCGGGCGCCACGTGATGGCGCTCGTGTGGAGCGGGGAGCCAGTCGAGGTGGCCCCCGTCCATGAAGCGGTCGAGCGGATCGGCCACCTGAGGGTCATAGCGGAAAGACTCGAGCAGCGCCGTGAAGAGATGCTCGGTCGGATACGGGCCGCGGTAGCGGACACGCGTCACGCCCTGGTCCTTCATCAGCCCGGCCAGCAGGTCGAGGACCGCGGTGCCCACGCCGGGAGGCAGACGGCGGGGATCCGCGAGCGGGGGAATCCAGTCGAGCCGCTCATAGTCGAGCGACTGGAACACCGTCACCGCCTGGCGCGGAACCCATGGTCCCGAGGCGTCCAGGAGCCAGACGCGATCCGAGGGTCCCCAGCCGGGATGCGTGCCGGTCCCGGGCTCGATCCCGACCCAGCTCCCGAGGGCCGTGCAGCACTTGGCCCACGCGAGGGCGCCGTCGGCACGCCACCGGAGCGCGGCGATCAGGTGCCCGTGCCGGTCGAACTGAACCAGACGGCGTCGTTCCGGGCCCGGATCGAAGCCGATCAGCGTGCCCCAGCGCCCGGCCGTGACCGGTGGATCATCCTCACTCATGCTTCGAGCCAGGGCGCCGATGCGCGCGGGGTCGAGCGCCGTGATCTCGGGACGCCCGAGCCACGACGCGAGGCGCTCGGCGAGGCCGCGGTCCATGTCGGGATGATACAATCCGGCGCGTGAGAACACTCGTGGTCGCGTTGGCGCTGATGCTGGCGGCCTGCACCACTGCCGTTCGCGTGCCTCGCGAGCCCTTCACCGACATCCCGGTGCCGGCTGGGTGGGTGACTTACTCCCGCGACGCCGTGATCACCGAGACCCCGACCGTCACGACGGCCAAGCTCATCTATTTCTCCCAGGCGTCCGTGGACGCGTCGCTCGACGAGGCGCGACGGCTCCTGGTCGAGAAGGGCTGGACCGAGACGAAGAGCGAGCGCTTCGTGAACCCGGAGAAGTTTCCGGGCGTGTGGGCGGAGTTCTCCAAGAAGGACGACACCTGCCGCGTGACCGTGATCGAGGGGGCCCAGGCCACCCACGTGGACTACACGATCGCGCGCGTGAACCCTCCCCGCTGATGGCTCCGACCGATCTGGTGTGGCGGCCGGCGCTCGAGCTGGCGGCGATGATCCGGGACAAGGCGGTGTCGCCGGTCGAGCTGGTCGATCAGGTGCTGGCCCGCATCGCGCGGCTGAATCCACGGCTCAACGCGTTCTGCACGGTGACCGCAGAGGACGCGCGCGAGGCGGCCTCGGCCGCCGAGGTCGCCGTGATGACGGGCGAGCCGCTCGGCCCTCTTCACGGCGTGCCGTTCTCCGTCAAGGACCTGATCTTCACTCGCCGCGTCCTCACCACCGGCGGCTCTCGCCTCTTCGCCGGTCACGAGCCGGAAGAGGATGCCGTCGTCGTCGAGCGGCTCAAGGGCGCCGGCGCCATCCTCGTCGGCAAGACCAACACGCCGGAGTTCGGGCACAAGGGCGTGACGGACAACCAGGTCTTTGGCGTCACGCGCAACCCCTGGAATCCCGAGCTGACTCCCGGTGGCTCGAGCGGGGGAGCCGCGGCGGCCGTGGCGGCGGGACTCGGTCCGCTCGGCGTCGGCACCGACGGTGGCGGATCCATCCGCATTCCTTCCGCGTTCTGCGGGATCTACGGACTCAAGCCGTCGTTTGGCCGCGTGCCCTTCTACCCCGCATTTCCCGGCCTCCACGGCTTGAGCGTCACCGGTCCCATGACGAGGACGGTGCGCGACGCGGCGCTGATGCTGGACGTTATGGCCGGCCCGGATGACCGTGATCGGCACTCACTGCCGGCGGAGTCCGGCAGCTCGTACCTGGCCGCGTGCGATGCCGGGATCGAGGGGCTCTCCGTCGCCTGGTCGCTGGATTTCGGCTATGCGCGGGTGGATCCGCAGGTGGCGGAGCTCTGCGCCGAGGCCGCGGAGCGATTCGAGTCGCTCGGCTGTCACGTCGAGGTCGTCACGCCGTCGTGGGAAGATCCCGAAGAGATCTACCGCGTGATGGGGGCGGCGGAGATGTACGCCGCCTGGGGCCAGGCGATGGTCGACGGCGAGGCGCGGCTCGATCGGAGCCTCGTCGCGCTGCTCAGTTTCGGCCGCACGATCGGCATCGAGGCCTACCTCGGCGCGATGCATCGCCGCGAGGCCTTCTGGACCGACGTGCAGCGCTTTCTCGCGCGCTTCGATCTGCTGATCACGCCCACCGTGGCCGTGCCGCCCTTCGCCATCGGTCGCCCCGCCGTCAAGGAGATCGACGGCCATCCGGCGTCACCGCTGGGCTGGCTGCCGTTCACCTTCCCGTTCAACATGACCGGTCAGCCCGCCGCCAGCGTGCCGGTCGGCTTCACCCCGACGGGTCTGCCGGTCGGATTGCAGATCGTCGGACGACGTCATGGCGAGCGGACGGTGCTCGCGGCGTCTGCCGCGTTCGAGGCGGCGGCGCCGTGGGCTGCGCATCGGCCCGCGCTCGACTGACGCTTCCGTGACCGCCCCCTCGCGGTGGTGAGGGCATTGCGCGGTGAGTGGTGGGTGTCCACCATCCGTATAATGGCAGGCATGGCGCGCGCCCAGCTCTGGCTGGAGAAGGCTGCCCAGCGTATCGGAGGCCCCCGGGTGCTGGCGCTGCCGCTCCTTCGCGCGCTGGCGGTGCTCGCGGGCTTCGTGTGGGTGCTCCTGGCTCCGAGCGAGTCCCGCGGCTGGGAGCCGGCGCAGAGCGTTCTGCTTGCCTTCTTCGTCTATAGCGCGGCCCTGATGGTGGCGCTCTGGCGCTGGCCAGCCCGGACCCTCGGCCTGAACCGTCTGGTCGCGGTCGCGGATCTGGCCTTTGCGCTCTTGCTGATCCACGTGACGGGCGGCACGCGGAGCGTCCTCTTCCTGGCCCTGCTCTTGATTGCCGGCGTCCAGGCGTACTATTACGGCCTTGGCCGCGGAGTCGGCGTCGCCATCGTGGCGGCCCTCGCCTACCTCGTTGTGGTCTGGCCGACCATCGATCGGGCCGGGTGGGCCAACACCGTGATCCGCATCGTCGTGCTCGTCGGGACGGCCATCGGGATCGGGATCCTCGCCCAGATGGAGCGAAGCGAGCGCCGAGCCGTGGCGAAGCTCTCCGGCGACATTCAGGGTCGGGAGCAGTACATCCGCAGCGTGATCGAGAGCCTGGGCGAAGGGCTGGTCACGCTCGATCTCGAGGGTCGCGTGACCGGCTGGAACCGGGCCATCGAGCAGCGGTACGGCATCACCGCGGCCAACGTGATGGGGCGGGGCTTCCTCGATCGGTTTCCGAGCTATGCCCAGGAGGGACTCGCCGAGCCGCTGCGCAAGTTGCTGGCGGGGGAGATCGAGGACTTCACGCTGGAGGCGCTCACCCACGAGACGCCGAACAAGGCGCAGGTCGTCCAGAATCTCAAGGGCACCCTGCTGCGCCAGGGCGGCCGGCCGGCCGGCGCGGTCCTGCTGATCCAGGACATCACGGAGCGTGTCGCCCTGGAGCGCTCGGCCCGTCAGACGGAGAAGCTCGCCGCGCTCGGGACGCTGGCGGCGGGGCTCGCCCACGAGCTGAACAATCCCATCGGGATCATCTCCTCGCGGATCGAGATCATGTTGCTCGACGCCGAGGCCGAGCGGCTGTCGGCAGTGGTCATGGAGGACTTGCGCGTGCTGCACCGTCACGCCCAGCGCGTGGCCCGCATCGCGCAAGGACTGCTGTCGTTCGCTCGGCAATCGTCCGGGCAACGTGGACCCGTGGACCTGAACCACGTGGTGGAGGAGACCCTACTGCTCATGGAGAAGCAAGTCGTCAAGGGCGGAATTGCCATGAAACATGCGCTGGCGCCGGACCTTCCCGCGGTACTGGGCGACGGGAATGCGCTGCAGCAGGTGCTCGTCAACCTCCTGACCAATGCTCGCGATGCCCTGGTCCAGGGAGGCGAGATCGCCGTCGCCACCGGACTGGCGCCGGCGGGCGGTGTGCGTCTCATCGTGAGCGACACCGGACCCGGGATCCCGCCCGAGGTGCTGCCGAGGATCTTCGATCCGTTCTTCACCACCAAGACCGAAGGCACCGGGCTCGGACTCTCCATCTCTTACGGCATCGTCCGCGAACACAAGGGAACGGTGGACGTGCACTCGAAACCGGGAGCAGGGACGACGTTCATCCTGACGTTTCCGTCCCTGGCCGTCGAGGTCAACGCCTGATGCGGGCCCGCGTGTTGATCGTGGACGACGAGCCCGACATGGTGGACAACGTAGTTCGCATCCTCGGCCGCACGGGCTACGACTGCGTCACCGCGACCGATCCCCGACGCGCACTGGACCTGCTCGAGTCCGAGCCGCCCGACATTCTTCTAACGGATCTCAGGATGCCCGAGGTCGATGGC
>Ga0335077_10007097_pt1 | contig 13871 bp, 7 predicted proteins | sample Lox_Sample_31_FD_207151 | JGI IMG/M metagenome (GOLD analysis project Ga0335077, IMG submission 207151) | Soil microbial communities from Loxahatchee National Wildlife Refuge, Florida, United States - Lox_Sample_3.1 | ecosystem: Environmental > Terrestrial > Soil > Wetlands | place: USA: Florida...
ATCCGCCACCACGCCCACGATTTCGATCTGGTCCGGCGAATCGCCGAACCCGTAGAGCTGGCCGATCGGATTCCTTCCCGCGAAGTAGCGGCGCGCCAGTTCCTCGTTCACGATCGCCACCTGCGCCGGGCCCACGTCCCTTTCCGTGAACGTGCGCCCCATGCGCAGCGGGATGCCGGCGGCTTTGAAGTAATCCGGTCCAATGTAGGTTTCCGCCAGTTGGCGGCTCTCACCGGGCGGAAACGCATAACCGGGAAAGTGCACCGGACCGCTGCGGGTCATACCGGCCTCGATTAACCCCCGATTGACCAGGGTGGCGGCATTCACTCCCGGCACCGCCGCGATCCGCTCCGCGACGTGCTCGTACACCGCCGTCCATTGGCTGCGCGGATACCCGCCCGCATCCAGGTTGATCCGCACCTGCAAGACGTGCTGGCGTTCAAAGCCTGCGTCCAGCGTAGTGAGGTTGCGAAGCGTCGCGATGAAGAGGCCCGCGCCCACCAGCAACTGAATCGCGAGCGCCAGTTCGGCAATCACCACCGCCTTGCCTGGCGTAACCCGCCACGTTCTCACGCCCTGAGTCCTCAGGTGATGGAGAGAGCCGCTGGTAGCCGGTCCGGTGGCGCGCCATGCCGGGGCGAGGCCGAACAGCAGGCCCGTGAACATCGAAACCGCCAGTGTGAAACCGAGCACGCGATGGTCCGGACCGATGTCCAACAGCACCGGGACCTGTCCCTGGGGCAACATACCCACCAGCAGGCGGCTGCTCCACAGCGCAAACAGAACACCCAGCCCTCCTCCGCAAAGTGAGAGGAGCAGGCTTTCCACCAGAAGCTGGCGCACCATTCGGAACCGTCCGGCGCCGATCGCCAGCCGTAGGGCAATCTCTCTCTGCCGAGCGTTGGCGCGGGCCAGCAGCAGGTTGGCGACGTTCGCACACGCAATCAGCAGCACGATGGCCACCAGCACCATGAGCGCCAGCAAGGGCTCCGAAAACTGTTGGCGTAACCGGGAGAAGCCGCGGCCGGCCGGCTCCAGGGCGATGCTTTGGGGTAGCGGCTTCCTGCCCTCCTGAAAAGCCCGCTGGTCGGCGGGGCTCATCCGCGTAAACTCGTACTGTGCGTAGATGGGGGTGAGGTCGCTTCTGACCTGTGCCTGCGACATGCCGGGCCCGATCCGCCCCATGACGGTGACCCACGTGGTTTCCGAATTCTTCACGTTGTGCAGAAGATTCTCGGGCGCCGACACGGCCGGCTGCAGCTGCATGGGGATAAAGATATCGGGCGAACTGCCCACCTGAATCCCGAAAAACTCGGGAGGCGTCACCCCCACCACTGTCAGCCAGACGCTGTTCACATTGATGCTTCGTCCGAGTACCGACGGATCGCGGTGATAGGCCCTGTTCCAGTAGCGGTAGCTCAGCATGGCCACGGCGCCCTGCGGGCCCCCGGCGCCTTCGATGGAGTCGTCGGCGGGTGCGATGGTACGGCCGATCAGCGGCGCGACTCCCAGCACCTCGAAGTAGTTTCCGGAAACCAACTGGCCCTCGTGTACGGCGCGGTCGCCGCCGGCGGATGTATCGCGCCACGTGGTACTCCCCGCGGCAGCCAGGCTCCCGATCGAGCGGTTATGGTCGCGCCATAGAACGTAGAGCGGGTAACTCTGGGCAGTGCTCGCCTTTCCGGAAGCATAGGCCCGGCAAACCGCCCACAACTCCTGTGGGTTGGCCACCGGAAGCATCCGCAAGACCAGGGCGTCCAGCAGACTAAAGATCGCGGTGTTCGCACCGATACCCAGGGCAAGCGAGAGGACCGCCACTGCGGTGAAACCGGGACTGTGCCGAAGTACGCGGAAGGCATAGCGGAGATCCTGTGCGAGGCTCTCGAGCCGGGTCCATCCCAACGAGTTCCTGCTGTCCTCGGCGATCAGCGCCGCGTTGCCGAACTCGCGGCGTGCCCGCAAACGGGCTTCGTTCTCGGGCAATCCGCTCTCCCTCAGCGCAGCGGTCTTCTCTTCCAGGTGCGCCTCCAGTTCCTCACCGATCGATCCGCGAATGCGCAACCGCTCCAGGAATCGCTTCATGACGGTGCCATCCTCATCACTCTCCGGAAGCCTTCCAGCATCCGTTCAAACGCGGAAACTTCGCGCGCCAGTTGTTGGCGCCCGGCGGCCGTGATGCTGTAGATTCGCACCCGCCGGTTGCGCGCCGATACGCCCCACTCCGAAGAGACCCAGCCCGCCTTCAACATGCGCAGGAGCGCGGGATACAGTGTGCCCTCCTCCACCTGGAGCAGATCGTTGGAACCCTGCCGGATGGTCTCCGCCAGAGCGTAGCCGTGCATCGGCTGCCGGCGGAGGGTCTGCAGGATCATCATTTCGAGCGACCCGGGAAAGAGGTCGCGGGTGGGAGTTTCCTTCATATCTATTCGCTCTATGCCTAGAGTGAACTCATGAAGGGGTTTTGTCAAGCCAAGATCGGCCGCCCCCGCCCGGGCAGCTGTCCTACGCCAGGCGCCGCAGAGCGGCAAGCGACGTTGCCATCCCAACCAGGTCGTCGCCGTTGATCGACCTGACCACGGCAAACCACTCTTCGTTCACAGTGTCCGGGCGGAGGGCTCCGGCGATGGCGCTGCCGATAGACGCTACCGAGTCCGAGTCTCCACCGAGGTTCGCCGCCAGCAGCGTGGTTTCCTGCGCGGACTGCGTGATCAGAGCCAGGCTGATCGCGAGCGGAACGATGTTCTCTGCGCGGTTGGGAAAGTACATCGCCGCGAGCTCATCAACGGCGAGGTCCTTCCATTTCGCCAGGTCGGAATACGTTTCTTGAATGGACGCCGCCATGGTGCGGCCCTCCGCGTGCGGCCGCAAGCTTTCGGCCCGGGTGGATGCCCGTATCGCGGCTGCCAGCACGTCACTGGCCTGCAGTCCGTCGAGGGCCGCTGAGACAGCACCCGCCACCGCGGCTGCCCCACAAACGGCCATCGGTCCCGCGTGGGTGGGGATCGCGCACTCATAGGCCCCCTGCACCAGCTCATCCAGCCTGCCCGGTGGATAGACCACTCCGACCGGCGCTGCTCGCATGGCGGCGCCGCAGCCATCGCCACCAGAGGCAATTCGCGACGGATCGGCGTGCTGCACGAACGTCCATAGCGACACTCCCGGGTGGAGCGATTTCCTGCATTGCAGGAGCTCGCATCCGATCGCCTGATGGGTGGGCGGTCTGTGCCGGAGGAGCGCTCGGGTCACCGCGAGAGTCTGTTCGGTATCGTCAGTGGTCTCGCCGATGCGCCATTCGTACCGCTTGCCTGCATACCGCGGGATCACAGCTCCAGGCCGGCCGTGGAATCCCGTCACTCGTCCGGGATACCAGCGCTGGAGATCGGCTCTCGACAACGTTTCGGTTTGCTTGCCAATCGCATCGCCTGCCGCGAGGGCCATGTAACAGCCGATCACGCGATCCTGAAGCAGCAAAGGGCGGGCCAAATTCCCGGTTTCGCATGCGGAAGCGGATACTACGTTTCCTAGAACTCCCATATTCACCATTAGGTTAGCGCCATACCTGTAACCAAAGGCAGTAAAGACTACGAGGCCGATTCGCGCCACGCTTGGTAGAGGCCATACCACGAAAGCTATTTTTATGCCAGTCTCTTTTCTGCTGCTCCAGGCCACCAAGACTACTGCCCTGATGACTGCGCTGATTCCTCTGGTCTTGGGTGCCCTTTGCGTGCTCTTTACCATCTCGCTTTACAACGGTCTGGTGCGGGCCCGCATTCGCACGCGCGAGGCTTGGAGCGGGATCGACGTGCAACTCAAGCGTCGCGCCAGCCTCATCCCGAACCTGGTCGAGACCGTCCGCGGATACGCCACCCACGAGCACGAGGTGTTTGCCGAAGTGGCGCAGGCTCGCGGCGCTCTTGCCAAGGCCGCCGGACCGGCAGCCTCGGCGGCCGCCGACGGCATCCTCACCCAGGCACTTGGCAAGCTCATGGCCGTCGCGGAGAACTACCCGGCCCTCAAGGCCGCCGGCAACTTCTCCCAACTCCAGGACGATTTGGCGGACACCGAGGAGAAAATCGCCTACGCCCGTCAGTTCTACAACCAGAACGCAATGTACTACAACACGCGGATCCAGAGTTTTCCTGGAAACGTCCTGGCCGGCCTGTTCAGCTTCGAGCCGGTGGCGTTCTTCGCCGCGGAGCCCACTGTCAATCAGGACATTCAGGTGAGCTTCGCAAAGGTCTAACATGGCTCCCACCACTGTCAAACAGAACGTGCTGGTCTATGACCGGATCGACCAGAACCGCCGTAAGACGATCTTGCTGGTGGCGATTGCGATCCTCTCCGTCATTCCGTTTGTGGCTGCGGTCAGCTACGGGGCCGCCGACTGGACGCTCGCCCAGTTCGGCCATCGATCGATCAGCCAGGCGGAAGCTGACGATCTGCAGAGAGTCATCGCCAGCCAGCGGGCCGAGGAAATCCGCACCGAGGAGGATGCCCAGATCGAGCAACAGGTACGCGCCAACATCGAGAAGCTGCGGCAGGCGCGCATCGAAAACGAGAGACTGAAATGGCGCGTCACTAGCGTCTTTGCCTTCGGAGTGATCGCGGTCCTCGGCCTGTTGTTCTGGAGCATCGCCTCGTCGCCAACCTCTCAGGTGCTCGCCATGTGCGGCGCCCGTCCCGCCGGCCCGGCGGAGGCTGAAGCCAAACGCATACTCGAAAACCTGGCCATTGGCGCGGGGCTTCCCACGCCCAAACTCTACATCATCGATTCGCCTGTGCCGAACGCCTTCGCCGCGGGCATGGATCCCAAGACCTCTGTAGTAGCCGTCACGCACGGCTTGCTGGCCCTGATGGACCACCGCGAACTGGAAGGCGTGCTGGCCCACGAAATCTCCCACATCGGTAATCGGGATACGCGCCTCAATACCGTGGTCACCGCCATCGCGATCTTTTTGCGCCTGCCGTACCTGATGCGCAAACGCGCCACCGAGGCGAGAAGGGCCGCCGAGAACACCCACTCCTGGACGCCGTATCGGAGACGCTATCGCGTCTATACCCTGGCGATGCTGCCCATCTACATCTACGTGTTCTTCATTGCGCCTCTGCTGGCAGCCATCATCCGGGCGGCCATCTCCCGAAGCCGCGAGTACCAGGCCGACGCCGATGCGGCCCTGCTCACCCGCAGCCCCGAGGGCCTGCTGCGCGCCCTCGCCAAGATTCGAGGAGCGGGCTCTGCGCTGCCCGGTTCCAATTCCTTGATCGCCCATCTCTACTTCTCTGATCCAGCCAAAGTGGAAGGTTTGATGAGCTTCTACCGTGTCAATCTCCTGGCCACCCACCCGCCGCTGGAAGACCGAATAAACCGCCTGCTCGAGTTCAATGACGGCGTGCCGATCGCGGTTTTGGAAGCCGCCGCGCGCACCGGCCTCGACTTTGCCCGCGATCATCCGGTCCTTAAGACCCCCGGGTCGGCCGACACGATGGCGCAGGATGAGCTGTCGGTTCTCACGACCGGGACTCCCATGGGCCGCGTCTATCGCGTCCTGTCGGACACTCGCGTGTATGACAAATCCGACCTCAAGTCGGCGACGGTAGCCAATCTGAAGGCGGGGGCTTTGATTGTCGTATTCGATAATCCCGGCAAGTTCCGGCAGGTTCTTACACACGACCAGACCTTCGGCTATATGCCGGGTACCGTGAAGTTGTTGCGTGTGGACATGCTGCCGGCCGAGATCCATGACCCTGCCGCCCGCGCGGCTGTCCTCGCTCAGTCCCTGCCCGCTGCCAGCGAGGTCAGAGCCAGCGGCGTTTTGAAGTCACACGGCAACGACCGGCTGACGCCGGCGCAGATGGCCCTCACCACCGCCGTCGGCCTCCTGGTTTTCGTCGGCATCTTCCTGGTGATGCTGAAATTCGGCAACTGAGTCTGTTGGAATTCCGGGCTGGTTCTGCGAACCCCGGACTGTTCCGGCTCACGTCGCCGCGCGCCAGCCATCGAAGACTTTTCGTTGCCAGCCTGGCAGGAGTGCCTGCACCACACAACGGCCTCGCGGTTGAATTCACGCGGGGCGTATGACATAGTAAACCGCATATGCGCGGACTATGGTTGTGCGCGGCCCTACTGACGGCCGCATCGGCGCAGGCGCCCGTGGCCTGGACGCCCGAGTTTTCGTTCCAGTTCAAAGGCGTCGGAGCGGTCGTCCCGTCGTCCGACGGATCGCGCGCGGCGTGGACCCAAAGCGAATCGGTGATGGACTCCGAGCGCAGCGAAGTGCTGACTCATATCTTCCTGGCCAACGCCGACGGCTCGCATCGCATCCAATTGACACGCGGCGACAAAAGTTGCACGGCTCCGTCGTTTTCCCGCGATGGCCGGTTCGTCTACTTTCAATCCTCGCGCTCGGGAAAGATGAACGTTTACCGCATTCCGGTGACCGGCGGCGAGGCGGAGATGCTCACCGAATTCAAGGGGAGTCTGGGAAGCTACGAACTGTCTCCCGATGGCAAGACGGTCGCGTTCACGGGATACGAGCCGCCCTCCGACGAGGAGAAGAACAAGAAGGAAAAGCGCGACTGGCACGTGGTGGACTCGCACCCCGAGAACATGGCGATCTACCTGGTTCCGGCGGAAGCGGACCAGGATGGCAAGCGCGCGCAGCGCAAGTTGAGCGACGGCAAGCGGCACGTGACGGCCTTCGTCTGGTCGCCGGATTCGAAGACGATCGCCTTCGTCCACCAGCCAACTCCGATCGCGGACGACTGGACGAGGAGCGACCTCGCCGAGGTGGATGTGGCCTCGGGAACGATTAAGCCGATCTCCGCGACAACCGCGGCGGAGCAGGATCCGATCTATTCGCCTGACGGCAAGTACCTGGCATACACCAGGTCGCCGGATCCGCCGCGGTGGGCCACGGACAACCGCATCGTGCTGGTGAACCGGGCGAGCGGCGAATCGCGAACCTTGCCCGCTACCTACGACGAGCAGCCGAATCTCCTCGGGTTCACGGCGGATTCATCGAAGCTGCTCTTCATCGAGTCGCGGCACACGCGCACGGCGATTTACTCGATGCCTGTGGATGGCCCGCCGCAGACGATCTTTGAGACCTCGAAAGGCGTGATCGGCGCGGGCGGGACGCACCTCAACGATACCGGCACCTATCTCGGGATGCCGATGGAAAGCACGGAAGAGCCGCCCGAGGCCTACGTCATGAAGGTGTCCGGCGGTTCGCCAATGCGCCTCAGCCGCGCCAATGCCGATCTGCCGAAGTTGCCCTTGGGAAAGACCGAGCCGATCAAATGGAAGTCCAAGGACGGGTTGGAGATTGAAGGCCTGCTCACTTATCCGGTGGACTACCAGGCCGGGAGGCGGTACCCCTTGATCCTGAATATTCACGGCGGACCAACCGGGGTCTTCAGCGAGACGTTCACAGGCCGCAGCGGACTGTATCCGATTGCCGTGTTCGCGGCGCGCGGCTACGCGGTGCTGCGGCCCAATCCGCGCGGATCGAGCGGCTATGGGCGCACGTTCCGTTTCGCCAATTACAACGATTGGGGCGGCAAGGATTACGAAGACGATCAGACCGGCGTGGACCACGTGATCTCCATGGGTGTCGCGGACCCGGACAAGCTGGCGGTGATGGGGTGGAGCTATGGCGGCTTCATGACGTCGTGGACCATCACGCAGACGCATCGCTTTAAAGCTGCTGTGGTGGGCGCGGGGGTCACGAACCTGTGGAGCTTCACGGGCACGGCGGACATTCCCGGCTTCCTGCCCGACTATTTCGGAGGCGAGCCCTGGACGCAGTTCGAATCGTTCCAGAAGCACTCGCCGATCACCTACGTGAAGAACGTGACGACGCCCACGCTGGTGCTGCACGGAGAGGCGGACATCCGCGTGCCCACGTCGCAGGGGTACGAATACTATCACGCGCTGAAACGGGAGGGCGTCACGGCCAAGATGGTGGTATACCCGCGGCAGCCTCATGGCCCGCAGGAGCCGAAATTCATTCTCGATATCATGCAACGGCATCTGGATTGGGTGGATAAATATGTCCGGTAGATTGATCGTAAGACTCCTGCTCCCGCTGCTTCCCGCCGCGCTCCTGGCGCAGTGGACTCCCGAGCTTTCCATGAAAGTGAAGACCGTCACGGCCGCCGTGCCATCGCCGGATGGCAAGCTGGCGGTGTGGACTGAAACCCGGCCCGTCATGGACGGCGAAAAAAGCGAATCGCTGACGCACGTCTTTCTGGCGCATGCCGATGGCTCCAGCCGGATGCAGCTCACGCGCGGAGACAGGTCGGCGAACTCGCCGGCCTTTTCCGCCGATTCGGCCTGGGTGTTCTTCGCCTCCGACCGCAGCGGCAAACGCGGCATCTACCGCATTCCCATCGATGGCGGCGAGGCCGAACAGGTGGTGAACTGGGCGGGCACCCTGGGGGCTTATTCGGTTTCCCCCAATGGCAAGTGGATCGCATTCGCGGCGCGCGAACCCGATACGACGGAGGAGCGCGCCAAGCGCGAGAAGCTCGACTTCCGCGTGGTTGACGAGAATCCACACAACCAGTCGCTCTGGATCGTGCCAGTGGAACCGGACGCTTCCGGCAAGCGGCCGTTCAAAAAGATCGCGAGCGGTCCGTATAACACCGGGGCATTCGACTGGTCACCCGATTCGCGGCGCATCGCTTACGAAACTCGCCCCACTCCCGATGCCGACGATGCGCGCAAGTCGGACATCTACGAAGTGGAGGTAGAGACGGGCGTGATCCGGCCGGTCGCCGCTACGCCCGCGAGCGAAAGCCAGCCGCGGTATTCGCCGGACGGACGCTACCTGGCATACATCCACAGCAACGTTTCGGCCAAGCGCATCGATGGCAACCGTATCATGCTGCTGACCCTCGCGGACATGAAGTCACGGGAGTTGCCGGCATCGCCCGATGAATCGCCGGCGATGGCGGGATGGACCAGAAATCGCATCATGTTCACCGAGGGCAAAGGCACCCGGAGCGTCTTGTATGCGATGCCGGTAGATGGTCCGCCGGGGGCCGTGTTTCAGCCCACTCGCGGCACCTTCGCGGGGTTCGTCCTGAATCGCGCGGGCACGCACGCGGGCCTCGCGATGCAGGCCACGGACCAGCCCGTGGAAGCCTACATTACCGAAGTCGCGTCGATCAAGCCGGTGCGGGTGAGCGCGGCCAATGTCGATCTGCCGAAGCAGCCGATCGGTGAGACCAAGGTGATTAAGTGGAAATCTTCGAAGGACGGCAAGGAGATCGAAGGACTGCTGACTTTGCCTCCGAACTACCAGGCCGGCAAGCAGGTACCGTTGATTCTCAACATCCACGGCGGTCCTGCGGGTGCGTTCAACGAAACGTTTATCGGGGCATCAGGGCTTTATCCCATCGCCTCCTTCGCGGCGCGGGGGTGGGCGGTGCTGCGCGCCAATCCACGAGGCTCCACCAACTACGGTCTGCCGTTCCGATCGTCCAACGTGGATGACTGGGGCGGCGGAGATTACGCCGACCTGATGAGCGGCGTGGATGCGGTGATCGCGATGGGAGTTGCCGATCCGAGTCGCATGGCGGTAATGGGCTGGAGTTACGGCGGCTACATGACCAACTGGGTGGTGACGCAGACCAACCGCTTCAAGTGCGCCGCTACGGGCGCCGGCTTGTCAAACCTCATCTCCATGTGGGGAACGAACGATATTCCCACGACGCTCGACGATTACTTCGAGGGCACCTGGTACGAGCAGCCGGAGCGCTACATCAAGATGTCGCCGCTGGCGCACATCGGAAACGCCAAGACGCCGATGCTCATCCTGCACGGCGAGGCGGACATCCGCGTGCCGACGACGCAGGGGCGCGAGATGTACACGGCGCTGAAGAGGATGGGGACGCCGGTGGAGATGGTGACCTATCCGCGGACGCCGCACGGACCGCAGGAGCCCAAGTTCGTGCTCGACATCATGCACCGGCACCTCGACTGGGTGGCCAAGTACCTGGGCGACTGAGTACCCGGCTCGTAAAAGCGTCGGCACGAGTGCCCGCGCCACGAATGCGATCACGGCAGCGCGAACGCCACGATGCTTCCGCCCGAAGGAGCGCCGTTCTTGCCGCCGCCGCAGACGATCGCCACGAATTCGCGCCCGTTGATTTCGTAGACGGAGGGCGTAGCGTTGCCCGCTGCCGGCAGCACCGTTTCCCACAGCAGCTTGCCGGTGAGTTTGTCGTAGGCGTGAAACTTCCGGTCGAAGTTGGTGGCGCCGATGAAGAGCAGGCCGCTGGCAGTCACTACCGGCCCGCCGTAGTTGTCGCTGCCGGTGTTTTTCAGACCCTTCGCGGCGAGGTCGGGGAACTCGCCGAAAGGGATTTGCCAACGGATTTCGCCCGCGTTGAGATCGATCGCGTTGAGCGTGCCCCACGGCGGCGAAATCGCGGGATAGCCTTCGGGATCGAGAAAGATTACCTCGCCGTCGGTGCGGTACTTCAGCCAGTTGGGGTCCTGCGCCGCGCGTTTTGGATCGCCCGCGCTGTCCTTGCCGGTCAGCAGGAACTCCACGATGTCGTTGACGGTCGGAGTGCCCAGCGTGGCGAAGCCCGGCATGCGCCCGCTACCCTGCCGCACGATGGTCGCGATCTCCTGCCGCGAAAGCCGCTTGCCGATGTCTACCAGCGAGGGGAAGGTGGGCGGTGTGCCCTTGAGGTCTTCGCGGTGGCAGCCGGCGCAATTGCTCTGGTACGCCGACTTCTCGTCGCGAGCCACCAGGCGCGCGATCCAGGGCATCTCGTTGGAGTTGACGTAGAGCAGCGCGGTTTCGGGATCGAACGCCGCGCCGCCCCATTCGCCGCCGCCATCCACGCCGGGAAAGATGAGGGTACCCTCGACAGTCGGCGGGAAGAAGATCCCCTTCGAATTGAGCTTGCGGAACGCCGTCAGCACGCCGGCGTGCGCTTCCGGCGTGCGCGTGGTAAGCATATTTTCGGTAATGATCTGGCGCGTGAAGGGCGGAGGTTTCACCGGGTACGGCTGCGTCTCCGAGAGCTTCTCGCCGTCCACCGGCGAGGGCGGCACCTTGCGGTAATCGATGGGAAAGAGCGGCTCGCCCGTGCGGCGGTCGAACACGTAGACGAAGCCGGTCTTGGTAATCTGCGCGACCGCTTCCACCTTCCGCCCGTTGCGGGTGACGGTCACCAGGCTGGGAGCCGCCGGAAAATCGTAGTCCCACACGTCGTGCTTGATGGCCTGAAAATGCCAGATGCGCTTGCCGGTACGCGCGTCCAGCGCCAGCACGCAATCGGCGAAGAGATTGTCGCCGATGCGGTTGGCGCCGTAGAAGTCGTAGGAGGCCGACCCGGTGGCGGCGAACACCATGCCGAGCCTGGCATCCACCGAAAGGCCGGCCCAGGCATTCGCGCCTCCCGAGATTTGCCACGCGTCTTTGGGCCAGGTGTCGTAGCCGAATTCGCCGGGCTGCGGAATGGTATGGAAGATCCAGCGGAGCTTGCCGGAATTGGCGTCGAAGGCGCGGATGTGGCCCGGCGATCCCGGCAGCGTCTCAGGCACGGTGCTGCCCAGGATGAGCATGTCTTCGAAGATCACACCGGGACTGCTGGCGCTGACGGTCATATTCTCGGCGGGGCGCCCGAGTCCCTGGCGGAGATCGATGCGTCCGTTGTCGCCAAATGACGGAATGGGCTGGCCGGTCTTCCGGTCGAGCGCCCAAAGGAAATTGCGGTGGGTAAAAAAGACGCGGTCCCTGTAAACGGTCACGCCGCGGTGGCGGTAGCGGCGGGTGGGAGCCTGCCCGTTGTTGGGGTCGAAGCCCCACACTTCGGTGCCGGTCGCGGCGTTCAGCGCCACGACGCGCAGCTTGGGGGTGGTGATGTAAAGGATGCCGTCCACCACGATGGGGTTGCTCTGCATCTCGGAATCTTTGAAAGCGTCGTGAGTGTCGAAGCTCCAGGCCACTTGCAGGCGATCGACGTTGGCGGGCGAGATCTGCGTCAGCGGCGAGTAACGGATGTTATCGGGCCCGCCGTTGACGGGCCACTGGACATCCGCGGCGCGGGCGCAAAGGACGATCGGAAGGCAAGCCAGGACGATGCGGTGACGGGGACTCACGGTTAAGCATTATGACGCATCGCAGGAGGCGGGAACTTTTTGTGGAGAAAGTTCGTCACCTCTGATGCACCAGAGAGGGGAAGGAATGGGCCTGTCGCAGGACGTGCGATTTGGGGTTCGGCGATTGCTGCGCGAACCGGGGTTTACGGCGGTCGTGGTGGCCGCCCTGGCGTTGGGCATCGGCGTCAACACCACCGTTTTCACGCTGGTGAACGCCGTGCTGTTTCGCGGATTGCCCTTCGAGCAGCCGCATCGGGTCATGTATCTTACCTCGAACAACGCCACCCGAAATCAGACCGACATGGGGGTGTCTTATCCGGACTTCCGCGATTGGCGCGCGCAGGCGAAGACCTTCAAAGGACTGGGAGCGCTTAGCGCCAGGGCCATGGTGATCGGTGACGGCAACAGCTCACCGGACACGGTACGTGGTTGGAGCGTGTCGGCCAATACCTTTTCGTTGATCGGGCAGGCGCCGCTGTTGGGCCGCGATTTCCTGCCGGAAGAGGACCGCGTGGGAGCCGCGCCCGCTTGTATCCTCGGCTACACCATCTGGGAGAACCGCTACGGCCGCGACCCGAATATTCTGGGCAAGACGATCCGCATCGACGAGGTAGACACGACGGTGGTCGGAGTGATGCCCAAAGGCATGAAGTTCCCCTTGAGTTCGGACCTGTGGACCCCATTGGTTCCGACCAGTGAGTATGAGAAACGCGAGTCACGCGATATGACGGTCTTCGGCCGGCTTGCCGATGGCGCTTCGCTGGCGCAGGCACGCAGCGAAATGGACCTCATCGCGCGCCGGTTGGAACAGGAGTACCCCAAATCCAATCGCGGTATCACGTTCTCGGTCGTCCCTTATAACGATCAGTTTAATGGCGGTCAGGTCCGGGTAGTCTTTCTGTCGCTTTTGGGTGCGGTTGGGTTTGTGCTGATGATCGCATGCGCCAACGTCGCGAACCTGCTGCTGGCGCGCTCGCTGGCCCGTCAGCGCGAAGTTTCGATCCGGACGGCTTTGGGCGCGGGCCGCTGGCGCATTATCCGGCAACTGCTCGTGGAGAGCGTAATACTCGGCGTGCTGGGCGGCGCGGCGGGATTGCTCATCGCCCGGTGGGGCGTGCGCATGTTCGATCTGGCGGTCGCCAGGATCAACAAGCCGTACTGGATCGACTTCCGCATCGATTTCACGGTGTTCGCATACCTTGCCGCTGTATGCCTGGTGACCGGCATCCTGTTCGGACTCGCGCCGGCGATTCAGCTTTCGAGGGTCGACCTCAACTCGACACTGAAAGAGGGCGGACGCGGAAGCAGCGGCGGCGCGCGATCCCGCTGGCTCACGGCGTCGCTGGTGGTCAGCGAGGTGGCACTTTCGATCGTGCTGCTGGTGGGCGCCGGCCTGATGGTCCGCAGCTTTCTGAATGCCTACCAACGGACTTCGGGATTGCACGCCGAGCGCTATCTCACCATGCGGATCGCCCTGCCGGACAAGAAGTATCCCGATGCCGCCGCGCGCACGCGGTTTTACGAACAACTGGAACCGCGCATCGGTTCGGTACCGGGAACCGAATCGGCCGCGATCGTCACGCACTTGCCGCTGCAGGGCGGCAACGGCTGGAAAATCGAGATCGAAGGCCGGCCGCCGGTGGAAGAGGATAAGATGCCGAGAACCTCGGGCGTAATTGTGAGCCCCTCGTATTTTGCGACTCTGGGTATCGTCCTGCTGCGCGGCCGCGCGTTCAACAGCACGGAC
>Ga0335077_10007100_pt1 | contig 13866 bp, 10 predicted proteins | sample Lox_Sample_31_FD_207151 | JGI IMG/M metagenome (GOLD analysis project Ga0335077, IMG submission 207151) | Soil microbial communities from Loxahatchee National Wildlife Refuge, Florida, United States - Lox_Sample_3.1 | ecosystem: Environmental > Terrestrial > Soil > Wetlands | place: USA...
TGTCCGTTGCTGTAAAAGTTCCGGGGGACTGTCCCGACGCTACAGTCAAAAAGGAAAGAATGAGAATGCCGATTTTCATGACGCACCTCCAGAATTTCACCGCACCCCGATCGTGACTTCGTTGCTCGGCCGGCCGATGTAGTTGATTCGCACCGGAACCGCCGGCCCGGGCGCCACACCGTTCGGCACGCGCACGTTAATCTGGTTCAGGCCCGCATATCCAGGAGTGTTCCCGAACCACAACACCTCGGCCATTCTGCCGCCGATCGACACTTGGGGAGGGATTTGGCTTCCGTCGCCGAGACCTGTCAAGTAAATCTCCAGCGCCTCTCCAAGGGCGGCGGGGTTGTCAGGAGAAGCCAGCAGAGACGTGTTCGCGTGCAGGATCGCGCCCTGGCCTTGCCCGTTTGCTGAAACGGAGAACGACTGAGGCGAGGGCACCAAGACTGCGGGATGATAAATCTCTGCGTTGGAAGTGAGTGCAGGCCAGGGCATAAAGCCCCCTGCGAGTAAGACGGTACCATCAGCCAAAAGCGTGGCAGTGTGTAACTCATGGGCTGTGGGCATGTTCGCTGTCCTGGTGAACGCTCCCATAATCGGATCGTAGATTTCGGCAGTGGCGGCGAAATCGATGGTAAGATGGCCACCGGCGAATAAGACACGGCCGTCGGGGAGCAGCGTTTCGGTGTGCTGCTCCCGGCCGACAGTCATGTCGCCTGTCCTGGAGAAGGCTCCGGTGGCGGGATCATAGACTTCAGCGATTACGGACCCTCCGTCGCCATCGCCGATGTCGCCGCCCGCTATCAGAACTTTGCCGTTCATCATCAGGGTGGCCGTGGGCACGCTGTGATTTGTGGTCGCGTATCCGGTCGCAGTGAAGACGCCAGTCGAGGGGTCGTAGAGTTCGGCCCAACTGGCGTAAGGTTCAGCCGGAGGATAACCCCTGGTGATTAACACCTTGCCGTTCGGGAGCAAGGTCGCCGTATCAGCGCCTTCAAAGTTCCTGTTGCCCGTGGGGGCAAACGTCCCTGTGCCGGGATCGTAAAGCTCTGCGTCTGCCGAAGAACAGGCGAATCCCGTGCTGGTATAGCACCAAGCAACGATCAAAACCTTGCCATTGTTCAGCAGCGTGGCAGTGGGGCTCAATCGAGCGGTAGACATTTCCCCGGTGGCAGTGAATCGGCCGGTTGTGGGATCGTAAAGTTCGGCGCTAGCGAGGCTGTCTCCGTAAGCGTCGGTGCGCCCTCCTCCAGCGATTAAGACCCTGCCGTCAGGGAGCAAAGCGGCCGTGTGCCTGGTGCGGGGCATTGTCATGTTGCCAGTCGGCGTGAACCTGCCGGTGCGGGGATCGTACAACTCGGCACTGGACTGGGTGATGAAGGCACCAGTGCTTGCATCTCGACTGCTTCCGCCGGCGATCAAGACTCTGCCGTCCGCGAGCAGGGTGGCGGTGTGAAAAAAGCGGGGAGTGGTCATGTTGCCGGTCGCGGTGAATGTGCCTGGCGATTGCGCTGCCGCCTTCGGAGTCTGACCGGCTGCTAATACAAGTAATAGAAAAGCAACGTTGGTTTTCATGCTCTCCCCTTTCTTCCCACTTCATCGCACCGTGATGGTGATGGCCCGCCTGGCTCGACGTGTTCCCTACACTGGGACGTAGTCACGATGCCGGTGGCAATGAATGGACCCGCCGATTGCGCCATCACTACTCCGGGCACGAACAATAGCAATGTCAATCTCAGGTCTTTCCTCCAATGTCATCGCACGCCGATGGTGACTTCGTTGCTCTGACGGCCCAGGTAGGTCAACCGCACGGATACGGCCAGTCCCGGCGCGATGCCGCTTGGCACGCGGAAGTTGACCTGATAGTAGCCCGGATATCCGGGAGCGTCGCCGAAAAACAGGATCTCAGCGAGCTGGCTACCGACGGCAACTTGCGGAGGGATCGCGCCGCCTTCAAACAGGCTGGTGGTGTACATCGACAGCACGTCCCCAGCGGTAGCCGGGTTGGCGGATGACGTGATCTGTCCCGTTGCGGAGCGCCAGATGGCGCCCTGCCCACGCCCATCGCCCGATAGAGAGAACAACACGGGCGCGGGGGCCAACACAGCCGGCGTGTAGATTTCGTCGCTGGCCAGCACTCCGCCGCCCCACGCTCCGCCGCTTATCAGGACTCGGCCATCGAACAGCAGCGTAGCTGAGTGGTCAACCCGCGCTATAGTCATGCTCCCTGTAGAGGAAAACGCGCCGGTAGCAGGATTATAAAGTTCGGCGCTGATGAGGCTGGAGTACAACTGACCGCCGGCGGCCAAGACGGTTCCATCGGTGAGCAGCGTGGCCGTGTGCCCGGCCCGCGCAATAGTCATGTTCCCGGTAGCCGAGAATGTGTCCGTCGAGGGGTCGTAAAGTTCGGCGATGCTAAAGTAGCCGAAATCCTCGCTTACACCGCCGGCCAGTAACACCTTTCCGTTCGGGAGCAAGGTCGCGGTGTGGACCGACCAGATGTCGCTCCCAAAACCGAACGTGTGCGGTTTACCGGTTACCTTAAAAACTCCGGTGACAGGATCGTAGAGTTCTTCATGCTCAATGTAGCCGTTACCGTCCCCAGCGGCGTTCCCGACGATCAAGACCCTGCCGTCCTGTAGTAAGGTGGCGGTATCTGGCCAGAAAAAGGGGCCGTTGTAGAAGGGGCCAACATAGGAGCCAGTGGGAGCGAAGCTGTTAGTAATCGGATCGTAGAGTTGGGCAGTATTGCCCGTAATCAGGACCTTGCCATTTTTCAATAACGTGACAATGCCGCTAACCATTGTCGTCCCACCGGTAATGGTGAAGGTCCCCGTGGCAGGATCGTAGAGCTCCGCGTAAGAAGAGGGCCAATAGGTGCCCTGGGTGATCAAGACTTTGCCGTCGGGGAGCAACGCGGCGGAGTGCCCGGAGCGGGCCGTAATCATGTCGCCCGTAGGGGTGTAGACCCCAGTAGAAGGATCATAGAGTTCGGCGCTGGCAACGACCCCTGAGTCCGAATAACCCCCGGCGACCAAGATCTTGCCGTTCGTTAGCAGGGTCGCCGTGTGGCCAGAGCGAGGCACAGTCATTTTGCCAGTCGCGGTGAACGTGCCGGGGGATTGCGCCAACGCCACTGTGGTGGGGCCGGCAGTGACCAAAAGAAGTAGCGGAAGAACAACTCTGGATCTCATTTCTCTACTCCTTTAATTCACCGCACCCCGATGGTGACTTCATTGCTCGGGCGGCCCAGGTAAGTCAACCGCACCGGGACTGCGGGTCCCGCCGCGACGCCGTTCGGGATGCGCACGTTGACCTGGTTCAACCCCGCATATCCCGGAGTATTCCCGAACCATACGACTTCGGCCATCCGACCGCTGATCGATACTTGGGGAGGGATTACACCGCCGTCCGTCAAGCCCGTGAGGTAGATCTCCAACGCCTCGCCGACTGCGGCGGGGTTGCCAGCCGAAGCGACCTGAGATGTGTTCGCATGCAGGATCGCGCCCTGTCCTCGCCCGTCGCCCGAAATGGAGAGCAACTGAGGCGAGGACACTAAGGGTTGCCTCAAAAATAACAACTCACAATTGATCGGTTCTCTGTCATAACAGGCATTCACGTGCGGAGATCTGCGGGACGCTAGATCTACCAGGGCCGCCCATGAAAGCAGGCCACTCCCGCACATTGCGATCCAGTGGCCTAGGCCGCTTGGATTTGTTATAGTTCCGAATAGGAGATCCGTTCCAATCGGAACTATAACATTATGCGACCGACATCCTTCCGCCCTGACGCTTTGCGCGCCCTTCTGCTGCGCAACAAAATCGCCACTCTGGATGATCTCAAGCACGCTCTCGGCACTCCCGTCGGCATCACCGTCTTCCGAAAACTGAAGGCGCTGGACTACCTCACCAGTTATTCTCATCGCGGCCGGTTCTACACGCTCCGCGAAATCGCTCTGTTCGATGATCACGGACTTTGGTCGCGGGCGGAGGTGTGGTTCTCCCGTTTCGGCACCCTGCTGGCCACCGCGGAAGCATTCGTGAATCGCTCCCCGCGCGGATACTTCGCCGATGAACTGGCTCCCGCTTTACACGTCGAAGTTCAGGATGTGCTGCATCAACTGGCCCAGCAGGGTCGCCTTTCCCGCCAACCCATTTCCGGCAAGTACCTATACACGGCTACCGATCCGGTCGTCCAACGACGACAACTTCTAACGCGCCGCACTGTGGAACTCCTGCCCACGGTGGCGGATACTTCCGCTCTGGAGGTTCCCGCCGAGGAAGTCAAAGCCGCCATTCTGCTGTTCTACAGTTTGCTCGATGAGCAGCAGCGACGCCTCTATGCCGGCCTGGAGTCCCTCAAGTTGGGCCGTGGCGGCGACCGCCAACTGGCCGACTTTCTCGAACTCGATCCGCATACCGTGGCCCGAGGGCGGCAACAGTTGTTAGCCCAAGACGTGGAAATCGGCGGTGCACGCAGAGCCGGCGCAGGCCGCAAGCGCGTGGAAAAAAAACGCCCGAAATAATCGATGCCATAGAGATTCTTCTGGAGCACGATACCGCCGGCGATCCCATCACCGGGCTGAAATGGACCCGCAAGACGACCGAGAAGATCGCGGAGGTTCTTCAGCAGATCGACATTCCGGTCTCGGCCAACACCGTAGCTCGCCTTCTCCACCAGATGAATTTCTCTTTGCGTGTCAACCGCAAGCAGATCGCCACCAACTCCAGCCCATATCGCGATCAACAGTTCCAGCACATCTGCTCGCTTCGGACTCACTTCCAGCATCAAGGCCTTCCTATCATCAGCGTCGATAGCAAGAAACGCGAAATGATCGGCAATTTCAAAAACGCCGGCGCCAAATGGGACCGATCTCCCGTTCTGGTCAACGATCATGACTTCCTTACCGATGCCAGCGGCGTCGGCATCTCCTACGGCATTTACGACCCGCCCCACAACCGCGGTTCCGTCTACGTCGGCATCTCCCACGACACACCGGCCTTTGCCGCCCATTCCATCGCCACTTGGTGGAATCGCGAAGGAACCCGCCGCTATGGCCGTGCTCCCAGGCTTCTGCTCCTGGCCGACTCCGGCGGCAGCAACAGTTGCACTTCCTGGGCCTGGAAGATCGAACTCCAACGTCAGCTATGCAATCGCTTCGGCCTCGCAGTCACCATCGCTCACTACCCTACCGGCGCTTCCAAATGGAACCCCATCGAGCACCGCTTGTTCTCAGAGATCTCAAAAAACTGGGCTGCCGAGCCTCTGGACAGCTATGAAAAGATGCTCAAATTCATTCGCACCACCAGCACTCAAACCGGACTGGTCGTCACCGCCTATCTCGACCGAAACGAGTACCCAACTCACCTTAAACCCGACCCACAATTGATTTCTTCACTACGCCTCACTCCCGACAAACTGCTGCCCCGCTGGAACTATACGATTCGACCGAATCTGTGAAGTAATTTTTACGCCGTCCCTAAGAGTGCGGGATGGAAAATCTCGGCGTTAGAGGTTACAGGCAAGTCGAGATTGTCCGTGGCCAAGCCCCCTGCGACTAAGACCGTACCATCACCGAGAAGCGTGGCCGTGTGAACCGCGCGGACGGTGGACATGTTCGCGATCCTGATGAACACTCCCTTGAGGGAATCGTAGATCTCGGCGCTGCCGGCGAGATCGCCACCGGCGAATAAGACACTGCCGTCGGGGAGCAGCGTTGCGGTGTGGCCCTCCCGGGCGACAGTCATATTGCCTGTCCTGGAGAAGGCCTGGGTGGCGGGGTTGTAATGTTCGGCGACGAAGGATCCTCCATCGCCGGCGCCAACGTCGCCGCCCGCAATCAGAACCTTGCCGTTCATCATCAGGTTCGTCGTGGGAAAGTCGTGGTTTGTTTCCGTGTATCCCGCAAAGGCGAAGGTGCCTCTCAAGGGGTCGTAGAGTTCGGCGTGGCTAAGAACAAGATAAGGTGGCGGACCAAGCTGGAGATCGCTCTTGGTGACTAATATCTTGCCGTCCGGGAGCAAGTTCGCCTCACTAGCGATTCCCGCTACGGTCATCTTGCCGGTGGGGGCAAAAGTCCCGGTGTCGGGATCATAAAGCTCAGCACTGCAGCAACCTGCCCCGTCCTGACTCGGGTAGAATACTCCTGCAATCAAAACCTTTCCGCTATTCAGCAACGTGGCAGTATGGCCGAACTGAGGCGCGGACATCTGCCCCGTGCCACTGAAGGCGCCTGTTCGGGGATCATAGAGTTCGGCGCTCGCGAGGGGTGAAAAAAAGGCGCCGCTGTTCTTTGTGATAACTCCTCCAGCGATTAAGACCCTGCCGTCAGGAAGCAACGTGGCCGTATGCCGGCTGCGGGGCGTAGTCATGTTACCAGTCGCCGTAAACGTGCCAATGCGAGGATCGTACAACTCAGCGCTGGACTGGGTATTGAAGCCAGTAGTGTCGCCGCCGGCAAGCAAGACTCTGCCGTCGGCGAGCAGGGTAGCCGTGTGCCCGCTGCGCGGCGTAGTCATGCTGCCAGTCGCCGTGAATGTGCCTGGGGATTGCGCATAGCCGAATAGTCCCACTACGCACGACAGTAGAGCGAGCCTTATCCTCACGTCTGACACCTCCGAAGAACTATTGAACGCCGGCAGGCAGCATCACGCGCACCTTGTTGTAGTTTGGATCGGAAAGATAGATCCTTCCCTGGGCTCCAATCGCTAACCCTGCGGGACTACCAAGCTCGACGGCGGCGCCGGGCGCATCCGCGGAAATGCCGGAACCATTCGCCGCGACCGTAGTAATGATCCCGGTGGAAGTCACCTTGCGAATTCGAGTCCCTTCCGCAATAAACAGGTTGCCGGCTTGATCGGCGGCAAGGGCGGCAGGGAAATTCATTTGGGCTTCGGTGGCAAGTCCGCCATCTCCGGAGTAGCCGAGGACAATCGCACTACCCGCTACCGTCGTGATGATCCCATCGGGCGAGACTTTCCGGACGCGCACGTTTCCGTCGTCCGCAATGTACAGGTTGCCAGCGCCATCGATCGCTAAACCCGTAGGGTTGATGCCGTGAATATGATCGGTAATCCCGAGTTGTGCGCTGACGGCGGGGCCTCCATCGCCGGAGAAACCGGGGACACCGGTGCCGGCAAACGTCGTGATGATCCCATCGGGCGTGACCTTGCGCACGCGGTTGTTTTCCGTGTCGAGGATGTACAGGTTGCCGGAGCGATCCACCGCGAGGCCGCTCGGGATCGTAATTTGCGCGGCCGTCGCGGGGCCACCGTCTCCGGAGTAGCCGAAGGCGCCAGTGCCGGCCACACTAAGAATAGTCCCGTTGGCGAGGACCTTTCGAACACGTGAGCCATCGCCGATATACAGATTCCCTTGGCTGTCGGCAGCCAGCCCCAGGGGAGACTGGATCTGCGCGGATGTTGCCGGGCCACCATCGCCTGAGAATCCGGATACTCCGGTGCCAACCGCGGTGGTGATCACGTTGGTGCCTGGAGAAACCTTACGGACACGGTAGTTCTCCGAATCGGCAATATACAGATTACCCAACGGATCGACTGCAAGACCGCGGGGCCCGTTGAGCCGTGCATTGAGCGCCTGACCGCCATCGCCGGAGTAAAAGGGTGACGCGGCGTTGCCGGCGATCGTGAAGATCACTCCGTCCGAGTTCACCCTGCGAACGTAGAAGTCACTGGCAATGTAGAGATTGCCCGCGTTGTCGAGGGCGATGGCTTCGACGTCTATCCGCTCGCTTGTGGCAGGTCCTCCGCCAAAGAGAGCGCTTCCGCCGCCGGCGACCGTGCTGATGGTCCCGTCCGGGGACACCTTGCGCACTCGAGATACATCGGCGATGTAGAGGTTGCCGCTGTCATCGAGCCCTACGCCGGTAGGGCCGATCAATTGGGCGTTGGTAGCAGGACCGCCATCGCCGCCATCGCCGATTTGTCCGTTGCCGGCGACCACTGTGAGTGTTCCAGCCGGGGACAACTTGCGGACGTAGGCACCGCTTGCGAGGTACAGGTTGCCCGATTTGTCAACCGCAATGCCGGAGGCGCCAACCTGCGCGACTGTGGACATCACGCCGGTCGGCGAGACCATGCGGATTTGCCCAAGGTCCGCGATGTAGAGATTGCCTTGGACATCGATCGCCAGGCCCCCGGGATAGTCCAGTTGTGCTCCAGTGGCCAGGCCGCCGTCACCCGCGTGCCCGGCCGTGCCGTTTCCCGCGACGGTGGTGATGATACCTCGGGCGACCCTGCGGACGCGGTGATTCCCAGCGTCGGAGAAGTACAGACTACCGGAGTTGTCCAATACGAGCCCTCCGGGAAAACCGAATTGCGGTTCATCGGACGGATCGGCAGCGAACAAGCGCGCATCGGGCGCGGGGCCGCCATCTCCCGAGTAGCCGGCTTGCGAGGTTCCGGCAATGCGGGTGATCGTTCCGAGCCGTACCGATACCTGGAAAATACAATTCAGGTTGGTGACGAAGTAAATGTTGCCGATCTGATCCGCCGCAACCGCGGTTGCGTACCCGATCGCCTCGTTGACTGCCGCGCCTGCGTCCGGAGGTGGCGCTCCGCCCACATATGTGGCAACGACATACTGCGGCGGCTGAGATGCCGCTGCGACCGCGATGGTCACTCCATCCTGGCTGGTCGCATTTCCGATCTTGACCAGGACCGGAACCTGAGTGCCGGCTTGGACGGCGACGGGGATTGGGACATCGATTTCGGTTAATCCGGGCGATACGTCCCTGGCCCCGCCGGGAAGGGCCGAACCTCCGATCGAAACGAGCGCCGGTCCAGTAATCCCCGTTGCAAAAAGCGTGACCAGTTCGCCGGTCTTGGCTGGATTCGAGGCGGAGTTGAGGGAGCCATTCTGATTAAGCGCGACCGCTTGTCCTTTCCCGGAAGCATCGAGCGTGAACAGCCCGGGAGCCACGGGTGCAAGGCTCACCGTGAACGGCGAGGATGCTCTGCCCTCGTAAGTGACGGTGACCTGTGCAGCCGGAGCCGACGCCAGATCGGGCACGAGGGCTGCAACCTGCGTGGCCGAAGTGTAGATCAAGAGCACAGGAATCCCGTTGAATCGCACATCGGTTCCAGAAAGCTGGGCGGAGTATCCCGCGGGAGTTGCGGAGACGAGTTGGGAAGGTCCGAGTCCGGAGCCCGTAATCAGCACGATCTCGCGAGAGGAAATCGGTGTCGAATAGCTGGCCGCGTTTGCAACGCCGGAGATGGTTGGGGTGCTCAATCCTTCGGCTCCAGTAACCGTCTTGAAGACGCCACTCGGGCCAGAGGCGTACAACACGGCTGGATTGTGCGGGTCCATGGCCAGCCCAGTCACGCTCAAGTCGGCAAGCCCGGAGTTGACGGCGAACCAGTGATCGCCGCCATCGAGACTCTTGAAGACGCCGCCGTCGCTGCCGACATAAAGTGTCTGCCGGCTGGTTGGATCGATAATGACCGGAGCGCTCCGGCCCATACTGAGACTGGTGATGCCGTTGTTAATACTTTGCCAGGTGTGGCCGCCATCGGGGCTGCGAAATACGCCTTGTGTCCGCGCCGCTGCGTAAACTGTCAACGGCGAGTTCGGATCGATGGCGACGGTCCAGGCGGGCACATTCATCACGTTGGTCCAAGACTGTCCGCCGTCTTCGGAAAGATAAAAGGCGGTTGCAGTCGAGGCGAATAGCCGTCCGCTTTTGCTCGGATCGGGGGTCAGGAACGTAATCGCGCCCGACAGCCCGGTTCCCGCCGGTTTCCAAGCATCTCCGTGGTCGGTGCTCTTGAATACTCCCTCGTTTTGCGTGCCGGCGTAGATGATATTCGGGCTCAACGGATCGACGGCTACCGCTATCACGTAAACCGCGGCGGTTCCGAAACGGCGGACGGACCAAGTTTGTCCACCATCCGTGCTCTTAAAGAACGGGTTACCGACCATTCCGCCGGCATAAATCAGCCGCGAATCCGAGGGATCGAAGGCGATTCCGCGCGATCCGTACGCGGTGAAGCCCTGTCCGGCGATGGACCAGGATGCGCCGCCATCCTGCGACCAAACAGCGCCGTAGCCGAATTCGCTGCTGACAAACATTTTCCGGCCGTTGCCAGGGTCGATCCAGATCCCGTAGCCGAATTTATTGGCGGCGTCGATGCCGGTATGCAGAACGGTCCAACTCGCGCCCCGGTTGCGGGAAATTTGCGCGCCTGCGGCGTTTGTTCCTGCGTAAAGCGCTCCCTCGGAATCCAGCGCGAGCGAGCATACCATTCCGCTCGAGATGCCTGTCGGCTGCCACGAGGCTCCGCCATCGGAACTCGTCCAAACACCGCCACCGTTGGTGCCGGCGTAAATCGTGTGCGTTCCGGACGGATCGACGATCAACGAGATGACGGGAAAAGAACCCGGCGAACCCGCGAGCTGCCAGGTGTTCCCCGCGTCCGTGCTCTTCCAGATTCCGTCCTGGTTCGTGCCGGCATAAAGGACCTGGCTATTCGCGGGATCGAGAGCTATCCTCCAAATCGCCTGCGGCGTCAGAGCCGACATCGAGGACCAGTGTTGACCGCCATCCGTGCTCTTAAAGGCGCCATGACCAACGGTCGGAGCGTAGAGAATGTCCGGGTTGGTTGGATCGATCGTTATGTTGAAGATTGCCGCTGTGGTGGGAAGGATCGTCGTCCAGGTCGCTCCTCCGTCAATGCTCTTCCTGATCGAGCCGTTCGCCAGGTTGTTGAAAATCGAGGCGTAAAGAACACCGGACTTGTTCGGGTCGGCCGCGACCACGGTAACCGAGCCTGTCGCGAGATTCTGCCAGGTGACGCCCGCGTCGTTACTCTTGAATAAACCTCCGGCAGTTCCTGCATAAATTGTCGAGGGTCCCGAAGCATCGAAGGCAATCGTCTGGACACTGAGGTTCGTGAGTCCGGTATTGATCGCAGACCAGGTTGTTCCGCTGTCGATAGACTTCCGTACGCCACTCGCATCCCCGCCCAGAAAAATAGTCTGCGCGTCATGCGGGTCCACCGCGATGGCCTGAACGGCATCGGGGCTGGGTCCGATGTTGGTCCACGCGGGGCCACTCTGCTGGGCGAGCAGCCCGATTGGCACGAGCAAGATTGCGATGACCGTTCGTTTCACATTCCCCCCTTAGTGTCTTTCCAATACGAGGCGCCGATCGAGGTGACGACCTTCCGCGTTCTGTTCGGTGATTTCGAGGATCAGAACGCCGGAGGTGTCCGTCCTGCGAACCAACCGAATGCGCCTGCCACTCCCGCACTCGCGCAGGATCTCTACCGTCCGGCTGTCCACACGCCGCGAAGATTGGGTTCCGGAACAGGCTGAGTCCTGGAAGTCGCGAGCCTTGCCATCGAGATAAAGGATCGTGCTGGCCGTCGATGCCCGCCCATCCACCGCGAGGATGTCCAGCGTGAGCACCTCCCCTCGGTTGTGCGGCTCGATACGCAGGGTCACGCTCTTCTCGTTCCCTGCGCCCGTCGAGAGTGCGGAATTCAGCTTCCACACGCCGAATGCATCGCTTGCCCAAGAGGTTGCGCCGACCAAGATCAGCACTGCAGTCCGCATGTGCCCACAATGCGGCAAAAACACGTAAGGAAACCAGTTTCGGACCGTAGTAAAACCGTTGGATGCCGTTTGCACAACACTGAAAACAAGAGGTATTCTCGAATCAATGCCGTTGCTGGAATGGGAGGCGGAGGCCGCGCGCCGGGAACTTGAAAAGGTGCTAGCGAGCCCCGGCTTCGCCCGCAATGAGCGCTTGTCGCGGTTCTTGAGGTTCGTGGTTGAAGGGCACTTGGAGGGCAAGGACACCGAACTGAAGGAATCGGTGATTGCCGTCGAGGTTTTCGGGCGCCGCCCGGATTTCGACTCCCGGCTTGACCCAGTCGTGCGAACTGAAGCGGTTCGGCTTCGTACACGATTGAGCGACTATTACTCGAAGGACGGACAAGCGGATGCGCTCGTCATCGAACTTCCCAAGGGCGGTTACATTCCTCGGTTCCGCGAACCTGCCGTTGAACCGTCTGTTACTGAGGCTGCGACTGAACCAGCGCCACCGGCCACACCCGGTCGTCGTTTATGGTTCAAGATCGCGATCGCCAGTTTGGTGGTTGCGCTCGCGATCGTGGGAGGGTGGTGGGCCAAACGCGCCAAGGCGCCGATACCGATTGCGGTCCTGCCGCTGGAGAACACCAGCCACAACCCACCCGACCAGTACTTTGCCGACGGGCTGACGGATGAGTTGATCCGGAACCTCTCGATCATCGATGGGTTGGCGGTGCGTTCGCGGACATCATCTTTCGGGATCAAGGATAGAGCGCGCAATATTCGTGACGCGGGAACACTTTTGCACGCGGACTACATCCTCGAAGGTTCCGTCCTCCGCGCCGGCCAAAAGTTACGGATTGATGTCCAGTTGATTCGCGTCCAGGATGACTTTCCTTTGTGGTCGGGAAGGTTCGACCAGGAGTTGACGGACGTCTTCGCGATCCAGGATAAAATCGCTGTCGGCATTGTGAACAACCTGCGGCTGAACCTCGGTCGCGGCAGGCGGCGGTATGAGACAAGCATCGAAGCCTACGATCTGTACCTCCGGGCGCGGACGCAGGCGGATCAACGCGACCGCAACCCTGCGATTGCAGCAGCAGATATTTACCAGCAGGTGATTGCTAAAGACCCGTCGTTCGCACCGGCGTACGCGGGCTTGGCGTCAGCTTACGCCGCCAGTTCGGCACAGGGTTTCACAATGGACCATGCCGAGGAACTGGTGACCATGCGCTCGGCGGCGGAGAAGGCGATCCAATTGGACCCACTACTCGCCGAAGGGTACGATGCGCTCGGTATGGCGTACGCCCGAGACGGGCAATGGGTGCGATCCGAGCAGAGTTTCCGCCGGGCACTAGAGCTCGACCGCAATAACTCGCAGACCTATGACGACTTCGGCGCGTGGCTCTTGTGGCCGCTCGGTCGGATTGACGAAGCAGTGCATCAGATGCGTCTGGCGGTTAAGGCTGATCCACTCTCGGCTATCATGCAGCGGCACTTGGCCAACACGTTGATGGCCGCGGGCAAATTTGACGAGGCTGCTGCCCACTGTGGCCCAGAATCGGAGTGTCTGGCTCGGGTTCGCCTGGGACAGGGGAGAATTGAGGAGGCAATCCAGCTTCTCTCCACTGTGAAGAACTCTCGTTATCTGGGTTACGCCTACGGGAGGGCCGGAAGGCGCGAGGAAGCTGAGAAGCTCGCCATCGCGGCCGCCCCAAATGCATATTTTCAGGCGCTGATCTATGCCGGTTTAGGCGACAAAGACCGGACGTTGGATGCGCTGGATAGTGTCACGCAGCTCGGCGGCGCGCGGATAGGACGGGCTCTCAATTCCCCGGAATTCGCACTGCTTCGCGGCGATCCACGAGTGAAAGCACTGCGGAAGAAAGTCGGCTTGCCAGATTAACCGGGCGCCTTGCTGTAGTCGAATGACTCGCGCACGGAATCTTGGTCAGCCAACTCGCAGCATCTCACTTCCCAGTCCGAATTAGTTTCTTAGGCTAGGCTAGCTCGCCTCCGTTTTCTGCGCTTGGAGTTGGGCTCCTGCGAGTCGAAGTCCTTTGATTGCGTTCGAGCTGGATTGTCCGACCAGGCGACCTGCAGGTACATAAGGTCCAAAGCCGGATCTTGCTAGCTAAATAGGGTCAACCCAAAAAGCTAAACCTTCCAAAATGTGGTGCGAAGAGGGGGACTTGAACCCCCACGAGATTGCTCCCGCTAGCACCTCAAGCAAATCCCCGGGGTTCGGTAGCGTTCCGAGGGCTCCTAAATCATTGATCTTCCATGTGGGACCGTTCCCGAGCGGTCCCA
>Ga0335077_10007103_pt1 | contig 13863 bp, 13 predicted proteins | sample Lox_Sample_31_FD_207151 | JGI IMG/M metagenome (GOLD analysis project Ga0335077, IMG submission 207151) | Soil microbial communities from Loxahatchee National Wildlife Refuge, Florida, United States - Lox_Sample_3.1 | ecosystem: Environmental > Terrestrial > Soil > Wetlands | place: USA...
ATCGCCCGCATCGCGCCGGTCGGGCACGATTGCTGGCCGCGCGTCTGCTCCCAGCCCTGATCGATAAGGTGGGCGTCGAAGGTCCATGCCTGCGGCAACTGCAACTCCTCGTTCCACCAGATGTGGCCATAGGGGCAGGCGTCGACCAGCTGCTTTTGGCCCTTGGCCTTTACCGGATCGATCAGCACGATGCCGTCGCTGCGCTTCTTGATGGCGCCTTTCGGCGCCGCCTTCATGCACGGCGCGTCATCGCAGTGGTTGCACATGGTCGGAACGTAGGCGATGTCGATCATCGGCATCTGCCCGCGTTCCTTCTGCAGGATATTGATCCACTTGTGGCCGTGCTTCGGCATCGGTGCCGAGTATTTCGGCCAATCGTTGCCGACATACTCATCCATGGCGGCGAGCGTGCAGAGATTGCAATTCGTGCACTCCGCGACGTCAATGATCATGTTCCATTTTTTCATGATGACACTTCTACAATCCATCATCCCCAGGCTTGTCCCCGGCGATCTTGATCGAACAGTCGCAGGGCTTTCGGGATCACCGGGTCACGGCGCTGCGCGCCGGCCCGGTGATGACGGCGCGTGGTGCCGTCACTTCGCCGGCACGAGATGCGCTTCCTGCAAGGTGCGCTTGATCTCCTTGTCCTTCTCCATTGCGGCGAAGGCGGCCGACATATGCTCGATGCGACCGTCCCACAGCTCGATCTGTACCAGCGAGTTGGCGCCGGCGAGCGAGTGGGTGGTCTTGGTCTGCGTGCGTTCGGGGGTGAGCAGATTGAGGCAGCCGCCGCGATCGACCGATTTGCCCGGCTCGCCCATCGGATCGTAGACCGCCGACGATTCGTAGCCGTGCGCTACGCCGCGCGGCAGACGCTGCGTCGGCAGCGCGGCGCAGATTACCGCGCCGCGGTCATTGAACACTTTGACTAGATCGTGCTTGCCGATGCCGCGCTCCTTGGCATCATCGGCGTTCATGCGCAGGACCCAATAGTAGTAGCCATCCACCCTGACGCGATGGTCCTCGATGTTGAGCAGGAACGAATCCTTGCCGTCGCCCTGGGTGTGGAACGAATATTTCGAGTGCGGCGTCAGAAGCTGGAACGGATAGAGCTCGAATCGTTCGCCGGAATGCGGGCCCTCCCATGACGGTTCATATTTGACGATTGGCGGCCGCTCGGGATCGTGGAAGCGCTTGAGCGAATTGCACTCGAATTCGAGCTTGCCGGACTGCGTCTGCAGGCCGCGCAGATACTCCTCGGTATAGTCGGACGGCAGCGGTTGCGCCTCGGGCACGTCCTTCTTGCGGTTCTCCCAGAACCAGCGGAAGGACACCGGCGCGCGCAGCTTTTCCTTCTCGGCCGGCACCACGAAGTAGCCGCGTTTGAGGAACTTCTTGAACGAGATGTATTTGGGCAAATCGGAGGACAGATAGACGCGCTTGACCCAATCGATCTCGTTGACGCCCTCGGAGAAATAGTTGGCGAGGCCGAGTGGTTTGCACAGCTCGTTGAAGATCCAGAAATCGGACTTTGATTCGCCGAGCGGCTTGATCGCCGGCGCCTGAAACACGATGACGCGGTGATTGAGCTGCTGCTGGCCGTGGTGGCCGTAGCCACCGAGGCCGGCCCATTCGCTTATATCGGTGCGTTCGAAATTGGTGCAGGCCGGCAGGATGACGTCGGCGAATTTCGCTTCGCCCTCGAACCAGATCGACTGGTTGACGACGAATTCAAGATTCGGCGTCTGGTACATCCGCACCCAGCGGTTGGTGTTGTTCATCGTCGACAGGATCGAGCCGCCGTATTTGTAGAGCATGTGCACCGGAGAATGGCCCGGCGCCGGATAGCCGAAGCGGGCGAATTGGTGCTCGATCGATTTGCCGACCCATGGATAACCTTCGGTCTTCCCGTCGATGATCGCCTCCGGCACGAAGATGCGCGGGATACGCTGGCCGTTGGAGTTCATTGTCGGCAATTGCGGCATGCGCTGATAGAGCTCGACCGGCATCGCGGTGTTTTCGAGGTCGCCCGACATGCCGCCGTCGGCGTAGCCCGGGAAATAGAAATTGAAGTCGATCGGAGTGCCCCATTGCAGGTTGCCCATATTGATGCCGGGCTTGCCGAGCCCCTGCATGGCAACGAGGCACACCATGACGCGCGCCCACGGAATGCCGGTCTGGTTGCGGCAGGCGCCGCCGTGGCCGTTACCCCAGCCGCCCGGCGCCAGATAAACGCGTTTCTTGCCCCATTCGCGGGCGAGCGCGCGCACATCCTTCGCCGGCACGCCGGTTTCCTTCTCCTGCCACTCCGGCGTCTTCGCAATGCCGTCGTCGTCGCCAACCAGATAGGCCTTCCACTTGTCGAAGCCGACGGTGTAGGTCTCCACATATTTTTTGTCGTAGAGATCTTCCTTGATCCAGACGTAAGCGATCGCCATCGCCATCGCGACCGATGTGGTCGGCTTTGGCGCGAACCATTTGCCCGGCAGGAATTGCGCCGAGGCGTTGTAGTACGGATCAACGTGGACGACCTTGACGCCGAGCTTCGGATTCTTCAGCCACTGCCGGCGCGTGGTGCCTTCCTGGGCGCCGTAGGAGCCGGAAGTCGATTCCGGATCGGCCGCCCACGACACGATCATGTCGCAGTTCTGCAGGCAGTCCTCGACTGTGCCGTAGGTTTCGGACTGGCCGACGCGCAGCGTGTAGCCCCAATGGTGTACGGCGCCCCAGTACCAGCCCTCCCAGGAATCCGGATTGTGGTGGATGCGCGTCATGCCGACCGCATTGGCGAAGCGGAACAGCGCCGAGAGGTAGTAACCGATATTGCCCCAGGTATGATGCGAGCCGTGCGAGAAGGTGATCGCGCCGGGGCCATATTCGCGCTTCTGCCGCTTGATCTCGTCGGTGACGATCTTGATCGCCTCGTCCCAGGAAATGCGCACATAGCCCGACTTGCCGCGATTCTGCGGATTGCGCTCGCCGTTCGGGTCGAAGTCGACTCGCTTCATCGGATAGAGCAGGCGGTCGGGCGAGTAGACGATCGACTTGGCGTTCTGGCCGTGCGGTGCCAGTGTCGTCTTGCGCGGCGGCGTAAGCTTGATGCCCTTGGCCTCGATGGTCCACGAGGAGCCGTCGTCATCGGCAAGATCGATTGGCGTCAAGCGCACGATCTTGCCGCCCTTGACGTCGACAAAGACCGGCCCGCCATTCGTCATGTTGCAATAGCGGGTGACGCCGCCGCGGAGCTTTTTGCCATATTTCAAGCCGGCCGACTGGCTCATCATCAGCGTTTGAGCGAACCAGTTGGTGAGATGCTCCGGACCATCGACGGTGAGAACGAAATCCTTCTGCGCGTTGATCTGTTCGAGCCAGTTGATCGGCGGCATCAGCAGCGCAGCGCCGATCTCAGCGTTCTTGAACATCAGCTTGATGTCGGGCTTGGCATGAAGGCCGGAGCCCGTCGTGACCTTGCCGTTGTCGAAGGCGTACCAGCGCCCGATCTCCTCGTCGCGGGTCATGATCTGAGCGACGAGATTGTGCTCCTTGACGCGCGCTTTGAACTCCGGATGCCGGCGGGCCGCCATCTTCAAAAGTTGAGCCGCACCGAACAGGATGATCGGGAGTTTGGTCTTAGCGAACGCCATCGCTGTCTCCTCGTAGCCGTTATCCGCGCCAGGCACATCCCGAATCTGCGCGGTCGGTTTTGGACGAGCCCGATTTTGCAATAATTTCAGCCTGATTGAAACCCGAAGAATCCGGGCCGATCGGCGCGCTGTGGCGCGGCTTGCGCATGGCTGTGCCATCGGTTGTTTCGCCTCGTCCCAACGCAGCTTTATTGGGAGATGTGATAGGTTCGACCGAAGAACAGGGGCGGCCGGTGAGGCGACGCGAATTCATCAGGTTCATGACCGGCGCTGCAGCCATGGCATCGCCGCTTGTCGCACCAGCACAGGAGCGCATGCGTCTTGTCGGCGTACTGATGGCTGGATCAGACGGGCACGACCAGATTGCCCAGGCTCGCGTCGCAGCATTCCGCGATGTGTTGCAGGGCCTCGGCTGGGCAGCGGGCCGCAATGTCAGGTTTGAAATTCGCTGGGCCGCCGGCGATATCGAACGCGCGCGTACTTTTTCCGCCGAACTGGTGGCGCTTGCGCCTGACGTGATCCTGGCCAGCGGCACGACAGCGATCGCGACGCTCAAGCAGGCGACGAGTTCCATCCCGCTGGTTTTCGTCATCGTCAACGACCCGGTCGCGCAGGGCTTTGTCTCGAGCGTCGCGCATCCGGGCGGCAACATCACCGGCTTCAGCTATATGGACTATTCGGTGATCGGCAAGGCGCTGCAATTGCTCAAGCAGGTCGCGCCGAAGCTGAGCCGCGTGGGCTTCATGTTCAACCCTGATGCCTATCCATATTACGAAGTCTATCTAAAGTCGCTCGACGAGCATCACCAGGAATACGGCTCCGATCTCGTGCCGTTGCGTGTGCGCTCGGAAGCTGAGATCAAGCAGGCCTTTGACAGCCTCGCTGCGATGCCCGACGCGGGCTTGATGGTCCCGCCCGAACCGTTCACGTCGTCGCACCGCAAGTTGATCGTCGAACTCGCGGCGCAATACCGTTTGCCGGCGAGCTATGGTTTGCGCGACTATGTGACCGACGGCGGCATGATGTGCTATGCGCCAAACATCCTCGACATCTACGAGCGCTCGGGGGCCTACATCGATCGCGTGCTCAAGGGCGCCAAACCCAGCGAGCTTCCGGTGCAGGCACCGACCCGATTCGAGCTCAGCATCAATCTCAAGGCGGTGAAAGCGGCCGGTCTGAGTATTCCGCCAGCCATTCTCGCGATCGCCGACGACGTGATCGAATGAGCATGCGCTAGTCGACGCTGTGATAGGCGTTGCGCCAGTCTTCGTCGGCGCGAAAATCATCGTCACCGCCGTCGTAGTGCCACTCCCCGCGCGTCGGCTTGTTGTAGGCCGGCACGAAGCGGTCGGCGTAGCGCATGCCGCAATAATGCGCCGGCTTGACCTTGTCCCAGACGATGAAGCCTTTGTCGGTAACGCAGTCGGCGTCGATGCTGACCGCTTCGACCTTGCCGCAGACCATCAGCCGATTGACCCAAGGATGCGTCCATTCGACCGAACATTCGAAATGGCTGCGGCACTCGGCGATGCGCGGCGGCGCGAGCCTGCGCGAGGGGATCGGAGTGAGCCCGGCCTTTTCCAGCTCGTTGATGCCGCCCTTGAACGGCAGGCCGCACACCAGCGTCTTGTTGAGCATGGTCTGCTCGAACGGCACCACATTGACGACGAATTCGCCGGTCGCGAGCACGTTGTGATAAGTGTCCTTGGTGGTGCCGCAGGTAAACGCGATGTAGACCGGATCGTGGCAGACTCGCGTGCAGGTGCCGTATGACGCCGCATTGACGTTGCCGGCTTTGTCCACGGTGGTGATGATCACCAGGCAGGAACTTGGCGCGAAGATGTTGTCCCACCATTGCGGCTGGACGTCGACTTTATTCATGAGACTTACTCTCGCTGTCATGCCCGCGCTGGCGGGCCCCCCAGTGGACGATTTCGGATCAGCGCATACGCAGCATCGTCGCAATCGATGACGCGAATCACTGTCGGTCGATCCGCTTTCACGGATGCTGACATCGTCGACTATCTCGCGACAATATTCTGCATTTCGTTCCGTCGCCCGGCGAGGAACAGCCGCATGTTCTCGATGACGAGCGGCATGACGAATTCTTCGTATTCGACGACGTAGCCGCCGATATGCGGGGTGATGAAGACGTTCGGCAGATCCCAGAACGGGCTGTCGGGCGGCAGCGGTTCGGTATGAAATACTTCGAGCGCTGCGCCGGCAATACGCCGTTCGCGGAGCACCGCGAGCAGTGCCGCCTCGTCGACGGTCTGGCCGCGGCCGGCGCTGATGTAATAGGCCGATGGCTTCATCGCGGCGAATATCTTGGCATCGAATATTTCGAGATTGTCGTCGCTCGCCGGTAGGACGTTGATGAGATAGTCGGCTTCGCGGGCGGCGTCCGCAAGCCGCGCGGTCGGCATCATCGTATCGAAGCCCGCCACCAGGCGCGGCGTACGCGAAACGCCAACCGTGCACATGCCGAACGCCTTGAGGATCTCGGCAATGGCGATGCCGACAACGCCGACGCCGACGATCGCGGCGGTCTTGCCGTGGAGCGTGCTCCATAAGCGGCGTTCCCAGAAGTGCGCCTTTTGATCGCCGACCAGCCGCACCACATCGCGACTCACCCCCATCATCATGTAGACGACCTGCTCTCGCATCGGCGGCCCGTGAATGCCACGTCCGCTGGTGATCAGCACGTCCGACGTGAGCGACGGGCAGCGCAGGAAATGGTCGACACCGGTGGCAAGCGACTGAATCCATTTCAGTCGCGGCGCACCCTGCAACATGAAATCCCGTATTTCGATGCCGAACATGATCATAACTTCGATGTCGGAAAGGTCGCCGCTCACCGCCGCAGCGTTGCGGAATAGCGCAAACTGCAGTCCCGGAAACTCCGCGCGCAACGCGTCGCGGTACATCTCGGCGTGAACATCGACGATGAGGACTTTGGTCGGCATGGACTTGTGTTCCGTCGTCCGCAGGCGTCCGCTCCTGGCGGATCGAGAAGAATGCGGCCGCGTCGGTGGCGGCCGCCGGCTCAGGGTGACGGCGTCAGATTGAAATACTTTGCCGCATTGTTGAAAGCGATGTCCTCGCGCAGCGGTTCGGCAAGCACCACGTGATCCATGAATTCCGCGGCTTCGTGCACGGACTCGAAGGGATGATCAGCCGCGAACATCACCCGATCCTTGCCGAGCGCCGCGATGCTGCAATTCAACGGCTCGGCCGAGCACATGCCGGAGGTCGCCACGGCGATGTTCTGCTTGATGTAGTCTGACGGCGGCCGTTTGAGTTTAAGGCCATGAAATGCAGCACGGCTGTCCAAACGCCATAACAGGAATGGCAGCGTTTCGCCGAGGTGGCCGAGCATCAACCGGCTGCGAGGGAAGCGGTCGAAATGGCCGCTGACGATCAGCCGCAGCGCGTGGGAACCGGTCTCGAATCCCCAGCCCCACATCGGTCGCATCAGCACTTTGTAGCCGGTGAGCACCGATGGCTGCGCTACCGGATCGGCCGGGTGCAGGTAGATCACAGCACCGAGCGCGTCGGCGCGCTCCCAGAACGGATAGAGTTCCGGAGCGTCGAGATATTGCCCATGAGTATGGCCGTTGATCATTGCGCCGCAGAATTTGAAATCACGTATGCAGCGTTCGAGCTCATCGGCGGCGCCGTGTGGATCCTGTACGGCGAGGTGGGCAAAGCCGGAATAGCGGTCGGGCCGTTTCTCGATTTCGCGGGCGAGGTAATCGTTCGACTCGCGCGCCTTGCGCGTGGCCGTGGCGGCGTCACGCTCGGCCTGTACGCCGGGACCGGCGATCGCGAGAATCGAACGGGCGATGCCGGCGCGGTCCATGCCCTGAAGGCGCAGCTCGCCGAAATCGGTGAGGTTGCGGAAAAAATATTCGGCGCGTTCCGGCGGGACTTCGCTCATGGTCGGACGCCAGTAGTCGATCAGTCCGGGCGACAGAAAATGCTCTTCAAGCGCGATTTTGCGGACCATGCGTTTCCTCGGTATTCGTGCCTCAATCGTCTCGGGGTCTATATCCGATATCGGCTGCAATGGTATACCGCCCAATGATATAAGCTTTGCAGCAAGTGGGCGTGCGAGGGAGGCTAAGAGTGGTCAAGAAGATACGCGGCGTCGCATTGGAGGAGAATCTCAACAATTCGATGGGCCTCGAATTCTACAACCTGTCCCATCGTTTCGGCTACCAGTCGCCGAACTGGCCATATTTCGAAGACGTCAAGATCGAGCGCATCCACTACATGGCGAAGTCCGGTGTGCTGTCGCAGCGCATCACCACGTCCATGCACAACACCACTCACATCGACGCCCCTGCGCATGTGGTCCAGGGAACGCCGTTCATCGACGAGGTGCCGCTGCCGCATTTTTTCGGCTCGGGTATCGTGGTCTCGATCCCCAAGAAGAAATGGGAACCCATCACCTACGATGACCTCGAAAAAGCTGCCGGCAAAGTGGTGCGTCCGCGCGACGTGGTGATCGTCAATACCGGCTGGCACAAGCTCTATGAGGACAGCGAGGACTATTTCTGCCGTGCGCCCGGCTTCGTGCCGTCGGCCGGCGAATGGTTCGTCGAGAAAAAGGTCAAAGTCGTCGGCCACGATACTCAGGCCAACGATCATCCGCTCGCCACCGCCATTGGCCCGCAGCGCAACGGGCCGCTGCATCCGCACCTCGCCGAGGAGTACAAGAAGTGGTCGGGCGGCCGCGACTGGAAGGACGATTTTCCGGAGTGGGAGCCGGTGCACCGCATCCTGTTCAAGAACGGTATCCTCGGTATCGAGAATGTCGGCGGTGATATCGACAAGGTTACGGGCCGGCGCTGTACTTTCGCGCTGTTTCCCTGGAACTGGGAGCGCGGCGATGGCTGCATCATCCGCCTGGTGGCAATCGTCGATCCGAAAGGGTCCTATCGGATCGAAAAAGGGGAGAAGTTCTGATGATCGTGCGAAAGTTTTCCGAGGCCAAGTCCTACGAAGCGCCCAATCATCGGGGCTACAAGTCGTTCCGTGTTTACGGCGCCGAGATGGGCGGCTCGCAGACGCTGGTATTCGGTATCTCGCATTTCCTGCCGGGCGGCGGCGCCGGACCTGACGCATCGCCGCCGGAAAAAATCTACTACGTGCTGGCGGGCGAATTGACCGTCATCGCGGGGGGCAAGGAGACAGTCGCGAAGGCCGGTGACAGCGTCTATATCGGGCCGAACGAAAGCCGCGAGATCATCAACCGCAGCAACGAGGTCTGTACGATCGCGGTCGCGGTCGCGCCGGTGAAATGATGCCGAAGCGTCATGGCCGGGCTCGATCAGGCTTGACCCGGCCAGCCACGTCCGTGCGCCAAGCAAGACGTTGACGCCCGGCGCAAGGCCGCATGTGACGCAGTGGTTACCAGAAATGTGAGTCCATCATGTCCGAAGATTTCCTGAGAAACCCGCTGTCGCTATTCGACGTGAAGGGTAAGACCGCCATCGTCACCGGCGCAACCGGCGCCTTCGGTGCGCTGGGCGCCAAGGTTCTGGCGGGTGCCGGTTGCAGCCTGGTGCTGGCGGCAGGCGGCGCCGAAGCGCTGAAGAAAGTCGCGGCGGAGTGCGAAGCGCTTGGTGCCAAAGTCGAGACCGTCAATGTGCGGCCGAGTTCGGCGGCCAACTGCGACAAGATCGTCGAGGCCGCGGTGAAGCGCTTCGGTGGCGTCGACATCCTGGTGCTCGCTTCCGGCATCAACAAGGTGTCGAAAATTGTCGATCAGCCGCCGGAAACTTTCATGGAAGTGATGGACGTCAACGTCACGCAATCCTGGCTGATGGCCCGCGCGGCCGGAAAGCAGATGCTGGCGCAGGGTCGCGGCGGCAAGGTCATTTTCATGTCGTCGGCGCGTGGGCTCCTCGGCCATCCGGCGGGCTACACGGCGTACTGTGCGTCGAAATCGGCGATCGACGGCGTCACCAAGGCGCTCGGCTGCGAATGGGGCGACACCGGAATCACCGTCAACGCCATCGCGCCGACGGTGTTTCGCTCGCCGCTCACCGCCTGGATGTACGAGGATACGGAGCGCGCCACGACGGTACGCAAGGGCTTCATCGCGCGCGTGCCGAAAGGTCGGCTCGGCGAACCATCGGACCTCGCCGGACCGCTCCTGTTCCTCGCCTCCAAGGCTTCTGATTTCTACACCGGCCATATCCTTTATGCCGACGGCGGCTATACGGCCGGCTGAGCATGGCGAAAGCCCGTATCGCGGTTGTCGGCGCCGGCCTGATGGGCCACGGCATTGCCCAGGTCTTTGCGCTCGCCGGTCACGTGGTGAAGATTACCGACACCGTCCTGAACAATCTCGATACTGTGCTGTCGCGCATTACCGCCAATCTGCGCGACCTCGGCGATGACGAGAGTGCCGCCGCGCGGGTCGAGCCGTGCGTCGACCTCACCGAAGCGGTTCGCGATGCCGATTATGTCGTCGAGGCGATATCGGAGAATCTCGAGGCCAAGCAGAAGCTGTTCATGGAGCTCGAGCGCCGTGTGCGACGCGACACGATCCTCGCCAGTAACACGTCGGTCATCCCGATCACCGCCATCATGCGGGAAATTTCTCATCGCGAGCGCGCTCTCGGCACCCATTGGTGGAATCCGCCATTCCTGGTGCCACTTGTGGAAGTGATCGAGACGCAATGGACGAAGCCCGAGGTCGTCGCCTGGACGATCGATTTGCACAAGCAGGCCGGCAAGAAGCCCGCGCACGTCAAGAAAGATGTGCCTGGTTTCATCGGCAACCGGCTGCAGCACGCCCTATGGCGTGAGGCGATATCGCTGGTCGAACAGGGCATTTGCGACGCTGAGACGGTCGACAGCGTCATCAAGGCGTCGTTCGGCCGCCGTCTCGCCGTGCTCGGCCCGCTCGAAAACGCAGATCTTGTCGGCTTGGACCTCACGCTTGCCATCCACGACGTCGTCCTGCCGGCGATCGACAGCCGGGCTGGCCCGTCGCCATACCTGAAAGGCCTTGTTGCTGACGGCAAGCTCGGCTTCAAGTCCGGCGAAGGATTTCGCAAATGGAGTGCTCAGCAACAGGCCGAACTACGCACCAAAGTGGTGCAGCACTTGAAGGCCTCGCGTGATCGCTGAATTTGGCGGCATCCCGCAGTGCATAATTCTTGCTGTCAGGCTTATCCCGACCATGCCGCCTCACGGTTTCTTGTAGTTGGGATCGAGCAACTCGAACCGAGTCCAGCTTTCGTACTGGCCCTGCGTGTATTCCTTGGTCTCTGGATTGATGGCGTTCTGGCCCGGCTTGCGCAGGAAGTGCGCCTCCACCGTCATGGCGCGTTCCGCCGTCGTCTTGGTGCACCGCTGCTTGATGAAGATACCGCCGACCGGTGTCTCTCCGGGTTCGGCCGGAAAGTCCGTGCAACTCCACCCGTCCGGACCGTAGTGGTTCATCACGTCGAGCTTGAGGAGATGCGCCATGCGCCGCTCGGCTGGCGAAGCCCGAGGATCGCTGACGAAGCGGATGCCGCGCAGCACGCCGTCGTCGTCGAACAGCGCCGACAGGATCACCGGATGTCCGGCAACACGCGTTCCGGTGTTCTGTGCGGCGTATTGCGGGTCGTCGAGAGCTTTGCCGATATATTCGGCTTCGTCATCGAAGCGCGCGTTGACCTCGTGCAGGCCGCTCGGCTCGGGCCGGCACTTCCTGTAGTCCGACCAATTGTCGAGCTTTTGCCGCGGCGGTCCGCCATTGCTGCCGCAGGCGAGGTCCCCCCAATCATCGAGCGTCATTGCATCAGCGTGCAGACCGAGCTTGAGCCCGTGGATTTCGCTCTGCGGGTCCGTCGTCTGCGCTTGCGCCGCAATCGCTGCGAAAAGCAGCGCCACGGCCGCGCCGGCGAATTGCGCGACACGCGTCATTGCGGCTTCATCGGCTCGCATTGACGCGTGTCCTTGCCCCAGAAATCGACGCAATCGTCATAGGTCGATGGTCCGTGGCCGACGTCCTTGGCGAACAGATATTTCACGACGGCGTCGATCTCATGCGGGTTGAGAAACGAATTCGGCTCAGGCGGCATATCGTTGCCGAGATTGGCACGAGTCATGCCGTAGCAGCGCTTGTCGGTATAGGCGAATTGGTCGTGAAACGGCATGCCGGTGCCTGGACGCCCGCATTTGACGGTCTCGGTAACCTGCGCCGGAGTGAGCTGCGTCTTGCGCAGCGATAAGGCATTGCCGCCGTAACCCTGGTCGCCGGACGCATCCCACTTGTGACAGAACTGACAGGTCGCCTTGACCTTGAATATGTCCTTGCCGAATTCGATCAGCCGAGCCTCCTCGGCCGACGGGGCGCTCTGAGCCTGTAGGCGGGCGGTCATTTCAACGAACACCGAAAGTGCGATCGACACGATGGCGACGGCGTAACGACGCGTCCGGCACTTCACTTGCACGATATCAGTTCCTTTTCCTCGATGGAGAAAATCTGCCCGGCCTCAATCTTGAGATTGCGCACCGTACAAATGCGGCCTTTGGCGTCGATCAGCTTTGCGTCATAGACACCGGAGGTAATGCCGGTGATGCGCAGCCGCTCGTCCGGATCGACGGTGCCGTCCCGGTCGTTCTTGCATTGATTGGCACCCCAGTCGGTGGTGCCGGCGGGAGCCAGATAGAATTCCCGGATCGTCTCAGCGGTGAGGTTCCAGAAGCGCGTTGGCGCGCCCTGCGCCGCGGCTGCCGCTGGGATGAGGCCGAGCGCCAAGATCAAGAGGGTTGGTTTGGGCACGTCTCCCCCAACGCGTTTATTTTATCGTAGACTAAAAGTATCGCCCGTTCGGTCGGTCGATGGCAACCTTGACAGGCAGGTCCCGTGCGCCACTATCGCAGTTGCATCGCAGAGCGATTACCGGCATCGATCATCAAGCCATGAGCGTGAGCGTCCCGAAGATTGCAGCAAATCTGCGGAGCGAATTTCCGAACGATCATCTGCCGTTTTTGCGCTGGCTGATGTTCACCGGCGTTTGTGGATTCGGCTTCGTGCTCGCCTGGTACTACGGCCTGTTCCACCTCATGCTCGCCAGCGACAAGACCTACATCTCGGCCGTGATCGTCGTGCTCTATGCCGGCACTTCGTTGCACTGCCTGATGCGGACCTTGACGGTGTCGCGTGAACACGACAACGCGCATCGTATCTACGCCATGGTCTCGAGCGGCGCCGCCGGCTTCACGACCGTTGGTGAGGATGTCTTCACCGGCGAGGGCGCGCTGCTGCCGCGCGGTCAGATCACTTCACACATCCGCAATCTCATCGTGAAGGCGCGTCTGCAGCGTCATCACCGGCTCGACCAAACCCTGTTGCTGCGCGGGCTCGCCGACGCACTGCGCGGTCCGAACCAGCTCGGCTCGTTCGCAAGCGACAGCCTGATGAAGCTCGGCCTTCTCGGTACCATCATCGGCTTCATCCTCATGTTGGCGCCGATCGCGGGGCTCGACGCCGCCGATCACGCGTCGGTGAAAAGCTCGATGGGACTCATGAGCGACGGCATGGCGGTCGCGATGTACACGACGCTCACCGGCCTGATCGGCTCGATCCTGGTGCAGACCCAATACTACATGCTCGACGAGGCGACGCAGAAGCTGTTCGCGCTCGCCACCGACCTGACGGAAGTCTTCGTGGTGTCGACGCTCGAACGAGAGCGTGATGGATAGTTTCGGCAATTATCCGCGCGAAAAGCCGTTCGATCCCTTCAGCGTCATGCTGTTCAAGGCATTGCAGGTCGTCGCGTTTCTTTTTTTCATTGCGCTTCTGGCGATCAATCCCGAAGCGAAGTCCGGCAAGATCGACACCAAAGCGGAATTCATCATCACCATGAGCTGGCCGGACAACCACCCGGATGACATCGATCTCTATACCGAGGATCCGCTCGGCAATATCGTCTGGTATCACGAGCGTGAGGCCGGCTTCATGGTGCTCGATCGTGATGATCGCGGCGGCGTCAACAATTCGGTCGTGGTCGCCGGCAGGAAGGTGATGAGCCCGATCCGGCAGGAGACTGTGAGCATCCGCGGCATCGTGGCGGGAGAGTATACCGTCAACGTCAATCACTATCTGGCGACCACTGGGGCGCCGGTTCCGGTCACGGTCGAAGTCGAGAAGGTCAACCCGACCGTGCAAGTCGTCTCCTATGACACCCTGACGCTCGATCACACC
>Ga0335077_10007105_pt1 | contig 13862 bp, 10 predicted proteins | sample Lox_Sample_31_FD_207151 | JGI IMG/M metagenome (GOLD analysis project Ga0335077, IMG submission 207151) | Soil microbial communities from Loxahatchee National Wildlife Refuge, Florida, United States - Lox_Sample_3.1 | ecosystem: Environmental > Terrestrial > Soil > Wetlands | place: USA...
GCACCTTCGGCGCCGCCGTGCTGATGCGACGCTGCCTGCGGTCGCTGCTGGCCTGGCGGGACGCGTCAGGCACCGGGTTGAACTGGGCGCTGCCGCTGGCGGTCGTGGTCGGCGGCTCGGCCGCCGTTCTGTGGCAGCCGTTCACCCTGCCCGACCAGCCGTGGGCCAGCCGCAGGCTGGTCCCCGTGGCGATCCCCGGCCTGATCCTGCTCGGCACCTGGGCCGCGGCGTGGCTGACCCGACGGGCCAGGGACCGGGGCGCCGGTCCGGCCACGGCGGCCGTGGTGGGGGCGTTCTGCGTGGGGGCGATGGCGCTGCCGTCGGTGACCACCTCGTTCGGGTTCGGGCTCAGCCACTCCGGGCCCGGCGGAGCCCTGCGGGCCAGCGCGGGCGGACTGGCACAGCACAGCGTCGGCGCGGGGGAGGACACAGCGGTCCGCGGCCTGTGCGCCTCGCTCGGCCGGTCGTCGTCCGTGCTGATCGTCGACAAGCGCACCGCCCAGGTGTTCGGTCAGGTGATACGCGGGATGTGCGGCGTGCCCGTGGCGTGGATGGGGCGGGGTTCTTCCCCCGCTCAGGTCGACGCGGTGCTCGGCGGCATCCTGCGGGCCGGGCGGCGGCCCGTGGTGCTCGGCGCCAGGCCCGGCCAGGTCGGCGCGTTCGGCGGGACGCCGATGCTCATCATGAACCTGGTCACCACGCAGAGCCCGCACACGCTGACCCAGCCGCCCAGCGCCCCGTGGCCCGCCAGGTACGTGATCTGGATGGCTGTCGCCAGCCCGACCGGGGTCGGCATCTGACCCAGCCGGTGGTCCGATCGCGATCCAATTCGCGGGCTGCAGGTGGGCCTGACGTCGGCTGCCTGGTGATTTGCCTGCCGCCCGGGATCCCCGTACAGTGGAGTCACCGACGCGGGGTGGAGCAGCTCGGTAGCTCGCTGGGCTCATAACCCAGAGGTCGCAGGTTCAAATCCTGCCCCCGCTACGAAGGTCAGGCGCCGAATCCGAGTACGGGTTCGGCGCTTTGTCTGTCAGATGTGCACGGATTTTGTGCACGAGCCCGCCTTGGACCCGCCTTGGACCCGCCCGGGGCAGAGCCGTGCGGTGCCGCCCGAGAATCTGGGCAATCATGATGAATTGGGCCATTGTAATCCCACGTTGCTTCATGATTCGAGGCGTTTTGTGCCGTCGCTGGGCGGCAGGCCCAGAGATGTCGCTGGCATCAGCGCTGGCCGACCGGTGAGGCGGGCGATTCAAGGTCGGGAGGTTAGGGTGACCGGGCTAGGGAGGTTGCTTGTGGCTAATGACGGACGGTTCACCGTGCCGCTATTCACGATTGACGAGGCGGCGCATCACGTGGGTTTGCCGCCGACGACCCTGAAGGACTGGACGCGGCGTCAGGCCGGGCCAGCGCCACTGGTTCACCGCATCGTCAACCCGAGCGCCCCGCGTGCGGCCTCGCTACCTTTCGTGGCGGTGGTCGAGGCGCACATGCTGCGGGGGTTCCGTGACCTCGGGCTGTCGGCTCAGGGGCTGCGGGACTCGGCGCGCGCCTGCGCACGAGGCTTGGTGATGAGTACGCGCTGGCAACGCGCAGGATTGCGACCGATGACCTGGACTTGCTGGTGGACATGTCGCAGCGGGGCGAGCCTGCGGAGTGGGCGAGGGCCATCGATAGCCAGGGTGCCATCAGGGAGGTCGTCGAGGATTACCAGAAGTTCGTCCGCTGGGGGAGGGATCGTTACCCAGACCGTCTGACGCTGAAGGCTTACCAGGGCGCTGATGTGATCATCGACCCCCGCTTCGCGTTCGGTCAGCCCGTTCTGCGGCGTCAAAGGTGCGGGTTGAAGTCATCCTTTACGCCCCTGGGTCTGGTCGCCGACCGCTCCCGGTCGCCTTGCGCGAGGCGGACCTGATCGTTCACGCTGGCCGAAATCTACGGCGAGAAGCATGCCCAGGCCGTTGAAGACACCGAATGGATCGCGCCTTCGCTGCCTATCGGCGGTCTGACCGGCGGCGGGTCCGGCTCAGATGGCAGGTGGGCAGGCGATGCTGATGATGGCATTCCCTTCAGCATGGTGATCGGCTCGCGCTGGTCACCGTGCGGCATGTTGTGCAGCGCGGATGGCGAAGGTTGCCGCGAGCATGGCGACCGCGACCCCGGCTGTGAGCAGAGGGGATGGCCCGGCCGGATGACCGTGCACCAGGACCGTGCCCATGTAGTCGGCGCCGCCGAGATGGTTGACGGTGGCGTACCACAGCAGCACGTAAGTGACCTGGAACAGGCGCTGGGTGTGGCTGGCGGTGCCGAGCAGCAGCGCGAGCGAGGGGATGAACAGGGCGCCTGCGATCCAGGCCGCGACGCGTGAGCCGTCGGCCGCGATCGCCATCTCGATCATCGGCCCGAGCCCGGCAGCGGCGGTGAGCGTGAGTCCGGATAGCCATTCGGCCGCCAGCTGCCGGTATGCGCCGGGATAGCAGCCGAGCAGGGTGTCAAGCCCGTTTTCCCGGCGCTGGGCGCCTAGCCGGGACAAGATCAGCACGGGCCAGATCCACGCCGCGGACAGCAGCAGCGCGGTGCTGTCGCTGCCCGGCTTGACGAGTGTTGCGGGGACGGCGAGGCCGGCTACGCCCAGGGCGGCTGCTACCAGCCACCACCAGCCGGGGGTGCCCTGTACCAGGATGCGCGCCGCGCCCGCCAGCAGCCGGCCGAACGCGGCGCTGGGCCTGTGGCTGCCGGGTGGCAGCGGCCGGTAGGTCCTCCGCATCGGTGCCGCCGCGTCCGCGGCGGGCCTGGCAGCCTCCGCCGCCGGGGCAGACGGCTCGCCGCTGGGCGGCACGCGGCGCGGGTGGCCGCGGGCCGGGTCGAACCGGCCGAACCAGGCTGCCGGGGCGACGGCCAGGCAGCAGAAGGCCGCGAACAGCACCAGCCGTGCGGTGACGAATCCGGCGGACGGCGCGAGGCCGTGCCAGGTGAAGGTGTGCAGCGGGCGGGCTATCTGAGTGAATCCGACGCTGAACTCGGCTGGGTGCAGGTGCTGGGCGGCCATAGCCTGCCGCATCGAACTGCTGGCGGTGCCGAAGCCGAGCGGGACGCCTCCGCCGGAGATCGCGAAGATCAGCCATGCGACGAGCCAGGCGATGTTGCCCACGCCGCCACGCAGCACCGGAACGGTTTCTACCAGGATCGCGGCGGCGGCGGTCAGCGCGAGCACCGGCAGCGTGAACAACACGTACGGCAGCAGCAAGGCACCGAGTCCGATGGCGGTGGACTCGTCGCGCGCCAGCTGGATCACCAGCGCCGTCACCGCGAGCACGCCCGCCATCGAGGCCAGCACCATCAGGTTGCTGGCGAACTTGCCGGCCAGGTACCCGGCGTTACGCAGCGGAGTGGCGGCCAGGACCTGGCCGACGCCGGTGCGCTGGTCGCGGACGATGGCGCTGCGCACGACGTAGAACCCGCCGCCCATCAGCCACAGCGTCCCGGCCAGCGCGGTCACCATGCCGGCCCAGGCGCTGTTGCACACGCCCCGGTACCCGCCGGCATTCATGATCACGTAGTGAGAAGACGCCGGAGGCAGCGCCAGGTAGCCGAGCACGACCGCGACCGCGAGCGTGACCAGGTAGGCGGGCTGTCTGCTGCGTTCCCGGAAGTCCGCTACCGCCAGCGCGGCCAGGACCCTGGCACGGGCTCCCGGCGCAGTGTCCCCGGCCCGCGCCCCGGCTGTTCGCAGAGCCGGCGCCGCGCTCATTGCCGTGCTCCAGTGCCTTCGCACGGCGAGGCACCGCGGACGATCGTGAGGTAGGCGTCCTCAAGGTCCGGCAGGACCGGCACCGCGTCCGCGGCAAGGGAGGCCGGCGCCAGCACCCGGGCCTGCACCCCAGCCGCGGTGCGGACCATCTTGCTGACGGGGTACCGGTCCCGAAGGCTCGGCAGCTCGCCGGGCGCCACGCTCACCTCCCAGACCCGCCCGCGGGCGCGGGCTAGCAGGTCTTCCGGGCTGCCGCGCAGCACGAGCCGGCCACCCGCCATGATCGCGATGTCGGCGGCCACCGATTCGACATCGGAGACGATATGGGTGGACAGCAGCACCACTCGGTCGCCGGCCAGGTCGGCGAGCAAGTTCCTGAACACCACCCGCTGCTCCGGATCCAGGCCCGCGGTGGGCTCGTCCACGATGAGCACGCGCGGGTCGGACAGCAGGGCCTGGGCGATCCCCACCCGGCGCAGCATCCCGCCGGAGTATTTGCCTAGCGGCCGCTTACCCGCGCCGGCCAGGCCAAGCAAGTCCAGCAGTTCGCCGATCCGGGTCCTCGCTGTCCTGGCCGGCATGCCCTTGACGGCGGCGAGGTAGGCGAGGAACTCCCGCGCGGACAGGTGCGGGTACACGCCGAAATCCTGCGGCAGGTAACCGAGGTTGCGGCGCAGGCGGTCCGGGCCGGCGACGACGTCGGCACCGTCGAACAGGACCTGGCCGCTGGTCGGCTTGGTCACAGTCGCGGCGACCCGCATCAGCGACGACTTACCCGCCCCGTTGGGCCCGAGCAGGCCGATCAGCCCCGTGCCGAGCCGCAGCGTGACGCCGTCAACACCGCGGACGCCGCCCCGGTAGACCTTGGCGACGTTCAGCAGCTCAAGCACCTGCTCGCGCCTTCCGTGAATCCGGCTGGCAGGCCGCCCGGCGGCGCAGCCAGAACGCACTCACCAGCCCGAGCGCCGCGCCGGTGAGCGTCAGCCAGGCGCCCGCCCGCAGGTCCGCCCAGGGCAGGTTCGCCGGGTTGAGGTAGTGCGAGTTCGGCAGGCCCGGCGTGTTGAAGTGATGCACGACCAGTCCGATCCACATCCCGGAGGCGGCCAGCGCGAGCAGCCCGGCGACCACGGCCAGCGTCCGCACGCCCGCCAGCGCGCCGGCCACCACCGCCCCGCCGAGGATGAGCACGGCGAAAGCAACCGAACTCCAGAAGGAGGTCACCGCGAAGGTGTAGACCAGCATCCGGGCCAGCGACGTGTGCGCCATCCCCATCTCAGGACGCGTGCCGCGTGCGCTCACCCAGACCAGGAAGCTCCCGATCACGATCGCCGCACCGCACGCCGCGGTGAACGCCGCTACCTGCGGCCGGATCCGCGTCCGGGGGCTGCTGGACGGTTCCGGTGTCATCGTGCCGCCACCCTGCCCCTGTCGTTGCCTGCCGCGTTCGCGCGTTCCCCAGGTCACGCCGATGCTGCGGCCAGCGCTAATGACCTCGCCGTTCCGGCAGGCCCGGCGTCGCCGGCCCGGTATCAGGCAACCATCCGGCCGACGGCACGTCACTACGCTCAGTCACCGGATCGGGGGTAGGGCTAGGCATACCTGGCGGCTACCGTCAGCCTCATCGGCACCGCCCGCAGCGCGGGCTACCGTGAGGAGCATGCACAAGCCGCGGACCGCGCTGCAAGCGCTCGCCTGGCGCCGGCTGCTGGCCAGCAGCTGGCCGTGGCGGTCCGCAGGCTACCTGGTCGCCACGTTGCCCGTGGCGGTCGTGGCCGCTGCGTTGCTGGCGGTCCCGGCGGTGCCCTGGCTGGTGCTCGCGGCAGGCCAGTACCCGGCGGGCGTGATCGTGCTGCTGGTCCTGCTCGGCGGCGCGCTGATCGCTGCGGCCGGGCCGCTCATCGCCCTGCCGGTGGCGTCTGTGGCCCGCAGGCGCCCGGGCATCGCGGGCTCCCGCCCGGCCGGCCCTGGCCGGCGGGTGTCGGGCAACGGCGGGGCGGTGCCGTGGCTGCGGGCCCGGTACACCGACCCGGCTGCGTGGCGCCAGACGGGCTACGTCTGCCTGCTGGCCACCGTGGTGCCCGTCCTGTCAGCCGCCGCGCTGCTGGCCGCGCCCATGGCCATTGCGTTCATTGCCAGCCCGTTCCTGGTCCTGGCGCAGCAGCCGGGCAGTGCCCCGGTGGCACTGGGGTTCGGCCACGTGGCCACCGTGCCGCAGGCGCTGCCGTACGTGGCCGCCGGGCTGGTGCTGTTGCCGCTGTCCGGCTACCTGGTGACGCTCGCCGCCGGCGCGGACGCGGCCACGGCGCGGGCGCTGCTATTGGGCGGCCCGGACGAGCAGTTGCGCGCCGAGCTGACCGAGGTGACGGCCTCGCGTGCCCGGCTGGCCGGCGCGTTCGAGGCCGAGCGCCGCCGGATCGAACGCGACCTGCACGACGGCGCCCAGCAGAAGCTGGTAAGCCTCAGCATGCAGCTGGGCATGGCCCAGCTCGACCTGCCACCCGGGTCTCCGGCCGCCGAGGCCGTCGCCGCCGCGCATGAGCAGGCCAAGCAGCTGATGGCCGAGCTGCGCGAGCTGATCCACGGCATCCAGCCGCAGGTCCTGACCGACCTCGGCCTGCCCGCCGCCCTCGCCGAGCTGGCCGACTCCTGCCCGGTCCCGGTGACCGTCGACACCGACCTGGCCGACCGGCTGCCCGGCCGGGTCGAGAACACCGCCTACTTCGCAGTGGCCGAGGCGCTCACCAACATCGCCAAGCACAGCGGCGCCACCAGCGCGGCCGTCACCGCCCGTCGGCACCGAAACCTGCTGGTCGTCGAGATCGGCGACAACGGATGCGGCGGCGCCGACCCGGCCCGCGGCAGCGGCCTGACCGGGCTGGCCGACCGCGTCGCCGTCGCCGGCGGAAAGATGCTGCTGTCCAGCCCTCCCGGCGGCCCCACCCTGCTGCGCGCGGAACTGCCATGCAGCTAGACCCGCACGCGGTACGGGTGGTCCTGGCCGAGGACGCGGTCCTGCTCCGCGAAGGACTCGCCGGGCTGCTGGAACGATTCGGCTTCTGTGTCGCCGCCGTGACCGGTGACGCCGACGGGCTCAGGGCCGCCGTCGACGACCACGATCCGGACCTGGTGATCACCGACATCCGGATGCCCCCCACCTTCACCGACGAAGGGCTGCGCGCCGCCGTCGAACTGCGCCGAGCCCACCCCGGGCTCGCGGTGGTCGTGCTCAGCCAGTACGTCCAGCACGGCTCCGCCGCCGACCTGCTCGACTCCGGCGGCGGCCGCGGCGTCGGCTACCTGCTCAAGGACCGGGTCGCCGACGTCGAGGAGTTCGTGGCAACGCTGCACCGCGTCGCCGCGGGCGGAACCGCCGTCGACCCGCAGGTCGTCAGCCAGCTGGTGCGTCGGCGGCGTGACCCGCTGGCCTCGCTGTCGGCCCGCGAGCGCGAGGTCATCGCCCTGATCGCCGAAGGGCACTCCAACGCCGCGATCGCACGCAAGCTTTTCGTCACCGAGGCCGCCGTAGGCAAGCACGTAGGCAACATCTTCGCCAAGCTCCGCCTGCCGCAGACCGACGACACCAACCGCCGAGTCCTCGCTGTCCTCGCCTACCTCACCAGCAGCACAGAGCCGAGCCCACAGGCATGACGTCGGAAGGCGCGAGTCAGTACCAGAGTTGCAGTCCACAGCCCACCCGGACCGTCTTCCCGCCGCCGCACGCCGACACAGAATGATCGTTCGCGCGCGCATGCAATACCGCCCGGCGCCGATCGCGATTATTTGGCCTGCATGTCGACGAGCGATCCTGCGCTTTCGCCACGCAGATAACCCGGTTCTGGGTGCGCGTGAAGCGGGACAACGGCTCCGCGCCCGGCGAAGCCCCGGACGATCGGCGGTGATCGGCCACGCGGGCGTTCGGCCGCTGCCACCGGATTCGGGCCGCGTCTCAGGACCACTTCGGCAGCGGTCCGGAAGGTCAAGTGAGTACCGCTGGATTCAGCGTTTTGGGCGGCGGAGCGACAACGTAGACGAACCGGATCGGCCCTGCCGGGCCGGCGACCTTGACGAGGCGGAAGTGCCAGGTCGCCTTCGGCGTCGGGCACCACTCCTCGCTCTGCATGCACGTGTCGCGGGTCCCGCGGCGCCGGCACGAGGCTGCCCAGAACTTCGGTGACGTCTGGAACACCGGCCGGATCTGGAGGGGACTGGTGCGGCGGCAAGCGCGGCGTGCGCAGGCGGCGGTGCGGCGCTTGATGGCCGTGAGATGGCTGGCTGGCGCAGGCGGTAAGCGCGACCGCGACGGCGACCGCCGCGCCGGCCATGCCAAACCGGACCGCGCGCTCCGGCGATTCGCGCGGCCGTTCGCCGCGCCTACATCCCGCTGATGTGCATCGCGCACTCCGTTGATCTCGCCAACTGAGCATCACCAGGGTAACCGGGATCTGGCCGCTGGGAGCTGGCGAGTCTTGTCCGACGGAGCGGCCACGGCCAAGCCAAACGACCGCGTCCGAACGGTCGACATGGGCTAGGGCACCGGACCGCCGGGTCCGCTTGTTTGAGCCGCGGCGGCCGGTGGTGCTTGTCAGGCGGTTGCGAGTGCTGGCCGGGTTGGCGCGCCTCTGGTGGCCGCCGGGAATTCGATGTTGATGTCGAGGCCGCCGTGGCCGCGGGGGCTGATGGTTATGGTGGCCTGGTGGGCTCTGGCGATGGCGGCGACGATGGAAAGGCCTAGGCCGAGGCCGTCGCCGTCGGCTGACCGGGTGGTGCTCAGCCGCTGGAACGGCTGGAGCAGCCGGGTGACCTGGCCGGCGGGGATCATGGGCCCGGTGTTGCTGATGGTCACCGCGGGAAGCTGACGGTCAGCGGTGACGTTGATGGTGATCTGGCCGTTCGGGGTGTTGTGCCGGATGGCGTTGTCGATCAGGTTGGTGATCAGCCGCTGGAGCAGGCGGCTGTCGCCGAGGACCGGGGCGGTGCTGACGGAGGCGCTGACGGTCAGTCCGCACGCGTCGGCGTGTGGCTCGAGGGCGTGCAGGACGCTGGTGGTGATGGTTGCGAGGTCGAGGTCCTCGCGGTGGTCCAGGCCGCGCTGGCTGCGAGCCAGGGTGAGTAGCGCTTCGATGAGTTGTTCTTGCTGGTCGCTGGCTTCGAGCAGGTCTTGGCATGTGGTCCGGTAGGCGGCCAGGGTGGGGTGGGGGTCGGTGAGGATCATCTGCAGCAGCGTGCGGGTGAGGGTGAGCGGGGTGCGGAGTTCGTGCGAGGCGCTGGAGACGAAGTCGCGCTGGGCGTCGAAGGCGGCTTCGAGACGTTCGAGCAGCCCGTCGATGGTGTCGCCGAGGTCTTTCATCTCGTCGCCCGGGCCGGGGACGGCCAGCCGCTGGTGCAGGCTGTCTTCGGAGATGGCGCGGGCGGCGGCGGTCATCTCCCGCAGCGGGCGCAGCACCCGGCCGGCCGCCAGCCAGCCGAGCGCGACCGAGGCGATGGCCATGATGCCCAGTGCGATCGCCGACACCGCGAGCAGGTGGTTCAGCGCCGTAATGTGCTGGGCAGCGACCAGCCGCGCGAACGCGGCCTGCCGCCTGATGGCGTGCGGGAATCCGGGTGCGGCCGGGTGGTGTCCGGTGGCCGGGTGGAACACTGGCCACGGCAGGCTGCGGGCCAGGATATTGGTGATGGCCAGCAGCGCGGCGCCGCTGGCCAGGAACAGGCCGCCGTACAGGGCGGTCAGCCGGAGCCGGACGGTGCGTCGTGGCAGCCGGGCCGCCAGCACGGCGGTGGGGGAAGGCAGTCGCATCAGGGGCTCCTCAGATGCGGTAACCGGCCTGGGGCACGGTGGTGATGACGGGCGGGTCGCCGAGCTTGGCGCGCAGCCGGCTGATGGTCATCTTGACGGTGTTGGTGAACGGGTCGGCCATCTCATCCCAGGCCCGTTCCAGCAGTTCTTCCGCGGAGACCACGGTGCCCTGGGCTTCGAGCAGCAGTTGCAGCACCGCGAACTCTTTGGGGCCGAGCTCGAGCGGCCGGCCGGCGCGGGTGGCCTCCCGGCGGGCAGGATCGAGCCGAAGGTCTCCGCGGGCCAGAACCGGGGGCACCGCCGGGCGGGTCCGGCGAGCCAGGGCGCGGATGCGGGCGACCAGCTCGGCGATGTCGAAGGGCTTGGCCAGGTAGTCATCGGCGCCAAGGCCCAGGCCTTCGACCTTGTCCTCGATGGTGGCCGAGGCGGTCAGCATCAGCACCCCGCCGCTATCCCCGGCGGAGAACAGCTTCCGGCACACCTCGTCGCCGTGGACGCCGGGAAGGTCCCGGTCCAGCACGATCACGTCGTACCGGCTCACGGCGGTCTTTTCCAGCGCGTCGCTGCCGTCAAAGGCCACGTCGACGGCCATGCCCTCACGGCGGAGCACAGCAGCGACCGCCAGCGCCAGCTTGGCGTGGTCCTCGACCACCAGCACCCTCATCGCATGTCCCTGCCTCGCCCCCGCGCCTGCCCGGGTTTCCTGCGACCTGGCGTGGCTTCGCGCTCCTCAGCGTGCCCGATAAGCAATAACAGCCGCGTAACACCGTTACCGCCGAGTTATGGCCCAGGCTGTACAACCACCCTAAGAGGTGCGTGCAGTACCTAGGAGACGGCAGTGGCAGCCGGCAGGACTGGCAGGGAAGGAAGGCCGGCGGTGGGCGCGCTGATGGTGCTCGGCGAGGTGACCAAGCGGTACGCGGCGAGTGGTGCGCCCGCGCTGGACCGGGTCAGCCTGCAAGTCGCCCAGGGGGAGGCGGTGGCGGTGATGGGCCCGTCGGGGAGCGGGAAGTCGACGCTGCTGAACCTGGTCGCCGGGCTGGACAGGCCTTCTGCGGGGACCGTTACCGTTGCCGGGCAGCGGGTCGACGCCCTGAGCGAGACCAGGCTGGCCCGCTACCGGCGCCGGCAGGTGGGGATGATCTTCCAGTTCTTCAACCTGCTCGAAGACCTGACCGTTGCCGACAACGTGCTGCTGCCGGCCCAGCTCGCGGGCACCCCACGCCGTCAGGCTCGTGCCCGCTGCGCCGAACTGCTAGACCGGCTCGAGATCGGCAAGTACCAGGACACCTACCCGGGCAGGCTCTCAGGCGGAGAACGCCAGCGGGTGGCGATTGCACGCGCCCTGGTCAACGACCCGGCAGTGCTGCTGGCCGATGAGCCGACCGGGGCGGTGGATACCAAGACCGGCGAAGAGATCGGCCAGCTACTGCTGGAGCTGAACGCCGCGGGTCAGACCCTGGTGCTGGTCACCCACAGCCCGGACCTGGCCGCCAGGTACGCCAAGCGCACGATCGAGCTGATTGACGGCCGCATCACCAGCGACACCGCCTCCGGACGGCGGCCAGGGACAGGAGCGCTGCGATGAGCGGTTCGGCGGTGCTGACGGCAGCGTCCGCCGGAGTGACCCGCAGGCTCGTACAGACCACGGTGGTCTTCCTGGTGCTCGCGGCGGGTGCCGCTGCGAGCACGCTCGGCCTCACGCTGGCCGCCAGCGCGAACGAGGGGTTCGCTACGGCGTTCGCCGCCGCTCACGGCGCTCACCTGGCCCTGACGATCAACGTGTCTAAGGCCACCTCCGCGCAAGTCGCCGCGACCCGGCACATGCCGGGTGTCACCCAGGCCGCCGGCCCGTTCCCAGAGACCTACCTGCTATATGGCGAGCCTTACGGCAACGGCTCGTCCACCGCGCCGCCGGCCGGACGCAGCCTCCCGCCTGGCGTGCGGACAGAGAAACCGTCCGCAACCCCATCCGCGCGGCTATCAAAGGCCGGGCATCCCGCCGGGCAGCCCTCGCCCGGCGGCAGCGCGCTCGGGCGACTGATCCCGCACGGGCAGGTGGACCCGTCCGGCGAGACCATCGGCGAGGGGCTGAACGTGGTTGGCCGCACGTCGACGGGCGGACCGCTGGATCACCTCGACCTAATGAACGGCCGGATGCCCGCCCGCCCCGGCGAGATCGTCTTGTCCGCGGACAGGCTGCTCAGAAACGTGGCGCTCGGCCAGAAGATCACCATAACCAGCGCCCCTGGCCGGCCGAAGCTCACCGTTGTCGGCATCGCCGTCTCGGTCACCAACGACCAGCGGGACTGGGTGGTCCCCAGCGAGATCGCGGCGCTGCGGCCCAAAGGCGCGCCGGCGATGGAGCAGATGCTCTACACCTTCACCCACGCCGCCACGCCCGGTCAGGTCAGCGCCGACCTCGCCCGGCTCAGGCGCGCGCTGCCAGCCGGAGCCGTCGTCAACTGGACTTCCTGGCTGAGCAGCGCGGGCGTCATCGCCGCGAACCAAGGTCTGAACACGCCGTTCGCGGTGGCGTTCGGGATCATCGGGCTCGTGCTGGCGGTGCTGATCGCCGCCAGCGTGGCCGGCGCCGCGGTGGTCGCCGGCTACCGGCGGATCGGCATACTCAAATCCATCGGGTTCACCCCAGCCCAGGTCGCCGCCGCTTACCTCGCCCAACTCGGCATCCCGGCGCTGGCCGGGGCCGTCGCCGGGACAGTCCTGGGCAACTACTGGGTGGTCCCGCTGCTGAACGGGGGCCCGGGCCCCCACGTGGCTGTTCCGCCGTGGATCAACCTGACCGTCCCCCTAGGCATGCTCGCACTGGTGATGCTGGCGGCGCTGGCACCAGCGCTGCGAGCCGGGCAGCTCTCGGCGGTTGCCGCGATCGCGGCCGGGCAGGCGCCCCGAACCGGGCGCGGTTACAGCGCGCACCGGCTCGCCGGGAGGCTGGCCCTCCCCCGGCCGGTCTCGATCGGCCTGGCCGCCCCGTTCACCCGGCCAGCCCGCTCGGTGGTCACCCTGGCCGCGGTCACCTTCGGGCTGGCCGCGGTCGTGCTGGCAACCGGCCTGGACACCTCCATCGCCAAGATCAACGCAGGCGCCAGCGAGACTCAGCAGACGCAGGTAATCGAGACCGGCATGCCGCCGGGCTCACAGCCGCTCACCCCCCGCCAGCAGCAGGTAATCGCCGCCGCGCTGCGCGCCCAGCACGGAACGCAGAGCTACCTGGCCGTCGCATCCGGCGAGGCCAGCGTGCCCAGCCTGGGGTCACACGTGCCCGTTACCGCTTTCGGCGGCAACGCCGCCGTGCTCAGCTGGGACATCACCAGCGGCACCTGGTACACCCGACCCGGCCAGGTCGTCGTCAACATCGCCCACCCCGGCACCGCCGGCCTGGCCGTAGGCCAGACCATCCGCATGACCATCGGCGGCAGGCAGATCACGGCGAATATCACCGGCGAGGTCTATGCCCCCAGCCCCTTGCTGGGCAACCTGATCACCAGCCAGCGGACCCTCACCAGCGCAGGCGTCAGCCTTCCCGTCGGGCGCTACGAGGCCGTACTCCGGCCCGGCGTCAACCCGCCGCGGTACCAGGCAGCACTGAGCCGCATGCTGGGTTCCGGGTACACAGTGATCGCGGTCAGCACCGGAGTCAGCACCGGGCCAAACCACAACGTCCATGGCGTGGGATTGTCCGCGGAGATAGACACCTCCCTCATCCGCCTGCTGACGATCGTGATCGCCGTGCTCGCCGCGCTAGGCGTGCTCAACATCGTGCTCATGCTCACCCGCGAACGCGTCCACGACCTCGGCATCTTCAAAGCCGTCGGCATGACACCCCGCCAGGCCATCACCATGGTCACCTGCTGGGCCATCGCCCCCGCCATCGGCGCCGCCATCATCGCCCTGCCCGCCGGGATGGCGCTGCAAGACGCCGTCATCCACGGCATCGCCAGCGCGGAAGCCCCGGCCCTGCCACCCACACTCGCCGCGGCCCCCGCCAGCATCGTCCACGTCTACACCCCCGCAGGGCTCACCCTGCTCGCCCTGGCCGGGCTGGCCATCGCTGTCGCCGGAGCGCTCGGCCCCGCGATCTGGGCTGCGGCCTCCCGCACCAGCACTGCCCTGCGCGCCGAATAACCATTCCGGAGCAGCCCTTGAAGCCAGCGCCGAACGGATTACGCGCGCAGATCAGCGGGACTGTCAGAAATTTTGTGTGTGATGTCCGGCGTGGCCCGTATGACCGGGATGTGATTCCCGGTTAGAAGGGCTCACATGATGTCATCGGAGATTGCGCAGAACCAGGATCGG
>Ga0335077_10007106_pt1 | contig 13859 bp, 10 predicted proteins | sample Lox_Sample_31_FD_207151 | JGI IMG/M metagenome (GOLD analysis project Ga0335077, IMG submission 207151) | Soil microbial communities from Loxahatchee National Wildlife Refuge, Florida, United States - Lox_Sample_3.1 | ecosystem: Environmental > Terrestrial > Soil > Wetlands | place: USA...
GATTTCGAGCAAGACGGGCCTGGACAAGACCATAACGTCCGGGCCGGCATCGGGTACGCTCCGTCTGTACTTGGGTTACGCAGGATGGGACGCCGGACAACTGGAGTGGGAACTCGGGATGGACGCGTGGAACGTGTTGCCCGCCACTGCCGGTATCGTGTTTGATGCGCATCCCGAGACGCTGTGGTCGCGGCTGGTGGACCAGGAGGAGTTGCAGATGGCTTCCGCCGGCCGGCTCCTTCCCTGTAAGTTGGCGAAAATCCTGTAGCTTCCAGCGTTTGCGCGCGGCATTAGGGTTGGCACCTGATTGTCGGAATCGCGGCGATCTTCTATGCTAGGGGGATTACTTCCATGGGAGTCATCTCCGATAAACAGACCGCGGCATCGACGGCTGCGTCTGGAACCAATGACCTGACTCCCCTGTTCGTGGATCTCGACGGCACGTTGCTGCTGACTGATACGCTGGCCGAGATGGCGGTCCACTTCGTCAGAACACACCTGTGGAAAGCGCCGCTGCTGCTGTTCTGGTTGATGCGGGGACGCGCTTACCTGAAGAGCCGGTTGGCCGAATGCTGGACCCCGGATCCGGCTAACCTCCCGGTCAACGAAGATCTGCTCGGGTACCTGGCTAACGAACGCCGCAGCGGCCGGAACCTGATTCTGGCCACCGCTTCGCCTGAGCGGGTTGCCCGGAGCATTGCGGACTATCTGGGAATTTTCAGCAGCGTACTAGCGACATCAGAGACCGTGAATCTGAAAGGGAGCCGGAAGGCAGCCGCGATCCGGTCGCTGGCGGGGGAAAAGTTCCTGTATGCGGGCAACTCCTCTACTGATTTTGCGATCTGGCATGAGTCCGCCGGAGCGGTGCTGGCCGGCGCGCCGCGGCACTTTGCGGGCCGCTTGAAGAAAGACTCCATCCCGGTGCTCGCCGAATTCCCGCGGCCCCGGAGGAAGTTCTGGCGCATTCTTCGAGCGCATCAATGGGTGAAGAACGTGTTGATCTTCCTGCCCATTGCGACATCGCACCGGTTCTTCGAAGCCGCGGTGCTCAGCACGGCTCTTACTGCCTTCGCGGCATTTTCTCTGGCTGCCTCCGCCATCTACATCGTGAATGACATTCTGGACGTGGAGTCGGACCGCAAGCATCCGCACAAGAGGTTTCGCCCCTTTGCGTCCGGCTCTGTTCCACTGGCGTGGGGCGCGGCCGCTGCTGTCTGCCTGGTTCTTCTGAGCGCGGGTCTCTCCCTTGCTTTGCCCGTGAATGCGCGATGGTTACTGGCTACTTATCTTGCCGGGACCATGGCCTACTCACTCAAGCTCAAGAGAATGCTGTTCGCCGATGTTCTGGCGCTGGCGACCTTTTACACCATGCGGGTTCTGTTTGGCGGCGCGGCAACGGGTATCGAGATATCCAGTTGGACGCTGGCTTTCTTCATGTTTGTCTTCCTGTCGCTGGCCATGACGAAGAGGTTGAGCGAACTGCGTGTGAAATCGGCCACGCAAGACACGGACATGCTGCCGGGCCGCGGCTACCAGGTGGTTGACATCCCGCAAGTCACCGGTCTGGCGGCTGCCAGCAGTTATGCGAGCGTTGTGGTGTTCGCGTTGTACATTAACAGCGCCGAAGCCATTGCGCTCTACCACCATCCTCAGCGCCTGTGGCTGATCTGCCCTTTCCTCATTTACTGGTTGAGCCGGTTTCTGTTGATCTCGAATCGCGGCACTTTGCATCACGATCCTATCGTTTTTGCGACGCGCGACAAGGTGAGTTACCTGGTTGCGTTTTGCGTCGCAGTGATCGTTCTTATCAGCATTTGATCCCTCGCGTATCTATCGGCCCTTGAACCGGACTTATCCGCGCTAGACGGATTTTGTCGCGCGTAGGTGGTATATTCACCCAGACAAGGCGCAATAACCCTTTCGGGCCTGGTCGTGGACGGTTGATCCATGACGGGTTGATGGCACCGTCCGCCTGGACCGTAGTGCTGGCCTTGAACGCCGCCTTCCGTAGCGTAGCCAAAGGGAGGGACCATGCCGATCGTCAACTGCCAGCGTTCGGATTCACGGATTCTAAGCGATCGCGATGTAGTTCTTGTGGCCACAGACAACGCCGAAATGCGGCCATTCATCACCGAAGCGCTCCGCGACGAGTACCGCGTGGTGCCCTGCTCCGACGCCGCGGAGGCACTGGAGAAGGCGATCGCCGATCCGCCAGATCTGGTGGTCATGGACCTGATGGCGCCGGAGCTCGACCGGCTGGTTGCAGAGATGAGTGCCTGCGAGCCGCTGAGGCAGGTGCCCGCGCTCATGTTGTCCGCAAAGGCGGACGAGGCGCTTCGAGGGAAGCTGCTGGAGAAGACGGTTCAGGATTACGTCATCAAGCCATTCTCCGCGCAGGAACTGCGAGCCCGCGTGGGAACCCTGGTCATGATGAACCGCTCGCGAGACTTGCTGCAAAAGGAACTTGCCAGCCAGAACGAGGACCTGGCGGAACTGGCTCAACAGGTGGTCATCAGCCGGCAAGAGCTGCAGCGGAGCCTCGAGGCGCTACGGGCCAGCGAGGAGCGCTGGCGAGCGATCTTTGAGAATTCAGCCGTAGGCATCGTTGTTACGAACCCGGAAGGCGCCTTTACCGCGACGAATCGAGCTTACCAGGAGATGGTGGGGTACTCAGATGACGAGCTCCGGGGGTTGTCATATCCGGACATCTCGTACGAAGAGGACCGGCCGGCTAACCACGCTCTGGCCAAGAGGCTGTGGGAGGGCAAACTGCAGCAGTTCACGCTCGAGAAGCGCTACCGGCGCAAGGACGGCAGGCTGATCTGGGTGAGGAGCACGGTTTCGCTAGCGTTGGGTGGCGAAACAGTGCCGCCATTTGGCATGGCGATCATTGAGGACATTACCGAGCGAAAGCGGGCAGAAGAGGCGATGCGAAGGAGCCAGGTGATGTTCGAGAAGCTCTTTGACTCTTCTCCAGACGCCATCGTGGCTTCGGACCGTCAGGGGCGCATCGCAAGGGTCAGTGAGCAAGCGGAGAAGATCTTCGGATATAGGCGCGCCGAACTGCTGGGGCAGCCAGTCGAGGTTCTAATGCCCGAGCGCTTCCGGCACGTGCATTCAGGGCACCGAGAGGTTTACTACGCTAAACCTCGCGTCCGCCCCATGGGCGCAGGCTTGGAACTTCACGGAAGACGCGCGGATGGCACGGAGTTCCCCGTAGACATTCTGTTGAACCTGATCGAGACGGAGGAGGGTCCTCTGGTTCTGAGCGTCGTCCGCGACATCACCGAGCGGAAACAAGCCGAAGAGCAGTTGCGGCGCAGTGAGGCTTACCTGGTCCAGTCGGAGAGACTAAGTCATGTGGGTAGTTGGGCAGTGACCATTACTCCCCCGAGAAAGTTGCTCTTCTGGTCCGAGGAAAATTACCGCATCTGCGGTTTTGACCCTGCGAACGGGACACCATCTCTCCGGGCGGTTGTGGGACGGATACACCCAGAGGACCACGTCAAGGGCGATGAAGCCGTCAGGGCGGCCATCCGCGAGCGAAGAGACTTCGTCTTTGATTGTCGAATCATTCTTCCGGACGGAACCACAAAATTCTGTCACAGTATCGGTCACCCCGTGGTAAACGCAACCGGTGACGTTGTTGAGTTCACAGGTACGGTCATGGACGTGACCGAGAGCAAGCGGGCGGAACAGGCGCTGCAGCGGTCGTTCGACCAGTTGCATGCGCTTACCGCGCAACTGCAGCGCGTTCGGGAAGAGGAACGGACGACGGTGGCGCGGGAGATTCACGATGAGCTAGGGCAGGCTTTGACGGCCATCAAGCTCGACGTGACGGCGCTGGTGCGGGAACTACGGGCAGACCAAGGGCCTGCTGTTCAGAGAGGCCAATCCATCTTGAAACTCCTGGATGAGACGATTCAATCGGTCCAAAGAATTTCGACCGAACTTCGCCCGGGAATTCTGGACGATCTGGGACTTGCGGCTGCGTTGGAGTGGGCGGCGGAAGAGTTCGAGGCTCGCACGGGCACGAAGTGCCGGATCCGCATGCCCGACGAGGACATCACGATTGATCCGGACCGGGCCACGGCGCTCTTTCGCATCTTCCAGGAGACACTGACCAACGTGGCGCGGCACGCGAAAGCGACCGAGGTCAACGTAAGGCTGGGCAAAGAAAATGACGACCTCGTCCTGGAAATTCACGACAATGGCCTGGGGATCCGCGAGGAGCAGCTTTCAGCCGGCAGGTCGCTCGGGATCCTGGGAATGCGCGAGCGGGCCCTGCTGCTGGGAGGTGAACTCACGATCAGTGGAACCGCGGGGAAAGGCACGACCGTAAAAGTCCGGATTCCGAGCGCCCGTCGCGAATCCGCAGAGACGGGCAAGTGATCAGGATTCTCATCGCCGATGATCATGCGATCCTGCGCAGGGGATTGAAGGAGATCCTGGTACGCGAGTTGGAAGGCGCTGTGTGCGGTGAGGCGGAAGATGCACAACAGGTTCTTGTGCAAGTTCAGAACTGCGAATGGGACCTCGTGACACTGGACATCACCATGCCGGGACGAAGCGGCCTGGATGTTCTGAAGGACCTCAAAGCGATGTGCCCTAAGCTCCCGGTGTTGGTCTTGAGCATGCATCCCGAAGAGCAGTACGGCAGGCGCATCCTCAAAGCCGGTGCTTCGGGCTACATGAATAAGAAAAGCGCCCCCGAAGAACTGATTAAGGCGATCCGCAAACTGCTGGCCGGCGGCACGTATGTAAGCCCGGCATTGGCTGAACGGCTCGCTTTGGACCTCAAGAGGGACGCGACGCGGCCTGCTCACGAGATGCTGTCTGACAGGGAATTTGAAATCCTGCGCATGATTGCTTCGGGAAAGACCGTGACCCAGATCGCCGAGGAGCTGCACCTGAGCGTAACGACGATCAGTACGCATCGTGCCCGCATCCTGGAGAAGATGCACATGACGACCACAGCTGAGCTGATGCACTACGCACTAAGCAATCATCTTGTGGAGTGAGCAGGCAAAAGCCCTGGCGGTGGTCGGAACGGCTGCCTATCGCACGTCGTGAACGGCAACCCTCTTGATCTGACATCGCGTCATCGTAGCCTTGTAGTCGAAACCACGACACCCGACATTTCGATAGCTCTACACCAGAATCCGATTACCAACGATACCAGCGCGTTTCCTGGTGTCCGGAAGATGGACATAGAACCGCAAGGGACGCGAGACAGACCTCCGGCGGCAGTCAAGGATCACCTCCGCGAAAGGCATCTTGAGGTCGCGATTCTTCCGGCTTGGCTGGCCTGGACTGACCACTGAGCCTGAAGGGTGACCGCGAAAGATGACTGGCGTCTCAGAGGGCCTGGCAAAAAAGAAAGAGTCTCCCCGGGGAGTTTCCAACCTTGTATTCCGTCCTGTTGGTATCGAGTTATCGGCTTACCCGTGAGGCCGTAAAGGCACTGATCGAGCGCCATGAGGACTTTAAGGTCATTGGCGAAGCCGACGACAGGGGCCACACGCTGCGGCTGCTCACCAATCTGAAACCGGACGTGATCCTGTTCGATCTGGACCCGGAATATGATGCAGCGATTGAGTCGATCAGAAAAATCATTAAGGATCGTCCCGGTATCAAGATCGTCGCCCTTTCGATGCACAGTGAGGATGCAATTGTGGAGAGCGCGCTGCGCTCGGGCGTCTGCGGGTACATGTCCAAAGGGGGGGCGTCCGCCGATGTAGTCGAGGTTCTCAGGACTGTAGCTCGGGATGGCGCTTATCTCAGCCCGGTAGCCGCAGCCCGAGTCGTCGACTGGATAAAAAATGCGAAGGCCAAGCTGAACCCCGCTCTGGAGAACCTGACTCAGAGAGAGGTGCAGGTGCTGCGGCTGCTGGCCGAGGGCAAAGCGACCAAGGAGGTGGCCATCAGTCTGGATCTGAGTGTGGAGACCGTCCGCACGTACCGTAAAAAACTGATGAAGAAGTTGAAGGTCCACAATGTGACTGAGCTCATCCAGTTTGCACTCGCGGCCAAGGTGATCGTGATCGCCGGGACGGAGGATCGCGGTGACGATCCGGGCGAGGACCTCATCTGACAGTCTGCGCCAGACGGGCGCGCTCGCACGGACGGCCGCTCTATTGCTCTCACAGGCCCCGGTGGGGTATGAATGGTTCCCGAGGCAAATCATGAAGACAATTCTGTTTACAATCCTGGCGCTCTCGCTGCCTGCGCTCGCCCAAACAACAGTCAAAGACGCGCTGGTGAAGCACTGGAAGACGTCCGGCGAATTCACCATCGCGGTGGCGAAGAGCATGCCTGCCGAGAGCTACAATTTCCGTCCGAATCCGGAGGAGATGACCTTCGGCCAATTGATGGCGCACATCGCGGGAGTGAATCTGAACGCCTGCGCCAACGCTAGCGGGATGACGAAGCCGCCACTACCGCCCAAAATCGCCGAGTGGGCGAAGGACACCAAGAAGGTGGATGTCGACCGGGAGACGGCTCTCCAGTTTCTGACTGACTCTTTCGATTTCTGCGACAAGGCCGTGGCTTCGATGACACCGGAACGCATGGATACGGTGGTGGGCCCGCCGGCCCGCAATCTGACCGGCTTCGAATGGCTGTGGGCCTACTTCACGCACACGGCGCATCACCGCGGGCAGGCGGAGGTCTATCTGCGCGTGAAGGGGATCAAGCCGCCAGACTACAAGTTTTAGAGATCACCGGCGCGGAGCCGTCGCATAGACAGCCCGTTCAAAATCCCGAAGAACCGTCACCGCATCCTTGTCGAAAAACGGCAGAATCTGCATCATAAGCACGGCGCACAGCTTGCGCTCGGGATCAATCCAGAAATAGGTATTTGCCGCACCGGCCCAGGCCAAACTCCCGGCCGAACGGCGACCCTCATAGGCAACCGGGTTGATGAGAAATCCAAAGCCAAACTTGTGAACGATTCCCGGATAGAAATCGACCTCATTCGAGACCTGCGGCATCACTACCTTCAATCGTCCCGCCTGAAGGTCTCCAATCTGGTTTCTGGTCATCATGGCCACGGTCTCTGGCCGAAGGATGCGCGCTTTTCGAAAACTTCCGCGCTGGAGCAGCATCTGCATGAACTTTACGTAATCGCCGGCAGTGGAGGACAGTCCTCCTCCGCCGCTGAACGTGGAAACCGGCTTGGGCGGTGTGCGTGGATCTTCGCGAAGGCTGCCGTCGGCCTGGCGCTGATGGAGACTGACAATGCGCGCATAATCGCCGCCAGGAACATTGAAGAAACTATCGTTCATTCCGAGGGGCTGAAAGATATTTCGCCGAAAATATTCTTCCAGCGACAAGCCGCTGACTTTCTCCACCAGCCTTCCCACGGTGTCGGTGCTGCTTCCATACCACCATTTGGCGCCGGGATCGAAAATCAGCGGGCCGTCGTCGCCCGTCATGCTCGGTGGGAGTCCGCGTTTCAACAGGTAGGCGTGCAAATCCTGGCTCAAGAAAGCGTACGCGTACCCGGAGGTGTGGGTCAGAAGATGACGAAGCGTGATGTCGGCATGTGCGGGACGGAGTTGCGGCTCGCCGTCGCGGAAACCTTCCAGCACTTTCGCTGAACCCACAGCGGGAAGGAGCTTCTTCACAGGGTCATCCAGGGTCAGCTTGCCTTGCTCGACCAATTGCATGGCTGCGACCGAAGTAATGGGCTTGGTCATGGAGAAGACGCGGAAGATCGTGTCCTCCGTCATGGCTACTTCCTGACTGACATCCCGCTTGCCGAAGGCACCGCGGTAAACGACGGCGTCGGGGGTGGCCACCATGGCGACGACGCCCGGAATTTCGCCGCGTTCGACGGCGCCGCGGAGGACGGCATCAATCGGAGTTCGATCCCACTGGACGACGCCGCCCGCTAAAGCCAGGCCGGCAAGAAGAACCGTGAGAACGGCGACACGAGCCACAGATCGCGATGTCATGGCCGGACATTTTAGCACCGGCGCAGTGGTGATATGTTTTACCTGGGAGACATCCTGTGCGATTGATTCCATTTTTGTCAGCCATGTTACTGGCCGCCGTTCCGGCGTTCGCTGCCGGGCTTCGGGCCGGGACCGCGAAAACAGATATAACACCGTCAGGCGGCGTGCCTTTGTGGGGTTTCGAGTCGCGGCTGAAGCCGGCGACCGGCACGCTGGACCCGCTGTTTGCGCGCGTGCTGGTCTTGGAAGCCGGCGACAAGCGGCTGGCCCTGGTCACGCTCGATCTGGGCCGCAGCTTCGGGCCGGCGTCAATCGACCAAATTCGGCAGGCGGTGAAAAAATCGAGCGGCATATCGTGCCTGCTCGTGACCGCGTCGCACACGCACGGCGCCCCAGTGATTCAGGATGAATACAAAGATGGCACGCCGGCCTGGGAACGGATGGCGCTCGAGAAAATCGAAAGCGCTATTCAGGACGCGGCGGGCGGGCTGGCGGAGGCGCGGATCGGCACCGGCACGGGGACGGCGTACATCGGCCACAACCGGCTGCGCGTGAATGCCGACGGCTCCGTGAGCTGGTTCGAGCGCAATCTGACGCGCATTCCGACGGCACCGGTCGATCCCACGGTTTCGGTGATCCGCATTGACCGGGCGGACGGCTCGCCTATGGCGATTCTTACGAACTATTCCTGTCACCCGGTGGTGTTCGGCTCGGATAATCTGCAATACACCGCGGACTTTCCCGCCGCGACGAACCGCGTGGTGGAAAACAAATTCGGAAGCCGCACACTGAGCTTGTTTCTGCAAGGCGCTCCGGGAGACATCAACCCGTACTATGCGGTCACGCCGCTCGAGGAAGACCCGGTCAAGGCGCGCGAATGGACGGGCGCGCGGCTAGGCGCAGAAGCCGCGCGCGTCGCCGCGGAGATTCATACCCAGGCGACGGATGCCAGCATTCAGTTCGCGGAGGATATGATGCCGGTCCGGTTGCGCTGGAATGAGGAGAAATTCCGCGCAGCGCTGGTGAAGTTTCTCGGTCCAAACGTGTTCGAAGAATACGGACCGATCCGGCGCGAGTTTCAGGTGCCTGTGGCCACAGTGCTCATCAACCGGCAGATTGCGATGATGACCTTTCCGGGCGAGCCATTTGTCGACTTCCAGATGAACTGGCGCGACCGCTGCCCGGCGCCGGTGGCGCTTTTGCTCGGCTACACGAACGGCTACTACGGATACTTCCCCACCATTCACGCGGCAGCCGGCGGCGGCTACGGAGCGGCGAGCGCGGCTACGTGGGTCGAACCCGGAGCGGGCGAGCGCATTGTCGATCATGCGCTGGTGAAGACGCTCGAGATGCTGGGGCGTCTGTCGGATATGCCGGACGATCTGAAGGGCGACGTGTACAAGTGAGCTGAGACAATCTACTTTGCCAGCTTGACACTGCGCCAGTCCATGAGCAGACCTTCCGGCAAGCGGAAGTTGGACCCTTCCATGAAGAAGGTGCCGATGCCAGGGATTGGAACAGCCAGATAGGTCTCCGTCCTTGAACTCGCGAGGCTCCCGACCGGGCCGAGGTCCCGCGTTTCGGTTTTCGAAGTACTCACAGTCAGGCTGAGGCCGGCGGTGGGGACTACACTGAGCATCTCTCCAAAGAACCGGGCGTGATGCCCGGGAAACTCGACATCCGTGAATTCGAGACCAACGACGTAGTTTGGGCGGGGGGTCGAAAAGCGCTCCAAGCGGCGTATACGGCCGCGTAAAATCGCACCCTTGGGGACGATGAGCTTGTGCTTGTATTCGACGGACGAGACAATCTCGGCGTCGAGCGGGTCGCCCACCTTGGCAACTTGGGAATCGACAGGTTTTGTAAGCCGAACAGAGAATCGCAAGCCGGCTGGGATTGAGACTTCGGTTACGGGAGGGGCCGTTTTTTCGATAGTGGCGGAGGGCTCACCGGTTGTGAGCCGGGCTTCCGCCGCGAACTCGCGGCAATGGCTGAACTCGATCAGATTGCGGCTTTGTTTCCCGTTCCATTCTGTAAGCAGGCTCTCGGCGGTCTGAGGCAGCAGCAGGTCTCGCGAGCCCACCCGCATGGGGGAGTAGTCTAGCGAATCGCTCGCCGCGGTGATGGGAAGATCGGGTGGAATGTCGCCGGCGTTGATCTCCAGGCGCAGCAGTTCGAGAGTCTGGGCGTCGGCCCAGAAAGAACCGGTCTCCGACACCTTCCCCTGGCGCCCCGCAATCCGCAAGATCCAGTCGCTTAGGTTATACGGGATGCTATAGTCCCATAGGACGGCGCGGCGGCCTCGCAGATCTTCATTGCCGCGCCACGTTATGGTGGAGATGTTATTGATCAGCGCGTTGCTGATTTCAGATATGAAGCTGCCGCTGGAGCTCATGCCGGTGCCGATCATATCGCCAATATCCCGATCTTCGAACTCGTTAGCACCGGGCCAGGAATAAAGCTCGCGATTGTTGACGACGGCCACCTCGACGCGGACGGTATCGAGGAACCGGAATGGCTTCTGTGCGCCAGAGCGTTGGGAGCGCTGGATGGTTTCTACGCAAGTATAGTTAGGAAGCGCCGCGAGACTCGACTTGACGTCGCGTTTGAGCCGGGCAAGCTGGAGCACATTCTCGGGCAACTCAGACTGTGCGCGTGCAAGCAGCAAGCACGCCAGCGCGCAGAGTAGACTGCAGAAAACCCTCACTGGACTGGATTTTAGCGCTCGCGCGACCCGTAACGAAACGGCGTGAAAGCACGGGGATACCGAGTTTTCGGCTCGGAAAACACAAACCTGCTAGAATGGATTCAGTTTGTTGCGTTTCCAGTATGCCTCTGTACGAATATAAGTGTGATTCCTGCGGTGAGACTTTCGAAGTGATCCAGAAGTTTTCCGATGAGCCGCTGAAAGTGCATGACAAGTGCGGCGGCGGTCCGGTGGAGCGGCTGATCTCTCCCTCTGCGCTGCAATTCAAAGGATCCGGCTGGTATGTCACCGACTACGCCGGGTCAAAGAACGGAAAGGGAGCCGAGGCCAAAGCCAAGGACAGTAAGAAGGAAAGCACGGTTACCGCCGATTCCTCCACGAAGTCTGAAACCAAGACCTCGTCCAGCACTCCCGCCAGCACATCTGATAAAAAGGCGTAGTGTTCCACAGCAGTGGTGGCGCTCGCGCAGCACGCGTGCCGCTTTTCGTATTGCTGTCTCTGGCCTTCTGCCAGGCTGAAGACGTCCGCGTAAGCGGGTTGTCGCAGCGGGTGGAAATCATCCGTGACCGGTGGGGCGTTCCCCACATTTACGCTCAAACGGCCCACGACCTCTTCTTTGCGCAAGGTTACATCACCGCCAAGGACAGGCTGTGGCAGATCGATCTCTGGCGCCGCATCGGAACGGGCAAGCTGGCCGAGGTATTGGGACCCTCGGCGATCGATCGCGACCGTCTTGCGCGCTCCGTGCGTTTCCGCGGCGACTGGGATGCCGAGTGGCGAAGCTACGGGTCTGACACGCGTGAGATCGTCACGGCGTTTACCGGCGGCATCAACGCTTACATTAAGGGGCTCGGCGGCACGCGGCCGCTCGAATTCCGGATTGCAGGATACGATCCCGGACTCTGGGCGCCCGAAGACTGTCTCAGCCGCGTGGCCGGGCTGCTGATGACGCGGAATCTGACGCGCGAAGTCAAACGCGCCGGCCAGGTGCAACGCCTCGGAGTCGCCGCGGTGGAGAAGTTCTTTGCGCTCGATCCGCCGGCACCGGTCGAGGTGCCGCGGGGCCTGGATCTCGCCGAAATTACGCACGATATTGTGCGCGTGTACGAACAGGCCATCGGCCCGGTGGCGTTCTCGATCGAGCAAGGCAGCAACAACTGGGTGGTGGACGGCAGCATGACGGTGACCGGCAAGCCTCTGCTGGCGAACGATCCGCATCGCCCGGTACAGATTCCCTCGCTGCGCAAGACGGTGCATCTGGTCGCGCCGGGCTGGAATGCGATCGGCGCGGGCGAGCCGGCGCTGCCGGGCATCGCGCTGGGGCACAACGAGCATATCGGCTTCGGTTTCACCATCGTGGGGATCGATCAGCAGGACCTCTACGTGGAGAAGCTGAATCCTGCTGAGCCCGGCCAGTACTTATACCGCGGCGTTTGGAAGAAGGTTGAGACCGAGCGCCAGACGCTACAGGTGAAGGGCGGGCCACCTCAGCAGATTGAGCTGCATTACACCATCCACGGGTCGGTCATCTACGAAGACCGGGCGCGCAACCGGGCATACGCGCTGCGGTGGGTGGGAAGTGAGCCGGGCACGGCCGGCTATCTTGCGGGCCTCGCGGTGGCGCGCGCCAAAAACTGGAACCAGTTCGCAGAGGCGATGGAACGGTACAAGGTGCCGAGCGAGAATATCGTGTACGCGGACACCGAAGGGAACATCGGCTGGCAGGCGGCTGGAATGGCGCCCGTGCGCAAGAACTGGCAGGGAGTGCTGCCCGTGCCGGGCGATAGCGGCGATTACGAGTGGAGCGGATTTCGCCGCGCCGCGGAGCTGCCGCGATCATACAACCCGGCGGCGCATTTGATCGCCACCGCCAATCACAACATTCTGCCGCCGGGGTACAAAATTCCGCTGGGTTATGAGTGGGCTCTGCCGTTCCGGTTCCATCGTATTGAAGAGATGTTGCGCACGAAGAAAAAATTCAGCGTTGAGGATTTCGAGCGCATGCAGCAGGATGTGGAGTCCCTGCCGGCCCGCCGGTTTCAGGCAATTTTGCGGAAGTGGGCGCCTGAGCCTGGCGCCCGCGAGGCCAAGGCCGTGGAGCTGCTGCTGGCGTGGGATGGCAACCTGGCAGTCACGTCGGGGCCGGCGCTGATTTACGAATACTGGATGGCGCAACTGCCGCGTGCCGTCTTCGGACCCGAGATCGGTCCGGATGTCGATGTCGAGACTCTGCTGCGGGCGCTCGAGGAAAAGCCGGATGCCAAGGCGCTTGACACTTCACTTCGCGCGGCGCTCGACCAGGCGGAGCGCGAGTTCGGCTCGGAGATGTCTTCCTGGCATTGGGGAGCCGTGCACCAGATCCGCTTCCGCCATCCGCTTGGAGCTCGGAAGTTCGATCGCGGTCCGGTCGCCCGGCCGGGCGATAGCCAGACCGTGAATGCCACCAGCGGCGCCGGGTTCACGCAGACCAACGGCGCTTCGTACCGCGAGATTCTGGACCTCAGCGACTGGGACCGGTCGGTCATGACGAACGTGCCGGGCGAGTCCGGAGATCCGGGGAGTCCGCACTACGACGACCTGATCGAGGAATGGGCCAACGGGCGATACCATCCGATGCCGTTCACGCGTCACGCCGTGGAAGCTGCCGCGGCGGAGCGTATCTGGCTGCTGCCGGCAAAATAAGCCGTCCAGCGCCCACCGGCGGAGTGTGCGCATGTAACCTCTAGTACTCTGATCGGGCGCATGTTCCTCAGGCCGGCGCTATTATTTAGGTAAAGGCGCTTCCCATGCCCAGCAGCAGTATGTCGCAGCAAGATCGCGCACGCTTGATGAAGTTGATGCAAGGTCCGCTGATCCCACCGGCTAACCAGCCGAAAATTGTGCACTGGCAGGACAACCGGCTCGTGACCACTTTGAAACGGCACTTCGACGCTCATTACCGCAGATGGGCGGCCTACGCCGTCGTGATAGTGACCACCCTGGCAATTCTGGTGGTGGCAGCGACGATCAAAGACCGGCGGAACAACGCTTCCATCCAGTTACAGGTGTTGGATCAAAGCGGCCGGCTCCAGATCCGCTGGGATCCCAAGGCCGATCCGATTCGCCGGGCGGTGGACGCCAGACTCTACATTGTGGACGGCAGCGACCGTTTGTACGTCAAATTAGACAGTTCGCGGTTGCAACGAGGTGCGGT
>Ga0335077_10007107_pt1 | contig 13859 bp, 12 predicted proteins | sample Lox_Sample_31_FD_207151 | JGI IMG/M metagenome (GOLD analysis project Ga0335077, IMG submission 207151) | Soil microbial communities from Loxahatchee National Wildlife Refuge, Florida, United States - Lox_Sample_3.1 | ecosystem: Environmental > Terrestrial > Soil > Wetlands | place: USA...
AGTCGTCGATGTAGATGCCGGAGCCGATGGCCACTCCCTTGGAGAAGTCCTCGCGGCTGCGGGGCACGCGCACGCCGATCAAGGATTCGGCATTGGTGCGCACGCGGTTACCGACTTGATCGCTGAGCGCGGGCAGTGAGCCGCTTTCTTTGAGGCGCAGCAGCAGATCCATGCTGCCCAGCGCGGAGGCGGCGAATACGATGCCGCGGCAAGTGAAGCGGCGCGGTTGCTTGCGCAGCCACGCGGTGGACTTCACCGTGCGGACTTCGTAGCCGTCGCTGCCATCGGCTCGGCCGTTGAGCGGCTGTACGTCCACCACTCTGGTCTCGGGGAAGACCCGCGCGCCATGCTTCTCGGCGAAGTAGAGATAGTTCTTGTCGAGGCTGTTCTTGGCGTTGTGGCGGCAGCCTACCATGCATCCGCCGCAGGCCGTGCAGGTGGCGCGCTCGGGGCCTTCACCGCCGAAGTACGGGTCGGGATAGGTCTTGCCGCCGGACTCGCCTTCGGGCGGTTCGAACACGGCCACGCTCGTACGATAGAAGGTGTGGCCTACGCCGGCGGCGTCCGCGGCCTGCTTCAGGAAGTGATCGGCCGGGCCGAGCAGGCGGTTCTCGATGACGCCCAGCATGCGCTGCGCCGTGGCATAGTGCGCGGGCATTTCGGACTTCCAGTCGGCCAGTCCGGCCCAGGTGCCCTTGTCCCAGACCGAATCCGGCGGCACCAGCATGGTGTTGGCATAGGTTATGGATCCGCCGCCTACGGCGCAGCCGTGCAGGATGACCACGTGTTTGAAAAACGCGATATTGAAGAAGCCGCGCAGAGCCAGGCCCGGCCGCCAGAACCAGCGCCACAGGATCCAATTGGAGCGGGGCAGGTTCTCAGCGGTCCAGCGGCGGCCCATCTCCATCACCGCCACGCGGTAGCCCTTCTCAGTCAGCCGGTGCGCGGTCACGCTGCCGCCGAATCCGGAGCCGATCACGATGAAATCGTAGTCCCAACGTGAATCAGACATACAGATCCTCTTATATGCGACCCACGTTACATGGTACTCTCTTTCAGCTCCGCTTGTAGAATGCCGCCGTGAACTCGTACATGGAGCGCCCGTTGCGCGCGGATTGCAAATGCGAGAGCAGAGATTGCTTATCGGCTTCGTTGCGCTCCTGGCCGAGTTTGAACTTGCCTTCCAGGAGTTCGATCTCCATCTCGAAGCCAACGACGCCCGCGATCAGGCTGTTGGTGTAGCTCTCGGGCAGCTTGGCGAATTCATAGCTGGAGTCGGGACCTTCGAACTTGGCAATCAGCCTGGCCAGCAGAGCATGGATTTCTTTGGTGTCGCGGATCGCCTTGGGCCGCCCGGTGGCGTGCAACACCGCGAAGTTCCAGGTGGGCACGGCTTCTTTGTGGCTGTACCAGACAGGCGAGATATAGCTGTGCGGACCGCGGAAGACGATCACGGCAGGCCGGCGTCCGTCGAAGACCTCATTTTGGGGATTCTGGCGCGAGACGTGGCCGTGCACCGTGCCATACTTCCCGGCGGCGCGATCGAGCCAGAGCGGAATGTGCGTGATGCGTATGCCGGGCGCGGCGGTGACGAGATCGGCGAAGGCGTACTCGTCCATGAAGGCCTGCAGCAACTGCCGGTCGGCCACCAGCTGCGGCTTGGGAATATAAAGCGATTCCGACGGTTCCTGGGCTTTCAAATCCAACCCGGCGGCGGCCAAGGCAAACAAAAGACGGCGGCGGTTCATGCGAGGCGGCTCCTTTACAATGATCTTGACATCATGGCACGGATTCCGGAATCGCTGCGCGCTCTGCTCTCGAGGCTGATCGATTACGCCGGGCTGTATCCGCCCGCGGCGCTGCCGCTTTCGGAGGTACGGGAGAAATATCTTGGCTACCTGGCGTCGCCCGAGAGTTGGATGCTGAACCGGATCGTTTTGCCGGTGTCGCGCTTGGCCGAGGCTGCGCCCGGCGCGGACTGGCGAGTGACGCTGCTGGTGGAGGACGAACCGGGTCAGATGCCCGCCTGCGTGGAATCGCTCGAAACCAGGCAGGCGCGCAAGCTGTCGCTGCCGACTTATTGCGAGGCGGCATTGGAGTCGATCCCGGCTGGCGCATTCGCCAAGGTCCGAACCGGGGGGCCAACAGCGGACGCGATCCCGCCCGCGGATGCCGTAGCCGAGTTCCTGTGCGCTGCCGCCGCGCGACGCCTGCCGTTCAAGGCTACGGCGGGACTGCATCATCCGATCCGTTCGGTGATGCATGGCTTCATCAACGTTTTTGCGGCGGCTGTATTCGCCTGGGGCGGCGCGGACCGGGCATTGGTATTGAACATTCTGAATGACGGCGAACCTGATTCTTTCCGTTTCCACGACGACGCGATGCTCTGGCAAGGCCGGGCCGTTTCTACCAGCGCCATGCGCGCGGCGCGGAAAGACTTTGCCCACAGCTTCGGGTCGTGTTCGTTTGAGGAGCCTTTGGCGGATTTGAGGGAATTAGGCTGGCTGGCCTAGCCGGCGACAGTACCGCGACATTCACCCAAGCCGATACGCGCGAAGCCGTCGCGCTGGCAATAGCCGCGGAAGGTGATCTCATCGCCGTCTTCCAGGAACTTGCGGATTTCGCCGGTGGGCAAGCGGATGGGCTCCGCGCCGCGGTTCGTCAGTTCGAGCAGGCAACCGCGCTCTTCGGGCGACGGACCCGACACCGTGCCGCTGGCCAGCAGGTCGCCCGGCCGCAGGTTGCATCCGTTGCTGGTGTGATGAGTCAGCAATTGGGCGGGGGTCCAGTAGAGATTGCGGAGATTGCCGCGGCTAAGGCGCATTGGCGCAAGCGCGGTGTCGCGCATCTTTTGCGAGCCGAGGTAGACTTCCAACGTCAGATCGATTCCACCCGCGGCCGCATCGTGGGGAGAGTCGAGATACGGCAAGGGCTGGGGATCACCTGCCGGCCTCGGGAACGCCGGCACGCGGAACGGCGCGAGCGCTTCCATGGTGACCACCCACGGTGAAACGGTGGTAGCGAAGCTCTTGGCCAGGAACGGGCCGAGCGGCTGATACTCCCAGGCCTGAATGTCGCGCGCGGACCAGTCGTTCAACAGACAGAGACCGAAGATGTGGGCTTCGGCGCGGGCGATCGGCACAGGCTCGCCGAGCGCATTACCCGGTCCGGCAAAGAAAGCGACTTCGAGTTCGTAATCGAGTGAGCGGCTTGGCCCGAACACGGGCGTTTCGCTATCCGGCGCTCGCGACTGGCCGTAAGGACGGCACACGTTCATGCCGCTGACAATGATCGACGAAGCCCGGCCGTGATACCCGATCGGTACATACTTGTAATTCGGCAGCAGGGGGTGGTCGGGACGAAACAAGCGGCCGACGTTCGTTGCGTGGTGGACGGATGCATAGAAATCGGTGTAATCTCCGATGCTTGCCGGTGTCACCAAAACAGCTCGCTGCATCGGCACAAGGAACGGTTCGACAGCGGCCTGCTGCGGCGCGCCCGCCCGGAGCAAGGCGCTCAACCGCCTGCGCAAAGCGGACCAGTGCGGGGGGCCGAGGGCCATCAATGGATTCAGGGTCAGAGCGCCGCAGGTTTGCACCGTTTCCGGCGAAAGGTCGTTGAGAAGGCCGGCTTCGGCGCATCGGTGCAGATCCAGGATTTGATCGCCGATCGCGACACCAATCGAGGGCCAGTCATCAGCGAAATGCACGCTGAATGGGAGGTTCTGAATGGGGAAGTCGGAGTGAGGGTGATTCGCCGAAGTAACCCAACTGCTCAGCTTGGGGTCGTGGGTTTCGTTGTCAGGGTAAAAAGAAAATGGTTCCAAGTGACCTGATCTCGCAGCCAAACTCCCCGCCGGCATGCATCGGCACGAAGCTTTGCAGCCGGAAGCGCCGGATGCCATCCCTTCGGCTCCCCGCTGCTTTCTTTCGAAAGCCTCGGATCAAAGCTTCCAGGCTCACCTGCCAGCTCTTCCAGCCGGAGCCGGTATCTCGAAGCGGCCTTTCACTCTCCCGAAACGACTGCTTGTCTCCAAGCCACCATTCCGAGGTCAAAGCTCCCGACCTGCTTCTTCGTTACCGTACCGTTCGTTTGCCAAGCCCGTTCGGCTATCGACTCCCCCACGCGTTCCGGTTCGCCCCGGCTCGCGCGGAATCTCAGTCAATAACCCGTTGCCCGACTCCCGTCCGGCACTTCCAGTTCTTTCTCGGATCCCCACTCCCCTTCAGGGTCTTTCGAACCCTTCCAGATCAAAGCGTTCAACCCGATTCCAAACCGGAGAGCTCACCTGCCAAGCGCCCCCGATTGCCTTTCACTCCCCAGCGCCAACTCTATTTTATTAGCTTCGACACCGGATCACCGCTCCAGACTCGCTAAGCGTTCAGCGGCTTGCTGTTCCTCAGACCTCTTGGAACCTCTCTCATCATGCAACAAGGGAATGTTACAGTCAAATGAAAATCGTGTTTCCAGAACGTTTTCCTCAACTTTTATTTCCCGATTTTTCAGCGGCTTAGCGGTCAGGCTCGATGTAAGCACTGTGGAAAAAACAGGGGGGGCCGGTCCTGTTCTCTGGCTGTCTCAACGGCAGGCAGCCAGACCGGCCGCCAGGATCCGGTACACCGCGGGGTTGAATACCAGGCCGACGTGAGTGCCGGCCACTTCACGATCCAACCGGGGGTCGCCCGTAATGCAATACCGCCAATCCACGATGCCGTCGCTTTTCGTGTAGACGGCGGTTTGGGCCACGTCCGCGGGGAAATGGTTCTTCAACGAAGCTACAAACTCGCAGGTACAGTCTTCGGTGTAACAGGAAGGCAAGATGTGCCCGGCGTGCTCGCGCAGGATGCGGTTGCGGATCGCATCGCTAGCGCGCAGCACCTGGGCATGGGCGACCGGCCCGCGGAAGGGCGATCCGAGGGTAGTCACCGAGGCAATTTGTTCCGGGCGCTGGCCGGCCACAGACCGAGCGATCACCCCTCCGAGGCTATGCCCCACGAGGTGTACGCGGCATCCACTGGCTTTGAAGGCGCGCTGAATGGTTTCGTTGAGCCGTTTGCGAATCAGCAGATTGGGGCACTCGGCATTCCAGCCGATACCGGAGAAATAGGAGCGGTAGCCGAGACCACGGAGCCAGGAAAAAAGCTCGCCGAGATAGGTGTCGGTACCCAGAAACCCGGGGATTAATACAACGGCCTCGCCATGGCCGCGGGGCGCGCCCAATCCATAGAAAATTCCAGAGAGGCGCAACTGCACCAGTTCAACTCCAACGAGGAGTTCCTGCCACATGGGGACGTCGGCGACTGTACGCTCGTGGACCGAGTACCGTTGACCGGTCATGCGTAAATCTAGTGTAACTGATTTAACGGAAGAGTCTAGCGTTTTGTGCGGGCAAGATGGCGGGACACCCCTGCGGGCGCCCGCCAGATTGAAATCAGCCGTGAAAGCCGGAGACGTCGTAGGACATCATGATGAGATCCTGCGTGCGTCCCTGGCGGTCGATGACGCAGTCAGCCAACAAGGCTTCCAGGTGGAAGCCGAGGCGCCCGAAGAGACGGCGCGCGCTACGCTGACCGGAGGCGACGCGCACCACGACCCTTTGCAAGCCCAAGCCGTGAGAAAGAGAAAAAATCTCATGGCCGAGCAACTGGCCGAGTCCGCGTCCCCGTTGATCGGGTGCGACCAGCACGCGGATCTCGCCCAAGTGACGGGTCCAGAGAGTTTGGCCGTGATGCAAGCTCCCGTAGCCCAGCAACCGGCCGTTTTCTTCGGCAAGCAGGGTGATGTTGCGGCCGCGCTCCAGGTCTTGCATCCAGTGCTGGAGACCCTCAGGGATGGTGACGTCCACCAGCAGGAAGAACAGGTCGTCTTCCGGTAGGGCGCGCGTGAAGGCCAGGAACGCCTCACGATCCTGCGGGGTCATGAGGCGCAAGGTCACCTGGCCGTCGCGGATGCGCGCAGTTAACGGATAACGGCGCGCTCCGTCCTTTGCGTCCGGCATCGCGATTCCGCGTGCCGGTTATCTCTTGCCGCGACCGGCGTGGGCGTGAGCGGGCGTGTGAACGGGCGGCGGCAGGAACGGCTTGAGCGCTACGTCGAGGAGCGCCTTTTGGGCGTTGATGAAGTTCTCAATGCCGCGGCGCGCAAATTCGCCCAGGGTAGTGGACGGCTCGGGCGACGGCCGCACAATCTCGCTGGTGGTCTTCACGACGCCTTCGATCTGCCTGGCAGCCAGGTCGAGCAGGTCTTTCTGAGAGTCGACGAAGCGGTCCATGCCTTCCTTGGCCAGTTCGGTGATCTTGCGGCGTTCGGAAGCTTTGATCTTACGGAGCTTGCCGTTGGTCTTCGGCTGAGTGACTTCGACCACCAGATCGAGGAATTTCTTTTGGGTATGCACGAAATTCTCGACGCCCTCGCGGGTAAATTCGGCGAGGCTCTTGCCTTCGAAAGGCTTGCCCTCCTTCAGGGCCTCCAAAGCGGCCTTGCTTTGCTCGTCGACCATTGTCAGGTACTTCTTCTGCATGGTGACCAGCTGCTTGACGCCGTCACGGACGGCATCGGTGATGGCCGCTGGGGCGCCGCTAAGGCCGAGTCCGTCTTTTACACCCTGCATCAGCAGAGCGTTCTCATCGGCGGCGAGATCCAACAGGATCTTTTGCGCCGCAATAAAATGGGCCATTCCCTGGCCGGCCAGTTCCAGCATGCCGGTGATGGGGCGTAAGGGGGAAAGATTCACTCGTTCGCGCACGAAACCTAACGCCAAGGAGTTCTGTTGTGCCGCTAAATCCAAGAGGATCTTCTGGGTAGCAACAAAGCTCTCCATGGCTTGGCGGCCCCAGTAAGCCAGTGTGGACACCGGCGCTTGCGTATGTGCGCGTGCTTGTGCCGCGATAGACTTGAGCTCGCTTTTGATGTCGTTCTCCATGGTATACTCCTTATGGATGCTGCACTGCAGCATCAATCAGAGTATACGCCCTGGGCCGGAAGGTGTCAAGGTCTTTCAGGCGCTATTATCCGATTATATGGCGGAACGCAAGGCGATCATCAAGAAATACGAGAACCGGCGGTTGTACAATACCACCGCAAGCCGCTACGTGAACCTGGAGGACGTGGCACGGATGGTGCGCGAAGGCATCGAGGTTCAGGTGCAGGACGCCCGCACGGGTGAGGACCTGACACGCATGGTTCTGACACAGGTGATCATGGAAGACGCCAAAGGGCATGAATCGGGCCTGCCGCTGGAACTGCTGCGGAAGCTGATCATGGCTTCCGACCGCGTGACGCACGAGTTCCTGACCTGGTATCTGACCACGGTCACGGAGATGTACCAGAAAGCCCAAAGCGCGCTGCAGACGAATCCGCTCGACCTGGTGCGCAACTTGTTCAGCTCCGGACCGCCTCCGGGGCAGGCCGAGGAACTGGCTGCGCTTCGGCAGCGGGTGCACGACCTTGAACAACGCCTGGAGCAGGCCGCCGGCCGTAAAAAGAAACCGCGAAAAAGACGCACTTAATGGTTGACATACGGCCTGGACTCTGCAAGATTATTCAGACAAGGGGTGCGACCATGGAAACCGTACGTTCGATGCTGCGGCACAAAGGACCCGACATATTCTGGCTGGCGCCGGAAGCCACCGTCTATGAAGCGGTGGCCATGATGGCGGACAAGGGAGTGGGGGCTTTGCTCGTGATTGAGGATGGCCGGCTCGCCGGCATTGTCTCGGAAAGAGACTATGCCCGAAAGGTCATCCTGAAAGGCAAACACTCCCAGGAGACCCAGGTACGCGAGATCATGACGTCGTCGCTGATTACGGTGACGTCGGAGCACTCCGTGGATGACTGCATGCGGCTGATCACGGGGCACCGTGTGCGGCACCTGCCGGTGGTGGATGGCGAGCGACTAGTGGGAATGGTTTCCATCGGGGACGTGGTGAAATCCATTATCTCGGCGCAGGCGCATACCATCGATCAGTTGAGCGGGTATATTGAAGGGCGATACCCGGCGTAGGTACGCAGGTAAGCATCAGCACCCGCGGTCCGCGGGGCAACTCACTCAGCAACCGGCTGTGGCGTCGTTTCTTCTCCAGAACGGCCACACGTTCTAGGCCTTCCGCGTGATCAGTGGGGAAGGCCGCACGCACCGATTAACGGCTGATTCCTCGGGGGTTTCGTGAGAGTGTAACGTCTCACTGAGCACATTCACTACAGAAAGCAAGAGAGACTGTTATGGCCAACGAATCAGCCCGTCAACTGGCGCCGCTACAACGCATCGCGGTATTCTCCGCCCAGGTGCGCGGCCATGTGCTGGGAGATTGGCACGCGGGCGATTCCTCCGCGGTGGCAAGCTGCCTTCGATGCGGCGCTGAATTACGCGTGTATTTCCCTGTGATCCAGCCCGAAATGGACGGGCCGGCGCTCGAGCAACTGTGCGGCGAACAGGAGGCGGGGGAAAGAGCGGCTTGATGGATACGGTGCTCTTCATCCACGGCGCATGGGTAACACCACTTTGTTGGCGGTACCTGGTGCCGCTCTTCGCGGACCGGGGATACCGCACGCTGGCGCCGGCGTGGCCGCTGAAAGACCGCCCGGCGGCGCAGCAACTGACGTATCCCGACCCGCGCCTGGCCAAGGTAGGTATTCCGGAGGTCGTGGCGCACTACAGAGCGATTATCCGGAGTCAGCCTGAACCTCCCGTGCTGATCGGGCATTCGTTTGGCGGGCTTATTGTGCAGATACTGCTGGACCAGGGATTCGGCGCCGCGGGAATAGTCATTAGTTCCGTGCCGCCGCGGGGCGTGTCCGCGTTGGGTGCGTCGCCTGTTAAGGCCGTCAAGAAGTTGTGGACGCTTTTCGCCGCGCGATCCGGTTGGCGTGGAATTCTCGCTCCTCCGGTGTGGAACGCCGAAGAGAAGGCCCTGCGCGAGGCCCAGGGAATAGAAACGCAACTGGTGCCCGAGAGCCGGCGAATCTTCTGGCAGTTAGCAACGCGGGCGGCCACGGTGGATTTTGGTAACCGGGCGCGCGCTCCACTCCTGCTGGTGGGTTGTGGCAGGGACCGGAGCGTTCCGGTAGAGGCTCAGCGGCGCAACTGGGAACGATATGGCGATTCGCCGGCGCGGGCGGATTTTGCGTTGTTTCCGGAGTTGACGCACCTGTGTATCGCCGAGCCGGGACACGAGGAATTGGCGGCCTATTGCATGGCGTGGGTGGGCGACCGCCTGGCTGACAAGGCTGCTGTGGCGGCGTAGCAGGTCGCGGCCAGCACGTCACGCCGCGGCAGTCTGGAACTTCACCGACACCAGCTTCGACACACCCGGCTCCTGCATGGTCACGCCATACATGGCCTGCGCGGCTTCCATGGTTTTCTTGGAGTGGGTGATGATGATGAACTGCGTTTGCGTGGACATTTCGCGCAGGAGGCGGGTGAGGCGCTCGATGTTGGCTTCGTCGAGTGGCGCGTCCACTTCGTCGAGGATGCAGAACGGGCTCGGCTGATAACGGAAGATGGCCATCAGGAGCGCCACCGCAGCCAATGCCTTCTCGCCCCCGGACAGCAGCAGGACGTTCTGCAGTTTCTTGCCGGGGGGAGAGGCCACGATGTCGATCCCCGAATCGGCCAGGTTGGTCTCGTCGGTAAGACGCATCTCGCCTGTGCCTCCGCCGAACAGCGTCTGGAACGCCTCGCGGAAGTTCTCGTTGATACGCTCGAAGGCCTCGGCGAACTTGTGGCGAGACACCTCGTCGATATCGGTGATGGCTTTTTCAGTGTCGCGAATGGAGTCGAGCAGGTCCTGCCGCTGGGCGCCCAGGAACTCCTGGCGCTGGGTGGCCTCCTGATACTCCTCCATGGCCTGCGCGTTCACCGGGCCGAGAGCTTCGATGCGGTCGCGTATTTCCTGATAAAGGCGTTCGGCTTCGGCTATGGCGTCGGCATCGGGTACCGTTTCTTCGTTGGCGGCCAACTCCTCGACCGGGCAGTTCAATTCCTTTCGGCTGGTTTCGTCGAGGAACTTCAGTTCCGCCTGGCGCTTGACGAGTTCCACTTCGATCTGGGAACGATTCTGGTGGGCTTCCTCGACCTGCGCACGAAGCTGCTTCAACTCGTCCTCGGCGGCAGCCAGGCTTTCGCGGAGCCGCGCCTCATCGGCTGCCAGGCGATTCACCGCGGCCTCGGCCTCGAGCGCCTGTTCGGAAAGCGCCGCCAGCTTGCGGTCGAGTTCAATGTTATCGGCGAGCAGGCCGGCGCGATGCACGCCCAGGCGTTCGATTTCGGAAGCGATCGCGGTCAGGCGCGCGGTGGCATCTTTGTGTTGAGACTCCAGCCGGCCCATGGCACTGCGTTCGCCGCGATGGCGTTCTTCCAACCCGGCCAGCTCGGCGCGGAGCGCGGCATGGTCTTCGCTCAGCGCAGCGGCTTCGATGGCGAGTTTTTCCAGGAACTGGCGCTGATCGTCCAACTCCTGCTCGCGCTGGGCGCGAAGCTCCTCCTGCTGCTCTACGGATTGCTCGCTTTGCTCGCGCTGTTCGCGGGACTTCTCCGCGTCGCGCTGCAAGCGGTCCAACTCCAGCCGAGCGACTGAGAGGCGGGAGTTCACCCGGTTAGTGTCGTCGCCAAGTTTGCGCATTTCGTGTTCGAGCGCTACGCGGTCTTTCTCGCGTGCCTGCTGTACGCCTCGCAGCCGTTCGAGTTCGGCTTCCAGGATTTCGATTTCGCGGTCAAGATCGGCCAGGCGGGCCACCTGCTCGTCGAGATCCTTTTGGCGGGCTTGCAAAGTGGCCTGGAGTTCGCGGGCTTCGCGCTTCATGGCCAGCGGGCCGGCTGCCGTTTTTTTGCCGCCGGTGACGGTGTGGCCGTGATAGCAGAGGCCGTCGGTAGTCAGAAAGTAGAGGTGCGGATACGCAGTGGCCAGCCGCTGGGCGGACGAACGGCCGTCGGCCACGAAGCAGAGCGACACGCGCGGCAGCAGGGTGGCGGCGCGGTCGGTGAGCCCGTTCGTGAGACGAAGCGAATCGCTCAGGCGCGACACGACACCGGTCTCGGGACCGATGGGCGGCTCGGGAAGGTGGCCGTTGCCGTTGCTATTGTGATCGGGGTGGACCAGGAAGGTGGCGCGGCCATCCAGTTCCGCGCGCAGGAAATCCAGGCCGCGGTCGGCTTGCGCCCAGTTCTCCACCACCACGTATTCCAGTTCATCGTGCAGAAACTCTTCGGCGGGCTTTTCAAACTGCGGGTCGACTTCCACGAAGTCGGCCAGCACGCCCTGCGGCCGCAGGTCATCGGCTTTGCCTTTTTCGAGCTCGGCGAACAGGCGCTTCACGGATTCGGTGGTGTAGCTGCGATGGGCCAGCACCTGTTCGAGTGATTCCTTGCGCGCCTTTGCCTGAGAGCACTCGTTGCGCAGAGCGTCGATGCGCCCTCGCACTTCGACAGCGCTTTGCCGCCGGACGCCCAGCTCTTCCTCGGTGCGGCGCCGCTCACCGGTGACCGATTCCAGTTCAAGCTGGCGCTGCGCCATGGTTTGGGAAAGGGACTTGCGCGCCGCGGCCAGGCGCTCCATCTCGGCGGTGGCGACCTGCTCTTCCTTCTGTACGCGGGCCGTTTCGCGCTCGATGCCCGCCAGGTACTCGTTCATCTGCGCCAGCTGATTACGCAGGGTGGAGACTTCGCCCAGCAGGCGCAGCACGGCGGTGCGGCTGGCCTCGATGGCTTGCTCGCGCTCGCGCACGGCGGCTTGCACCTCTTCGCGCAGGCGGTTCTTTTCCAGCATCCGCTCGCGCGACTGGCCGATCTGCTGCTCCAGCGTCGTGACCTGCTCCTGGTGCGCTTCCAGTTCTGCGTTGAGCCGGCCGAGGCGCACCTCGATTTCCTGCGATTCCTGCTCCGCCTGCGCGAGGCGCTGTTCGATAGCGCCGCTCTCTTTCACTTGAGATTCCAGGCGCCCGCGGGTACGCTCGATTTCCACGTTGCACTCGGCGAGCGTGCCACGGGTCTCGGTGAGTTGCTGCTCATTCTGGTAGGACTGCGCCTGAAGGTCGGTGTGTGCGGTCTCGCGGGCGGCGACCTGTTCGGAGAGGCCCCGCAGGTGCGTGGTCGCCAGGTTCAGATCGAGCGCGGACTTGGCGGCATCGCGCTCCATCATGCGGTACTTACCTGCCAGGGATACCCGCAGGCGGCTATCGAGTTCGGCTCGCAGTTCGTTATAGCGCCGCGCCTTGGCCGCCTGGCGCTTGAGCGAATTCACCTGCCGCGTGACCTCTTCCAATATGTCGAACACCCGCGCCAGGTTCTGCTTCGCGCTTTCGAGCTTGGCCTCCGCCAGACGCTTGCGGGTCTTGTACTTGGTGATACCGGCCGCCTCTTCGATGACCGCGCGGCGGTCCTGCGGCTTCGAACTGAGAATCTGGCCGATGCGGCCCTGCTCGATGATGGCGTAGCTTTCCGGGCCCAGCCCGGTACCCATGAAAATGTCCTGGATGTCGCGCAGGCGGGCGGTGTGGCCGTTGATCAGATATTCGCTTTCGCCGGACCGGAACAGCCTGCGGGTGATCGTGATTTCGCCGTTCTTGCCTTGGGGCCCGCTGACGAGGATCGGCCCATGGCCGTTGGAGGCCGGCAGCGTTGCGGCCGCATCGTGCGCTTCCTGGTAGAGCGCGGGATCGACCAGGGTCATGGTGACCGACGCGAGGCCGAGGGCCTTGCGGTCGCGCGTACCGGCGAAAATCACGTCTTCCATGCGCGCGCCGCGCAGGGACTTGGCCGATTGCTCTCCCAGCACCCAACTGATGGCATCGCTGAGGTTCGATTTTCCACAACCGTTCGGGCCCACTACAGCCGCGATGCCGCCGCCGTTGAAGCGCAGTTCCGTCCGGTCACAGAAGGACTTGAAGCCTTGCAGTTCGACGCGTTTTAGTTTCAGCAAAACCGTTTACCTCGCCTCGCTCGGGGGAGACTGTAACCATACTAAACGCGTTATGCGCCAAAGTAAAGCACGTTCTACCCTCTCAAAAGCCCTCATTTGAAAGTACCCCCAATATGTTGTATTACAAGCGACGGCCACTGCGGTCGCCGCTTCTCCTGGAAGGCTCGGATGCCTTCCTCGAAGTCCGCGCTCCGGAACACCTCGTTGCGCATCCGGCGGGCCAGCGCGCCCACCTCCTCCCAGGTCTTCGCGCGGGTGTCGCGGACAAATTCCAGGCCGGCGCGGATGGCGGTGGGGCTGGATTGGGCAATGCCGCCGGCAAGCTCGCGGGCGCGGTCCATCAACCCGGCGGCCTCCACCACCTGGTGGACTAATCCGAAATCGCGCGCTTCCATGGCGCCGAAGATGCGCCCGGTCAGGGCCAGTTCGGTGGCGCAGCGTTCACCCACCGCGGCGGCCACTACGCGGAGAATTACGAACGGCCATAAACCCAAGCGTATTTCCGTCAGGCCGAAAGTCGCGTCATCGGCCGCCAGCACGATGTGGCAATTGGCCGCCAGCCCGGTGCCGCCGGCCAGCGCGGCTCCGCGAACGGCAGCGATGAGGGGCTTCGTCATGCGGATGCCGGCGGTGAAGATGCGCTCGTGCACGTCGTTAATCGGTCCGCTTTCGCGCGAAAGGACCTCGTGCAGATCCATGCCGGCGCAGAAGGACTTCCCGTTGCCGCTGAGCAGCACGGCTCCCACGGCCGGATCGGTTTCGGCCTGTTCGAAAGCGGCTGCTAATGCACCGCACAAATCCAGATTCAGCGCGTTGCGCTTTTCGGGCCGGTTCAGCGCCAGGTGGAGGACGCGGCCGTCGCGGCTAATCTGTAAGCTCTCGCTCATCGACTTCGATCTCCATAGCCAGCAGCGCGGCTCCGAGGGTCTTGCCCTGCGCGTCGGT
>Ga0335077_10007108_pt1 | contig 13854 bp, 12 predicted proteins | sample Lox_Sample_31_FD_207151 | JGI IMG/M metagenome (GOLD analysis project Ga0335077, IMG submission 207151) | Soil microbial communities from Loxahatchee National Wildlife Refuge, Florida, United States - Lox_Sample_3.1 | ecosystem: Environmental > Terrestrial > Soil > Wetlands | place: USA...
ACCCAATGGCGCGCGTCCTCGTGACCGGCTCCGCGGACGGCCTCGGCCGACTGGCTGCCGAACGGCTGACCGGTGGGGGACACGAGGTGACGCTCCACGCCCGGAACGAGGCGCGGGCGCAGGACGCCCGGCAGGCCCTACCGGGAGCGCGGGGGGTGCTCATCGGGGACCTGTCGAGCATCGCCGAGACCACCTCCCTCGCCGAGCAGGCCAGGGCCACCGGCCCCTTCGACGCCGTGATCCACAACGCCGGGGTGGGCTACCGGCCGCCCCGGCGCCAGACCATCGACAATCTCGACCAGATCTTCGCCGTCAACGTCCTCGCCCCCTACCTCCTCTCCGCCCTCGTCCCCGCCCGGCGGCTCGTGTACCTGAGCTCGGGGATGCACCGCGGCGGGAACCCCGACCTCGACGATCTCCAGTGGCGCCGCCGCCCCTTCAGCGGAACCCAGGCGTACGCCGACTCGAAGCTCTTCGACGTGGTGCTCGCGTTCGCGCTCGCACGCCGCTGGCCGTCCGTCCTCTCCAACGCCCTCGAGCCGGGCTGGGTCCCCACGAAGATGGGGGGCCCGGGTGCCCCCGACGACCTCGCAGAGGGCGCGGAGACGCAGGTGTGGCTCGCCGTGAGCGACGACCCCCGGGCCCGCGTCAGCGGCCGGTACTTCTACCACCTCGGACTCAAGGAAGCGCACCCCGCCGCCTCGGACAGGGGCGTACAGGAGGGCCTCCTGCGCGCCTGCCAGGAGCTCACGGGCGTCGAGCTCCCTCGGGAGCCGGCCCTCGGGAAGGGCGCCCCCTCCTAAAGGGCGGCGGGAGCTCTCCGGGACTCATGCGCTAATGCACGGAGGGGAGGCCGCGATGGCGAGGATCGCACAGCTCGTGGTGATGGGGGTCTCCGGCTCGGGCAAGACCACGATCGCCACCCGCCTGGCCGGGCGGCTCGGGTGCGAGGAGAAGGACGCGGACGACTTTCACCCCCCGGCCAACATCGAAAAGATGTCGGCAGGGATCCCGCTCGATGACGCCGACCGAAAGCCCTGGCTGGCCGCCATCGCCGCGTGGCTGCGCGACCGCGACCGGGCCAGCCGCACGGCGGTGGTGACCTGCTCCGCCTTGAAGCGTTCCTACCGCGACGAACTCCGCGGTGCCTCGCCCCACGTCCTCTTCGTACACCTGAATGGTACGCCCGAGCTCGTCGCGGAACGGATGCGCGTCCGCCGCGGCCACTTCATGCCGGCCGCGCTCCTCGCCTCCCAGTTCGCCATCCTCGAGCCCCTCGGCCCGGGCGAGCCCGGCCTCACGGTGGACATCTCCACGCCCCCCGACCCCCTCGCCGACCAGATCCTTCGTTCCCTCGACCTTTGGCCCGAGACGCCCGGGGGTCGAGACCGCTCGACCTGAACGCGAACGCCGCCGCCAGGGCGAGAAGCCGAACGGGGAGAAGCTCGTACCGCGCCCTAGACCGATTCGAGCGTGTCCTTAGGGCTCCGCTCGCGCCAGGGGCGTTCCCCCACCCGGCGGCGAAGGCTCGCCGTCCGCGGTCGCGGCGAGGCCCTTGGGGACGAGGAGGAGGAGGGGCAGGATGAGCGCGTACACCGCGGTCGTCGCGATCACGCAGTAGACGAAGCCGTACTTGGGGGAGCTGTTGTAGATCGCCGAGCCGAGGAGATCGCCGCCGCGAGAAGAGAGCACGTACACGCCATCCACCAGCATCATCAGCGTTCCCTGGAGACCCGGGGGGCAGGAGCGCATCGCCAGGTCGTAGTATGCGGCGGTGGCGATCCCCCCCAGGAGCCCGATGGGCGCCGCCAGAACGAGGGCGAGCCTGCCGGAGTGGATGAAGGCGAGCGGGACGAGCTGGGGCACCGCCACGATCGTCCCCCAGAAGAGGAGCTTGGCGAGCGGCACCCTCCTGCACAGGTACCCGTAGAGAAGGAAGGTGGGGAGGAACGCGGCGACGAAGATCCCGTTGTAGTACGAGTACACCGCGTCGGAGGCGTGGAGCTCGTTCGTGAGATAGAACTGTAGCGGGGTGGAGGACCCGGGCGCGAAGTTCCAGAGGAAGCTGATGAGGACCGCGGGGTAGACCGCCCGGTGCCGGAGGAGCCGCCGCACGCTTTGGACGACGGCAGTGCCCTTCGCCTCGGGCGCCTGGTACGCGCGCCGGAACACCGAGGCGGGCTTTAGGAGCCCCATCGCCGCGACCAAGAGAGAAGCGGCCGCCACAAACAAGAAGCTCGTCTTCGGGTGGAGGTGATCGGAGACGTACCCGGAGGCGAATGCCCCCAGCACGACGGGAACGGAGGAGACCACGTTCCACAGGGCGGAAAGCCGCCCCGACATGAGCTTCTCCTGTCCCACCAGGGCCATGAGCCCCGAGTAGGCCGCGAGGACGAACCGGGAGGACACCATGGCGACGAGCATCCCCGCGAGCAGGCGCCCGGAGGAGACCTCTGCGAAGGCCATGAAGAGAAAGGCCGCCGTGGTCAGCGGGGCGAAGAGGAGGAAGAAGCCGCGGTCCCTGAAGCCGAAGGGGTTCCACTGGTCCCGAGCGACCCCGAAGAGGAACCCGAGATAGATGGGCACCCCGGTGAGCACGCGGAACGAGGAGACCCCTGTCGCGCTCGCGTGCAGGCCATTCTTGAGCAGGTACGATGTCTGGATGTCGACGAGGTAGCCGGCCGGACTCGCGAGGAAGAGAAAGAGGGTGAGCCAGCCGAAGTAGTGGAGGGTCTCTCTCTCAGATCGAGGCTCGGAGGTGGACATCTTCGCTGCCACCGTTCTCGCAGGATCGGCGCGAGGAAGTCACCGCGAATCGGACGTTGACGACGAAGCCCGCGTTCGATAACGGGATGTCGACGCGCGTCCGCGGGAGGCCCCCTCGGTCTGCGGCCCTGTGATATGAAACGGACAGGTGAAATCCCCAAACGAGCCCGCCTCACGACTGTGGGAGCAAGGTCGATGAAACCGTTTCGCGTGGCGGTGGTCTTCGCCTCGCTCACCTTCTTCGGGTGCGAGGGAGGCTGCCGCGGCAATTCCTCCACCCCCTTCGATCCCGCGGTCGGGTTCGAGCCGCTCGAGCCGGTCACCGACGTCTCCTACCCGCCCCCCGCGACAAGCGACCCGTACCCCGAGGCGCTCCAGACCACCCAGGGCTCCATCCCCGCCTACGACTGGGCCCACGGGGCCGCGTACGTGCACGCCCCCATCGCCGACGTCTACGCCGCCCTCCAAGACCCGACCGTCGACCGGATCCACGGGACCGACTGGGTGGTGAACGGAGCCACCGAGGCCGGCTTCCCCATCACCTTCGCCATCGATTACTCGGCCGGGCCGACCCTGCTCCAGGTGCACTGGACCATCGCCTACCGGGGCGGGGTGGCGGCGGGCACCGCCGACGCTCCCCAGGAGGTGGGGATGCGGTTCCAGAAGATCTCCGGGACGAACTACATCCCCATCCAGACCGGCTCGGTCGACGTCTTCGACGCCGGCGACGGCGTGTCCGAACTCTTGTTCGCCTGGCACCTGAGCGCGTACGGCGAGGGGCCGGACGCGGCCAGCGGGGGAATCAGCGACTGGTTCAACGGGATCGTCGCCAAGGTGCACGGCCAGCCCCTCCCCTGAAAAGCGGTCTGTCTGGCCCCGCTTCTCCCCGGGGCGTTTCGACCCCGGCGCCCGCGGTGGGAAAGCTTCCTTCGGGTGCGCTAGAGGCCGGAGAGCCGCCGGATATTGCGCTCGAGCTCCTCTCGCTCGAGGGGCTTCGCGAGCACCGGGATCTCCTCGGCGTTCTCGAGGGGCCTGACCGCGCCGCCGGTACAGAAGGCCATCCGGTCCGCGAGCGCCGGGTAGCGGGACCGCACGTGCGAGAGGACCTTTTGCCCGTCGGTGCCCGGCATGAGCAGATCGCAGATGATCGCGTCCCAGTCCTGGCGGCGATCGAGCGCGTCGATGGCCTCCCGGCCGCCGGCGGCGACGGTGAGGTCGTACCCGCTTCCCAAGATGCGCTCGTAGGCGGCGAGCAGGGCCGGCTCGTCATCCACCATGAGAACGCGGAGACGCCGTTCGAGGGGGGGTGCGCTCTTTGGCGAGGGCCTCGCCTCGAGGGACTCCAGACCCGTCTCCTCGGGAAGGACGACCTCGAAGGTCGAGCCCTGGCCGGGCACCGAGCTGAACCGGATCTCCCCCCCGTGGAGACGGACGATCTCGGCGGAGATCGGCAGGCCGAGGCCGGTGCCCACACCGCGCGGCTTGGTGGTGAAGAACGGCTCGAAGACCCGCGACTGCGCTTCCACCGGGATCCCGCAGCCGGTGTCGCGCACGCGGAGGACGACCTTCGATCGCTCCAGGGCCGTCGAGACAAGGACCTCGTGCTCCTGGGGCGCGCCCTCGGGGATGGCCTGGGCCGCATTGAGAAGCAGGTTGGTCGCGACCTGGACGAGCTTCCCGTGGTCGGCGGCGATGGCCGGGACCGGCTCGAGCCGCCGGGTGAGGCGCGAGCGGCGCCGAATCTCCGCGCCCACCACCGTACAGGCCTCCTCGGCCACCCGATCGAGGCGGACCTTGGCGATCTGGTCGGAGTGCACGCCCGAGAACCCGAGCAAGGTGCGGGAGATCGCGGCGATGCGCCGAATTCCTTCCAGGTTCTCGAGGCAGATCCGACCCAGGTCCTCGAGCACCGTGTCCGCTTCCCCCTCGCGCAACTCCTTCTCCGCGTCCCCGCGGGCCGCGGGGTGCTTTCCCAGGGCACCCCGGACCCTCTCGAGGACGGCGGCGAGACGATCCGCGTACTGCTGCGCCACGGTCAGGTTGGAGAGCAGAAAGCCGGCCGGGTTGTTGATCTCGTGGGCCACCCCGGCCGCCAGCTGACCGATGGCGGCGAGGCGCTCCGCCTCGATCAGCCGGCGCTGGTACTCCTGCTCCTTGGCGCGTCGCTCGGCGATCTCGTCCGCCATCATGTTGAGCCCGGTGCCGATGCCGTCGAGGATCGACCCGTCGCCCAGGATGGTCGCCCGCGCCGGGGCCTCGCCCGCTGCGAGCGCGACGATGATCTCCATGCACTCCGCCAGCCGATCGTCCTCGGTCGGCCGCTTCTCCTCGGGCGGCGTCACGGGAGCTCCTGCCCGCGGCGGGGCTCGAGGCTCTCTAGCCAGGCGCCGGCCTCCTCCTCGGAGGTGAAGAGGCGCGTGGGGGTCTCCGGCCGGTTGAACCGCAGGTAGAAGTTGCCGATGACGCGACTCAAGGGGGACCCGATGACGAGGGCCACCGCCCGGCTCACGCGGGCGGCCTCCGGCCCGGCGAGAAGCACGCGGGCCTCGGAGCTCTGCGACCTCACCTGGCGCAGGTCCACCAAGACCGCGAGCCGCGACCCAGTCGATAACCGGGAGGTGGTCTCGAGGTTCTCCCGGGCGTCGGCGAGCTCGACGTTTGCCCCGGGGAGAAACCGGGCGGAGAGCCAACCGTGCTCGAGCCAGAACTCGCAGGTGCGAGTCTTCGCGTCCGGTGCCCGACCCCTTTGGACCATGTCAACATCCGTTACTAGGGTGTGGGTAGAGCGGGAGCAACCTCAATGCTCCGGGCGACCGAAAGGGCTTCGCGGGTCTCGGGCCACCCCCGCCTGAAGGCCTACATCGGACTTCCGGAAAAGTGAAATCCTCGCCGGAGGAGCAACCCTCCTCCTCGCTTCTCCCGGGATCGAGACCCTTCCTCCCGAGGGAGCCGGTGCGCCTACCCATTCAGGGCAACGGCTGGAGGACGGTGTTCGTCAGGAACGGGCTCTCGAACTGGGTGGTCTCCCCCGCCGTTCGACCCGGGACGGGCAAGAGCCGCGCGGTGAGGGGCTTTTGCCACTTGGCAGCCAAGCTTGCGACGTCGCCGACGATCTTCGCCAGCTGATCGTCGGAGACCTCCCCCGGGAGAGGCAAGGTGTCGAGCCCGGTACCGCACACCGACGAGTACGACAGGAGGGAGTCGATCGAGAGCCTCCCCTCTCCAAAGCGCAGGGCGATGCGCGAGTCCTCGAGCACCGGGAGGAAGAGGCCCTCGAGTCCCACTCGCTTGATCGGCAGGGAGCGGACCACCTGGGTGACCACCGCGGCACCGGTGAGCGTCCCGCTCGTGCCAAGTGGACCGCCGGTGAACGACTCCAGCGCGGCTCCGATCGAGGCGACCTCGTCGAAGGGGGCGGGGGTCGTGTCGATGCCCAGATAAGAATACCGGGTGCGGCTCTCCACGCCCCGGGCGATCCCCTCCACCGCCGCCGCGTGCGCGAGGAGCTCGGCCGCGAGCCGCGGCCCTGCCGAGGCGGGGTCGTAGCCCGTCGCGGCGAACACCTGGCCGATCACGTTCGCCGACTCGAGACCGATGGCGAACTGTCGCCCGGGGCCGTCGTGCCAGGAGGCGGGATAGAACGGAGAGTAGGGCGGGACCACGGCGGTGGCAGCGAAGTTGAAGTTGGCCTGCCCCTCGGGGCTGTTCTGGGACAGGTATCGGATGACCTTCACCGCCTCGCGGACCACCCCCCACTGGATCTGCGGGACCCCGTTCCAGCTCGCCACCAGGTGGACGCTCGCGTTGGTGGTCTGGGCCACGGCCAAGAAGCGCTCGAGGAGCAAGAGCATCCCGGGGTCGTCGCCGTCGGCCCGCATCCCGGGACCGATGTCGAGCCCGTAGCCGCCCTCCACCGCCAGCGCGTCGAGGTCGAGGAGCAGGGAGAGGGCCGCGTCCGGAGAGAGCCCCGCCACGTACTCGGGGAAGGGCTGGGTCGTGATCCGCACGCTCTCCACCCCCCACCCCTCGGCGGCGAAGGCGGCGCGCGCCTCGGAGAGGAAGCCCTGCGCTTCGGCGAGCTCGTCCCGGTAGTGAACGGGATCGATCCGGACGAATGCCGTGATGGTCCTTATGTTGGGCCGGCTCGTGGTGGGCGGAGCGGGGATCTCGTGGGCAGCCGAGCGGCCGGCGAAAAAGAGCAAGAGGAGGGTGGCGATGCGTGAGCGCATACGGATCTCCCGGTTGAGCGATACCCCTTTGAGCCCATCATCCGCTTCGGCCGAGCCAGATCAAGCTCACCGCTCGGTGGCGCTGTCGCAACGCCTCGGCGGCGAGGGAAGGCGTCCCCCCCCATCCACCCCACCGCTCCCACTCGCCCTGCCCGCTCGCGAGGCGGTGAAGGCGGGCTAAAGAAGGGCGCCCACTCCCACCGACGCTCTAGCGGGGCCGCCTTGGCAGAGCCCTCTCGAGGGTGACAAAGTGATGACATGTCGGACGACTCGGGCGAGCTCCATTCCAAGGGAGGCGAGAGCTCGAGGCCCGGATCGCAGCGCTGGCTCGAGTCGCTCCGGACGCTCGTCGAGGCGACCACCGAGACGGGAGAGCACTTCTTCCGGGAGCTGGTCGTCAACCTGACGCGCGCCCTCGACGCCAAGCACGCGTTCGTGGGCGAGATCCGCTCTCCCTCGGACGATCACGCCCAGGTGCTGGCTGTCGCCTGGGATGGAGTCCTCGGTCCTCCTTTCACCTACAGTCTCGAAGGCACCCCCTGCGAGCAGGTCCTCGCCGCCCGTGAGCTGGCGTACTTCCCGGAGGGCGTCGCCCGGCGATTCCCCCGGGACCAGGCCCTGGCAGAGCGCCGGGTGGAGGCGTACATGGGGGCCCCTCTCCGGGCGCCCGACGGGAGCCTTCTAGGCCTCTTGGTCGTGCTCCACGACGCGGCCCTCGAGGAGGCGCTCGAGCCCAAGACCATTCTGCGGATCTTCGCCAACCGGGCCGCCGCCGAGCTCTCGCGCTCACGCGCCGAGGCCCTGCTGCGAGAGCGCGAGGAGGCGCTCCGCATCGCCCTCGATGCCGCCTCGATGGTCAGTTTCGACTGGGACCCGCAGGCGGGTCGGACCTCGTGGTCCCCGGGCGCCGACGCCCTCCTCGGGTTCCACCCCGGCGAGCTCGATCCGGTCCCGGCCGTCCTCGCCGCGGTGGCCCGGGCCGAGGAGCGAAGCGCGCTCTCGGCCTTTTGCACCGAGGTCGTCGAGGGCGTGAAGGCCGAGTTCGACCAGCGGTTCCGCGCCGGCGAGCGCTTTCTGCAGGTCCGGGGCCGGGCGCAACGGAACCCGGATGGCCGTCCCCGTCGAGTCTCGGGCGTGATCGCCGACGTGACGAGGCGACACGCACTAGAGCAGCACCTCCAACACGCCCAGCGACTCGAGATGGTGGGACAGCTGGCGGGGGGCGTCGCCCACGACTTCAATAACCTCCTCACCGCGGTGGGCGGGAACGCCGCCCTCTTGGGAGAGCACCCGGACCAGAAGGTCCGGGAGCTGGCCGGAGACATCGAGGACGCGAGCCGGCGAGGCTCGGCGCTGGTCCGTCAGCTTCTCGCCTTCGCACGGCGGGACGTCCGGCAGGTGGAGCTCCTCGACCTCGGGGAAGCGTTGTCGGGCATGTCGCGCCTCTTGCAGCGGCTGCTCTTCGAGACGCACCGACTGTCCTTCGCCTGCTCCGGGCCCTCGCTCGTGGCCGCCGACCGGGCCCAGATCGAGCAGGTCGCCTTGAACCTCGTGACCAACGCCCGGGATGCCATGCCGGTCGGCGGCTCGATCGAGCTCGCCGTCCGCTCCCTCGGGGCGAAGGAGGCGGAAAGCCTCGGCTCCACCCTCATGGAGGAGAAGCAGGTCTTGCTCGAGGTGAAGGACTACGGCCAGGGGATCTCCCCGGAAGTGCGAGAGCGGATGTTCGAGCCCTTCTTCACGACCAAGCCGCGGGGCCACGGGACGGGCCTCGGCCTCGCCACGGTGCGGGGGATCGTCGCCGAAAGCGGCGGCCAGATCGCGGTCGAGAGCACGATCGGCTCCGGGTCCACCTTCCGCGTCTTCTTGCCCCGGGCGGAGGGCTGCGCCGCGCCGCGGGCCCCGACGCCCCGGAGCGCGGTCCACGGCAAGGGAGAGCGGATCCTGGTGGTCGAGGACGACCCCGAGGTCCGGGCCCTGGTGCGCCGGATCCTGGAGGACGAGGGCTACGGCGTCGCCGAGGCGGCCGACGGAAACGACGCCCTGGCAAAGGCCGCCTCGCTCCCGGAGCAGAACGGGCTCGTCACCGACATCGGCATCCCGGGCCCGACCGGACCGGTGCTCGCCCTGCGCCTAGGGGAGAGGTGGCCCCGCCTCAAGGTTCTCTTCATGACCGGGCACGGCAACGCCGGCGCGCGGGAGGCGACCACCGCCCCCCTCGAGGTCCTGAGGAAGCCGTTCGAGCGAGAGGAGCTACTTCGCCGCCTGCGGGCCGTTCTCGACGGAGAGCCAAAGCCGGAGGCAGGGTGAGAAGCGGCCCTGCCCGGAGAGCACCGCTTTAGGTCTTTGGCTCTTCTGCCTCCCCTCGCTGGACGAACGAGACCCTCCCCCGAGCGGCCCTGGCCCAAAAGAGCCGCCCCGAGCCCCGGGATGGAGCTCTCGTCGAGGACGGGGCTTAGCCCCGGGATGGGCCCGGGCCCGCCCTCGCTTTGGAAGACCCTCCGCCCCTCGCTCCCGCCGCTACGGCGGTGAGGCGCCGAGCCGCAGGCGAGCCAGCGCCGCGAAGTAGCGCGCCCCCGGGACGAGCAGGCGGTCGTTGAAGTCGAAGCCGGGGTTGTGCAAGGGAAGGCTGTCTTCGCCCGTCCCGAGGAACATGAATTATGCCGAGCCGCGTACTATGCGGCGTGCGGCAGCGGAGTGCTCGGGCCGGGCCATTCCCTGATGCACCTCACGGCATAATCTGGATCGATCCTGACTCCTTCTCGGCATGACGCCGGCAAGGAGGCAGCTGTGTTCGATCACCCTTCGGTGATGAGGTTTAGCGGTCCGCTCGCGGTGCATGCGCCAGGTCTCTGGGCGACGTTGTTACAGCAGGGGTACAAGGATCGCTCCGCCAACGAGCTGCTCCGGGTTGCAGCGCATCTGAGCAGGTGGCTCAAGGCAACGCGGCTCCAAGCACGCGACCTGACGGAGGACCGACTGGGTGAGTTCGTCGCCCTTCGCGACCCGCCCCCGCGTCTTCACGCAGCACGGCGCCCCTCGGGGACCCGAACATGACGACCTCGACTCCGGCTACGAGACCACGGTTCGCACGACGTGCCGCCGGGGGCCCTGCGATACCCCGTTTTGGTACGGGTGCCGCTGGGACCCCGAAACGGGCCCGAGTGTTGCCGTTTGCAGCAGCCCCGCCAATGTAGCCGTTGACAGACGATGTAGCCCTGGCTACACCCTATAGGTGGCGTGGGCTGGAGTCGTCAACACTCTTCGGCTTGTGTGGCGTGAGGCATGGCCAGACCGTCCTCGTACAAGCCAGCGGCGAAGCGGCAGCGCGGTGACACTCGTTCGACGGAAGCCCAGGCGGCAGCCCTTCGCCGGACCCGTCTCGATCACGCGATGGAGACGGCGCAGGACTACGTCGAGGCGATCGCCGATCTCGCAGCTGCTCATGGAGAGGCGCGGGCGGTGGAACTGGCCCGGCGCCTCGGTATCTCGCACGTTACCGCGATTCGCACCGTGGCGCGGCTGCAACGCGACGGGTACGTGACCACGCGGCCGTATCGCTCGATCTTCCTGACCGACAAGGGTCGGCGCCTGGCGGATGAGTCGCGCCGGCGCCACCAGATCGTGTCGGCGTTCCTTCGGCAGCTCGGGGTGCCGGAGAAGGTGGCGGAGATCGACGCGGAAGGCATCGAGCACCACGTGAGCCCGCAAACGCTGGAAGTGTTCGAGAGGTACGTTGCGTCACGAGGTCCCCGCGACGCCGCCGAGGCTTCACGGGAATGAATACGAACGGCCGCGAGACGCCGGCAGGCTCGCCGTCCGAGCCCCAACCAGTAGGCCCTCACGCCGCAGGGTCGAAGTCGCTCGAGGGACTCCACGGCACCGTGCCCGTTCCACCCGCGACGGCGGGCTTCTGGGCGCAGTGGCGGGTGTTCGTAGGGCCTGCGCTCCTCGTTTCGGTCGGGTACATGGACCCCGGCAACTGGGGAACCGATCTCTCCGCCGGGGCGCAGTATCGCTACGAACTCCTGTGGGTGGTCGGCGTCGCGAGCGCGATGGCGATCTTCATGCAGGTCATCGCTGCTCGGCTCGGGGTGGCCACGGGAAAGGACCTCGCCCAGTGCTGCCGCGACTGGTACCCCCGCTGGACGCGGTGGCCGAACTGGCTACTTTGCGAGCTGGCCATCGGGGCCTGTGATTTGGCGGAGGTCCTGGGCAGCGCGGTGGCCCTAAACCTCCTGTTCCACATCCCGCTCTTCTGGGCCGTCATCATCACCGCCAGCGATGTGCTCCTCTTGCTCGCCCTGCAGCACCTGGGCATGCGCGCCATCGAGGCGGTGGTGCTCCTCCTCGTGAGCACGATCGCCGTCTGTTACTTCATCGAGATCTTCGTCCTTCCTCCGACCACGCCTGCATTCGCGGAGCTCGGGCACGCCCTTGCCACGCCCGGGTTCCGGTCCGCGGGCACGGTGTATCTGGCCATCGGCATCATCGGGGCGACGGTCATGCCCCACAACCTCTACCTCCACTCCGCGCTCGTGCAGAGCCGCCGGTTCCAGCGGGACGACGCCTCCATTCGCACCGCCATGCGGCTAAACACCGTCGACTCGACCGTGGCGCTCACCATCGCATTCTTCGTGAACGCGGCCATCCTCGTGCTGGCGGCGTTGGTCTTCAATGGCAAGGAGAGTGTCCGAGTCGCGAGCGGAGAGGTGATCCAGTTCGGCGCCGATGCCGACTGGATCCGCGTGGCGTACCTGACTCTGGCGCCGCTCCTGGGCACCGTGGCGGCGAGCATCCTGTTCGCCGTGGCGCTCCTGGCATCCGGACAGAGCAGCACGATCACCGGAACCCTCGCAGGGCAAGTGGTGATGGAGGGGTTCATGCACTGGCGGCTCCAGCCGTGGGTGCGACGGCTCATCACCCGGGGGCTCGCCATCCTCCCAGCCGTTCTCATCATCGGTCTCCGCGGCGAGTCGAGCGTGACCGATCTCCTCAACCTGAGCCAGGTCGTGCTCGCTCTCCAGCTCCCTCTGGCGATGTTCCCCTTGCTCCATTTCGCGAGCTCCCGAACGCGAATGGGGCAGTGGCGCATCGGATGGTTCCTGGGAATGGGGGGCTGGGGAAGCGCCATCCTCATCTCCGCCCTGGACATCTACGGCATTCCAGACTCGCTGAGTTCTGCATGGCACGTCATCACGGGACAGTGACCGAGTTGGGAACCCGCACATTGACTCTGTACCGCACCATCCTCGTGACCCTCGACACGAGCCCGACCGATCGGGCGATCATCGAGCACGTGAAGCAGCTCGCCCGCGCCGTGCGTACGCAGAAGCTAGTGCTTCTCCACGTCGCGGATGGCTGGGCGGCGAGGACCTACGGTGCCGACGCGGTAAGCGCGGAGATCGACGAAGACACCGCATACCTCAAGCAGGTCCAGCAGGAATTCGAATCCGACGGGTTCTACGCGCAGGCGGCCCTCGCGTTCGGCGATCCGGCGACCGAGATCGTGAAGTGGATCGAAACCGAGGGGTGCGACCTCGTGGCCATGAGCACGCACGGGCACCGGCTTTTCGCCGATGTCTTCCTGGGGACGACGGCGACACGGGTGCTGCATCGGATCCGCGTGCCTGTCTTGCTCCTCCGGGCCAGGTGAAGGCCCAGCCCTCTTGGATGCGACCTCTCACAAGCTGCTCGTCCTGCGGAGGGCCCTCTGGCTTGAGCATCTCACGGTCCGCTGGAACGCAGTCGGGGCTGCCGTCGCGGTCGCCGCCGGGGTGGCCGCGGGCAGCGTGGCTCTCCTCGGGTTCGGCCTGGACAACCTAGTCGAGTGCGCGTCGGGTGCGGTGTTCCTGTGGCGACTCTCGGCCGAGCAGCGCGGGGTCTCACCGGATAGCGCCCGCCCGCTGGACCGGCGAGCACACCGCCTCGTGGCGCTGATGCTCCTCGCTCTCGCCGTCTACGTGATGGCGGATGCCGTCTGGACCCTCTCGAGCCACAGGCGCCCGACCCCGTCCGCCGTTGGCATCGACCTCACGGTCGTCTCCGCGGTGGTCATGTACTTCCTCTCGCGCGCCAAGCGTCGAGCGGCCAGAGCCCTGGGGACCGACGCCCTCGCAGCGGACTCGTTCCAGAGCTACGGCTGCATGTGGCTCTCCCTAGTCACGCTCGCTGGCATCGCGCTCAACGGAGCGCTGGGCTGGTGGTGGGCCGATCCAGCCGCGGCACTCGGCCTCGGCTGCTACATCGGCAACGAGGGGGTCGAGGTCTGGGCCAGCGTTCAACGAAGGGTTACGAGAGCACAGGTGACATCCAACGAACATCTCCGAGGACACCGACTACCTTCGTCAGGTGCAGGGGGAGTTCGAGGCGGAGGGGTTCAGGACGGAGGTGGCTCTGGCCTTCGGGGATTCGGCGACCGAGATCGTGAACTGGATCGGGCATGACGCGTGTGACCTCGTGGCCATGAGCACACACGGGCACCGCTTCCTGGCCGACCTCTTCCTCGGAACCAGCGCTACCCGGGTACAGCATCGCATCAGCTTGCCGGTGCTGCTGCTCCGCGCGAAGTGAGGAATCGGCCCACTACGCGTCGTGGCGGGAACGTGTCGACACGAGGCCAGCATGTCTTCGGCGTGCTCGAGGTGACACAATCGGGGCCTACGGCCAGCTGGCGGAGCTGGGGTTCAACCTCAACAAGCTCGCGAGAGGCGTCGCGAGGCGGAACGACATGGTGGTGGTTGGATGGGAAAGCCGCGGCGATGACGACGAGCTTCCTGGGCGGGCGGAGTCCCGCCCGAGGGCGACCGAACCGAAACAGCCGGTGGCCCGCCCGCCTAGCACCCGAACTTCCCGACTG
>Ga0335077_10007109_pt1 | contig 13854 bp, 10 predicted proteins | sample Lox_Sample_31_FD_207151 | JGI IMG/M metagenome (GOLD analysis project Ga0335077, IMG submission 207151) | Soil microbial communities from Loxahatchee National Wildlife Refuge, Florida, United States - Lox_Sample_3.1 | ecosystem: Environmental > Terrestrial > Soil > Wetlands | place: USA...
TCCACCACGTGGACGGCCCGCGCTGGCAGGTGGACCTGGCGCTCTCGCAGGGCGCCCACCGGTTCTCGCTGGTGGTGGACGGGGGCCGCTGGATGGTGCCGCCGGGCGTGGCGTCGCTTCCGGACGACATGGGAGGCCGCGTCGGGCTCCTGCTGATCGACTGAGCCGCCTGTGGGGAAAACCCCGTATCCGTCACAATCCCGACAAGTTGGAACAGAATTTGCTTGCGCCTACCGTCAGGTTAACATCCTCGACAACCGACAAACACCTTCCAGCCGAGGCGGTATGGAAAACCGTGGTGTGTCTCGCACATTGCAGGCGGGGGCGACGGTGGTGCTGATCTCTCTGGTCGCGGCCGGGACGGCGAGGGCCATCCCGAGCTTCGCCCGCCAGACCAAGCTGCCGTGCAGCGCCTGTCACACGCAGTTCCCGGAGCTGAACGCCTTCGGGCGTGTGTTCAAGCTGAACGGCTACACGCTCCGGATGATCGAGACGATCGAGGCGTCCGACACGGCGGGCCACCAGGACCTGGCGATCAATTTGATGCCGCTGCCTTCGGTGATGTTCCAGGCGTCGGAGACCTACACGGCTCGCCCACAGCCCGGAACGACGAACGGCACGGTGCTGCTCCCCGACCAGCTGAGCGTGTTCCTCGCGGGCGCGATCACGCCGAAGGTCGGCGCGTTCGTGCAAGTGACCTACGACCCGCAGTCGGGAACGATCGGGCTGGACAACACCAGCATCCGCTACGCGACGCCGATCAGCCTGGCGTCCCGACCGGGGGTCTTCGGCCTCAGCCTCAACAACAACCCGTCGGTCGAGGACCTCTGGAACAGCACGCCGGCCTGGGGCTTCCCGTTCGCCAGCTCCGCGGTAGCGCCGACGCCGGCGGCCACGACGCTGGTGGACGGCGCGCTGGCCCAGCAGGTGGCGGGGCTGAGCGCCTACGTGTTCTGGAACGACGCGATCTACGCGGAGATCGGCGGATACCGGTGGGCGCCGCAGGGGGCGTCGGCGCTGCCGTCGAGCGCCGACAGCGGCGTGGTCGAGGGCGTGGCGCCCTATTGGCGCGTCGCGCTGACGAGAGGGATCGGGCAGGGCGAGTTCGAGATCGGGACGTACGGGATGACCGCCAGCCGGCAGCCGGCGGGCTACGTGTGGGGCGGATTCACCGACCGCTACACGGACGTCGCCTTCGACGCGCAGTATCAGCAGACGTTCGCCAACGGCAACAGCCTCACGATCGCGGGGACGTGGATCCACGAGTCTCGCTCGCTCGGCGCGAGCGTGATGGACTCGCTCGCGGCCGTGAAGGCCCAGACCCTGAACACGTTCCGGGTGCGTGCGACGTATCATTTCGGCCAGGCCTATGCGCTGACGCTGGGACCGTTCATGACGAGCGGGACGGCGGATTCGCTGCTGTACGCGCCGGGGCCGGTCGGAGGCAGCCGGACGTCCAGTCCCAACAGCAGCGGCCTGATCGCCGAGCTGGACTGGAACCCCTGGATGAACACGCGCCTGGCGCTGCAGTACACGGCGTACACCAAGTTCAACGGGGCGAGCAGCAACTACGACGGGAACGGCCGCAGCGCCGCGAACAACAACACGCTGTATTTGGTGGCTTGGCTGATGTACTGACGCGGCCCTTGCTCCGGTCGCCGAGAGCCGGCGGCGGGCGACGCTTGCCCGCCGCCGGCTCTTCCGTTACCTGTTCGCCTCCTTCTTCCGGTCGCTCGACCATGACCCGCATGCCCACGACCCGCTCCCTCGTCCTGATCTTCGCCCTCGCCGCCGCCGGCGTCCCGGCAGTGTCCCGTGCCCAGGCGCCGCGCGACAGCGTGCTGGTCGAGCGCTACGGCGCGACGGCGCAGCGCCTCATCGCGGCGGCGACGCGCGACACCTCGGCCTGGCTCCGGATCGCGGAGCTGACGGACCGGTTCGGCTCGCGCATCAGCGGCTCCGCCAGCCTGGAGCGCGCGCTGGACTGGGTACTCGAGCAGATGCGGCGCGACGGGCTGGAGGCGGTGCGCGGCGAGCCGGCGATGGTGCCGCACTGGGTGCGGGGCGACGAGTCGCTCGAGCTGGTCGAGCCGCGGGCCACCCGGCTGCCGATGCTCGGCCTGGGGCGGAGCATCGGTACGCCCCCCGAGGGGATCACGGCCCCCGTGCTCGTGGTGAGCGACTCGAACGAGCTCGCGGCGCGCGCCAGCGAGGCGAAGGGCAGGATCGTCCTGTTCGACGCGCCGTACGTGAGCTACGGGGAGACCGTGACCTACCGCATCCGCGGGGCCGTGCTGGCCTCGCGCGCCGGCGCGGTCGCCGCACTGCTTCGCTCGGTCTCGCCCTTCGAGATGCGCCAGCCCCATACCGGCGTCACGCAGTACGACTCCACGGCCCGGCCGATCCCGTTCGCGGCGATCTCGATCGAGGACGCGATGATGCTGCACCGCATGCAGCTCAGGGGGCAGCCCGTGGTGGTGACGCTGAAGATGCAGGCACGGATGCTCCCCGACGTGCCCTCACGCAACGTGGTCGCGGAGCTGCGGGGCTCCGAGCGGCCGGACGAGGTGGTGATCGTGAGCGGCCACCTCGATTCGTGGGACGTGGGGACGGGCGCGATGGACGACGCCGGCGGCTTCGTCGCCGCGTGGGAAGCGCTGCTCGTCATGAAGGAGCTGGGCCTGCGGCCGCGGCGCACGGTGCGGCTCGTGGGGTGGACCAACGAGGAGTACGGCACCCGGGGTGGCCTCGCCTACCGCGACGCGCACGCCTCCGAGCTGGGGTCGCACGACGTGGCGATCGAGTCCGACGGCGGCGTCTTCCGGCCCAGCGGGTTCGGCTTCACCGGGTCGGACTCGGCGTTCGCGATCGTGCGCGCCGTCGGGCGGCTGCTGGCTTCGATCGGAGCCGACACGGTCACGGCGGGGGGCGGCGGGACGGACATCGAGCCCATCATGGCCCGCGGCGTTCCCGGCATGTCGCTGAACGACGACGGGCGGCGCTACTTCTGGTACCACCACAGCGAATCGGACACGGTGGACAAGCTGGATGCGCGCGAGGTCGCCAACTGCGTGGCGGCGATGGCCGTGATGGCCTACGTGCTGGCCGACCTGCCGGAGCAGCTGCCGCGCTAGCGACGAAGCCGCGTCACTTCATCACCTCCCCGAGGGCCCGCTCGTCGATCTCGTGCCCCCCGGGAAAGGTGACGACGCGGTGGGGCACCCCCGCCGCTTCCAGCGCCGCGCTCTGCTCGGCGAGCTTCGGCCCGCCGGCATAGTCGTCCCGCTCTCCCGCCACCAGCACCAGGTCCAGCGCGCGCAGCTTCACGGCCTCGGCCGCGGGATCCACGTCGGGCGGCAACAGCCCGGCCCACAGCACCAGGCGGTCCACCTTCGCCCGGCCGCGCACCGCCCAGCGGCACGCGGTGGCGGTGCCCTGCGAGAAGCCCAGGAGCACGAGCCGCGTCCGCGCGCCGCGAATCGGCGCGGTCACCTCCTCGCGCACCGCGTCGAGGTAGTGGAGATAGTCCTCGATCTCGTTGAGCCGGTCTTCACGCGTCATCCACGACGCGCCCACCTTCTGGTGCTCGGTGATCGCGTCCACGTAGAAGCGCGACAGGGCCTCCGGCGCGACGACGAGGCGCCGGCCGTCGTCGAGCGGCGCGAGGCGGTGGAGGAACCGCTCCGCGAGCTGGCCGTAGCCGTGGAGCGCGATCCAGACCTCGCCCGGATCGGTCGCGTTGCCGACGGTGAAATACCGGGCAGTCCGGAGGGTTTGGAGGTGGTACTCGGTGACCATGGGGCGTAAGATAGACCGTGAGACAATGAAACGGGGAGGTGATGAAGTGATGACGTGATGGGGTGATCAAGTGATGAGGGCCGACTGCGGACTTCGGTCCGCGGTCTGCAGCCCGCAGTCTGCAGACCGCCCTCATCACCGCATCACATCATCACCTTCATCACCTCATCGCCTCCCCGTTGGAGGAAACCTCCGTGAGCTCGATAGCAGACGCCATTCTCGGCATCGACACGTTGTGGGGCGGGGACGTGATGAACCCGTCCGGCACCGGCCGCTTCATCGCGGACTCCTGGTGCTCGGACGAGCCGCTGCCGCTCGCGTACACGCATCCCACGGCCGCGCGGCTGCGCGAGACGGGCGGCGTGACCGCGAAGCAACCCGACCTCGCCGCCATCGACGCGTACCTGAAGGCGGTGGACGTGCGCGCCGCCATCGCCGCCATGGCGGAAGAGGCGAAGACCGGTGGCCGGGTGCGCCGGGCCTACCTCAAGGGGCTGGCGCTGGCGTTCGAGGTCATGTGGGACCTCGCGATGGAGATGGTGGGACGGGGCGCGAAGGTGCCCTACGAGCGCTGCGTCGTGGCGTCCACGGGCCGCAAGCCGGAGCCCTCCGATCCGTCGGCGAAGCGCGCGCGGGTGGCGGTGCTCCTCGCGCGGGCGGGCTACCCGACGGGCTCCGACGACGCGCTCGTGGCCGCGGTGGACGCGTGGCGCCGGGATCGCGGCGTGCCCAAGCCGACGATCCCCTCACTCGCGGCCGCCTACATCGCGCGCTACGACGCGCTGGCCGTGAAGAACCTCGTGCCGCACCTGCCGGCCGCGCTGCGCACCGTGCCGAGGGCCAACATCGCCTTCCTGCCGATCAAGGACGCGTGGTTCTCCGGCTCGATGAACTACCTCGGGCGCCGGCGCCGGCCCGACGGGAGCCCCGAGTACGAGGCCACCTACGAGATCAACGCGGCGCTGGAGATCTCGGTGCCCGAGTTCGAGCAGCTGGTGAGCCACGAGGTCGTGCCGGGGCACGTGACCACCACCGCCTACTGCCAGAACATGTACGTGCGCGGCAAGATGGGCCTCGAAGCCACGATGCTCACGATGAACACGCGCCACGCCGCGCTGTCGGAGGGCATTGCCAACAACGCCATCCTGATCGCGCACGGGGTCACGGAGATCGACCAGCTGCCGGACGAGGACACGCAGGCGGGCGTGCTGCTCGCGCTGCTGCAGGACGACGCCAAGAACCAGTCGTCGTACCTGACGTGGCACGACGGCCTGCCCCAGGAAGAGGTCGCGAAGGTGCTGCGGCGCGAGTACCTCTGCTCGCCCGAGCGCGCCGACAAGCTCTCCGGCGCCTGGGGCCGCCATCCGCTGCTCGGACGGATGTACCTGCCGGCCTACCGCGCGGGCACCGATCGCGTGGCCGAGCTGCGCCGCCGGTTCCCTCCCGAAAAGGTGCTGCCGGCGCTGTACGGGGCGCGCGGGCTGGTGGACGTGGTGACCATCGGCAAGGTCGTCGGAGAAGGCAGGAAGCAGTAGGGAGAATTCGGAACAGTTGCGAGACGCCAAGCTGCGAGCGGTCGCGAGTGATGAGCTGTGAGGGGCGAGGCCAGTGGGGAGTGCTGACCACTCGACTCGCCCCTCGCGTCTCGCCACCGCTCGCAACTCGCCGTCTCGCAACTACTCTGTCCACCTCCTCCCTGTTTATCTTGCATTCTCAATGTCAGATCTGTTCCGCACGATGAACGCCGGCTACGCGCAGGCGATGTACGAGCAATTCCTGCGCGATCCGCAGTCGGTGGACGAGGCGTGGCGGGCGCTGTTCGAGGACGGCGTCGCCGGCCTCGCCCCGCTCTCGCCCGTCGAGATCGCGACCGCGGGGGCCGGCGTGCCGGAAGCGGCCGCCGGCGAGCGCTGGGAGGGTGCCGCCGGCCGCGGAGCTGCCGTCGTCGCGGGGGCGGAAGTGCCGGGAGCCGCCGCGGCGGCGCCGGGCGGCGCGCCTGCCGCGGCACCTGCGACCGGCGTCCCGTCGGTCGCGGATCTGGAGGCCGTGGCGCACGCGGCCTCGGTGGTGAAGGCGTTCCGCACGCATGGCCACCTCGGGGCGCGGCTCGATCCACTGGGCTCGACGCCGGTCGGCGATCCGGCCTACGATCCGGCGTCCATCGGGCTCACCGAGGAGATGATGCGCCGCGTGCCCGCGGCCGTGCTGCGCATCGCCGTGCCGGGCGAGACGTTCGCCGACGCGCTGCCGCACCTGCGGGCGACCTACTGCGGCACGATCGCCTACGAGAAGGAGCACATCACCAATCACGAGGAGCGGGTGTGGCTCCGGCGCACGATCGAGACCGGGGCGCACCTGCAGCCGCTCACGGCCGACGAGCGGCGCCGGCTGCACGCGCGGCTCACGCAGGTCGAGACGCTGGAGCGCTTCCTGGGTCGCGCCTACCTGGGTCAGAAGCGGTTCTCGATCGAGGGCGTGGATATGCTCGTGCCGATGCTGGACCTCGTGGCCGACCTCGCCGCACAGGCGGGCGCCCGCGAGGTCGTGATCGGCATGGCGCACCGGGGGCGCCTCAACGTCCTCGCGCACATCGTTGGCATGCCGTACGAGTCGGTGATCGCCGAGTTCGAGGGCGGGCAGATCGGCGAGGCGGACGGTGCGACGGGCGACGTGAAGTACCACCTCGGCGCGACCGGCTCGTACCTCACGCGGTCGGGCAAGTCCCTCGTCGTGGAGCTGTCGGCCAATCCGAGCCACCTCGAGAGCGTGAACCCGGTGGTCGAGGGCCGGGCCCGCGCGCTGCAGACGGAGCGTCGCGGCAGCGTGCCGCACCACGATCCGTCCGTGGCCCTCCCGGTGCTGATCCACGGCGACGCCGCGTTCGCCGGCGAGGGCGTCGTGGCGGAGACGATGAACCTGGCGCGCCTGGCGGGCTACGCGACGGGCGGCACGATCCACATCATCACCAACAACCAGCTGGGCTTCACCACCGATCCCGCGGAGGCGCGGTCCACCGCGTACGCCAGCGACCTGGCGAAGGGCTTCGACCACCCGATCGTCCACGTGAACGCCGACGACCCCGAGGCCTGCCTGGCGGCCGTGCGGCTCGCGATGGCGTACCGGGAGCGGTTCCACGGCGACGTGCTGATCGACCTGGTGGGCTACCGGCGGCACGGGCACAACGAGGCGGACGAGCCGGCCTACACGCAGCCCCAGATGTACGAGCGCATCGCGGCGCTGCCCACGGTGCGCGAGCAGTGGGCCGCCAAGCTCGCGGCCGAGGGCACGCTCGCCAAGGAACAGGCCGACGCCGAGGCCCAGGCGGCGTACGAGCGCCTCGCCAGGGTCCAGCAGGCGGTCAAGGCGAGCCTCTCCAAGCGCTCGGGGAGCGGCTTCGAGACCATCGGCACGAGCCCGCGCGTCTCCGCGGGGACCGAGCTGGCGCCGGCGTCGTCGGACGAATGCGAGCCCGGCACCGCGGTCGGCGAGGAGATGCTCGCGGTCCTGGACGGGCAGCTGCACACGTGGCCGGAAGGGTTCGCGGTGCACCCCAAGCTGCAGCGCCAGCTGGAGCGGCGCCGCAAGGCCATCGCCGAGGGCCACGGACTGGAGTGGGCGCAGGCCGAGGCGCTGGCGTTTGCCTCGCTGCTGATGGAGGGCGTCCCGATCCGGCTCACGGGCCAGGACACCGAGCGCGGCACCTTCAGCCAGCGGCACCTGGTGCTCCACGACGTGAAGACCGGCGAGCGGTACGCCCCGATCCAGCACCTGCCCGGCGCGCAGGCGCCCTTCGAGCTGCACAACAGCCCGCTCTCGGAGTTGGCGGCGCTGGGCTTCGAGTACGGCTACAGCGCGGAGGTGCCGGAGGCGCTCGTGCTGTGGGAGGCCCAGTTCGGCGACTTCGCAAACGGGGCGCAGGTCATCATCGACCAGTTCATCGTCTCGAGCCGCGTGAAGTGGTCGGAGCGTTCGCGGCTCGTGCTGCTCCTGCCGCACGGCTACGAGGGCCAGGGGCCGGAGCACTCGAGCGCGCGGCTGGAGCGGTTCCTCCAGCTCTCGGGGCAGCAGAACATCCGCGTGGCGAACCCCACCACGCCGGCGCAGTACTTCCACCTGCTGCGGCGCCAGGCCACGCTCGAGGACCAGCGGCCGCTGGTGGTGATGACGCCGAAGAGCCTGCTGCGGCACCCGCTGGCCCTCTCGCCGGTCGAGAGCCTGGCGGACGGCTGCTTCCGGCAGGTGCTCGACGATCCCGCCACCGCGTCGCGGCGCGAGGAGATCGAGCGGCTGGTGCTGTGCAGCGGCAAGGTCTACTACGACGCGGCCGGGTCCCCGGCGCGCGCGGCCGCGGCGCGGGTCGCCCTGGCCCGGGTGGAGCTGCTCTACCCGCTGCCCAAGGACGACCTCGTGCGGCTCGTGGCGTCGTACCCGCGCGTGCAGGAGCTGGTGTGGATGCAGGAGGAGCCGCGGAACAAGGGCCCCTGGCGGTACATCGCGCACCACCTGCGGGACCTGGCGCCGCGAGGGCCGGAGGGGGACGTGCGGCTGCGCTACGTCGGGCGGCCGGAGCGGGCCAGCTCGGCGGAAGGGTATCCTGCGGCGCACGTGGCAGAGCAGAACAGGATCGTGATGGAAGCGCTGACGGGGAGGTGAGGAGGTGATGAAGGCGATGACGGTGATCAAGTGATGATGGTCCGCGGACCCATCACCTCATCACATCATCACCTTCATCTCTTCATCACCTCCCCGTGGCCTAACCTCCTCGTGTGTGCATCTCCCGGTGCGGATCCTGCCGCAGCTTCTCGACCGGGTACAGCGCGCCACGCTCGGCGACCCGCAGCCGCTCCTCGGCGCCGCGATCGCGCCGGCCGCGCCAGGCGTCGGCGATGGTCTGGAGCAGCTCCTCGTCCGTGGCGCCGTTCCGCAACGCCTCCCGCAGGCTGATGCCGCGCTCGGCGTAGAGGCACAGGTACCAGGTGCCGTCGGCGGTGAGCCGGCTGCGGTCGCACGCGCGGCAGAACGGCGCCGTCGTGGACGCGATGATGCCGAACGTCGTGCCGTCGGGGAGGGCGAAGCGCTCGGCCGGCGCGGCGCCCGCGGCGGGATCGGCGAGCGGCTCGACGCGGCCATACCGCTGCGCCAGGGCGTCGAGCATCGCCTGGCGTGACACGACCTGGTCGGGCGACCAGTGCGTCGCTCCTCCCACGTCCATGTACTCGATGAACCGCACCTCGGCCCCGACCGTGCGGCCGTACTCGATCAGGTCCGCGAGCTCGTCGTCGTTGTAGCCGCGCACCACGACCGTATTGAGCTTCAGGTGCTCGAAGCCGGCCGCCCTCGCGGCCGCGATGCCCGCGAGCACGTCGGCGTGCCGCGTGCTGCGCGTGTACGCCTCGAAGCGCCCGGGCTGCAGGGTGTCCAGGCTCACCGTGAGCCGGCCGAGGCCGGCGCGGCGCAGCGCCTCCGCCTGCGCGGCGAGCACCATCCCGTTGGTCGTGAGGGCCAGGTCGGCGACGCCGGGCGTCGCCGCGAGCAGGGCCACCACCGTGGGTACGTCGTGCCGCAGGAGCGGCTCGCCGCCCGTGAGCCGTACCTTGGTCACGCCGAGGCGAGCGAAGACGCCGGCCAGCCGCGCGATCTCCTCGAACGTCAGGATGGAGGCGCGCGGCAGCCAGACGTACTCCTCCTCCGGCATGCAGTAGCGGCAGCGGAGGTTGCAGCGGTCGGTCAGCGACACCCGCAGACTGCGGAGCGGGCGGCGCAGCGTATCGTGGATGGGCACGGACGAACGAAAGCCGGTCGGCTCGCGGCGGGCAAGGACGCGCCGGCGCGGCGGCCGGGAGCCCGGCCAGCCGCCGTGCCGGAGGAACGCGGGCCGCTAGGACGCGGCGGCGGCCGCCTTCGCGCGCTCGGCCTCGCGCAGCTCCGTGCGCAGGATCTTGAGGATCCCGCTCTTCGGCAGGCTCTCCCGGAACTCGATGATGCGCGGGACCTTGTACGCCGCCAGGTTGCTGCGGCAGTAAGCGATGATCTGCTCCGCCGTCGCGTGCTCGCCCGGCTTCAGCACGATGAACGACTTGATGCTCTCCCCGCGCTTGGGGTCGGGCACGCCGATCGTGGCCGCCTCGAGCACCGCCGGGTGCCGGCTCAGCACGCCGTCCACCTCGTCCGGGTAGACGTTGTAGCCGGAGGCCAGGATCATGTCCTTCTTGCGGCCGACGATGTAGTGGTAGCCGTCCGCGTCGATGGTGGCGAGGTCGCCGGTGTGGAGCCACCCGTTCCGGAGGACGAGCGCCGTCTCGTTCGGCATGTTCCAGTAGCCCGACATCACCTGCGGTCCCTTGATCAGCAGCTCGCCCGCCTCGCCCGTGGGCAGCTCCCGCGTGCCGGTCTCGATGTCCACCACCTTGGAGTCGGTGTCGGGGAACGGGATCCCGATGCTCCCCGGCTTGCGCAGCCCCTCCGCCGGATGGACGTGCGTCACCGGCGATGTCTCCGTGAGACCGAAGCCCTCGATGATGTGGCTGCCCGTGAGCGCCTCGAACCGCTCCAGGACGTGAACGGGCAGGGGCGCACTGCCGCAGAAGCACATCTTCACGCACCGGATGTCCTTGTGCTCGATGCCCGGGAACTGGTTGATCGCCTGGAACATCGCCGGCACGCCCATGAACAGCGTGACGCGGTGCTTGACCACGGCCTTGACCAGCTCCGGGATGTCGCGCGGGTTCGGCAGCAGCACCATCGCGGCCGCGGCGCCCACCGGGAAGTTCATGCACACCGTCATCCCGAACACGTGGAAGAGCGGCAGCGCCGACAGGATCACCTCCGACGCGTGCGCGCAGTGCAGCCACGTGATGCTCTGCTGCACGTTGACCGAGAGGTTGCGGTGGCTGAGCATCGCGCCCTTCGAGATGCCCGTCGTCCCGCCCGTGTACTGCAAGGCCGCGACGTCGTCCATGCCGATCTCCACCGGGGGCGGGTCCGGCTCGGTGGCGTCGATCAGCTCGCGGAAGAAGTGCACCCCGGGCGCGCTCGCCACGCGCGCGATGGCGGGCGGCTTCATCCGCCGCAGCTTCAGCGGGGCGAGCAGGCGGAGCGGGAAGGGCAGGTATTCCGGGATGGACGCGATCACGTACTGCTTGACCGGCAGGCGGCCGCGGATGTGGCGCAGGCGCGTGGCGTAGAGGAAATCGGCCGTGATGGCCACTTCGCACTCCGCGTCGCCCCACTGGTGCTCGAGCTCGCGCTCGACGTACAGGGGGTTCGTCATCACCACCTGGCCGCCGAGGCTCAGCGTGGCGTAGTACGCGATCACCGTCTGCGGCAGGTTCGGCAGGTGGATCGCCACCCTGGTCCCCTTGCGGACGCCCAGCGCCGAGAGCGCCGTGGCCAGCCGGTCCACCTGGTCCTTGAGCTGCGCGTAGGTCAAGCGAGAGCCGAGGAAGAGGATGGCCGTGGCGTCCGGATAGGCGGCGGCCGAGCGCTCCAGCCGCTCCGGCAGCACCAGCGGCTCGTAGACGAGGCTCGGCGGTACGGTTTGGTCGTAATGGCTATGCCAGACACGCGGTTCCACGCTCTCTCCCCGGCTGTTCGGGCGGCCCCAACTTGGCCTTCGTCCCGGGGCTTGCGCAACGGCGCGGAGCATTGCCTTTTGGTGCCTATTCCTACACCCCCAGTCCGCTTTCCCCGCACCCGGAGAGGTCCATGCACGACGTGACGTTGCCGATGCTGTGGCTGCCGATTGTGCTGTCGGCGGTGATCGTGTTGATCGGAAGCTCGCTGATCTGGATGGCCCTCAAGTACGAAAACGTCGAGTGGAGGCGGATCGAGGGCGAGGACAACCTGCGCGAGGCGGTGAGGAAGCTGAACCTGGCCGTGCCCGGGCAGTACGTGTTCCCGCACATGATGGGGCAGGGCGCGGATCTGGCCGCGAAGAAGATGGAGGAGGGGCCGGTCGGCCTCCTGCTGCTCAAGAAGCCGGGCAAGTTCAGCATGGGGTCGAGCCTGTTCCAGATGTTCATCTTCTACCTCGTGGTGGGCGTGTTCGCGGGCTACGTGGCCAGCCACGCGCTGTCGAGCGGCACGGACTACCTCAGGGTGTTCCAGATCGTGGGCCCGGTCGCGTTCGTCGCGCACGGCTTCGCCCTGGTGCCGGAGGCAGTGTGGTTCGGGCGCACGTGGAAGAGCGTGTGCAAGGGCCTGGTGTCGGCCTTGATCCTGGGCTGCCTGACGGCGGGAACGTTCGGCTGGCTCTGGCCGCGCTAGACAGGCGCACAGACGCAAAGAGGCACAGATGCACGGGAGGGCGCGCCGCGGGGCGCGCCCTCCGGCGTTTCGAGCCCCGGCTGCTTGACGCGGGCTTGACGGGCTGCCGGTAGGGTGCGCCTCGACCTTCACTGTGAGGCGCACATGAAGTGGACGATCGGTCGCGCACTGGCGTCGGCCGTGATCGGGGTCATCGGCTTGAGCGGCCCCGCGGCGGCGCAGGAGATGTGGCTGGGCCCGACCCACGGTGGGAGCGTCGCCCTCGAAGTGTCGCACGTGCACTTCTCCGAGCCGGACCTCGGGGCGACGCAATCGTCCACCTCGGCCGTCTACTTCCTGACGGCGCGGATTCCGGTGTGGACCAGGACGGCGCTCGTGCTGGAGCTTCCCGCTGCCAACGGGAGCTTCTCGTACAGCGGTGACTTCGGTTATGAGTCGATGTCCGATTTCGCAATCGGCAACCCGTACGTCGGCGTCGAAGGGGGCCAGCGCGGGGGCAACTGGTTCGGAGAGTTCGGCGTGCGCTTGCCCATCATGTCCGAGAGCAAGCCGGCCTCGGCGTTGGTCGGGCTCTCGAACGACCTGGATCGGGTGGAGGCCTTCATGCCCGACGTGGCCGCAGTCTCGGCCTTCCTGAACGGCCGGAGCGGCGGCGACACCGGGTTCCGCGTCCGGCTTCGTGTCGGCCCGCTGGTCGACATCCCCACGAAGAGCGACATGGGGCACGCGGAGTTGTACGGCGTCTATGCCTTTCAGGTGGGGGCGGCCTCGAAGGGGGTCGAGATCTTCGCCGGTCTCACCGGCCGCATGATCGTCACCGAGGACGTCGACAACCGGCTGATGGATCAGTTCGTGGCCTCGCTGCACCTGAACCTCGGCCGCGTGGAGCCCGGCGTGGACATTCGCGTCCCACTCGACAACGGGCGGCAGGATGTCGTCGGATCGGTGTTCGGCCTGAGCCTCAGAATGGCGTTCTAGGTGGCTTCCCCGGGGACGGCTAGGGCGCCGGGCCGGCGCCCTGGCCGGCCTCCGCAACCAATCGCCGGCAGCTCTCGTAGGGAATCCCGGCGGGGCGTGCCGTCCCGCAGGGGGGCTCGACGATGTTGCGTGCCGTGGGAATGCTGGCCGGGGGCGCCGTGGTGGGCTTCCTGGCGCTCAAGCTGCTGGGTCTGCTGCTGCTGCCTCTGCTGGGCCTGGTGTTCGGCGCGGTGATGTTCGCGCTGAAGATCGCCCTGATCGGCGGGCTCGTCTACATGGCGTACAAGCTGTTCCGTCGGTGGGGCGAGGAGCGCGGCTCCGAAGCCGGCTGAGCGAGCGGAACGGGCGGCCTGGGGGCAGACAATTCACCGGGCGAGGCGTAGCTTGTCAGCACGATGAAGGACAAGACGGTCGCCTATCTGCTGTGGTGCGGCGTCTTCCTCGGGATGTGCGGGCTGCACCGCATCTACAACGGGAAGTACGCCACCGGCTTCCTGTGGCTGTTCACGTTCGGCCTGGCCGGCATCGGCCAGTTCATCGACCTGTTCACGATCCCGGGCATGGTCGAGGACACGAACAACCGGCTGCTGGTCGAGTCCATGGGGCGAGCCGCGCTCGCCGGTGGCGGCGTCCCCGTGACCCGGCGGCTTCCGCGCACCAGCGAGGAGTTCCAGGTCGCGCTGGTCCAGGCGGCCTCGGAGCACGGCGGCCGCTTGACCGTGGCTGAGGGCGTCGCCTTCACGGGCCGCGGGTTCAAGGAAGTGGACAAGCAGCTCAGGCACATGGCGGTCGCGGGCTACATCGAGGCCGACA
>Ga0335077_10007110_pt1 | contig 13853 bp, 15 predicted proteins | sample Lox_Sample_31_FD_207151 | JGI IMG/M metagenome (GOLD analysis project Ga0335077, IMG submission 207151) | Soil microbial communities from Loxahatchee National Wildlife Refuge, Florida, United States - Lox_Sample_3.1 | ecosystem: Environmental > Terrestrial > Soil > Wetlands | place: USA...
TGCTACGCGACATCGCCGAAGGCCGTGCGCTCGGCGACGTCACCACACTCCGCGACCCGGGCGTGATGGCCGAACTACAGAACAAGATCACCGCCGAACAGGCGCAGGAGCGATAGCCCTCGACGCGACCCCGGCCGTGGTTGCCCGCGGCCCGGCCGTCCGAGAAACGTAAGCCCGCGCGAGGCATACGCTCGCGACGCGCGCGCCCGTTCGTAGACTTGCCCGCCGGAGGATTGATGTGGCGAGTCCGATCGATGGTCCGGGAAGGGCGGAATGGGCACCTTTGCGCCACCGCTGACCCGGCAAGGCAACAGCGTGAAGGGCCAGCTCGTCGCGAAGTTCCTGTCTTCGCGGCTCGGCCTGGACTTGCTGATCTCCCGGCCGGCCGGGCCGTGAACTTGAGCAACCAGGTGGATCCCCTGAACACCGACGTGCCGCCCGACGGCCCCCCGTTGCCGGCGCGGATCCCGTTCGACCGCGAGCGGATTCTGCGGACGCTGACGTTCTGGCTGCGCCCCGCGTTCGTGTTGCGCGTGCTCAACCGCTTTCAGCTCATCGCCGGCTTCGACCGGGCGATGGCGCTGGCCTCGAGCACGCTCACCGCCTTGATTCCGCTGGCGGTTCTGGCCGGCGCGGTGCTGCCCCATGTCCAGGCGGAAAGCGCCGCGCAGTGGTTGATCGACCGCTACGCCCTGACCGGCGGTGGCGCCGAAGCGGTCAAGGAGGCGCTCGCGCCCGCGACCGCGACGAACACGGACATCGGCGTGATCGGCGTGTTGCTGCTGCTGATCGCCGTGCTCAGCTTCGCCCGGGGCGTGCAGCGGTTGTTCGAGCGCACCTGGGAGCTGCGTCCGCTGAGCGTGCGCAACAGCGTCAACGACCTCTTGTGGATCGCCGGACTGGTCGTGTACCTGGTGATCAGCGGCGTCGCGCACCGGGAAATCGGCCGCAGCCGCGTTCAGGTCGGAGCGAACCTGCTCCTCACCCCGCTGACCGCGATCTTCCTGGCCTGGAGCGGCCGCGTGCTGAGCGCGACACGGATCGCGTGGAGGAGTCTCGCCCCGTTCGCGATCGTCGCGAGCCTGGCGCTCGCCGTCTATTTCGCCGGCGCGGCGGTGTACGTGCCGCACCTGTTCAGCTCGTACGCGACCCGCTACGGGGCGATCGGGGCGGTGTTCGCGATGATCTCGGCGCTGTTCGGCTTGATGGTGTTCCTGGTCGCCTCGGCGGCGCTCGGACGCGAGGTGTTCGACGAGCTGGGCCGGATTCGCGCAGGGCAGCGACCGCCCGACGACGAGGTCCGGCGCGAGTGGGACACGTTGATCCGCGACGCGCGCTCGCGCTGGCAGGCGCTGCGCGATCAGATCGATCGGATCCGCAACCGGCGTCCGCCTCCCGATGACGGTTCAACCGAGCGCTGAGATGCCCCTGCCGATCAGTGCGATCCCGAACACGCCGGCGATTGCAGCGACGGCCGCGAACTTGTTGGTGTGCATCCAGCGGGAGAAGCGGTCGACGCTGACCGCGGTGCCGTCGCGGTCGATCGCGTAACCCGCGATCGGCACCTCGATCAGGATGAACTTGATCACCGCGAAGACCACCATCGCGCCGGCCGCGGCGATCAATCCGTAGCCGCCTCTCGCGAGGCGCCCGAGCGCGACGAGATCGAACGGGCCGGGAAGGGCGAGCACAGCCCCGACCAGGCAGGCGACGACGACCGAGCCCTCGCTGAGCGCCCGCTCCGCCCGGGCACGGGTCGTCGCGGCGGTCGCCGAGCCCGGTGCCGGGCGCCGCGCGACGCAACGCCGCGCCTGCCGATCCCGATCGACGAGCTCTCGCCCGCGGCGCGTCGCGATGAGGATCGCCAGGATCAGCGCAACGGCGCCCACGGACAGATAGGCCGCCGGACCGAGCCGGTGCGAGCTTGTGCCGGCGAGGCTCCCGCGGGACTGGAACACCGCGAAGATCAGGACGCTGCTGCCGATGCTCACGAGCAAGCTGGCGAGGTAGCAGGCCCAAAGCAGCGGTTGCGGATTCGGCCGCGTGAGGATGATCACGACCACCGCGAGCAGTTGCGGGTACACGGCCGCGGCTAGCGCAAGCAGAAAGATCGAGCCCACCTCGCCGCCCTCGGATCGGCCTGGGTCGGGGAGCGGTCAGCCTAACGGCAGGCGCTGACGCTGCCGCGACGGCCGGCGCACCGAGACGGGCCGAATACCTCCGCCCCGGGTGGTACGTTCCGCCCAGCGACCAAGTGGGCGACCAGACTGGAGGGTGACCGTGGCGGACGTGACCTCTGGACCAGGAACTCCCGGGCCGTCCGGATCCGGACGGTCTGCCGCCGCGGCGACGACAACACCGAAGCTGTTCGTGCGCCAGTCCTCGGGACTCGTGCGCAACGTCAGCGTCACGAACGCGCTGTTCTTCAACGTGGCCGCGTTCGTCGGCGTGGGCCTCACCCTTTATCCCATCTTCTACAGCCTTGCCTTCGTCCCGGTCTGGCGAGCGGGGCCGTTCTCCGCCTATGGCTGGGCCGCGATCGTGGCGGGCCTGTTCTGCGTCCTGCTGGCGCTGATCTTTGCGTCGCTGACGTCCGTCATGCCCCGCTCCGGCGGCGACTACGTGTTCTCGAGCCGGATCCTGCACCCGTTCCTGGGCTGGCTCGAGTCGTGGACGCTCGTCATCGCAAGCGTCCTCATCATCGCGTTCGAGGTCCCACTCGTACTGAGGAATCTCCAGATCTCGGCGCGGATCATCGGCATCGGAGCCGGCGGCTTCCACGGCGCGAACACATGGTTCACCGACTCGACCGGGACGATCACCGGCACCCCGGGGTTCATCGCTTCGATCATCGTGCTGCTGCTGATCGCGGTCGTCGCACTGCTCCCGACGCGGACGTTCCACAGGGTCGTGACGGCGCTCGCGGGCTTCGGCGTCGCGTGCTTTGCGGGGATGTTCGTGTTCGGATTGCTGTTCACGCACAAGGGCAGCTTCAACGCCCACCTGCCGCAGTACACCGGCGGCGTCACCGCGGCGCACATCGCGCAGACCGGCAAGACGGCCGGCCTGATCGCCACGACCCACAACAGCTTCATCAGCAACATCTTCTCGACGACGGTGTTCCCGCTGATGCTGTCGGTGCTGCTGTTCCAGTTCATCGGGTTCCAGTACTCGGCGTACATCGCCGGCGAGGTGCGCGGGAACGTTCGCCGCGGTGTGTTGATCGCGCTGATCGGCGCGCTCCTGATCGGGGTACTCGCGAACTCGGTCTACGTCGATGCGATCTCGAGCCACTTCGGCTTCAACACGCAGGTGAGCTGGGGCGGCAGCTACTGGGGCTTCAACAGCGCCCTGACCGCCCTGCCGCTCGGCCAGCCAAACTCGATGCCACTGCTCGCGGTCGTGGCGAACAGCAGCCTGTGGCCGCTGTGGTTCATCATCAGCCTCGGCGGGGTGGTGTTCCCGTTCCTGCTGTGCCCGGTGTACATCAACTTCATCAGCCGGATGCAGCTCGCTTGGAGCCTCGACCGGCAGGTGCCCGAGTGGTTCGGCAACGTCAGCGAGCGCCTGCGCGCACCGTTGAACGCGATCATCGCCACGCTCGTGCTGACCGGCATCTTCCTGTTCTTCCAGAGCTACAAGGACCTGCCGACGTTCCTGGCCACAACCGGCCACAAGCTGAACCTGGCCGGCACCGCGTGGTTCTCGATCATGATGGCGATCCTCACCTGGTCGCTGCCGGGGTTCAACGCGATCCTCGTCCGCTGGCGCCGTCCCGACCTCGTCCGCAATGCTCCATTCGGGAAGGCGCTGCCGTGGATCGGGCTCGCCTGGCTCGTGTTCCCGATCTGGATCTACATCTTCGCGGTGTTCAAACCGATCGTGGATGCGCTCAAGGGCGGGAGCGCGCTGACCTATCTGGAGACGAACGGGATCATCGACGCCGGCATCTTCTACCTGATCGGGATCGTCATCTACTTCATCATGCGCTACCGGGCCGTCAAGGCCGGCGTGGACGAGAAGATGCTGTTCACCGAGATTCCACCCGACTGACCGACCCGCCCCAGCACCGGGAGCCCAGCGATCGCCACCCGCCTGTACATCGCCAGCGACTTCCACGCCGCCGAGAAGGCATGGCGGAAGTTCCTGAACGCGATCACGATGGACATCTACAAGGCGGACGTGGCGTTGGTCGCCGGCGACCTCACCGGCAAGGCGATCGTCCCGATCATCCAGCGCAACGGCCGCTACGAGACCGAGTTGTTCGGGGTGCATCGCCGCGTGAGCGGCGACGACGAGCTGGCGCAGCTCGAGCGCGACATCGCCGACGTCGGCTACTACTCGTTCATCACCACCGCCGAGGAGGCGGAGCGGCTAGCCGGTGACGAACCGAGCCGCGACGAGCTGCTCCATCGGCTGATGAACGACCGCGTCGACGCCTGGATGAAGCTCGCGACCGAGCGGCTCACCGACGGCGATGCTCCGCTCTACCTGATCCCGGGCAACGACGACGAGTTCGTGATCGACCCGATCCTGGACCAGCCCGGGATCACACCCATCAACGCCGACGGCAAGGTGCTCGACATCCCCGGCGACCTCCAGCTGCTGTCGTCCGGCTGGTCGAACCACACGCCGTGGCAGACGCCACGCGAGGAGTCCGAGGACGAGCTGTACGCCCGCCTGGACGCGCTCGCGCGGCAGGTCCGCGATCCCCGCAAGGCCGTGTTCATGATCCACGTCCCGCCGCATGACTCGGGCCTCGACACCGCACCGCTGCTCGACGCGAACCTCCGCCCCACGATCTCGGCCGGCGACGTGCTCCGAGGCCCGGTCGGCTCGATCGCGGTGCGCAAGCTGATCGAGACCTACGGGCCACTGCTCACGATCCATGGCCACATCCACGAGTCGGGCGGTGAGCGCCGGATCGGCAAGACGCTGTGCATCAATCCCGGCAGCGAGGCCAACCACGGGATCCTCCGCGGCTACATCGTGGACATCGGCAAGAAGGGCGTCGAGCTCGCCCAGCGCGTCGAGGGTTAGTCCGCGACGCCGCAGAAGCGCATCGCCGCCACCGCGAGACCCTGGGCTGACGCCACCAGACCGTCGATCGGCACGAACTCGTCGATCATGTGGGCGACGCTGACCCCGTCGGGGTCGAACCCGGGCGGGCCGTAGCCGATCGACGGAATTCCCGCCAGCTGCGTCAGGGTCGCCCCGTCGTACCACGAGTCGAGGCCGCCCAGTCGACCGGGGCGGCCGACGTCCGCGGTCGCTCCCTGCATGACGCTCACGATCGGCTCGTCAGGCGAGATCTCAAATGGCATCACCGGGTTCGGCCACCACTCGATCACGGGCGGGTGCTCGCGCAACCAGTCATCCGTCGACGTCTCGGTCGTGATCCACTGCTCGACCTCGCGCCGCACCTGACTCCCCCACCCGGTGGCATCGGCCTGCGACGGGAGGTACATCACGGCGATCGTCAGCTCGCACGACGCCGGATAGGTCACCGCCCACTCGCCGGCGCGCGCCAGCGTCGGCAGCAGCGACGGCGGCGAGAGCAGCGGATGCGCGTATTCCGGGCGGGCGCTCCATTCGCTCCGCAACGACGTGATCGCACCTAACACCAAAGCCGCCTTCTCGATCGCGTTCACGGCGCCGCCGAGACGCCAATCCGGTTGGCGAACCTCAGCGTGCCCCGTCCGGCCGGGTACCCTGACCACGCCGTAGTCCGAGCCACGGCACGCGATCCACGTCTGGAAGCCGGTCGGCTCGGTGACGACGCCGGCGTCCGCCCGCAGCCCGTGCTCGACCAGCGCCGTGCCCCCGGCCCCCGAGGACTCCTCGTCGGTGTTGGTCGCGACCAGCAGATCGCCGTCGAGCGACACCCCTAGCCAGGACAGCGTCTCGACCGCGAACACCATCGCCGCGATCCCGCCCTTCATGTCGCACGCCCCCCGACCGTACAGACGGCCGTCGCGCAGCGACGCGACGAATGGGTCGCTCGCCCACTCGGATCGAGGGTCCGCAGACACGACGTCGATGTGGCCGTTGAAGACCAGCGATCGCCCGCCCCCACGCCCCGGGACGCGCGCGATCAGCTGCGGCCGCCCCTCGAATGAGAGCCCCGGCGGGACGAGCGGCCGTCCCGCCAACGCGGACGCGTCCGGCTCCCACACATCCACCGACGCCCCCGCGGCACCGAGCCGGTCCGCCAGGTACGCCTGCAAGGCGACCTCGTCCCGGCACGGCTCCCCCACCCGGCGCGCCGTCGTGTCGAACCCGATCAGCGCGCCGGCCAACCCCACCAGCTCGTCGCGACCCGCTTCGATCGCCTCGCAGACGCGTTGCTCGGCGCCCGTCAGCGGCATCGCCGGCACCCTGACAACAGCCTGTACCGTATGCGGAAGATGGGCGACACGATCGCAGAAACCGATCTGCTGAAGGACGCCAAGTCGCTTATCGACCGCGCCGCCGAGCGTAGCATCGCGCTGCGCCTCGTCGGAGGCCTGGCGATCCGGATGCTTACACCAGAGCTTCCGCCACGCAGCCGTACCGGCCAGGATCTCGACTTCGCCTCCTCGAGCTCGACCCGGCGCGCGCTGAGCGAGCTGCTCACCGAGCTCGGCTATCACCCTGACAGGAACTTCAACGCGCTGTACGGCAACAAGCAGCTGTACTTCGCGCACGGCGACACCGGTCTCGCGATCGACGTGCTGATCGACAAGCTGCACATGTGTCACACGCTCGAGTTCGCCGACCGACTCGGGCGGATGCCGTACACGCTCGACGCGGCCGACCTGCTGATGTCCAAGCTCCAGATCGTCGAGCTCAACGAGAAGGACGCCGACGACTGCCTGCGCCTGCTCGTCACGTTCAGACTAGAGGAGAGCAGTGACCCCGACACCATCGACCTCCGCGTGTTCCGCTCGCTCGTCGGAGACGACTGGGGCTGGTGGCGAACCGTGACGCTGAACCTCGAGCGGATCAACGGGCTTCTGTACAGCGGCGCTCGCCCCGCGATCGAGGGAGGCCGGCTCGATCCGGGAGCCCAGCTTCAGACCCTCATCGCGGCCGCGCAGTCAGCACCGAAGAGCCGGCGCTGGAAGCTCCGCGCGCGGATCGGCGAGCGCAAGCGCTGGTACGAGGTGCCCGAAGAGACCCCGCACCACCACTAGCACGGCGCCTCACACCCGGTCACCACACCGGCGGCCGGCACGAACCCGACGCGGGCTGCTCATGACACCGGTGCGGGCACGAATCCGGCGATGGCGTCCGCCACCGCCACCGGATTGTCGACCGGTACCCAGGTCCTGGCCCCGGGCACGGTGACCAGCGTCGCGCGCGGGAACCCGGACGCAAGCCGTTGCGCGTGTGCGATCGGAAAGAAGTCGCACGAGTCTCCCCAGACGAGCAGGACCGGCCGGTCGAACTGCGGGATCGCCTCGGCGGCGTCGATCAGGAGTTGCGGGCGGCAACCGCCGAATGCCGCGACGAAGTCGTCGACCACGCGTCGATCTCGTCGCAGTGGCCCGAAGAAGGATTCCTCGCGCCGAGCGTCGAGTCCGGTCGCGGTGACCGTGGAGAGACCCCGGCGCCGGGCGATCGACGACCTGAACTGCAACCGAACCAGGGCCGCGGCAAGTCGAGGGAGGGCGCGAGCGACCGCCGCCCCCCTTTGCAGCTTGTCCGGCGGAAACTGGTCGTAGCTGTCGCAGTTGGTCAGGACGAGACCGGTCACTCGCCCGAACGCCGGATGATCGGTGGCGAGCGAAAGCAAGAGCAGTCCACCGGCCGTGTCGTTGGCGATCACCGTGGCGTCGTCGAGGTCGAGCAGTTCCAGGCAGTCGAGCATGAGCCGGGCCAGCGAGGTCGCCGATCGGTCCGCTCCGGGGAACAGCGGCGTCGCGTGCGCCCCCAGCGGGAGGTCGATCGTGATGCAGCGGTAGCGGTCCTCGAGCGACGCGACGACGTCACGCCACAGATCGTGATTCGCGAGCGCGCCGGCAAAGAAGACGAGCGTCGGCCCTCGACCGGAGGATTGCCAGGCCAGAGGCCCAAGCCGAGTATCGAGTCTGTTTGATTCCATGAGTATAGAACATACTCTCAGTATGTAGGTTGTCAAGGGCGAGTCGTGCTTGGCGGACGTTCGCCGCCTCCGCGCGGCGTTCAGCGCCGCTTGCGTGGAGCCAGGCCTCGCAGCATCGCCTCGAGCGCCTGACCGAGCGTCGCCCTTGCCACGTCCGGGTCGGCCGCCCGCGCGATCAGCACGCCGCCGAGCAGCGAGAGACCGCCGACGAGATGCGCGAGAACATCGGGGTCCAGGTCGACGATCTCGCCGCGCCCGATCGCGGTGGCGATGAACGACCGGACCGCCCCATGCCCCGGATGCTGATCGGCCGGGCCCTCTGGCTCGGGACCGAGCACCGCCGGCCCGTCGATCAACGTGATCCGCTGGACCTCGGGGTCGAGCGCGACGTCCAGGTACGCGTGCACTCCGGCGACGAGCTGGTCGATCGCGGACCCCTTCGAGTCCGCAGCTCCGGCCGTGCGCGCGAGCGCCTCGGCCTCCACTTCTGAGTACACCGCACGGAACAGCGCCTTCTTGCCGGCGAAGTGGTGGTAAACAGCGCCCTTCGTGACCCGGGCCGCGGCCGCGATCTCGTCGACGGATGTCGGCGCGTAGCCCTTCCTGCCGAACGCGGAGCGGGCGGCGGCGAGCACGGCGCGGCGCGTGGCCTCGACGTGCTCGGATCGGAGCGTCGTCGATGGCTCGTCGCCGCCTCCATCTGTGTTCGCACGCCGGGGCACGCGGGGAGTATGTCAACCGGGGCAGCGGCATCCCCAGACATCGACTGTTTCCTACCGGCGGTATGTGGATCGGTCACGGGGAGCGGCGACCGGTCGTGTCGTGCTACCCCCGGCGCTCAGCGGCTCGATGTTCTGGTTGTGGCGAAACAGGTTGGTCGGGTCGTACGCGGCCTTGAGCGCGGCGAGGCGGTCGTAGTTCCGGCCGTAAGCCTGGCGGACGCGGTCGTCGCCTTCGTCCCCGAGGTTGTTCACGTAGACGCCGGTCGCGAAGAACGGCTGCAGCGCGTCGAACAGGTCGGCGGTCCACGCGATGTTCCGCTCCGAATCGGCCGGATCGAGCCATTGCGACAGGATCAGGCAGTCGTACCGGTCGCCGCGGTGCGGGAACGCGGTCGCGGACGGATCGACGCGAGCGGCCACGCCGTGGAGCTGCTGAAGCCCCACCCCCGACGCCGGCGACGGCATCCGGCCCACGAACTCGAGCAGCACATCGATCAGTGCGTCGTCGATCTCGGTGATGTAGCCCGACTTCCAGTAGTGCCGCCGCCCGGGCGGGTATCCGCCGTCGGCCGCGGCCTGCAGCGCCCGGTAGGCCATCGGTGTGATCGCGTCCGGTTCGCAGCCGAGCCTGCGCAGCGAGCCGAGCACCCGGCCGGCGTGCTCGAACGGCCCGGCGTGGCAGACGACGATGCTCACCGCCGGCTCGCCCCCGCCCGGCCGGGACAGTGACACCGCGGTACTGAGCTCGTCCGGGCAGCCGCTGGCGAACTCGTGGTAGAGACGCAGCGCCGCTCGAGCCTTCCGCGCTGGGTGCGTGATTGCTCCGGCGAGGACCCGGGCGACGGGGTGCAGCCGGAACGTGAACGAGGTAACCACGCCGAAGTTGCCCCCTCCGCCCCGCAGGCCCCACAACAGGTCCCGGTTCTCATCGGCGCTCGCGACCACGCGATCGCCCGTCGCCGTGACGACCTCGGCCGCCACCAGGTTGTCGCAGGTGAGCCCGTGCTTGCCGTTGAGCCAGCCGAGCCCTCCCCCGAGCGCGAGACCGGACAGCCCGGTCATCGATACCACGCCGGTGGGGGTGGCCAGCCCGAACGGCTCGGTCTCGCGATCGAGGTCGCCGAGCGTCGCCCCAGGCCCGGCGGTCGCGGTCCGCCCGACCCGATCCACGGCGATGCGGGTCATCGGTGACAGGTCGAGCATCACGCCGCCGTCGCACACTGCTCTGCCCGCTACGCCGTGACCCCCGCCCCTGACCGTCACCGCCAGCCCGTGCTCACGCGCGAAGCCGACGCCCTCGACGACGTCCTCGACGGTGCCACAGCGGACGATCACCGCCGGGCGGCGGTCGATCATCGCGTTGAAGACGCGCCGCGCCTGCTCGTACCCGTCGGCGCCGGGGAGCAGTACCCGCGCGTCGAGCTTTGCCGCAAGCATCCGAGCCGCTGCCGCGCTCGCCTGGTGGCCACCGTCGATCGATGACGTCTTCGACTGCATCGCGTGCAGCGTCGCTCCGGGGAGCGCGCCGAACAATGGGGTGCAAGCCCCATATCGTGCCGAGCCTCCCGGGCCGGTGGGCCGACGAGACCCCGAAAACACCGGATCGGGAACGGGTAGATCGACGTCCGGTCCGTCTGCATGCTGCCGACCCGGCGGTTGGCAACCACCTGCCGCGACCAGACACGGCCGGTGTCGGCTCAGCCTTCGCCGGCGGCCGCGCGCCGGCTCCGGTTGGCACCCGTTGCGCGAGCCGCCGAGCGCCGGCGCGGCCCGGCGGCGACCCGAGCCCGGTCCGCCAGCCACGTCTCGTACACGTCGATGAACGCTTCCATCGCGCCGTCGACGCCGGCGCGGTCGCTCGTGGCCAGCAGGTCCAGGAGCAGCCCGCGCGTCACCGCTACGCCCAGCCGCGCGTGCGCACGCGCCGCCGATCTCGGGAGCCCGAGGGAGACGTTGATCTCGGTGATCGGCTCGAGCCAGTCGTCGACGATCCCGTCGAGCAGCTCGGTCGTGTGTGGTCGGCCCTGAAGCGCCTGACCGTAGATCTCGAAGAACAAGCGCTCGTTGGGCCACAGCGACGGATCGGAGATGTGCTTCCACCACGCGCGCATCGCCTCGCCGACCGGCCGGTTCGGATCGGGCAGGACCTGGCCGAGCAGCTCGCGCTGGCGCTGCTCGACCGAGCGGATGATCTCCACCCACAGGCCCTCCTTGGAGCCGAAGTGGAAGATCAGCATTCGATGGCTCGTCCCGAGCGCCGCCGCGAGCGCGCGGAGGCTCACGTCGCTCATCCCGTTGGCCGCGACGTACTCGAGGGCCGCGTCCAGCAGCCGCTGCCTGGGGGTCTGGTCAACCATGGGCACGTACTGTGCCACGCGGTACACCGACCCGGACCGGCGGGGGCTGCCGGCCGCGCCACCGGACCGTGAACGGTCTACGACCTCATTGACGGGATCGCCGTCGAGAGCTGGTCCGCGAGCCGGCGCATCGATCGCTCGTTCCCGCGCCGCAGGATCCCGCGGACAAGCGGCGAGGCGAGGCGCTCGCTCAGCGGCGCCCGCTGCCAGGCGTACTCGAAGGTGATGCGCGTCCCGCCGCCGGGCAAGTCGGCGAGCACGTACGTGCCGTTTGCCACCCGGCGTCCCCCGGCTCCGATGTTCTGCTCGACGATCCGCGTGGGGCGTTCGGCCGCGACCACCTCGATCTCGATGATGTCGGTCCGGCCGCCGGCGCGGACCTTCACCTTCGCTTTGGACCCAACTCCGCGATCGGGACCTCCATACTCCCAGTCACGCATCATGTGGTTGGTGAACGGCTCGTGGTTGGCCATCACATCGAGAAAGTCGTACACGTCCTCGCGTGGATAAGGCACGTCGATAGTCACTTGTACCGGGTTCATGTACCAGATGGTACAGTAAGCGCTGCGGAAACGCAAGTGACCGCTTCCGAGAGCGCTGTACATGTTGCTGGGCGATGGGCGAGGAAGTCGACTGCTCGCCGCCGGTGGGCTCCTCGCGCACCGCCCGGATCCCGACTCGCCAGAAGTTCCCTCCCGGCGCGCGCCGCTGTGAGGGGCTTCGTTCGATGCCGTGGATGCCAGAACTGTTCTCCGCTCCCGGCGTTCGACGGGGCGACGGGTCACCCGAAGCGGGACCTTGATAGCCGAGTCAGGTCGCCGGCGACCTCGAAGCGTTATCGCGAGGCACCGGACTGGCTATGACGTCATCGTCCTGGGAGGCGGCGCCCCGGGTGAGCGCTGCGCCGCTGCGCTCGCTGCGCGCGGACTGCGCGTTGCCGTCGTCGAGCGGGAGCTGGTGGGCGGCGAGTGCTCGTACTGGGCATGCATTCCGTCGAAGTCGCTGCTGCGCCCAGGCGAGGCCGCTCACCCACGTCGGCGACGCTCGCCATCCGCGCCCACGTCCCGCTCGAGGTGCTGAACGACACGATCCAACCGTTCACGAGCTTCTCGGGGATCTACGACACGGCGGTGATGGAGGTCCGCATGCAAATCGCGGACAGGCCGCGGCCGGTGAGGCCTGTGGACCACCAGATGGCGAGCATGACGGCGTGAGGGAACCTCTCGTCCTTCCATGGCTCGAACGAGACCACCCAAGCGCCTGACCCGGGAGCGAGTCCCCGACGACGCCGGGGTGACGACGCGGCCGGTCGGTCGTCCGGCCCTCCGTCGCTTACAGCAACTCGAGCACGCCCTTCAGGACCAGAAGCCCTCCGACGATGGACAGCCCCGCGACCGCGACGGGGCGCGCATGGCGGCCGATCCAGGCCTTGGCACGGTCGATCGCCCTCGGCGTCCAGTCCGGGGCGATCAGGAAGAAGAGCAGCGGGACCTCGAGCAACGCCAGCATGATCAGGTTGAAGCCGATCACGACGAGAACCGTTTCGGGCACCGAGTAGTTCTGCTTGTCGATCCGGCTCAGTCCGGCGAGGTACGAGGCCCCGGGAAGCGTGAGCATCGCCCCGACGACGAACGTGACGCGCGCGGATCCTTTCCCGAGCTCCTTTTGCCACCGGGGCGGACCCTTGTCCTTCTTCCTGTCTTCATGCGCGGTCCGGTCGGCTCTCTTCCGTCGGTGACGGTCGGTGCCGAGCACCAAGGCGCCCACGAGGGCGATGCCCCCGAGCGCGATCGTCGCCGCCGGGCTCAACGTGTTCTTGGTCGTCGCGACGGTGCTCGACCCCTCCAGCGCAGAGATGATCAACAGGCCCAGCGTGATGCTGGTCAGCAGCGCGCCGAGGAGATACCCGAGCATCAGCCGCACCGGATTCGGCAGCAGCATCATCACCGTCGACGCCGCGACCAGCGTCGGGTTCAACGCCGCGGTCAAGGCCAAGACGAAGATGTCGCTCACGGTCGGCGCTCAGGCTAACGCGCGATGTTCCCAGGGGTCGGGGTCCGCGTCCCGCGGTGCCCCGGCAACGTCCGGACGGGCGACCTTTACCGTTGCCGGCGGCCGGCCTCGGTGTCAGGCGAGATCGGCGACCGACGGCTCGCGGGCGGCTCGATCCGGGGGCACGCACACCATATCCTCCGAAAAGCCCGCGGACCCGATCCCGAACGCCGCGTTGAAGCGATCGAGGTTGACGACCGTGAGCAGCGCCGTGATCTCCACGAGTTGCTTGTCGCTGAAGTGCTCCTTCATATGCGCGAACAGCTCGTCGGTGACCTCGATCGGTGTGCGCATCACCGAGACGGTGTAATCGAGCGCCAGCTTCTCGCGTTCGGTGAACCGGTCGCTCTGGCGGTAGCGCGGCAGCGCCAGCAACTCGTCGTCGGAGAAGCCCGAGTTCCGGCAGATCTGTGAGCCGAGATCGACGCAGAACTCACACCCGATCAGCTGTGCGCCCTTCAACTCGACGAGGTACTTGAGCCGATCGTCGACGGTATGCCCCCTTACTTGTGCAGGGGACCGTTGTCAAGCGTTCGCGGGTCCGTGGTTGTCAGGATGAACTGCGGCAAACGGCTGGTGGTGCGTGCGCGCGGTTGTTAGTGCGGGTGTTGTGCGCGCGGGCGCCCAGCCTTACTT
>Ga0335077_10007112_pt1 | contig 13851 bp, 15 predicted proteins | sample Lox_Sample_31_FD_207151 | JGI IMG/M metagenome (GOLD analysis project Ga0335077, IMG submission 207151) | Soil microbial communities from Loxahatchee National Wildlife Refuge, Florida, United States - Lox_Sample_3.1 | ecosystem: Environmental > Terrestrial > Soil > Wetlands | place: USA...
GAGACCCAAATTTTTGGTACTGGTGCCGCTTCGCACCGGTACCCGCATTTTTTGCGAGTCACGGGCGAATCACAGGCGGGGCTACATCTACTCGAAATCCCAAAGCGACCTCAGCGGCTAAAGCCCTGTGATTATTTTGAGCGTTATGCGGCGCGGCTTAAAGCCGCACCCTTTCAAAACAGCTGCCCATTATTTAAGAAGCTCATTCCCTTGCTTCCACACGGTTACGCCCATACGAAACAAGTAGTGTCGGGAGATGACGATGCGGGTTGATTCGCGCGCGAGCATCTTTTTGATTTCTTGCGGAACGTACGCCCGGCGCACCGACGCTACGCCGTCGCGGCGTGAGATGGAACTGCGCATCAGCGGGAACCCGGCGTAGACCAGTGCGAGGTGCAGCGGATGACGGATCAAGTCGTTGATAAGGACGGCGTGGCGGCAGACGCGGAGGGCTTGGTTCACAAAGCAAGTCAACTCCGGCGGTTGCAGGTGATGCGCGAACAGGCTGCAACTCACCAGATCGAAGCTGTGGTCATGAAATGGAATTGCGAGGGCATCGGCAATGACGGCGCGGTGTTCGGGCTGCAGGTGAGTGCCGAAGCGATCGAGATCGGTGATATCGAGCGTGATGCCTTCGGTTGCCAGTTGTGCGGCGGCCGCACGCGGGACATCTCCGAATCCGGAAGCGACTTCGAGCAGGGAAAAATGTTTCTGGCCTGTGGCGGCTGCAACGTGTTCAATCAGGCTTCGTGTGGTGGCCACGCCGCCGAACCAGCGGTTGATGCGGCTGAGATCGCGCAGAGATTTGTGCGCCTCGGCGGGAGGACAAGAGGGCGAGTCGAGAATTTCCTGTGAAACCACGCGCTGCATAACAGGTCTGAGACAAAGAGTAGACGAGGAAGACGATGGAGTTGTCAAAGGAAGCATCGATCGGGATTGTCTGGCGTGTGGTCATTGATTGGCTCCGCCGGAGAGCAAGAACGCGCCGCACCGCCCGCAGGACGAAGGGCTATCCGACGGGCAGTACGACGCGGTACCTGTTACTCGCTGAATGCTACGCCGCTAAACGATGCAACGCCGGGCGCAGTCGAGGTGGCGACCTTGGTTAGATCGCCGTAATTATCGATAGAAAAGACGGCAACATAAGCGTTGCCGCCGGCGCTATAAATTACCGCCAGCCACTTGCCGTCAGGAGAGACAGTGATATCGGTCGGCGATCCTGGCAGAGGCTCCGATTTGTAGAACACTCCACCTTGGCTGTCGCTGAAAAAGATGCTGATGGCCTGCTTCGGCGAATTCCCCGTGTACCAGATGTTACCCGCACCCTTGGCTACCCAGCAGGGTGCATTTACGGGATACGAGGGGGTCGGGCCGGCGATCGCATTGACGGTTCCGTCCTCGTCCACAATTGCAAAGCTGTCAGGACTGTGCGCTGGAGTGAAGCCCAGTACATTGCCCCAAAACGCCTCTCCAAGGGGCACCATGTCTGCGTCGTCGGGAAGAGTGATGGCAGTGCTCACGCCAGTCAGCACGCCGCCTTTCCGGGTGAGTGGGAGTTGGAAGAGAGATCCGGAACTGAAGGTGACAGCGGCCCAGTTCTCGCCCACCGCAATTTGCGCGGCCGAGGGATCGGAAAGGCCGACGACCGCACCATCCACGAATCCCCAGGGCCAGGCATGGCTCTCGGCGCAATTTGCGCCCACCACGAACAGATGGTTTCTGGTCAAAGCAACCGAGTCGGGCTTTGTGCAGTCAGCCGCCAGGGGGATTGTCGACCCGATTCCGATTGCATCGCCCTGGCGCAGCAACTGGCTTATCGTATCGGATCCGTAGTTCGCAACTGCACCGAATGGCCCCTGGAACTGGAGAATCCCTGCATTCGTGCCTGCGCCGCCCTTGCCGCCGGTCATCAGCTTCTGCGTCAACTCGAGCGACGGCGTTGCGTTAGTTTTCAGCCGGAAGACAACTACAGAATTCCCGTTTGCATTATTCGTGCTTGTGATGACCAGCGGGCTGCGCCCGTATTGGCCGTGAGCCACAACCGCACTGGTGAGCATGAGAAAGGCCGGCACAAAACCGGCGCGCCACAAAGACTTGGATAGACAGAGTCTGAACATCGTAATCTCCTCGGAGTTGGGATGAAGTTGTTACGCGCTCAGAGCGCTGCGGGTGACTCCGACAGCAAGGCGCGTTCAGAGATGGAATTCGCTTCCAGTTCGCGCAAAGTTACGGCCCGAGTGCAATCGGGCAAAAATAAACTTCTGGTGAATTTCCATCCACGGCGTAACTTTTCACCGCGATATGTCGAATTTGTGTTCAGGGCTGAAAGGGAACGGCAAGCAGGCAGGCGAGCGTGTTTGGGGATTGCGCGAAATCGCGGATGTTGGTTAAGTAGTTTGTAAGACGTTCATCATGCACGCCGGCGAAAATCTCGAGAGGTTGATGGCGCGCTATCAACAAGGCGATTTCGCCGCAGCTACAGTCCTTATCAATTGCATGAGTCCGCGCCTGCAGCGGTTTTTTCTTGCGAAGTCGATGAGCCGCTCTGAGGCCGATGACCTTCTGCAGGAGACCTGGTTGCAGATTCACCGAGTGCGCCACACCTATCGATCAGGCGAGCCAGCGTTGCCGTGGTTCTATGCGATTGCCCGGCATGTTCGAATTGACCACTATCGAAAGTCCATTCGCGCTTCTGCCGGCGAAAGGGAATTGGAGGAACTGTCAAAGACCGCTTGGGCGGCTCCCCATCGAACCGGCGAACTGGAGGAGTTGCTGGCGCCCCTCTCTGAGGGCCAACGCGAGGTGATTGCCATGTTGAAAGTCGAGGGTATGTCACTTGAGGAAGTTGCGCGCGCGACATCCTGCAGTGTGGGTTCCGTGAAGCAAAAAGTGCACCGTGCATATAAGAAGTTGCGTGAAACCATTGGCCCCCTGGGCGAGAAAAAGTGGCGCGGCGGAGAGCTTGCATGAAAGATCAAGAGATTGACAAGGCCCTGAAAGAAGCGGCGCAGACTCCGCAGAATGTCGATCCGCTTTTGATCGAGCGCATCAGGGCGTCAATCAAGCCGATGTCGCGTCCCGTGCGGCCGCTGCCACCCGTATGGCTTATGGGGTTGGGGCTCGTTTTTATATCCGCGGCCGTTTCCCTGGCCGGTGCTACGCGTTCGGGCTTCTTTGGGATTGCAAAAATGAACGTGCTGGAGCGCTCTCTTGTTTTTCCAGCGCTCGGAATTCTCGCCTGTTTGGCCGCGGTCAGCTTCGTACACCAGATGATTCCGGCGAGCAGGATTCGCGTCTCTCCTGGGGGGCTGCTGGCGCTGAGCAGCATCGCGATGCTTGCCCTGTTCGCTGATTTATTTCGCGATTACCACGTCGAGCATTTCTTTTCGGCCGGCATCGTGTGTCTGCTGACAGGTCTTCTTCATGCGATCCCCGCTGGATTGCTGAGCTGGCTGATGCTTCGCCGCGGATTCGCGGTGAACCCCGCATCCGCCGGGCTGGTCGCCGGGACGCTGGGAGGTCTGGCTGGTGTGGGCCTGCTGGAGCTGCATTGTCCGAACTTCCAGGCTGCCCACATCCTCGTTTGGCACACCGCCGTGCTTCCCCTCAGCGCTGCGCTTGGCTCCTTGCTAGGTTGGACGGTTCGCATGCGCGCACGTTCCAGCGATCGCTAGCTCCAGGGCAACCATTGAAACGCGATCACCTTGAAGATGTTGATTACGGGACCGCCGCGTTTCCTTCACACCTCTGCCAGCTCTTCCTCGAGCAATTGCTTGTTGTAGAGATCGCTGTAGTAGCCGTTGAGGGCGAGGAGTTCGTCGTGGGTGCCGAGTTCGACGATGCGCCCGCCGTGCAGCACGGCAATGCGGTCGGCATTGCGCACCGTCGACACACGGTGGGAGATGAAAATCGTCGTGCGCCCCTGCATCACGTCGCGCAGGTGATTGAGAATTTTGTCTTCGGTGTGGGTATCGACGCTGGAGAGTGCGTCATCGAGGATCAGGATACTGGGATTGCGGATCAGGGCGCGCGCGATCGCGGTGCGCTGTTTCTGACCGCCGGAAAGCGTGATACCGCGCTCGCCGACCATCGTGTCGTAGCCTTCAGGAAAGGCTTCGATGTCGGCGGCAAGGTTGGCAGCCGCAGCGGAAATGCGGATATCGGTATCGCTCGCCGACTCCACGCCGAGCGCGATATTTTCACGAATGCGCTCGCTGAAGAGAAACGTCTCCTGCGGCACGAATCCGATGTTCTTGCGCAGAGAGGCCAGAGAATGTTCGCGAATCGGGCGGCCGTCGATCAGAACCGTGCCTGGGGCAGCGTCGTAGATGCGAGGGATGAGGTTTACCAGCGTCGTCTTGCCCGATCCGGTTGGGCCGACGATCGCCAGGCTGCTCCCGGCGGGCACCCGCAGGTTGATATTGTGCAAAACCGCGCTGCCGTTATAGCTGAAATTCAAGCCGCGAAATTCGATCTCGCCGGTGATGTCGCGGTTTTGTGCGCCAGGAGTGTCTTGAATTTGCGGTTGCTCGAGCATGATTTCGTTCAGCCGGCCGAGTGACGCCGTGCCACGCTGGAAAAGATTGATGACATATCCCAACGCGATGATCGGCCAGGTCAGCTGCAGCATGTAGGCGTTGAATGAGACGAACTGGCCAACCGTCATGCGGTGGGCGAGGACTTCGCGACCTCCGAGCCACAGAACAAGAACTACAGCGCAGCCGAGCATCAACTCGAGCGTAGGCCAGAGCATGCCCATCAGGCGGACGAGTTTCAGGCTGCGGCCAATGTATTCCTGATTTTCTTTTTCGAAAGCTTTGATTTCGGCCTCTTCCTGCACGTAGGCGCGGATCAGGCGCGCTCCGGAAAAATTCTCCTGCGCGCGCGCGGAGATGTCGGAGAACATTGCCTGGATGCGCTCAAACCGGTCATGAATGCGGCGGCCGAAATACTGGATCAGGATGCTGGCCGCGGGCATGGGCAGAAACGTATAGAGCGTCAGGCGGGCGTTGAGGGAGATCATGAAGCTGAGCGCAAGCGTCATCAGCACGAGCGTGTTGGCGGTGTACATGATCGCAGGTCCGAGAAGGTTGCGAACCGCGCTAAGGTCGTTGGTGGCGCGCGCCATAATATCGCCGGTGCGATGGCGCTGGTAATACGAGTAGGAGAGCGTTTCCAGTTTTTCGAACAGGTCGTTGCGCAGGTCGAATTCGACGTCGCGCGAGATGCCGATCATGATCCAACGCTGCAGGAACTGGAAGATGCCTTTGCTCACCGCGATGGCGAGCAGCAGTCCAGCAAAGATAAGCAGCTTGTGACGGATCTGTTCCGCGGGTGCCGACGACAGCTTGAGCAGGGCGTCCGAGGCACGCCCGAGAACCAAGGGACCCAGAACCTGGATGCCGTTCGTGAGGAGAATGCAGACCGTGCCGACGACGTAGCCCCAGCGATAGCGCTTCACATACGGCAGGAGTGGACGGAGCTTCTTCGGCAACATGCAGCTTGTGTAGATGAAATTCTAGCAGGGGAGACGCAGGAAGTTCCCCCACTTCTCGCAACGGCGGCGAGAAGTGCGGCACCCCAATGTTCGGGGTGACAGTCCAGCGCTCGCTTCACCGTCTCACTAGGCCTAAGACCACGCGGATAAGAACTTCGAGTTCATCGGTCGAGCGTTGTCATAGTCCCGCCAAAGGCCTTGACTGATAAGGCTTTCGGGAGATCGACGCAAGCTCGTTCGCGGCCCGAGCATTGCGGAGTTGTAGCCAACTCGCGTGGATTAGTGCCTTCGTGACCTATCCGAATCTCTTCTCAATGAGAAAAATGAAATCGCTGCGCGCGATGCGCAAGCTTACAAAGCGGATTCCAACGCAGCTGCTCCATATCCCCCACCGTGCCCGAGAGGGCGCGCAGGAAAGAGAGATACCGCCGTATGAGGCGTCTCATATTCCGATGGAGACCGGGCTATTTGTGTCTCATCTTTTTGTGTCAGATCCTGGTTTCAATTTCTTTGCTTGCGGGCGTCGCAAGCGGGCAGTTATCGCTTTCCTCTTCAACGATCAAGTTCGGCAGCGTGGACGTAGGCAGCAAGGTAACGAAGTCGGTCACCGTCACGAACACAGCCAAGGTCAAAATCACGATTTCAAAGGCGTCCGTTTCCGGCGCAGAGTTCGCTTTTACAGGGCCGGGTTTGCCGTTAACGCTGGCGCCTTCGGGATCGGCGAAGTTATCGCTGGCATTCGATCCCACACAAGCCGGAAAGGTTACGGGAAGCCTTAGCGTTTCCGGCACCAAAGGCACGCGAAAGACGAGCATCAGCGCCAGTGCGTCATTGGCGGGAACGGGGGTTACTCCCCCGGCAGGGTTTTTGAGCGTGCCGTCGAGCCTCAATCTGGGCAGCGTGGTCATTGGGAGCAAGCAGAGTCAAAGCCTCACCCTTTCCAACACCGGCGGTTCCAGTCTGATCATTTCCGGCGCAAAAGTGAGTGGGACTGGCTTCAGTGTGAGCGGACTGACATATCCTTTTATGCTGAATGCGGGAAGCACTGCGGCTCTGACCGTATCGTTCGCCCCAACCGCTGCCGGAACGGATAACGCGACCCTGTCGCTGAGTTCGAACGCATCGGATCCGTCGGCCAGCGTCGCTCTGACAGGAAGCGGCACCATAGCGGGCGGAACGCTGGGAGTGGCGCCGGGTTCGCTCAGCTTCGGCAATGTGGATGTCGGCAGCACCCTGAGCAAAGGCGGTACTCTGACGGCCAGCGGGGGCAGCGTGGTGCTGTCTTCAGCAAGCTCGAACAACGCTGAATTCAAGCTGGGTGGCTTGACGCTGCCGATTACCATAGCCTCCGGCCAAAGTCTGTCGTTTACGGTCACGTTCGCTCCAACCAGCGCGGGGGTGGTTTCGGCGAGTCTGTCATTCGTCAGCGGTAGCGGCACCGCAACTGAAAGCGTAAGCGGCACCGGAGCCACTATCCAGCACACGGTTGATCTTTCGTGGGACGCGAGTAGTTCGCCTTCCATCAGCGGCTATAACGTCTATCGAGCCACAAATTCCGCAGGTCCGTACACGAAGATCACGTCAAATCTGGATCCTTCGATGACCTTGATCGACGGCAGTGTGCAGTCGGGCCAGACTTACTACTACGTGGCCACCGCGGTGAATTCCTCAGGCCAGGAGAGCGGATACTCCAATCAGGTAAAGGCGGTTGTGCCGCTGCCGTAAGAGCGAAAAGAAACGAAGAAAGGGACAGCTGTAGGCGCAGCTGTTCCTTGGCGGCTCGTCTCCTGAATGTGGGAAAGTTTCTGTGGCGATTCTCAGGCGGCGCGAGCGACACGGCCACGGACTGTCTGCAACACGGTAGCGGGCAGTTGCAGAACCTGGACCTCGGAACCTTTGCGGTTCTTGGCACTCACCGCAATCCCGCCAGCTTCGGCAAATGGATCGGAAAGCACTTCGAATTCCTGTCCGTACAGCCGGATACGCTGGCCGACACCGTACCCGAGGGTTTTTACGCTGTTACACATCTCTCGAATCAAATCATCAGTAGGAAGGCTGGTCATGATGTATCTATTCTACCCCGTGTTCGGGAGCGAGGGGAAGCGGACAAGGGGTACGCGGAAAAGAATATAAGTTTAATATCATCAATAGTTTAAATAGAGTTAAGTGATGAAAATCACAACACCCTCCTGTCGATCATCGGCGGAGTGCTTGGGGCGGCCTTGGATGGAAAGACAATGAATGGGACTGGTTACTTGCTTCGCAGCGTCAGGTGCGTCCCGGCTGGCGGCAAGTTGATGGGACGAGTTTGGGGGAGCGGATCTGCCTCTTTTTCGGTCTTGGCAGGTAGCAGGTCGCGACCAAAGACAGTTGCGCTCAGGAGTCCCACGATGAGGCCCCAAACGGCAAAGAAGAGAAATCCAGCCGTGGACAGGAATGAGTCGCTCATGATGATTCGCCCATGGAGAATTATCCGTGTTTTGCGTGCCGAGTGCCCACTTCTCGCAAAGGCGGCTAGAAGTGGGCACCGCAAATCCATAGTTCGAAAACAACCTACTGTTCCGGGGCGGCAGGAGGAGCCTGGCGATTCATCCGCGCTTGCATGCGCGTCTCGCGAGTGGCTTCCATCTGCTTGAGCTGCGACTGCTGGTCGGCGTTCAGCAACTGATACATCTGGTTGTGAATCCGCGTCTCGGCGATCGTCAGCTGGGTCTGAATTTGCGCCTTTTGCTGGGCCAGAGCCTGGACCTTCGCCTCGTCAAAATTGCCTTCGACATATTGGCGAAGCTGCAGATCGATCTGGTGCTGCTGAGCCATGAGCGTCTTCATCGCCGGGTGCTCCTTCTGCATCACGGCCTTGATCTGCGTCTTCTGATCGTCGCTGAGATTGAGCTTCGGGCTCAAAAACGCCATTGGGCCATGCCCGGCGAATTCGTGGCCATGCATGGGCGGGGTGGGTGGCGTGTCTGCAGTCTGGGACCTAGCAGCGACGGAGCCCATCAGGACCGCCATCGCGGCAACAAGTAAGCGTAAACGGATTGATTTCATTCGGAACTCCTTCATTCGGGACGAGCCGGACTTGCGTTCTCTGAATAGGAACACGACCTCCGAGAAAAAAACGGTAAAAAGTCGGTCAATCCGAGTAAAGTTTTGTAAGCTGGCAATCATGTCGGAGCGGCCGGGGTTCTTTCATGGGCAGAGGAAAAAATGCACCCGGGCAGGAGTGCCCGCGCCACACGCGGAGGAGACGGGCAGAACGCCCTCTGCTATGTTCTTGGTTTGACAATTCTTTACTGGGTTCTATTGCTGCGCTGATGCAGAATTAAAACTGCCATGGATCGCATTCTGGTCATTGACGATGATGTGGAGCTTTGCCATCTGGTGGGCGAATACTTGCGCGCCGAGGGATTCACTACCGAGTGCGTCCACGACGGCGAGACCGGCCTGAAGAAGGCAACAGCAGGCGAGTATCTGTTGGCCGTGCTGGATGTGATGCTGCCGGGGATTAACGGCTTCGAGGTGCTGCGCCGGATCCGGGCCACATCGCGTTTGCCGGTACTGCTGCTTACCGCTCGCGGAGAAGACGTGGACCGAATCGTGGGGCTGGAAATCGGAGCCGACGATTATCTTCCCAAGCCCTTTAATCCGAGGGAATTGGTGGCGCGGATTCGGGCCGTTCTGCGGCGGACACGCGGGGAAGGCAGCGGGCCCGCTCCAGAGTTGGTCAGCGTGGGGGACGTGGAATTGGATCCGGCGACGCGGACGGTGCGACTCGAAGGCAAGCCGGTCGAATTGACCTCGGTCGAGTTCAATCTGCTGGAGGTCCTGCTGCGCGAGGCAGGCCGGGTGGTGCCGCGCGAGAGGCTCGTGAATGCCGTGCTCAGCCGGAAGTTCTCGCCGTTCGACCGCAGCATTGATATGCACGTCAGCAAGGTTCGTAAAAAGCTGGGCGACACCGAAAATGACGAGCACATCAAAACGGTGCGGGGAGTAGGGTATATTTTTGCGCGTCCGCGAGAGAAGGCAAAAGTCACCTAAATGAAAAGCCTGTTCTTCCGAATTTTCCTGTCATTCTGGATCGCGCAAGCGTTGTTCGTGGTCGCTGCGATCCTGGTCACGATCGCGTTCCGGCCGCGCAGCGCAACCTGGGAAGCGCTGCGCACCACGGCGCTCAACGATTCCGTCAACGCGTACGAGGAAGGCGGAGTGGCTCAGTTACGGAGCTATCTCGATGGACTGGACGCGTCGCAGCACGTACGCGGTTTTCTTTTCGACGAGCATGGCAATGAGCTTTCGGGTCGCGGCGCTCCCGATTGGGCGATCCGCATCGCCAGTGGCAGTCCGCGCAGCCCACGGGATGGATTCCTTTTTCCGGCGCCGCCGGTACAACGCGATTCGCGATCTTCTTCGGATGGGCAGCATCGATACACCGTCGTGCTGGGGATGCCTCCTGGTCCGCGGGTTTTCATCGGGCCGCGAGGCGTGCCTTTCAACGGTCTTATTATCGGCGTCATCACGTCAGGGCTAGTGTGTTACCTGCTGGCCTGGTATCTGACCAAACCGATCGTTCGTCTGCGGAAGGCCACCCGGCAGTTAGCGGCGGGAGATCTCACGGCTCGCACTGGCGCGCCTTCGACGATACGACGGGACGAAGTGGCCGGATTGATGCGCGATTTTGACGCCATGGCCGAGCGAATTGAGACACTGCTCAAGGCGCAGTCGCGGCTGCTCAACGATATTTCGCATGAGCTCCGTTCACCGCTGGCGCGGCTGAATGTGGCGCTTGGTCTCGCGCGGCAGCGTGCCGGAATCGAGAGCGCTGACATGCTCGACCGGATCGAACTGGAAGCCAGCCGCCTGAACGAACTGATAGCCAGAATTCTGACGCTGGCACGACTCGAGGACGGGGAACAATTAGTCCCGCAGACGCCGGTCCCTCTGGATGAACTGGTGGCCAGCGTCGTGGAAGACGCGGAGTTTGAGGCGCAGGCGCGGCATTGCCACGTGAATGCGACCATTCCGGAAGGCAACTGGGATGTGCGCGGCAATGCGTCGTTGCTTCACAGCGCCGTCGAGAACGTAGTGCGGAACGCGATCCGCTATACCCAGGAAGGCAGCTCGGTGGAGGTCGAGTTGAGCAGCGAAAACCGGGCGGGCGCGTCCGAGGCGGTAATTCGAGTCTCCGACTCAGGGCCGGGCGTTCCGGCGGACGCTTTGGCCAAATTGTTCGAGCCGTTTTACCGGCTGGATGAGGCCCGCGGCCGGCAGACCGGCGGCGTAGGTTTGGGGCTGGCAATCACCGAGAGGGCGGTGCGCTTCCATGGCGGCAAAGTGATAGCTTCCAATCGAAAGCCGAACGGTCTGACTGTGGAAATACGGCTGCCCTTGATCTCGGGCGTCCAGCACATTTCGAAACCAGCGGAACCTGTGACCGCGCAGGCGTGAGTGCTCTGTCTTCTTCCCACTCAAGCCAACGACGGGCTTGAGTGGGCCACCTCAAAATTGAGGATTACGCTGCGACGAACTTCTTTCCTTGCACTTCGCCCGGCATCATGGAATCCACATAGCACCAGACCCACGCCTCACCCGGCTCGATGGAACGAATCAAGGGATGTTTGGTGTGATGAAAGTGTTTCGTGGCGTGCTTGTTTTTCGAAGAGTCGCAGCAGCCGACATGACCGCATTCCAGACAGAGACGCAGGTGGACCCAGGTGTCTCCCATCTTCACGCATTCTTCACAGACGTGTACGTCAGTGTTCGTGAATTTAATTTGATTGAGATGCGTGCAGTGATCCATAGATTCCTCGCAAAAAATAGTTTCTGGCAAGAATTTGCCTAGCTACAACTCCGCCAGCGCCCGATGCACCAGATGAACTGAAATCGCGCCTTCACCCACCGCGGAGGCGACACGCTTTACGTTGCCGGCGCGAACGTCTCCCACCGCAAAGACTCCTGGCAGGTTCGTCTCCAGCATTTGTGGAGCGCGATTCAGGGGCCAGGCAATCGAAGGGTCTGCGGCTCTGACCGCATCGAGATCGCGGCCAGTGAGAATGAAACCCTTGTCGTCGAGAGCCAGGCAACCGCGCAGCCAATCGGTACGCGGCGAGGCTCCGGTCATGATGAACACGTGGCGGATATTGTGCACGGAAGGGAAGCCCGTCTTTTTGTTCTTCCAGCCGACACATTCCAGGTGGGAATTGCCATCGAGATTGACGATTTCGGTGTTGTAGTGGAGTTCGATGGCTGGATTCTCGGTGATGCGCTGGATCAGATAGCGCGACATGGTATCTGCAAGGCTGCCGGAGCGAACCAGCATGTGGACCTTGCGCGCGGTTTGAGAAAGGAAGACGGCGGCCTGCCCGGCAGAATTGCCGCCGCCGATAACGACCACATCTTCGGCCTCGCAGAGCTGCGCCTCCATGTACGTTGCGCCATAGTACACACCCTGACCTTCGAACTTCCTGAGATTGGCGATTTCGGGCCGGTTGTACTGGGCGCCGGTGGCAATCACGATGGTGCGGGCCGAGAGAACGCCACCGTCATCGAGCACGAGCTTGTAAGGACGCTGAGCGCAATCCAGTTTTACGATGCTGTGCGCAACCATCATCTTGGCACCGAACTTCTGCGCCTGATTGAGCGCGCGAGCGGCTAGTTCCTGGCCGGAGACGCCAGTGGGAAATCCGAGATAGTTTTCGATTTTCGAACTTGATCCTGCCTGCCCGCCGGGCGCCTCGGTTTCGACCAGAAGGGAATCGAGGCCTTCGGATGCGGCATAAACGGCCGCTCCAAGACCGGCGGGACCGGCGCCCACGATGATGACGTCCCGGACCTGAGAATTATCGAGGCTGGCATTCAGCCCCAGGCAGTCTGCCAGGTTGGCAGTGGTGGGATTGCGCAGGGCTTTGCGGCCGCCGTCGCAAATGACGACGGGAATCTCGTCGATCTTTACGTTGAAGCGATCGAGGAATTCCTGCGCCATCTTGTCGGTGTCGAGATCGACGTAGCAGTGCGGGTATCCGTTGCGCGCCAGGAATTCCCGGAGTCGGAGCGTGTCGGCGGAATGCCGCGAACCGAGGATGGCGACATTGCCGAGTCTGTTGCTGATAAGCGCAAGGCGGCGCAGGATGAATGCGCGCATGAAAAGCTCGCTCAGTTCGGCATCGCGGGCAATCAGCGAGCGCAGGGACGCCGGACTCACTTCGAGAAACTCACCCGCTTTCGTAACACGGCCGAGGACGAGACATCGTTGACCCGAAATCATGCTGATCTCGCCGGTGAAATGGCCGGGGCCATGAGTGGTGATCGGTTGTTCCGCCGAGAGCCGCGGCTGGACGATCTCCATGTTTCCGGAGAGCACGACGAACATGGGAATCCCGGTATCACCGGGACGGAACAGGGTTTCTCCCTGCTCCACCTGGCGAAGGCTGGCCACCGATCGCAGCCGGCTAATTTGAGCCGCGGTCAGGACCGGAAAAGTCTGAGTCGTCGAGTCGAGAATGCTGGTCGTGGGCCAGGTAGTGGACACAGGGGCCTCCTGAGGAGTGATTGCGTTTTCTAGTAGATGTCTGAGAGCTCCCGGAAGGTTCAACAGTGTCGCAAGGAGATGGCCTGGGTCAAAATCAGCTGTCTCGCGGGCAAGAGTGCCCGCACCACACGAGGTGCCTGCGCCAGGCAGAGGTGCCTGCTCTCAACGATCTATATACTGGTTGACGACCAGCGGGCAACTCCCGGGAAGCGTTACGGTTCCAATCAATTTTTGTGGGAGATTGCTCTTCCCGCGTATTCCTGATACACCAATGGGTTGAGATTTCCCGCGTTTTCCAGACTGCCATGACCCGGCACCGGGGGTGCCGGCCCAGGTCTGCTCGCGCAAACTTCAGAGAAACAATGGAGATAAAAGAAAGAATGTCGAAACGCTTGTGGCTGCTCGGGGTAGGAGGACTGGTTCTGGTCGGACTGCTGGTGGCGTGCGGGAGCAACTACAACTCTTCGTCCGATGGCCTGGTACTGGTAGGCAGTCAGGGAGCCGGACTGATCGAGACGTTCGGATTCAACCTCGATAGCGGCCATGTTTCGGCGATCTTCAACTCGCCCAATGACACCGCCGACCAGACCTGCGTGCTGAACGGCCTACCGTCTTCCATTGTGATGGACAAGTCAGGGTCGTACGCCTACGCCATCATCAACGCGAACACGTCGTGCACTAGCAGCGCGACCGGGATTGCAACCTTCAAGATTGGGTCGGATGGCAGCCTGACGGCGACCGGCAACCTGCTCTCATTCAACCCCGCCAACATCACGATCCAGGGAACAACCAATGTCGAACAGGTTCAAGTAGTTCCGGGCGCCATGAA
>Ga0335077_10007113_pt1 | contig 13850 bp, 12 predicted proteins | sample Lox_Sample_31_FD_207151 | JGI IMG/M metagenome (GOLD analysis project Ga0335077, IMG submission 207151) | Soil microbial communities from Loxahatchee National Wildlife Refuge, Florida, United States - Lox_Sample_3.1 | ecosystem: Environmental > Terrestrial > Soil > Wetlands | place: USA...
CGCCACTCTCGATTTCCGGGGAAAGAACCTGCTCACCCGCGTCCACCTCGAGGGTGGCGTAAAGATGGAGCAGTTGCCCCCGCAACCACGCGCGCAGACGTCGCAGGCGGACAAACAGCCGGCACAACATATTTCCGTCGCAGCCCGCGCTGCGGAATTTTTCGTAGGCGCAGGGAAGCATCTTCAGCGAGCGGAAACCCTCGGCCCGGCCACGATCACCATCGACGGCGAAAACCCCGGGCAGTCGGAGGCGAAATCCCAAACCGCAGTCAGCGCCGATCACTTTGACGCCCGCTTTGACCCCCAGGGCGGGCTGGCCGCGCTTCGCGGTTCCCCGCACGCCCGCATCGTCAACACCGCTCCCGGCCAGCCGGAGCGCACCAGCAGCAGCGACATGGTGGAGGTCGCCTTCAGCAACCGCCAGGTTGAATCGATCATGCAGCAGGGCAATGTGGCCTACGATGACGGAAGCGCCAAGGCCTGGGGAGGCCGTGCCCGTTACACGGTAGCCGATCAGTTGCTGGTGCTTACCGGTTCTCCCCGCGTCGTGGATGGGGGCGGTACCACCACCGCCGACGCTCTGCAGCTGAACCGCGCCACCGGAAACGCTCTCGCGGAAGGCAGCGTCAAAACCACCTTCACCGACCTCAAACCGCAGCCCGATGGCGCGCTTCTTGCGTCCTCCGACCCGGTGCATGTGACGGCGAAGACGATGACTTCCGACCGCGCCGCCGGGATCGTCCACTACAGCGGAGGCTGCCGCCTCTGGCAGGGGGCCAACATCATCCAGGCCCCCACCATCGACTTCGACCGCAAGCGGCGCTCGGTTGTGGCTGCCGGCTCCGCCGATCTGCCGGTTTCGACCGTGCTTCTGCAGCCGGCAAAGACTGGAGCCAAAGCGCCGGCCGCCAAAAATGCCCCCACGCCCGTCACCATCACCGCCACCCGGCTAACATACGTCGATTCTGAACGCCAAGTGCACTTCGCCGGCGACATCGTCGCCAAAAGCGGCGATGCCACCATCACCGCGTCCCAGGCCGACGTCTTCCTGTTGTCCCAGGGGCAAGCGGCTGGCACCGAACCGGTTGCGGGAATGGGCAAGGTGGACCGCATCATCGCCGAAGGCAACGTTGTCCTCACCGAGCCCAACCGCCGGGCCACCGGCGACCAGCTTGTTTACACCGCGGCCAGCGACCAGTTCGTCCTGAGCGGTGGACCGCCTAGCATTTTTGATGCCGAACGTGGCAAGATTACCGGGGTTTCGTTGACTTTCTTTAGACGCGATGATAGGGTGCTGGTTGACGGAAACACCCTAAACCCAGCAGTTACCCAAATACGAGTGGCACGATAAATGCGTACGCTGGCCACCGATGAAATCGGCAAATCATACCGGGGACGCCGGGTTGTAAATGGTGTGACCCTGCACGTAGGGCAGGGGGAAGTTGTTGGCTTGCTTGGACCTAATGGCGCCGGCAAGACCACCACCTTCTATGCCATCGTCGGTCTGATCCCCCCCGATACGGGCCGGATTTTGCTCGATGGCGAAGACATCACGGACGTGCCCATGTATTTGCGGGCCCGCCAGTACGGCATCAGCTATCTCCCACAAGAAGCGTCCGTTTTCCGCAAACTTACTGTGGAGGAAAACGTTCTGGCGGTGCTGGAAGCCCAGCCCATATCCTGGCACGAACGGCGCGAGAAGATGGAAGCGCTCATCGACCAGTTGGGGCTGGAGCACATTCGCCAGAACCGGGGGTATGCCTTGTCCGGAGGCGAGCGGCGGAGGGTGGAAATCGCCCGCGCCTTGTGCATAAGTCCGGCATTCATTTTGCTGGACGAGCCGTTCTCCGGAATTGACCCCATTGCCGTGCTGGACTTGCAGAAGATCATTAATGATCTGAAAGCCAGCGGCATCGGGGTGCTGATCACGGACCACAACGTCCGCGAAACCCTGTCGGTTACCGACCGGGCCTACATCATTAACGAAGGACGCATCTTCCGCCAGGGCACGCCCGAGCAGTTGGGCACAGATCCCGAAGTGAGGAGGGTGTATCTGGGGGAGAGTTTTTCGTTGGTTTAGAAGAACCTTTTAGCTATTAGCTCCTAGCTCTTAGCTAGAGTTCTTACGGGCAACGCGCAGCATGGGCTAAAGGCTAAGAGCTAAAAGCTAAGAGCTATGGTTTTACTTCAACCCAAACTCCACCTGAAAGTCTCGCAGCGCCAGATCCTTACCCCGGGCCTGGTGCAGATGGTCAGCGTCCTGGCGCTTAACAAGCTCGAACTCAAGGACATGATCAACACCGAGATGGTGGAGAACCCGGTCCTCGAAGAACTTGAGGATTCGATTCCGCTCATCGACGACGTGGGCCGCAAGGAAGAAGAGCGCGACCGCGCCAGCGCCGCCGCTGAAGAAGTTGCCCCCGCCCCCGCCGAAGAAAAGAAAGACCCCTTCGAAGAGATCGATTTCGGTTCGTTTTTCCAGGAGTATCTTGACCCCGGCTTTCGTAGTTCGCGCGAGATGGAGGAGATCGAGCGGCCTTCGTTCGAGAATTTCCTCTCCAAGCCCGGCAATCTCACTGACCACCTGATGTGGCAACTGGGTTCGCTGCCGGTGAGTTCCGCAGTTCGACAGGCCGCCGAAATCATTATCGGCAACCTGAACGAAGAAGGCTACCTCATCGCCAGCGACGACGAATTGCTGGGAGTGATCGCTCCCGCGCCGCCGGAAGCCGAGGCCGCCATTGAAGAAAAGGTCGTCAAGGAGGCCGCAGCCCTGGGTTTAGGTTCGAGCCTAGATTCGGACTTGGGTTCGACTCTGGATTCGAGTCTGGATTCGGGCCTCGCCGGTGTCGAGGACCCCGAGGCAGCCGATGGGGCTGGTACGGATGCCGCATTCGATCCTGGCCTGAACGGCAATTCCTCTGCCTGGATCCACGCCGAGGCCGAGACCGCGGCTGTGAGCCAGCCCGCTACCACGCCTGCCGTTCCGGCTGCAAGCCCCGTCCCGGCGAAACCGGTTCCGCCTCCCTTCAAGCCCAGTTACAACGCCGCCGAATTGCAGGAAGCGCTGCAGCTGGTGCAGGAGATGGACCCTCCCGGCGTGGCCTGCCGCGATCTGCGCGAGTGCCTGCTCTGCCAGCTGCGCTTTCACCAGCGGCAGTTGCAGGAAGCCAGAAATGGCAACGGCGAAGCCACCGCCCAGCTTTTGCACGATGCCATCGCGCTCGTCGATCAGCACCTGCGCGCGGTGCAGAACAAGCAATTCAAAGAAATTGCCAAAGCCATCGGCCGGCCCATCGAGATCGTGCAGCAGGCGCTGGAATACATCCGCACCCTCGATCCCCGTCCTGGCCTGCGCTACAACACCGTGCCGCCGCGGCTGATTGAGCCCGATGTCGCCTTCGTAAAGCACGGCGACGAGTGGCTGGTGCTGATGAATGAAGACGATCTTCCCCAGCTTCGTCTCAATCCCGCCTACAAGCGCCTCATGGTGCGCGACGGCAACGACAAAGACACCCGCAACTATGTGAAAGAGCGCTACAAGAGCGCTATCCAACTCATCAAGAACATCGAGCAGCGCAAGCAGACCATCACCAAAGTCTGCTACTCAGTGGTCACCCGCCAGGAGGAGTTCCTGGAACGCGGCATCGACCATCTCAAGCCCATGATGATCAAGGAAGTTGCCGAGGAAATCGGCGTGCATCCCTCGACCGTAAGCCGCGCCGTCTCCAACAAGTATGCCCACACGCCGCAAGGCGTGTTCGAGCTGCGCTACTTCTTCAGCGAAAGCGTACAGGGCCCGGAAGGCGGGAACACCTCGCTGCTGATCCTGAAACGCCGCGTCAAAAAGCTCATCGAAGAAGAAGATCCAAGCCGCCCGCTCACCGATGAACAAATCACCCGCATTCTGCAGTCGCAAGGCATTCAAGTCACACGCCGCACCGTGGCCAAATACCGCGAAGATATGAAGATTCCCAGCACGCATCAGCGCCGGGTGAAGAAGTAATCGGCGCTTTCGGGACGCTCAGGAGAGGTGGACCGTGTGGACGTATTCACCGCAAGCTTCGCCATTCCCGCTCCCCGATTTGTCATTCCGAAGCGAAGCGAGGAATCTGTAGTTTCTTCGGAGCACGAACAATTGCAGATTCCTCGCTTCGCTGGGAATGACAAGTGGGGGAGGGTCGCTCATGAAAGATGCGGCAATCCGCGATACAAATTACAGCCGTCTAGCGAAGGAAGGCAGCGGGGGAAGCAAGAGACTAAGCTAGAAGCTAAGAGCAGAGCTAAGAGCGCTAAGAGCTAGCAGCTAGAGGCTAACCCATGAACGTCGAATACACCGGCCGCCAGTTCGAAATCACTCCCGCCATTCGCAAGGAAGTGGAAACCGGCCTCATCAAAGTACGCAAAATCCTGGGCGACAAGTTCGAGACCAAGGTGATCCTCACCACCGAAAAGCGCCGCCACAAGGCGGAGATCACCATCACCCCGCGCAATGGCCCGATTGTGGGGCTGGCGCAGGGTCACGACATGCTCTCCGCTATCGGCGAGGCCCTCGAACACCTGGAAAAGCAGGCCATCAAATACAAGACGCGCTGGCGCACCAAGAAACGCAAGCCCCACCTGAAATGGAATGGTGAAGCTCCCGCACCGGCCGAGGAAACGCAAACGGTGGTTGGCAAGACCGAGAAGACCGCCGTCCCGGTCCTGGTCCACAAGTTCCCTGCCGTAGCCAAAACCACCGACGTTCACCTGGTGCGTTCGTCGGATTCGGTGGCTCTGCGCCCCATGACCCTGGAGGAAGCCATCAAGGAAGCCCACTTCCGCGATCGCGACGTCTTCGTTTTCCGCGATCCCAAGGGCAAAGTGATGGTCCTGCACCGCACCCGCGACGGCAAGATGGAACTGATCGAAGCTCCGTAGCAGTCGTCAGTCGTCGGTCTTCAGCATCCCGTTGATGGGTTGCGCCGCTTTGAAGAATCAGCGAACTACACCTGCTGACGACCTTTAAATGTCTTTCTTCCCGATATCCATCTTCTGCTTGAACATCTTAAGGGCGAGCTTGCGGACGGTCTCGGAAACCTCCTTGTTGCCGGAGAGGTTCTTGAGGTCGTGGGCGAGGATGTTCTTCATTAGTCCGAGCGATACATCCAGCGGCGTGCGCGGGTTGAACACCAGATTGCGCACAATCGGATAATGCTTCGCGAAGCGGCGTTTCATGGGGATGGCGCGCAGCACCGCCTCCAGCACGTTTTTCTGGGCAGCGAACTTCTCCACTTCGCCGTCGGTAATCTTGGGCGACTCCAGCACCGCCGTCGCCACCAGCTTGGTGCCGTCGCGTACTAGGATGGAGCGTTCTTCCTTGTTACCCTTCATAGCCAGCTGGATTCGCCCTTTGACGTCCAGCTTGGAGATCTTCTGCAGCGCGCTGCCGCGCTCCACGCCCGCCGGCCCGGTTTTCTTGCCCGATTTCTTTGGCCCCGTCCCGGCGCGCTCGGCGGCTGCGGCTGCGGCCGCAGCCAGCGGCTCTTCCGGCTCATAATCGAACTCATCGTAGAAGCCGCCAATGGGCTGGAAGGGCCGGTCGCCCTCCGCTGCCAGCTCTGCGGCATGCGCCGCCAGATAGGCGTTTACTTCCTCGTCGAATACCGCCTCCGGCTCCGCTGGCTCGGCCTCGGGCAGCGGCAGGACTTCCTCGCCCGAGTCCGCCTCTCTGGGCGCCTGAACAATGGCGAGCTTCATCCGTACCGCTTGCGCCTCTCTGCCGGTCAACGCCGGATTCGAGAGCAAGGAATGCAAAATCACGGCTGAGCCGCCCACCCGCCGGCTTGCCAGAGCTGGCAACAGGACATCGCGAGTGCAACCAGCCACGAGTTCGACGATAGCCTCTTCCCGGACCGCAGGGTTCTCCAGCAATGCCGGCAGCAGCGACGGCCTCAGGTTCTGCGGCGCAATCATGTAGTCCAGAACCTCTTTAGCCGTATACAGATTCGACGCCGCTTCGCGCGCCGAGGCCTCATCCCAGCCCGCCAGCGTGAGCCGCGCCTGCTCGCCAAAGACCGGGTTCTGGGTCGCCAGGTACACCAGAATTTCGATCGTCTCCTCGATCGGCACCGCCAGCGCCCCCTTCGCAGCCGACTGCATCAGGTTCGACGGCACTGCCGACTCGCGGAGCAGATCAATCATTCGCGTCATAACAATTTTGGGCAGGGAACTCCCTGCCTTATCACAGGATTACGCAGAGGCAAGGGGGATGGGAAGGTTACCGAAGGAACGTGACAGTCGGCGGTCCTCAGCCTTCAGTCGTCAGGGACCCTCGCGCTGTGGCTGAAGGCCGGCGACTTACGATAATTGACGGCTGAAGACTGACGACTGAAGACTGACGACAGGCCTTGGTTCTACCCGCCTTCCGCGCGGCGCATGAGCAGATAACCTCGAATAAATGGCTGCAGATCGCCATCCAGCACCCGATCTACGTCGCCCACTTCCACCTTGGTACGGTGGTCTTTGATCATGCGGTAGGGTTGTAAAACGTAGGAACGAATCTGCGAACCGAAGTTGATATCCAGCTTCGAATCCTCGATCTTCCTTGTCGCCTCCCGCTTCTTCTCCATCTCGAATTCGTAGAGCTTGGAGCGCAACATGCTCATCGCCCGTTCGCGGTTCTTGTGCTGCGAGCGTTCATTCTGGCAGCTGGCTACCAGCCCGGTGGGAATGTGCGTAATGCGCACTGCCGAGTCGGTGGTGTTGACGTGTTGTCCGCCCTTGCCGCTGGAGCGGTAAGTGTCCACGCGGATCTCCTCCGGCTTGATGACCACCTCGATGCTGTCGTCAATTTCCGGCGAGACGTAAACGGACGCGAAAGAAGTATGCCGCCGCTTGGCCTGGTCGAAAGGCGAGATGCGCACCAGCCGGTGCACCCCGATTTCGCTGAGCAGAAGTCCGTAAGCGTAGTTGCCATTCACCGCGAAGGTCGCGGACTTCAGCCCCGCCTCTTCGCCCGCCTGGTAGTCGTAGAGCACGGTGGGAAACCCCTGGCGCTCGGCCCAGCGCAGATACATTCGCAGCAGCATGTCGGCCCAGTCCTGCGACTCCGTGCCGCCCGCTCCGGGATGGATGGTGACGATTGCATTGCGGGCATCGTTCTCGCCCGAAAGCAGGGTTTCCGTCTCCACGCGGTCCACGAGCTGGCGCAGCGCATCGATTTCGCGCCGCAGATCGGCGTCCACGGCTTCGCCTTCGCGCGCCAGGTCAAAATAAGCGGAGATGTCCTCGCCGCGCCGGGCCAGGTCAGATTCCGTGGCCAGCACGTCTTCCAGGCGCTTCTTCTCGCGCATCACCGTCTGTGATCGTTGTGGATTGCTCCAGAGATTGGGGTCGGCAGCCTGCTTTTCCACTTCGGCTAACTGCTGGCGCAGTTTGCCCGCGTCAAAGATACTCCCGGAGTTCGCGGACTTTGTCTTTGAGGATGGTGTACTCCTGATCCAGTTCTTCGAGCATCAATGTTCTCCAGTAGTGTCAGAGGTCTCTGCGTCTTCTGTGGTAGATCCCATGCAGACACAGATGAGACCTGGACGTAACATGTCTTTCTTTGCGATCTTTGCGGTGTTAAATAACCGCAAAGAACGCAAAGACAACCAGATATACAGCCAGACAAAATTATCGCACAGCCTCGGCGGGGTGTACTCGGCGGTCTCGGCGTTTTAAGGTTTTGCCTTTGGCCGCTGGAAAAACCAAAACGCCCAACTTGCAAAGAACATCCGCCAATGCCGCGGAACGAACGCCCTAATTCCCTGAATCCTAAGGGCCGCAACCGAAATCTTACTCGTTTACTCAGTCCGGCCATATTGCAACCGAACCATATGCCCACTTTCTATGAAGGCGTGCAGAAGATGATACGGGGCGAAGCCCCGGGAGCGCCGGTCGCCCGTTTGGTCGGCTTTCGCGTAGTCGCGGCCCAGCCCGGCGAAGCCACAGTCGAACTCGCCGCCGGGCCGCAGCACGCCAATCCCATGGGCACCCTCCACGGCGGCGTGCTGTGTGACATTGCCGATGCCGCTATGGGCATCGCCTACGCCTGTACCCTGGGAGAGGACGAGTCGTTCACCACCCTGGAGTTGAAAATCAACTTCCTTCGTCCTATCTGGAAAGGCACGCTGCGGGCGGTCGGCCGGGTAGTGAAGAAGGGAGGAACCGTCGGTCTCGTCGAATGCGACGTTCTTGACGAACAGGAACGCCTGGCAGCCCGCGCCAGCAGCACCTGCATGACTCTCCGCGGAGATCAAGCGCGAGGCCGCTAGCTTCCCGTCACTTTGCTCACACGATAATTCGCTCGTTTCCCTCCCGCCGCGTCACTCGCTCGCGGTCGAGATATTCCAGCAGCGGGATGGCATACTTGCGGCTCACCCCGGTCAGCTCCTTAAAGCGTGCCACATCGATGCGCGGCAACTTCGCCTTCTGCGCCGCCATGAGTTGCCGTAGGCCGTGCAGCGCGTCGCGGTGGAACACCAGCTCGTCAGAAACTTTCACCAGCGCTTTATCACGGAGCAGCAGGGTCACGATTTTTTGCGCCCGCCCCCGGTCCAGCTTGAGCCCGCCCAGAACTTCCTGCAACGCCGGGACTTTCAATCCGGCCGAGGCGAAGGCGGCCTCAATCACCTTCTTCGACTCCGCCTCTTCATCTCGCATCTGCACGCCGCGGCCCGGCAAGTGCAGCAGGTCGCCAGTGCTCTCGAGTTTCCTTTCGCGCACCAGCTCTCCGCAGGCTGTTTCGAAAATTTCCGCCGGCAGCTGCAGTTGTTCGCGCAACGCCTCCCGTCCCATGCCGGGCAGGAGCGGGTTGTTCTCCTGAAACGCCGCCACCGTCGCGGAAAGCTCGCTGCTCATGGTTAGCCAGGCACTGGCTGCAATCATGAAACCGGCTGCCAGCGCGATGCGGTTCGTATGTGCCAATTCCGCAGCCAGAGATGAAATCCGCTCCCGTCTCCATCCGGTTTCCGCCACTGCTGCAGAAACCGCCAGCCCGCGCCTGCCGGCGCGTGCGATCCGGGCAAGCAGAATATCCAGCGGTCCCCCAGATTCCAATGTGCTTAGGAATGCGACGGTTTCTGCCGCAAGGAGTTTCTTCCGCGGCGGCGCCGCATCCAGCACCACCCCACCGCCAATCGTCGCCACCGGCGAGAACTGGCGGATGATGAACCGGTCGCCCGGCAACAGCAGCGTGGAGTCCGTCAAGCGCAACTGCGCGAATTCACTCTCGCCCGGCTTAAGCACGCTCTTCTCCAGCAGTACAACCTCCGCCACACCTTCCCATGTGTACGCATGCAGGTGCACCCGCGCCCGGTTCTTCAAAGCTTTCGCTGACGGCAGCAGCGAAAGCGAAACATCCATCCGTTGCGTAGTCTGGAACATTCCCGGCGCCGCCAGCACCATGCCGCGCTCCAGATGTTCCTTCTGCACTCCCGCGAGGTTGAGCGCGGTGCGCTCTCCGGCGGTGGCCCGGTCCGTCGATTGCCCGTGCACCTGTAGCCCCCGAACCCGCGCCCGCGCGCCCTTGGGAAAAACTTCCAGCTCTTCTTCCTTGGCGATGGTCCCAGAGATCAACGTTCCGGTCACCACCGTCCCGAAGCCCTTCATGCTGAAGACGCGATCCACGGGCAACCGCGCCAGCGAGGCCGAATCTTTCGCCGGAGTTTCCGCGGCAAGCTTCGCCAAAGCGGCCTTAAGTTCCTCCAGCCCCGCCCCGGTAAGGGAACTCACCGGACTGATTGGGAATACCGGTGTGGGCAAGTGCGCCCGCCCCGCAGCCAAAAACTCCTCGACTTCCGCCTTCGCAACCTCCAAAGTTTCGCGGTCCACCAAATCGGACTTTGTCAGCACCACAATCCCCCGCTTCACCGCCAGCAGCCGGCAAATATCAAAGTGCTCCCGCGTCTGCGGCATGATCGATTCATCCGCCGCGATCACCAGCAGCACCAGGTCAATGCCGCCCACCCCCGCCAGCATGTTGCGCACGAAGCGCTCGTGCCCGGGCACGTCCACAAAACCCAGCCGCAGCCTTTCGCCCTGGGGCCCGGGCAGGTCAAGGTGTGCAAAGCCAAGATCGATGGTGATCCCACGCCGCTTCTCTTCCTCCAGGCGGTCGGCATCGATGCCGGTCAAGGCCTTGACCAAAGCGGTCTTGCCATGATCAATGTGCCCAGCCGTCCCGACGATGATGGATTTCATACTCACGCAGTTCGAACACCAGAATACCTGCCGCCCCAAATGGATTCGAGAGTCAAACGCCATTCTCCGCGTTCTCTGCGGCAGTTCTCCGCGGCCTCGGCGTTTAAGGTGTTGCCTTGTTGCAGCCCCCAGAACTGTGTAGATGAGCGGCCAAGCACGCCCAGAAACCTTAAGCCGTTATAATTGCTCTACATGACCCTGAGCGAACAAATTCAGAAAGACATCACGGCCGCCATGAAGGCGCGCGAGGAGCATCGGCTCTCCACGCTGCGCATGGTGAAGACCGCGCTCAAGAACCGCGAAATCGAGAAAATGGCGCCGCTCGACGAGAAAGAGTCGCAACAGGTGCTGAGCACCCTGATCAAACAACGCAAAGACTCGGTGGAGCAATTCCTGAAAGGCGGCCGCAAGGAAATGGCCGACAAGGAAGCCGCCGAGATCGTTCTGATCGAGTCCTACATGCCGAAGGCAGCGGGAGCGGAAGAAATTACCGCCACGGTAAAGGCGGTAGTCGCCGAAATGGGTGCGCCGACCATGAGAGAAATGGGAACCGTGATGAAAAACGTGATGGCGCGCTTTGCCGCAGCCGGCGCGCGCGTGGATGGCAAGCTGGTCAGCGAGGCGGTAAAGGGCGAACTCTCCGGCAAGTAGATACTGAGAACTGAAATCTGCGATCTGAGAACTGGGTTTCACCCGGGATGACGTTCTATCGTGGGGCTAAACTCAGCGGACAACCGCAAAAGCCGCCGAAGAAAGAACGAACTGGACTCCTGGAATAGCCCAAAAGAGCGCCCTCCGGTTACCATAGAGATCAGGAGTGGGTGTGGGGAAAACTGCTCCGACTTGCATCCAACTGGTATGACAAGAATACTCACTTTTCTAGCCATAACGCTGATCGCGGCTACTGTGGCCTCCGCCGAGGACACAACCGCTTTGCGGCCGCCCAAAGGCTCGCAATACGCCATCATCGTTTTTGAAGACCTGCAGTGCCCGGAGTGCGGGCGCGCCAATCCCGTACTGGAGCAGGCCAGCCGCACCTACAAGATTCCGCTGGTGCGCTACGATTTCCCCCTGCCCATGCACAACTGGTCGTACAACGCGGCCCTGATCGCCCGCTATTTTGACACCCAGTCAGAGAGACTGGGCGACGAATTCCGCGACTATGTGTTTTCCCACCAGCTGGAGATCTTTCCCTACAACCTGCGCAGCATCGCCGAAAAGTTCGCCGCCGACCACAAGGTAGTGCTGCCCTTCGCCATCGACCCCCAGGGCGAACTTGCCGCCAAGATCACGGCCGACAAGAACCTGGGCGAGCGGGTGGGAATCAACCACACTCCCACGATTTATCTGGTGAGCAACAAGCCCCAGAGCACGCCGATCGTGGAAGTGAAAGACAAGAGCCAGCTGTTCCAGATGATTGACGCGTTGAAGAAAGAATAGCGCGGGTGCGCGCGGGAACCCGCGCCAGACCAGCTCACCCGCGCTCGAAGGCGTGTTTCTTCTCCAGATCGCTCAGCGCATTCTGCATCTCAGCCTCGAACTTCTCTGCCTGCGCCATAAGCGCCGCATTGGCCGATGCCCTCTCCGACTGCAGTGTCAGCAGGCCCCGCCGCGCTAATTTGCCCGCCAGTTCCAGAACATGCGCCGGGGTGGTTTCTATGTACAGCGCTTCAGTCGGATCGCCAACCCACACCGTCCCGCCCAGCAGCTTGGTGTGCCAGTAAACCTTGCTCTGGATGAGCCATTCCATCTGCTCGTCGCTGGCTTTGCCGAACACCCACTTGCCGTGCTTGAAGTCGTAGTGGCGGCTGGAGAACTGCAGCGGCACCATCTTGCCGGACTTCACGAACTCCACCTGCCGCCGGTCCACCTCTTTGCGAAGGGCGTTGATGACCAGCCCTTCCGCGTCCTTGGGCTCGAGCGACGGCATCACTTCCCGCACCGTGGCCGATAGATTAACCGCCACCGGCGCATGCAGCCCGGCCCCATTCTCCAGCCGAATATCGGCATGCAGCACCCAGAAATCCGATCCCGAAGTGGACCGGTGAAACGGCCAGTCCAGCTTGAACGACAGCGGCAACCCCGTCAGGGTGACGTATATCTCGCGTTCCTCAGCCATTTTCTATGCCCGCGCCCTCATGCCAGATTTGAAGCTACCGACATTTTACTGTGCCCGCTGTATTTCAGGCGCACCGAACCAACGGCGCGACATTGCAACTTCACCTCCGCGAACTCGGCGGACTCCTCAGCGTTCTCGGCGTTTTAAGATTTGGGGCTTGGCCGGTGCGAAACAAAGCCCTAAAACGCCGAGGACGCTGAGATCATCCGCCGAGTTCTCAGAGTGCGTCCCATCGCCCGGTCTGCCGGGCGCAGGGCTGACAGAAGGTATCTATTTGAGCAAGAATGGAAATGTCAGCGACGGTCGGGACCAGGAGTAGCCATCATCCAGTGAACCGCTTAACCTCAATTCGCCTCAGAAGCATAACAAAGATGATGCGATGCCTCAGCCGCCTCGCATACCTCCTGACCCTGTTTGTCGGAACCGCTTCCCTGCTCCACGCGGCGCCGGTGCCGATCCCTCATGGCACGGTCGACCTGGTAACCGAAAATCAGGCCATCCAGCCGGGAAAAAGCTTCTACGCCGGATTGAAATTCAATCTGGAGGAGGGCTGGCACATCTACTGGATCAACCCCGGCGACGCCGGCCAGCCTCCGCGGGTGAACTGGCAACTCCCCAGCGGGATCACAGCGGCAGCGATCGAGTGGCCGTATCCCCAGCCCCTCGCCGCGTATTCCGCTATGGATTTCGGATACCAGGGAGAGGTTCTTCTGCTGGTGCCGATGAAGGCGAGCGCGGCTTTGAAAGCGGGGAGCCCCGCCAGCCTGAACGCGGAAATCAAAATGATCGTGTGCCGCGAAATGTGCATTCCAGGCAAGGCGCAAGTGTCACTGGCGCTGCCCGTCGCGGCTCAGGCGGGTTCTCCGTCGGCGGCCAAACCGTTGTTTGACGCCGCGCGCCGGAAGCTGCCCCAGCCCGCGCCCCGCAACTGGACCTTTCGCGCCGCCGACCAGAAAGATTCCTTCCGCCTGGTGGCGAGTGTAGGGCATTCGCTGGGCAAGGCCACGTTCTTCCCCTTGCAGGATAGCCAGATCGAAAACGCCGCCGCGCAGAATGTGCAGCCATCGAAGACAGGCTTTTCCATGACGCTGAAGAAGTCCACCCAGTTGCTGAAACCGATCTCCCATTTGCGGGGTGTGCTGCTCGTGGGAGACAAGGCGTACGACATCGATGTCCCCGTGAAGTGACTTTGCCTCGGGTATAAAACCCGCGCCGCCAGAGGCGAATCCAACTTGTAAGTTTTCCCCGAAGCTTTCGGCCAAGGAGCACATTGGTGAAGCGTCCAGGTCTTCATTTGCTATCGGCGGTTATGACTTTGTTCACGGCGGCACTGCTGACGGCACCGGCCTTCGCCGCCGCCCGAGTGGGCGAGGCCGCTCCAGATTTCAGCGGCGTCGGCAGCGACGGCAAGTCCTACCGCCTTTCCCAATACAAGGGGAAATTCGTCGTGCTGGAGTGGCACAACCAGGGATGTCCCTACACCGATAAGCACTACGAAAGCGGCAAC
>Ga0335077_10007114_pt1 | contig 13850 bp, 10 predicted proteins | sample Lox_Sample_31_FD_207151 | JGI IMG/M metagenome (GOLD analysis project Ga0335077, IMG submission 207151) | Soil microbial communities from Loxahatchee National Wildlife Refuge, Florida, United States - Lox_Sample_3.1 | ecosystem: Environmental > Terrestrial > Soil > Wetlands | place: USA...
GAAGCTGCGACGAGTAAGCACCGTCAGAGAAAGTCCTCCTAATCGCCAACACCGGCGCTGTGCGCCGGGCCGGAACATCGGCAGCGGTCTGCCCGCTTGCCACGTGCAGCCCGGGGTCACGGGGCCGCACGCCTTTATTGGGGCAGTGCCACTGCGTTTGAAGGACGAGTTCCCGCGGCAGCAACGCGATCGTCGCAGCGTTAGCCGGCCGCTCCATTTGGTCGCGGCTCCAACCGCCGCTTATTCGGCGAGAGCCTTATCGATGGCGGCGCGCAGTTCCGGCGCGTCGGGTTTGACCGGGCTGGGGAAGAAGGCGACCACCTGGCCGTTCTTGTCGATCACGTACTTGCTGAAGTTCCACTGCGGCAGATGGCCGGAAGCGCCGAGGAACTTATAGATCTGCGACTGATCCGGGTTCGCTTTGGTGACGACCTTGGAGAACATCGGAAACGTGACGTCGTACTTGCGCTTGCAGAAGGTGGCGATTTCCTCGGGAGTGCCGGGCTCCTGCCCGCCGAAATCGTTGCTGGGAAACCCGAGCACCTCGAACGCCTTGCCGCTCATGTCGCGGTACAGCTTTTCGAGACCTTCGTATTGCGGCGTGAAACCGCACTTGCTGGCCACATTGACCACCAGCGTGACCTTGCCCCGGAACTCGGCGAGGTCGGCCGGCTTTCCGTCGAGATAGGTTGTCTTCAGATCGTAAAACGATTTCACTTCGCCTCCGGAATCCGCCGCCATTGCGGCCGGAACAGCCACGGCGGCAACCGTAGCGAGCAATGTCCAAATGTGATGCACGTTGTTTTTCCTCTCTGGTGCGATCGAGCTTCTAGATGCGCCCAAACAACTTAGAACTAACTTATCCCAGCGAGGCACGAAACGTCAAACGGACTCCCGCGCACGGATGTTTCATCGGTAACTTGTGTGTCAAGCAGGTAAGGACGGAGCGGATTAATACTTACTCGTAGCGGAGGGCATCCATCGGATCGGCGGCGGACGCACGGCGCGCCGGGAAGAGGGCGGCCAGAACCGCCGTCAGTGCCAGCAGCAGCGTGACCGCGGCGATCGCCAGCGAACCCGCGGTGCTGCCTTCCGCCCACCGCGCCAGCAGATCCTTGGTCAGCAGGCGCAACACAATTCCGGATACCAGTCCGCCGGCCACGCTGCGCACGACCGAACCGAGCACGAGCCGAAGAACATGCCGGCGCGACGCGCCAAGCGCCATGCGAATGCCGAATTCGTTCGTCCGCTGGGCCACGCCATAAGAGACGACGCTGAACAGCCCGACGGCGGCCAGCACAAGTCCGAGGATGGAGAACCCGCTGAACAGGGCTGCGACCAGGCGTCCGTATCCGTACTCCGGCTCGCTCCGAATCCATTGATCGAGGTCGCGGGTTTCCCCAAACACCTGCTGATCCGGGTCGACGGATTTCACTTCGGTGCGGACGCGATTCAAGATCGCGAGCGGCGGCCCCTGGGTGCGAACCAGAATCTGCGTCCACATTCCCATGCGGAACGTGAATGGCAGGTAGACGGCCGGCTTCACCGGCTTGCGCAGGCCGTCGTCCCGGGCGTCGCCCACAACACCGATGATCTGCACCCAGTCGTTGCTCCCGGCCACGGCCTGCGAGAAAGGAGGCTCCGCCTTCAGATCGGGAAGGCGCACGAATTCGCCGACCGCGCCGCCGCGAGGCCAGCACTGCCGGGCCATTGTCCGGTTGACGACGGCCAGGCGCGCGCCCCGCGCGATTTCGGGTTGGTCCCACAAGCGCCCCTCGACGAGAGGTATGCGCAGCACGGTGAAGTATTCCGGGCTCACGAAGTTCGCGCGCAGTTGCTGCTGTTCGCCCGCGGGATGGCCGCGAATCTCGAACAACTGATCCCAGCCGTTGGAAGGCGGCGTCGCGTTGGTGGAAATGCCGGCCGAGGCAACTTCCGGCATCGCCTGCACGCGCGCCAGCAGCTGCCGGAAATAGTTGGACCGCTCCTCCCAACTGACGTGGGTATTCTGGTGCACCGGGATGCCGACCGACATGGTGTGGTGCGGATCATAGCCGAGATTTGTGCGAACAACCCGGACAAACCCGTTGATGGCAGCGGCGGCGGAGGTGAGGAGCAGCAAGCTGAGCGCGATCTGGCCCGCTACCAACACGGCGTACGTCTGTTTTCCCCGCGCTCCGCCGGTGGCGCGCCGGGAGCTCGAGTGCATCAGGTACGAGATCTGGGGACGCGAAAAGTGAAACGCCGGAGCCACCCCCGACAGGACTCCGGTGACGATGGCGACGGCCACGCTGAAGGCGAGGACAGGCAGGTTGATGCGAATCGCCGCTTCGTGCGGAAACGAGTATTCCGGCAGCCAGCTCACCAGCAGCGGGAGCAGCCGATACGCCAGCAGGACGCCGCCCAGCGCGCCGGAGAAGGAAAGCGCCAGCGCCTCCGTCAGCAGTTGACGCTCGATCCGCCACCGCGTCGCGCCGATCGCGCTGCGGATTGCGAGCTCGTGCTGGCGGGCCGTCCCGCGAGCCAGCAGCAGGATCGCGACGTTGGCGCAGCCGATGAGCAGAAGAAGCGCCACCGCCGCGAACAGGAGAGAGAGTGGGTGGCCGAGGTGCTCCTCGAACTGCTCGTTGAGACCCTTGACCTGAACGCGGAACTTCTTCGGGAAGTGAGTGGGAGTCTCGCGGGCGAATTGGTCGAGCAAGGGCTGCAGTTCGGCATTGGCGGCGGCGTGAGTGATGCCCGGCCTCAGCCTGAGCAGCGGTCCGTAACTGATCGTCGAATCGTTGGTCAGCTTCAGCGGCAGGTAAACGGCCGCGTCGTCCCAAGTGAACCGCGGCGGCAGAACGCCGACGATCGTGTAGTTCTTGTGGACCAATTGGAGGTTGCGCCCGATCACCGCCGGGTCCGAATTGAAGTGCCGCTGCCAGAACAGATAGCTGAGAACGACAACCGGCTGCGGGTCCTGGCCGTCCGGAGCATCGGACGGGATCAGGGTGCGGCCCAACAGGGCCGGAACGCCGAAGTGGGCGCCGGCGTTTCCGCTGAGCTGGGTTGACGGGACATCCTCGGGAAGATCCTCGTCCGTCGTGGTCAGGTTCCACGTTCCCCAGCTTGCCGCGACGCTCTCCAAACAACGTGCCTGGCGCAACACTCTGAGCTGCGGACCCGTGAGGCTGATCCACCGGGTGTCGCCGCGCTCATTGATCACGGTCAGGTGGATCATACGGTCGGAGTGTGCGTAAGGGTACGGATTCGCGAGCAGTCCGTAAATGACGCTGAAGATGGACGTGGTTGCCGCAATTCCCAGGGCCAGCGAAAAGACGGCGGTTAGGGCCAAACCCGGCCTCTTCCGCAATTCGCGAAATGCGAACCGAAGATCTTCCAGCATGATCGTTATACTGCAAACGCGCGAAAAGGTTACGTCGTGCATTGTATTTTCGGCGCGCACCGCGCCTTGGGGCGCCGGTGATCGTTATACTGAGTACTTGCCGCCCGACAAGCAGGTTCGATACCGCGATGCCGGTGTCAATATCGACGAGGGCAGCCGTGCCGTGGCTGCCATCAAGAAGATGGCTCACAGCACGTTCACACGGGGCGTGCTGACCGATATCGGCGGCTTCGGCGCCTGCTACCAGGTAAGCGGATTCCGCCGGCCGGTGCTGGTGAGCTCGGCCGACGGCGTGGGGACGAAACTGAAAGTGGCGTTTCTCACCGGCCGCCACGACACGGTGGGCGAGGACCTGGTGAACCACTGCGTGAACGACATCGCGGTGCAGGGCGCGGTGCCGCTGTTCTTCCTGGATTACTTCGCGGTGGGGAAGCTCGATGCCGGCGTGGCGGCGCAAGTGGTATCGGGGCTGGCGCGCGGCTGCCGCAACAACGGGTGCGCGCTGATCGGCGGCGAAACGGCGGAAATGCCGGGCATGTACGCACCCGCGGAATACGACCTGGCCGGCTTCATCGTGGGGGCGGCGGAGCGCAGCGAACTGCTGACCGGCAGCGCGGTGCGCGCGGGCGACGCTCTGCTGGCGCTGCCGTCGACCGGTCTGCACACCAACGGCTACTCGCTGGCGCGCAAGCTGCTGTTCGAGACGGCCGGCCTGCGGCCGTCCTCGGTGCTTCGGGAGACCGGCGGCACGGTAGCGGACGCGCTGCTGGCGGTGCACCGCAGCTATTTGAAGCCGATCCGCGCGTTGATGAAAGCGCGCCTGCTGCACGGCGCGGCGCACATCACCGGCGGCGGCATCACCGACAACACGCCGCGCATGCTGCCCGCCGGGCTGGCTATCGCGATCGACACGACCTCCTGGCGCATCCCGCCGCTGTTCGAGTTGCTCCGCAAGATCGGCAACATTCCGGAAGGCGATTTCCGGCGGACTTTCAACCTGGGCGCGGGCATGATTCTGGCCGTCCCGGAGCGCGGCGCCGCGCGCGCGGAAAAGATACTTGGCCGGCTGGGCGAGAGCCCGTTCCGCATCGGCACGGTGACGGCGCACAAGCGGGGCCGGCCGCGCGTGGAGTACCGATGAAACGCCTGGGCATCCTGCTCTCCGGCCGCGGCTCGAACTTCGAGGCCATCGCGGAAAACGTGGCCGCAGGCTCGATCGACGCCGAAATCGCCGTTGTCATCTCCAACCGGGCGGAGGCGCGCGGCCTGGACGTGGCGCGCCAGCGCGGCCTCGACGCGGTGTGCCTCCCGTCGAAAGGACTCGACCGCGAGGTCTACGACCGCATGGTGGTCGCGGAGCTGAAGCGGAACGCGGTGGACCTGGTGTGCCTGGCCGGCTTCATGCGGCTGCTCAGCGCGTCGTTCATTCGCGAGTTTCCCAACCGGATCCTCAACATTCACCCGTCGCTGCTGCCGGCGTTTCCGGGCCTGGATGCGCAGCACCAGGCGCTGACGCACGGCGTCAAAATCACCGGCTGCACCGTCCACTTTGTCGACGAGGATCTGGATGCCGGCCCGATCCTGATACAGGCCGCGGTGCCGGTCCTCAACGACGACACGGTCGAGACGCTCTCGGCGCGGATCTTGCGCGAGGAACACCGGATCTATTCGGAGGCCATCCGGCTGGCGCTGGCCGGCGCCTATCGCGTGGAAGGCCGGCGCGTCATCTTCTGCTGAAGGAACTCGGAGAATTTCAAGGGCGGCCCGGGCCCTGTTTCCAGCTGCTTTTCCACGGCGCGCTGATACTGGCGCAGCGTTTCGAGCCGGTGCCGCGGGGTCAGAGGGCTGGTATGATAATCCATCAGGATCTCCAGCTCCCACGATTGAAAAGAGTTGCGCGCGATCGACCCGCGCATCAGCTCGCCCACCAGCTTGCGAAACCGGTTCAGCATGATTTCGCGTTCGATCAGATCGTCCCCGACCATTACATTTAATGGATCGGCGGCGCCGCGGAAAAACCTTAGGGCTTATCGGGGGGAATCGAGACGGCACGCGCCGGCGGCCGCGGGTTACTGGTTGACGTGCACCACCTGCGCCGGGGCGAAGCCGTTGAACCACGTGGACGACGCGTTGCTGTACGCGCCGATGTCTTCCGAGTAGACCAGGTCGTCGATTTCCAGCTTTGGCAGCTCTTCGGACTGCGCGATGATGTCCATGCCATCGCAGGTCTGGCCGAATACGGTGGCGAGTTCCTGCTCGCCGCTCTTGAAGGCCTTGATGCGGTACTGGCAGTGATCGTACACGATGCCGGAATAGGTGTGGTAGACGCTGTCGTCGATGTAGTAGCAGGTCTTGCCGTCGCGAAACGTCTTGCCGATGATGCGCGCGATGGAGACGGCGGCGGTGGCCACCAGGTAACGCCCGGGCTCGGCCAGGATCTCCATGTCCTTGGAAAACAGCCGGTCGATTTCGGCGTTGATCTTGCGCGCGAGCGGCCGGAGCGGCTTCACGTGAGAGTCATAGGGGACCGGGAATCCGCCGCCGATATCCAGGATTTTGATCTCGTGGCCGCGCGCGAGGGCCTCCTGGCGCACCGCCGCCGCGATATTCAAGGCCTGCACGAAGTTGTCGAAATTGGTGCACTGGCTTCCGACGTGGAAGCTCAAGCCCTCGACTACCAGGCCGGCGCGGAAGGCCTCCAGGATCAGGTCGACCGCTTCGCCCGAGTCGCAGCCGAATTTCGACGACAGCTCCACCATCGAGCCGGTATTGGGCACGCGCAGCCGCAGCACCAGCCCGGCGTGCGGCGCGTAGCGCTTGATTTTGCGCAGCTCCTCGAGGTTGTCGTACGTCAGCAGCGGCTTGTACTGGTCGAGCGCCTCAAGCGTTTCCTTCGGCTTGATGGGGTTGGCGTAGATGATCTTGTCCCAGATGAAGTCCTGGCGCTCCCTGGCCGGCAGGCGTTCGATGTTCCCGTGCACCAGGAGAAACTCGGGCAGCGACGCGACGTCGAAACTGGCGCCCGCCTGGTAGAGCGTGCGCACGATTTCCGGCGCCGGGTTCGCCTTGACGGCATAGTAGGCCTGCACACGCGGCAGGTGCCGCCGGAAATTCGCATAGTTGCGGCGGATCACCGCGTGGTCGATCACCACCACCGGCGTCCCGTGCTTGCGCGCGACGGCGAGCAGTTGCTTCCTGGTCATGAATCAGTCGAGTTCCGGGTCGGACCCGTCGAGCATCTTGACTTTGTTGTGGGCGAAGTATTCCCGCGTGAGCGCCTTCATCATCTTGGCGCGCTGATCGTAGAGGCGGCGCGGCTGGCGCGGCTTGTGGCGGGCGAGCGCATAGTGCGCCACGAGCGGCATGGCGATGGTGGTATCGGTGTAGCAGACCACCGCGTCCGGCAGGCGGTCGGGATCGACTTTGCCCCAGCTCACGGCTTCGCTTGGCGTGGCGCCGCTCAGGCCGCCGGTATCCGGGCGGGCGTCGGTCACCTGCAGGAAAAAGTCCTGGCCGAATTCCTTGATGCGCAGCACTTCCTGGATCTGCGGCTCGGTTTGCAGGGTGAAGTTCTTGGGACTGCCTCCGCCCCACAGCACCACTCCGCTTCGGCCGCCGCCGCGTTTGGCGGCCAGCACGAAAGCGGTGGTCTCGTTGACATCGATCGACGGATTCAGGCGCAGCTTGTTGCCGCGCAGTTCCACGCCGGCGACGTTCATGCCGATGGTGGAATCGCCGGGCGACGAAGTGTAGCACGGCACGCCCGCGCGATAGGCGGCGGCAAGCACGGAGACATCCTTGAGCCCCGCTTTGCGCTCCCACCCGGCGGCGTACTTGCCCAGCAGATAATGCAACTCGGCGGTGCCCATCTCCTTCTGAAATTCCGGCTGGATCAGGATGCCGCGCAGAATCTCGTCGGTGGCCATCAGGCAGTCACTGTAGCCGAGCAGGACGTCGTAGACGCGCACGATGTCGTTGTCGCGCAGTTCGGTATCGTTCATGCGGAAATCGCCTGCGCGCACCGGATAGTTCAGCGCGAAGTGCAGGTCGTGATAGAGATTGGCGCCGGTGGAGACGATCCAATCGACGAAACCCGCCTTGATCAGCGGCACGATGGAAGAGCAGCCGAGGCCGGCCGGCGTCAGCGCGCCGGAGAGGCTCATGCCGATGGTGACGTCGGGCTCCAGCATCTTTTCGGTAAAGAGCTGGCAGGCTTCGCGCAGCCGCGCGCCGTTGTATGCCAGGAAAGCGTTGTCGATGAGGTCGGCCAGTTTTTCGCGGCCGGTGAGATTCTTGGGCAGAATGCGCTTGCCGGAGAGGTACTGGTCGCGGTGGGGACAGGCTTTCTTCTTCAGCCATTCCGGCATTTCGGAGAGATCTTTTCTGTAACGCGCGTGTGACGGATGAGCGATGTGTTTTTTGGCCATGATTGGGTTTCCCCACGATTCTACCAGCCTTCGGGGAAAGACCGGCTGACGGAAAATGCAGCGGCCGGCGGGGTTTCGGCGCGCGGCTGCCGCGGCGCGCACAATCGCCTTTGGTCCGGTTCGTCGATGTTGCGCTCCGGCCGATGGGCCGTCAGCGCCATGTTAATTTCGCAGTTTTGGATGCTTTCTTCGCGGCGAAAGTAATAGAATGGACGCAATTCACTGTCTTTCGGGAGGGATCGCAATGAGTAAGTTTCTGCACAGCCTGGCTGCGGCTGTGTTAATAGCCGCGGCGCCGCTGGCCGCATCGGCCGACACGAACCTGAACCTGGACACCGGGACCACCGGTTCCTCGGGGGGAGATATTATTTTTACCGGAAGCGGTCTCGCCGTTGTGGGCTCCGCCACCCAGGCGCCGATCGGCCTGGTCGGCCCCACGATTTTTGCCCTCGAATATAACCAGGGAGTGGCGAGCGTGGCGCTTCTCGAAAGCGAGAAGGGCCTGTACTCGACCGCCCCGATCACCGCGGCCCTCAACTTCGCCGTGAACTACGTCGTCGCGGTACACACCAACGCCGGCAATTACGCGGCGCTGCTGGTGACCGCTCTCAGCAGCAGCTCGATCACCCTGCAATATCTCACCTACGACATCTCCGGAACGCTCCTCCATTCCGGAACCGCGACCCTACAGAGCGGAAGCGGCACGGCGGCGCCCACCATCACCCTGGTGCAGAACAACTACAGCTTCATCCTGCCCAACGCGCCGAACTACGGCATCGCGCCTGGCTCGCTGGTCCTGATCTCCGGTTCCGGCATGGCGGCGCCCGAAAGTTCCGCGTCGCCGTTGCAGGATCCCAGCAAAGCGCTGCCCACGATCCTCAACGGCTCCCAGGTCACGCTCGCCGTGGGAAGCACGAGTGTGAATCCGGCGTTCTATTACGCGATTCCCGGCTATCTCGCCGTGGTGATCCCGTCGAATACGCCCACGGGCACGGGCACCATCTCGGTGTCCTATGGCGGGCAGACCAGCACGCCGTTCCCGATCACGATCGTGCCCCATGCCTTCGGATTCGATTACTATGGCGGCGCGCTGGCGGCAGTGACCGATAACGGCGACGGCCACCTGATCACCACTACGAACTCGGCTAAGCCCGGCGAGCAGATCGTTTTATGGGGCGCGGGCGATGGCGCCGATACGAACAACACCGATGTGAGCCCGCCCACGCACTTCGACAACTTGAGCGGCATCACGGCGCTCTATTTCGGCGGCGTGCAGGTGCCGGTCGAGTACCAGGGGCGGTCCGGCTATCAGGGCGTCGACCAGATCAATGTGCAGGTTCCGGCCAACGCCCCCACCGGCTGCGCGGTTTCGGTGGTCGCGGTGACCGGCAGCGGCGCCAGCGCGCTGGCCAGCAACATCGTGGCGCTGCCGATTGCCGCGAGCGGCGGCACTTGCAGCGACCCGCTCGCGTTCGTCAGCCCGAGCCAGGCGTCCATGCTTTCCGGACTGACCACCGTCCGGCTGGGTGGCGTGATAATCGGCCAATCGACCGATGCCGGCATGGAATCGGATACCGCGGAAGCGATCTTCGAGAGCATCAACGGCAGCTTGCTGACCGGTTATCTGAGCTCCAAACAGCCCTCGGCGGGAAGCTGTTTCGTGACGCAGAGCAATTCCACCACGCCGGTCAGCCCCTTCACCTTCACCGGCCTCGACGCGGGCACGGTCTCCGTGCAGGGGCCCGCGGGGACCCAGCAGTTGGCAACGATTCCCGGTGAGCCCGGTATCTATTCCGCCCTGGAACTCCCGGCGGGATTCGTTTCTGCCGGCGGAACCTTCACCTTCACGGGCACCGGCGGCGCCGATGTCGGGCCTTTTTCGGACGCGGTGAATTTCACCAATCCGCTGGTCTGGACGAATTCAGGCTCGGATGGAACCGTCAGCCGGGCGTCCGGCCTGACGGTAAACTGGACCGGCGGCGCGAGCAACACCTTCGTTCAGATTTACGGCTATGCGGCGTCCACCGGGTTCAGCGCCTCGTTCGTTTGCAATGTGCCGGTGAGCCCGGGCACGTACACCGTTCCACCAGCCGTGCTGCTGGCGCTTCCGGCCGGCAGCGGAGCGCTTTCGGTGAGCAATTACACCAACCCGCAATTCTTCTCGTCCACGCCGTCGGGCCTGGACTTCGCGTACGGGATGGGAGTCGCCAGCACCGATATCAGCGCCACCTATCAATAAGCGTCGTGGCGCGGCCTGTCCAGGCTGCAGAGCCGGGATTGATCTCGGTTTCTCTCGAGGCCGTCCCGTTGCGGAGCGGTTCCCGCACCGCCACTCGTTGCCCGGCCCGGAGGCGGAGCCGGGTTCAGCGCGGCGGCACTCAGAGCCCCGCTTCGATCCTATCCATCAGGCTGTGCAGCAGGAAATGGTGGGCCTCCTGGATGCGCGCGGTCACCGCGTGCGGAACCAGCAGGACGCAATCGGCGAGCGCGCGGGCCTGCCCGCCTCCGCGGCCGAGAAAGGCGATGGAGCGCAGCTTCAGCTCGCGGGCGGCCTCGAGCGCACGCAGGATGTTGGGCGAGTTGCCGCTCGACGTGAACACGACGAGGACATCGCCGGCCTTCCCCACGCCGCGTACCTGGCGCGCGAACACCTGTTCGTAGGCGTAATCGTTGCCGACCGCCGTCAGCAGGGTGCTATCGGCGGTGAGCGCCATGGCGGCCAGCGCCGGCCGGTCGTCCACGTAGCGGCCCATCAGTTCGGCCGTGAAGTGCTGCGCGTCGGCCGCGCTGCCGCCGTTGCCGCAGGCGAGCACTTTGCGGCCGGCGCGCAGGGCTTCCACGCACCGGGCGCCCGCGGCCTCAAGCGCAGGTTCGAGCGGCGCCAGCGACTCGTAAACAGCCACTGCCTCGCGCAGTGCCCTTTGGAACTTCGTTTCCTCAGCCATGTCTTAGGCCAGTGTAATGCCTTATCGGCGCGCCCGCTATACTGGCAGATGATGGGCTGATCGCGGGGCCTGCCTGGGCCCCCGGCCCGCCGCGCCGGTTTCGGCCGGAACCTGGGATGCGCTTTCGACCGATCCTGCTTCTCGTCCTGGCGGGCAACGCCATCGCCCAGAGCGATTTCGGTGAGCTGCGCGTCACCGTCACCGACTCCGGGGGCCTGCCCGTGCCCGGCCGCGTCGAGGTCACCAGCGAGGCGAATCAGTACGACCGGCGGTTCCAGGCCGGTGCGCGGGGCTACGTCGCAGCCAGGCACCTGCCCTTTGGCGCCTACACCGTGACCGCCAGCTATGCGGGCCTGGCTTCCGTCGCGCACCTGGTCGACATTCACTCGGCTATCCCGAACGATTTGAAACTCGTTCTCGGAGTCGCGCCATTGAAGACCGCGGTCAGCGTGACTGGCGAAGCCACGCTGCTCGACACCGGCGACTACAGCTCCGCCAATCGCGTCGGGGCCGCGACGGTCGAAGACCGCGTCAGCGCCATGCCCGGCCGCTCGATCGCGGACCTGGTAAACCAGGAGCCGGGCTGGGTGTTCGAAGCCAACGGCATTCTTCATCCCAGGGCCGAAGAATACCAGGTGCAATACGTGCTCGACGGCCTGCCGCTCACCGACAACCGGTCGGCCGCCTACGTGCCGGACATGGATGTGGAAGATGTGCAGGAGATGAGCATCCTGACCGCCGGCTTTCCCGCCGAATATGGCAGGAAACTCGGCGGCGTCATCGAAGTGCAGACCGGGCGCGACTCCGTCCCCGGCTTCCATGGCAAAGCCGCGGCTTCCGGCGGCAGTTTCGGCACCGCGGGCATTTACGCGGAGGGCCAGTACGGCTGGGGACGCAATACGGTGACGCTGAGCGCGTCGAGCGCCACCACCGATCGTTACCTGGATCCACCCGTAACAGAGAACTACACCAACCACGGCACCGTCGATGACTGGATGGCCCACTATGAGCGCGATATTTCGGCCAGGGACCGCTTCGGCGCCGTGCTCCGCCGCGAGCAATCCAAGTTCGAGGTGCCGGACGAAATCGTGCAGGAACAAGCCGGCCAGCGGCAGGACCGCCAGAGCTTCGAAAGCGCCGCCCAGCTTTCCTACGACCACATCTTCTCGCCGAATGTGCTCGGGTCGTTGCGAGCGATGACGCGCGACGTCACCGCCCGCTATTGGTCGAACGATCTTTCGACGCCGATGATTGCCGGTCAGGACCGCGCCTATCACGAGCAGTATGCCAAGGCCGCCATTTCCGTACATTCGGGAGTGCAGGAGTGGAAACTGGGCGGCGACGTCGACTACGCTTCGATCGAGGAGGCGCTCAGCTATCTGATCACCGATCCCGCGCTGTTCGAGCCGGGCACGCCGCTCTCGTTCGGATTCTACGGCCACGCCCCGGATCGCGAGCAGAGTGCCTTCGCGCAGGACGAGGTCCGCTGGAAACGCCTGGCGCTGAGCGCGGGAGTCCGCTTCGATCGCTATTCCCTGCTGGTGGATGAGACCGCGTGGAGCCCGCGCGCCGGGCTCGCGTATTATCTTCCGTTTGCCGACGTCGTCTTGCGCGCGTCCTACGACAGGATCTTCCAGACTCCGCCGTTTGAAAACCTGCTGGTGTCGAGTTCGCCGATTGTCGCGAGCCTCAGCGGCCAGGTGCTGCGGCTGCCCGTCCAGCCCGCGCACGGCGACTATTACCAGGCCGGATTCGGGCGCGCGTTTTTCGGGCGGATCAGCTTGAACGGCAACTTCTACTGGCGCGCTTACCGCAACTACCCCGATGACGACCTGCTGCTGAATACCGGCGTCAGCTTTCCCATCACGTTCGCGCGCGCTAAGATCTATGGCGCGGAAGCGAAGCTCGATCTCCCGCGCTGGGGACGCTTTTCGGGCTATCTCAGTTACTCCAACGAGCGAGGCGACGGTTACTTCCCGGTTACCGGCGGCCTGTTTCTGGGCGACGAAGCCGCGCAGGCCGTCAGTGCCGCGAGCAGCGTGTTTCCGGTTTCGCAGGACCAGCGCAACACCGTCCGCGCCCGCTTCCGCTGCGATGTTACGCCGCGCTTTTGGTTGGCGGCCGGTGGAACCTACGATAGCGGCCTGCCGATCGATTTTGACGGAACTTACCAGGAAGCGGCCGCCGAGTACGGGCCGGCGATTCTCAACCGCGTCAACTTCTCCGACGATCGGACCCGCCCGCTGGTTTCCCTCGATCTGTCCGCCGGCGTGATTCTGAGCCGCGCGGAGCGGCACCGGACGCGGTTTCAAATCGATGGCACGAACCTGACCAACAAGATCAATGTCATCGATTTCGCGGGATTATTCTCCGGGACCGCGCTGGCGCCCTCGCGCAGCGTCGCCGCGCGGCTGCAATTCGGCTTCTAACTCCATCCGGTGGTGCATTGCCTGGGTGGGGCATGCTTTAGCTTGCCCAGCGCCGCTTTCAGTATCCTGTTTCCGTCACCCAGAGCATGCCTGCAGCGCCCGGATTCCGGGTAACCCTTCTTCCCTCACGCCCCGTGGCACTTCTTGTATTTCTTGCCGCTGCCGCACGGGCAGGGATCGTTGCGGCCCACCTTCTGCCCCGCGCTCACGGTCTTCGGACCGCTGGTCGAATCGCCGCCGGCAAGCTGCAGTTCCGCCAGTTCTTTTTCCTTCTTGCGCTGGATATTGCGCGTGAAGTCCTCCATGCTGGTCCTGGCGGCCTGGCGCTGCGCCTCCGCGGCGGCGGCGCTGGGAGACCTGGGCTGATCCGGCCCTCCGGGACCCGCGGAGCCGTTCTCGTCGCCGCCTTCTTCGTCGCCCTCCTCCGAAAACGGCAGCACGGGGGCGTTCTGCGCCACCTGGAGGAAGTACAGGTAGCGCACGGTCTCGTCTTCGATGCGGTCCATCATGGCCGTGAACAGCTCGAAGGATTCCCTCTTGTACTCGACCAGCGGATCCTTCTGCCCGTAGGCACGGTTGCCGATGCCCTGCTTCAGCTCGTCCATCGACAACAGGTGGTCCTTCCACTGGTTGTCGATCACGTTCAACATCACCATGCGCT
>Ga0335077_10007115_pt1 | contig 13849 bp, 8 predicted proteins | sample Lox_Sample_31_FD_207151 | JGI IMG/M metagenome (GOLD analysis project Ga0335077, IMG submission 207151) | Soil microbial communities from Loxahatchee National Wildlife Refuge, Florida, United States - Lox_Sample_3.1 | ecosystem: Environmental > Terrestrial > Soil > Wetlands | place: USA: Florida...
ACCTACTGGATCAACTACCAGCGTTCCGGAAAGCAGACATTCTCGTATCACTTGCTTAACGTCGTCTTCCACGCGATGGTTTCGGTTTTCATTTTTTTTGTCGTGCGCAAGGTCCTGGAATGGGCGCAAGTGGGCCGCGCGCGGCGTGATGTGCTCGCTGTTTTCGCCGGCGCATTGTTTCTGCTGCACCCAGTGAATTCGGAGTCGGTGGGATATGTGGCCAGCCGGTCGGAGAACCTGAGCGTTCTGTTTTTTCTGGGCGCGTTCGCGCTGTTTCTGTACCGGCGGTGCGAGGAAATCACCTGGAGGCGCACGGCACTGGTTTTGCTGGTGTTCGGCGGAGCCGTGTTGTCCAAGGAGCACACGGTCGTACTTCCAGCGCTTCTCTTGCTCACCGATTATTTCTGGAACCCGCCATTCTCGTTCACTGGTATCCGCCGGAATTGGCGTCTATACGTTCCGGTCACCATCGGCGGACTGCTCGCCGTGGTGTACCTGGTGCGCCAGTTACGGGGCGCACCGTCCGCCGGTTTTAGCCTCAAAGATTTCACCTGGTATCAATACTTCTTCACCCAGTGTCGGGCGTTTTGGCTGTATATTCGGTTGTTTTTGTTCCCGGCCGGGTTGCGAATCGACTACGATTACCCCATTTCGCGCACGATTCTGGAGCACGGCGCTATCATCGGGCTTATCGCCATTCTGCTGGCGGCGGGCGCGGCATTTCACTATCGCCGGCGCTATCCTCTGGCGGCCTATGGATTTTTTGCGTTCGTGATCCTGATGGCTCCGACGTCGTCCTTCGTGCCGATTGCGGACCCCGTGGCCGAGCGCCGGCTGTATCTCTCCATGATCGGGTTGCTGTTCATTGCGCTGGAGTTTCTGCGGCGCGTAGATGTCCGGCAGCCGAAATGGATCGCCGGGTTGGCCGCTGTCCTGTTCGTCGCAGGCATCGCCACGCACAGCCGGAATTTCGTATGGAGCGATAAAGTGGCGCTGTGGGAGGACACGGCGGCAAAATCGCCGAACAAGAGCCGCGTGCAGTTTCAGCTCGCGCAGGCTTACTACGAGGCTGGGCACTGCGACAGAGCGCTGCCCCACTACGAGCGCACCGCGCAGTTGGAGCGGCCCGATTACCGGTTGTTCATAGACTGGGGCCTGGCTTACGACTGCCTCAACCGGCCGGAACAGGCGCTGGAGAAGTTCCGGCAGGCCGCATCTCTGAAGCAGACCGCCCACGTGTATTCGCAAATCGGCATGGTCTACGCCAAGCAGGGAAAGCACGCCGAAGCTCTCGAGGCTCTGGCGACCGCGGAGAAGATTGACCCGAATTTTGACATGACCTACACGTATCGGGGAGGAGTACACCTCGGCCAGGGCAATCCAACGGCCGCCATCGAGGATTTTCGCCGGGCGCTGGCCCTCAACCCACAAAATGAAATCGCCCGCCGGGCTCTGGCTATGACCGAACAGCAGCTTGCCAACCGACACTAAGTAAAGAATGAGCCACCTCCGAATCGGCGTGAATGCGCTGTATCTGATTCCCGGAGGCGTGGGCGGCACTGAGATTTACCTGAGGAACTTGCTGCGGGCGCTTGCCGAAATCGACAGCACGAACGAGTACGTGCTGTTTACCAACCGGGAAACCGGAGCCGGGCTGGCGCCTGGGGCGCCGAACTTTTGCACCATCCCGCAGGCCGTCACAGCGTCCTTCCGGCCCGCGCGCATTCTGTGGGAACAAACAGTGCTCCCTCTGGCGATAGCCCGGCAGAACGTTGACGTCCTGCTGAACCCCGGCTTCACCGCGCCGCTGGTGTGCGGCTGCCCGCAGGTGACTGTGTTTCATGATCTGCAGCATAAAAGGCACCCGGAATACTTCCGTTGGTTTGATCTGCCGTTTTGGAAATTCCTGCTTTTCTGGTCGGCGCACCTTTCGCACAGCCTGCTCGCGGATTCAGACGCGACGCGCGCGGATCTCATGGAGTTTTATCGACTGGCCCGCGAAAAGATCCGGGTGGTCCCGCTGGGCGTGGATCCGAGGTTTTTCGAGATCGCGCGAGCGCGCCGGCCGGAGCCCTTCTTGTTGTCTGTCTCGACGCTGCATCCCCACAAGAACCTCGACCGGCTGCTCCGCGCATTTGCCCGGTTCCGGCAGGCCCGGCCGGAATTCCGGCTGATTATCGCCGGCCTGCGCGGATTCGAGGCGGCGAACCTTGAACGCGTGCAACAGGAGCTCGGGCTCTCGGATGCCGTGGAGTTCACCGGCTGGATTCCACGCGAGGATCTGTATGCGCTTTACAGTCGGGCTTTCGCCTTCCTTTATCCGTCGACGTTCGAAGGCTTCGGACTGCCGGTGCTGGAGGCGCTGGCCGCGGGCGTGCCGGCCGCGTGTTCGGATATCGAGCCTCTCGCCAGCACGGCGGGTGAAGCAGCCCTGCGTTTCGACCCGCAAGACGACCAGGCCCTGCTGGATACGGTGACGCGGTTGGTTTCGGACGACGGCCTGCGCGCCGCGCTTTCCGTGCGCGGGCCCGAGCGAGCCGCCGTGTTTTCCTGGAAGACGACCGCCCGCCTGACGCTGGACGCGCTGCTGGAGGCGGTGGGAAGCGGTTTGCTACCCTAAGTCTATGTCGTTTCATCTGGCGGTGAACTATCGCCCGCGGGGCGATCAGGAGACCGCTATCGACGAACTGCTGCGGGGCGTTCGGGACGGCGACCAGCATCAGGTTTTGCTGGGTGTTACCGGCTCCGGCAAGACGTTCACCATGGCCAAGGTCATCGAGCAGGCCTGCCGCCCGGCGCTGGTTCTCGCCCATAACAAGACGCTCGCCGCGCAATTGTTCCACGAGTTCAAGAGCTTCTTTCCCTCCAACGCCGTCGAATATTTCGTAAGTTATTACGACTACTATCAACCCGAAGCCTACATTCCTTCGAGCGACGTCTACATCGAGAAGGAAGCCACCATCAATGACGAGCTGGATAAGTTGCGGCTTTCGGCGACGCGCTCGCTTTTCGAGCGGCGCGACTGCGTCATCGTGGCGAGCGTGAGCTGCATCTATGGTCTCGGCTCGCCCGAAGCCTACTACGGCATGCTCCTCATGCTCGAAAAAGGCCAGAAGATTTCGCGCAACCAGATCCTGTCGCGCCTGGTGGACATTCTCTACGAGCGCAACGACGTCGACTTCCGGCGCGGCACATTTCGCGTGCGCGGCGACGTCATCGAAGTCTATCCCACCTACGACGATTACGCCTACCGCATTGAGTTGTGGGGCGACGAGATCGAGAGCCTCTCGCAGATCGATCCGCTGCTCGGCCAGGTACGCCAGACCTACCTGCGCCTGCCCGTCTATCCCCGGACGCATTATGTGATGTCGGAAGAGACCCGGGAAAAGGCCATGGACGGAATCCGGGTGGAACTGGAGTGGTGGCGCAAGGAACTGGAGAAGCAGGGCAAGATGATTGAGGCCCAGCGCCTCTATCAGCGCACCATGTTCGATCTCGAAATGATGAAAGAGATCGGCTACTGCCATGGCATTGAGAATTATTCCCGCCACTTTTCCGGGCGGCTGCCGGGCGAAGCGCCGCCCACGCTGCTGGATTATCTGCCTCAGGACTCCATCATGTTTATCGATGAGAGCCACCAGACCATCCCGCAGTTGCACGGCATGTACCACGGTGATCGTTCGCGCAAAGAGGTGCTGGTGGCGCACGGGTTCCGGCTCCCGAGCGCGCTCGACAACCGCCCGCTCACTTTCGAAGAGTTCGAGAATCGCGTGAGCCAGGTGGTCTACGTTTCGGCCACGCCGGGTCCGTATGAGCTGACGAAATCCGCCGGCGTGGTGGTGGAGCAGATCATCCGGCCCACCGGCCTGGTCGATCCGGAAGTCGAGGTGCGGCCCATTAAGGGGCAGGTGGACGACCTGCTGGGTGAAATTCGCAAGCGCGTCGAAGACGGCCAGCGCGTGCTTGTCACCACCCTGACCAAGCGCATGGCTGAGGATCTGGCGGAATACTATTCCGAGGTGGGCGTGCGCTGCCGGTACCTGCATTCGGAAGTGGAGACGCTCGACCGCATCAAGATCCTGCGCGATTTGCGCCGCGGCGAATTCGACGTACTGATCGGGATCAACCTCCTCCGCGAGGGGCTCGACCTTCCGGAGGTCTCGCTCGTCGCGATCCTGGATGCGGACAAGGAAGGCTTCCTGCGTTCCAGCGGATCGCTGATTCAGACCGTCGGCCGCGCGGCGCGCCATGTGGAAGGCCGCGCCATTCTTTATGCGGACGTGATGACCGACAGCATGCGCAGAGCGATCGAGGAGACCAACCGCCGCCGCCGCACGCAGGTGGAATACAACGAGCGCAACGGCATTACGCCTCAGTCCATCATCAAGCCCATCGACATGAGCCTGGTGGCGATCGCCGAGGGCGATTATGTGACTGTGCCGGTAGAGGCCGACGAAGACATCGAGCAGATGACGCCCGATCAGCGCCAGCGCTTCATCGCCGAACTCGAAGAACGAATGAAAGAGGCCGCGCGCAAGTTCGAGTTCGAAAAGGCCGCGCAGTTGCGCGACAAGATCAAGGAACTGCGCGAAAGCGAGGTTTCAGGTTCCAGGTTTCAGGTTCCGGCTTCCTAACACCTGAAACCTGGCGCCTGACACCTGACGAACGGCGGGTCTCATACATGCAACACGGAGGCGAACGTGCTCCAATGGGAAGTACGGTGCCTCGGCTGGTTCAGTTCGTTCTGGCCCTGATTGCAGGTCTGGCCGTGCTGGCGTGGGTGGTTACCGGATTTGTGCAAGAGACGGCTCGCCAATGGTTTGAGCGGGACGTGAGTCTGCGTGCCCGGCTGGTCGTGACGGGGGCGCGCGCGTCACTGGCGGCCCACTGGCGCAAAGATCAGCAGCAGGAACTCCAAAGTCAATTGACCGAAATCGCGCGTGACGAACGCGTGATGGCCGTTGCGGCATGCGATAAAGACTTCTCCATGCTGACCAGCACATCCGGATTTCCTGCCGAATTCGGCTGCCGTGAAATCGGCGTCCAGATGAATTCTTCCGGCGGCTCTACAGGCGAATCGCTGCGGGAATGGAACGCCGTGAGCCACTTGCCGGGTGGCAGCGTTCACGTGAGCGCGATACCTCTGTGGGACAGTGGCCATCAGATCGGATTTCTGGTGTTGCTGCAGGACCTGAGTTACGCGGAACGGCGGGAAGCCCACACCCGCACGTTTCTGTTGGTGGCTTTTGGCTTCCTGGGGGTGTTGGCCTCCGCCCTCACGATTTTTGTCGCGCGCTTCAGCCGGCGAAGTTGGAGCGCCGAACTGCGCAGCATGCTCCACGGCGACAAACAGCACCGGCCGGAATTCCAACCCATCCTCCGCGACGTGCGCGATCTCATTGAACGAGTGATGGACGAAAAAGAGGACGGGCCCGGCGTGTGGACAGCGGAGCGGCTCAAGAAGACGCTTAGCCTTCACCTGCACGGCGAACGCGTGGTGATCGTCGCGAATCGGGAGCCCTACGTTCATGAGCGATCCAGGGATGGTGCGATCCGCGTCCTCCATCCGGCCAGCGGCCTGGTGACCGCCCTCGAGCCGGTGATGCGCGCCTGCTCCGGTGTCTGGATCGCCCACGGGAGCGGTTCGGCTGACCGCGAGACGGTGGATCGGCGCGACCACGTGCGCGTGCCCCCGGGAGAGGAGTCTTATCACATCCGGCGTGTATGGCTCTCGCCGGATGAAGAGGCCGGTTATTACTACGGCTTCGCCAATGAGGGCTTGTGGCCGCTGTGCCATCTCGCGCACGCCCGTCCCGTCTTTCGCACGGGCGACTGGGACCACTATCGCAAGGTCAACGAACGATTCGCTGAAGCCGTCTGCGCCGAGGTGGACTCCGATGATCCCATCGTGCTGGTACAGGATTACCACTTCGCGCTGGTGCCCCTGATGGTGCGCGAGCGGCTGCCTGCCGCGACCGTGATCATGTTCTGGCACATCCCGTGGACCAACTCCGAGCGCGTCGGCATTTGTCCCTGGCGGCAGGAGATCCTCGAGGGACTGCTCGGCGCCAGCATTCTGGGATTTCAAACCCAGTTTCACTGCAACAACTTCATCGATTCGGTCGACTGTTACCTCGAAGCCCGCATCGACCGGGAGCAGCACGGAGTGGTCATGCGCGGCCACCGCACGCTGGTGCGTCCTTATCCCATCTCGCTGGAATGGCCAGTCCGGTGGCTCGCCGACGCTCTCAGTCCGGCCGAATGCAGGGAGGAGATTTGGCGTGAGCTGCGGCTTAAGCCGAATGCGCTTCTCGGTGTCGGAATCGATCGTTTGGATTACACCAAGGGACTGGAAGAACGTCTGCTGGCGGTAGAGCGCTTGCTGGAGCGCTTTCCTGAGTTCCGGGGACGGTTTAGTTTTGTCCAGGTTGCGGCTCCCAGCCGGACCAAGATCGAACGCTATCGCCAGTTGAACGACCTGGTGGTTCGACTGGCTGACCGGATCAATAGCCGGTTCGGAGAGGCCGGCTACCAGCCCGTCATTTTGCTGCGATCGCACCACGAACCTCCGGAGGTTTTTCGATATTACCGGGCGGCTCATCTCTGTTATGTCAGCAGCCTCCACGACGGCATGAACCTGGTTGCCAAGGAGTTCGTGGCGGCCCGCGATGATCAGCGGGGAGTCCTGGTGCTGAGTCAATTCACCGGGGCGGCGCGCGAGTTGACCGAAGCGTTGATCGTCAATCCCTACGACCTGGAGGAAGCGAGCACGGCTCTGGCCACCGCGCTCAATATGCCGCTAAGTGAACAGCAGGTTCGGATGAGGTCGATGCGCGCATTGGTGGCTCGCTTCAATGTCTATCGGTGGGCCGGGGAAATGCTCGTCGATGCCGCGCGCCTACGCAGCCATGAGCGGCTCACGGGGCGGCTGGCGCAAGGTGCCGGCTTGAGTGTTGTGGTCGAGTGACGATGCGCTGGGCGCTCTCGCGCAAATCCAGGGAGGTTTTGCGGCGCTTCATGACATCAGATGTGCTTCTAGCCTTCGACTTCGACGGCACCCTGGCTCCCATTGTCAATGACCCGGACCGGGCGCGTATGCGGTTCACCACGCGCCGCCTTCTCCGCCGGCTCGCGGGCGCTGCTCTCTGCGTCGTCATCTCCGGACGATCTCGCGCGGATGTGCGCAACAAGCTCGTTGGAACCGGTGTCCGACACGTGATCGGAAATCACGGCGCCGAGCCGTGGGAACGTGCAGCGGAGACCGCCCTCCAGGTTGCCCGCTGGAACGCGGCGCTTGTCAGGAACCTGCCCGTCCTTCCCGGCCTGCGGATCGAGAACAAGAAAATGTCGGTGACACTCCACTATCGTCAGTGCCGGTGGAGGACCAGAGCTCGTTCCGAAATCTTGAGAGTGGCCCGGTTGCTGCCGGAGGTTCGGCTGATTGGCGGCAAGGAAGCTGTGAGTCTGGTTTCTAAGAACGCTCCGAGCAAGGGTACGGCCTTGCGGCGGGAACTGAGCCGTTGGGCATGCGACCGTGCCCTTTACGTCGGCGACGATGAGACCGATGAGGACGTGTTTTCGCTGAGTGGTGATCCGCGTCTGCTGACCATTCGGGTCGGCCGCAAACGGAACTCCGCAGCCCAATATTTCCTCCGCAACCAACCGGAGATTGATGACCTGTTGCGGTGCCTCTATAACTGCGAACTTCAGCAACTATAGATTCCAGCTGCATCCTGTCCCCGGGGCGACCGGTGCCGGAACCTACTTTGCAAACACCGCCACCGCTGGGCTGCAGACCGGCTGATTCGGATCGGTAGCCACGGCGCAGACGCTCAGGTTCGCCGTGGCCGCTCCCAGATCGGCCGGAATCGTGAGGTTCACCTGCTGCACCCCAGGGACGGTGGGGGCGGCTCCGGCGTAATTGAGCGGCGAGATGACACGGTCCCCCAGGCGCGCGCTGATGGCTCCGCTTCGCGCGGAGGCCAGTCCGGTTGCGAAGATCTGAAGCACGCTTCCCAATGCTGCGGGATTCGACGTGCTGTTCGGAGTACCGTCCTGGTTCAGAACACCACCGCTGAAGATCCCGGGCGCGACGATGGCCAGCGGGACGGTTTGTGCCGCAACCAACCCGTCCACGGTGACAATCATTTGCGCCGCCTGCATGAACGCGAGTTCGGAAGGTACCTGGAGATTGATCTGCGTGCTGCTGGTGTAAAGCAGCTTCGCGGGGATGGCGTCGAAGCTCACGGCGACATTTGTGCCCGATAGGTTCGATCCCATGATGGTCCCAAGCGATCCGGCCACCAGAGGCCCGGCCTGGAAGGTCGCGGCATTTTCGACCGAGCCAATGACCGGCGTCTTGTCTGTGGTGGAGACGGTGAGCGTCACCGGGAGCGTCTTGCTTCCCACCAGCGGCCCGGCGTCGACGGTAATGGTGGCCTGATATACTCCCGCCGCAAGTGCACTGGGGTTGACGTTCACGTTCAGCGTCGTATTATTGAAACCCGTTCCAGGGTCGACCGTTAACCACCCGGAGCCTGTCTGGTAGCTGACCGTGGCAGTCCAGTTCATGAGGCCGCCGCCCTGGTTCTTGACGGTCGAATACTTGAGCTGTCTGCCCCCTCCAACCGGAGACGAGAATTCGAGTGCCGGCGAAGTCACGGAAAGATGGGCGAAGTAAGAGGCGTCGCAGTCCCCGAGCGTCGAGCAGTCGGATTGCGGTGTGACGTCGGCGAATCGAGGTACCGGATCGCTGGATGCAGTGTGAACCGTCGACAGCGGCGCGAAGGACACTTTCGCGTCGGCCACAATGACGTTGCCGCCGCCAGTAGGCGCCAAGCCTACGAATGTGGGGAACTGGGCGCTTTCCCGAACCGAGGGATTCGCATCAACCACCTCATAGACTACGTTGCCCGCGCCGCCGGTCATCGGGACTTCGCTGGCCGACGTGAACGTGGTGGTGCCCATTCCCGGGAAAGGAAAAGCCAGCGATCCGCCGGCGCCGTTTTCATCGGCTCCGGTTACCCGGATCAGCAGCAGAGAGCCGGTGGCGCTGGGTGCGTACTGCCCGCCGGATGCCGGCACGCCGAGATCGCCGCCCGCCGTGGGCGTGACCGCGCTCGAGCCGGCCACGAAATCGGGCACGAACAGGCGTGCGGCCGTCGGAAATCCTGAGTATCGGACCATGATGCGAGTGCCCGTATCGGAGAAGGCGTCCTTCGGCTGGAACGAGCTGAAGTACCCCTCAGTCACGCGCGTGGAGAAGAAGCCGGTTCCTTGAGCGAGCAGGTTCGCCAGCGTGATCTTCGAAGGCAGTGCCGAGCCGTTACAGCGCACGCCGCTCGAAGAAGATTCCGTGAGCAGCCCCGGCTGCGCAACCGCCACGGTGAACTGGTTGTTACTTACTGCCGGGTTACTGGTTGAGCTGAACGACACAAACGCCAGGATGGGCTGCTGCGGCGCAGTCAATCCGCTGGCATCCGCCCGAAGGTTGGTAATTCGCAGCGTCACGTTTCCGGTGGCAAGCAACGTGAAGCTGAGCCCGTTGAACGCGACGGAGCTGGGCGCAGCCAGCTCGGCCGCCACGTTTGCCGGCGAGGGGCCAGTTCCGGTATCCACCGACAGCTGCGCGTCCACGGTGTTGTTCGCGGCAAGTTTGTTCGTGACGGGCACATTCATGAACACCGTCAAATTTCCGCTGATTGTCGTGCCCGGGTTTCCTCCTGAACAGGTCAGGACGACGTCGCCGACTCTTTCCGCCAGACCCTCGGAGTGGACATTGGCGGGCACTGCTGAAGGGGTACAAACGAGTGCGCCTTGTGAATAACCAAGGAATGCGAAGAAGATTGTGAAAAGTAATACGGTTTTGATTAATTTACCATTCGGAGTAAGGGGTCCCATCGAGTCCTATTTTATCCGAGGTGCTGTGCACATCGAAGATCCCCGGTTCCGTTTGATTAACACTTTGTGAGGCATCTTCCATGACCAGGCGCCATGTATTGTTGGCTCCCGTCATGGGATCTATGGGAACCTCGCGCAAGTAACCTTCCTGGACCAGATCCTGAAGAGTGAGCGGAGCTTTCTGCTTGTCGTAAGTGTATTCGTCGATCACCGTGCGCAGCACCATCAAATTGTTGTGCAGCACCGTCTCCCTGGTTCGGAGGATGGACTTTTGATAGAGGGGGACGGCAATCGAGACCAGGATCACGATGATCGACATCACGATCAGCAGTTCGATCAAGGTGAAACCGGCGATCGACATTTCGTCGCCACGTTTTCGGGTCCGTGCCGGGCGTCGCCGCCATGTTTTCGGGTCCGTGCCGGACGTCACCGCGACGCTTTCGGGTCCGTGCCGGCTGTCGCCTCGTCTTGCGACACGCGGTCTACCATTCCGAATAAGGAGTTCCATCCGCAGCCTTATCCGTGCTCTTGGTGTAGACGTCGAACACATTCTGCCCGCCCCATCCGGTAGACTTGGGGTCATCCTGCATGCTGCGCAATCCCCAATCCGTGGAGTTGGTCATCGGATCCTTGGGAATACGGCGCAGGAAGCGCTGTTTCTGATCGACCTTTCCGGCCAGTTTGACCCCATCCACCAGAATGTCGAGTTTTTCGGGATAACCGTTCTGCTCGATTTTTCCCGGCGGAAGCTGGCCCTGATCATACATATCTTTGTATTTGTCGATGGCCGTCCGCATCTCGCGCAGCGCCCAACGCAGATCGCGTTCCTTCTCGGCGCGTACCTTATTGCGAGCCAGCGGCACCGCCATGCTCGTGAGGATCATCAGGATCGTGAAGGCCACGATGAGCTCGATCAACGAAAGTCCGCGCTGGTTTCTGCGCTTCCGCATTGCCGTTTACTTCACCGTCACCGTCAACTGGGGCGCCGCGGTCAGGATGGGCTGAGATTGTGAGTTGCGGAGCGTTAGCTGCGGCACGGCGATGATGGTTTCGCCCTTGCCCACCGCCTGGAACACCAGGGTCACGAGCGATCCGGATCCGCTCACGCCGCCAGTGGTGGGAAAACGGCTGACGTTCACCGTCGCCTCTCCGGTGTCGTTGAGAATGTTTTTGGAAAAGGCCACCGGTTGGCCATCGCTGGCCAGCAAATTACCGCGCGCCACATCGTTCAGACGCAGAACCTTGGGGTCGAACCGGATTTGCATGGGTGTGGAGGCGAGATCCGTGGCGTTTTCAACCAGCAGACTCACCGTAATGGTTCCGTTGAGTTGAGCGCTCGCCTGCGGTGGCACGAACATCACGCGCGCTTTGTTTTCCGGGGTCTGTCCGGGAGCCGCCTGTGATTTGGCCTGTGGGACAGGTGGCGTAGTCGCCGGGGGTGCCGTGGCCGGTGGAAGCGCGGGTTGGACGGGCGCCGGGGGCGCGGTTGCGGGCGGCGCTGCCGGGACTACAGTTGGTGCAGGTGCCCCCGCTGCAATGCCGGCGGCCGGTTGCGGCGCCGGCTGCGTCCCAGGTTGTTGCGGCGCGGCGGCCTGTGGTTGCGCCGTTTCGGCCGGCTTCTCCGGCGCATAGTTCAGCTTGACAACGGTCTGGTTGCCGGTGCCGATGGTCCGCATGTTCACGTCCGTGATATTGGGAGCGCGAACAATATGGGGGATCAAGACGATCACTAGTTCGCTCTCATCCTTGGTGACGGTTTCGCTGGTGAACAGCCGCCGGATGATCGGAATGCTTCCCAGGCCGGGTACCCCATTCTGGGTCTTGTTCTCCTGGATCTGCATGAGCCCGCCCATCAGGTTTACCTCTCCCTGCTTCAGGCGGACATCATTGACGATCTTGGTTTGCGCGACGTCCGGCTCCTGGACGCCGCCCAGGTTGAGGAACTGCTTCACGTTGGAAATGTCCACTTCTACGTGTAGAGATACCTCGTCGGTTCCGTGTATTTTGGGCGTAATGTCGACGTTCACACCCACGTCCAGAAACGTGAATTGCGTGTTGACCAGAGGATTGATCCCCACACCGCCGATGCCCGGCTGGAAGCTGCCGGTGGCGTACGGCACCTTCTCACCGATCTTCATGCTGACCTTCTGGCCGTCCACCGCGCGAACCTGAGGCGACTGCAACACCTTGCTGTTGGTGTCATTCATCAGCGCGTTGAGCAGGCCGCCCGGCAGGGTGAGTGAAAAATCGCGTGTGCTGATTCTGCCGATGTTGGATAACGGAATAGTGCTAGACGTATTGGTTGAGGTCGATACACTTCCGTTGCCGGTCCCGACTCCCGAGCCGGATGTGGTGGAACCGCTGGTTGGCACTGCGATGCTCTGGCGCGGCGTGAAGCTGATGGGTGAGTTGATGCCGTTCGGCGCGATGGCCGCTGCCAGGTCGCGCTCCCTCGCCCGGCTGACCTGCATCACCACCAGATCCACCAGCACCTCGGCCTTCGGCTTGTCGAGATCGGCAATAATCTTTTCGGCCAGCGCGACCTTGTCCGCTTCGGCGCGCACGATGATCGCGTTCTGCGCCTGGTAAGTGAAAATCTTCTGGATCTCCGCCACCGTACGCACCGCGGTCACAATTTCCTGAATTTCCTGCGCCGTCAAGACGTTGTTCAGGTAAAAGACCCGCACCACCCAGTCCTCGAATTCACGCCGCTTGGTCTGGTTGTCCTGGGTGACGAAGATGGCGTTCTGCGACACGGGCTTCCAGAAGGACCGCGTGATCAGCGCCACGTAATCCAGAGCCTCTTCCAGCGTGGCATTGTTCAACTCGATGGATTGGCCCTTCGTGCCGGCTCCGGCTGGCGGCGTGTACTCCGGATCGAACAGGACGTTAATGCCAGCCAGCTTGCCAACGGTTTCGAACAGAACCTTGGGCGGCTGATTGTTCATTTTTAGATTGATGGGCGCCGTATTGAGCGGTTTCAGCTCCGGCAGGGGCTCCATGGCCGCGAACTTCTTTTCTTGCTTCTGCTTTTCCAGCTCAACCGGAGTCATCCCGCGCTCTTCCGCGTTTTGCTGGGGCTTCTTCTTCTCGCGCTCCATCATGCTCTTGGTGCGCTCAATCTCCTCCGCCGCCATCTCCAAAGCCGGATTGATGCCGTAAGCTTTTTGGAATTCCACAAGCGCCTGGTCCAGTTGGCCCTGGCTGCGCAACTTCCTGCCTTCATCCACGTGATGCTGAGCGGCGTAAAAGCGCAATCGGGTGGTGGCTAGCTGATACGCAATATCGGCCGGGTCTTCGCTAAGAGCTTCTTCCGCAAAGGACAGCGCCTGGTCCCAATCCTTCTGGAGTTCGGCGGCGCGGCTCTGGGCCAGCAGCCGGTCTCCCTTGCGCGTTTTTGCTGCAAGGGCTGTCACGCCAACCGTGGCTGCCAGGAGCAAAAACCCCGCTAGTTTTGCTAACCTTTTGGGTTTCAGCATTTTACGTGTTCGAGTGCCCGCCAACCCCAGGATGCCACACCATCAACCTGTGGATTATCATCAAAATGTCTGACGCGTTTGGGCTTCCGGGTGTGGAAAGCAATTTGAGGCGCATCGTTGGCGACAAAAGAGCCTGATATCAAGATTCTAAGTGACAACCGGCAGGCTGGTCATCATTATTTCCTGATGGACCGCTTTGAAGCGGGCATAGTACTGACCGGTACCGAGGTGAAGTCCGCCAAATCGGGCAAGATACAGCTTCGCGAGAGCTACGCTACCATCGAAAAGAATGAGGCTTGGCTGGTCAACGCGCACATCAGCGAGTATTCGCACGGAAACCGGGAAAATCATTCGCCGGTGCGCAGCCGCAAACTGCTGCTGCATCGCCGTGAAATTGATAAATTGCTTGGAAAGACCCGGGAAAAGGGCCTATCCCTGATTCCCACCAAAATTTACCTGAAGGGCGGCCG
>Ga0335077_10007116_pt1 | contig 13848 bp, 11 predicted proteins | sample Lox_Sample_31_FD_207151 | JGI IMG/M metagenome (GOLD analysis project Ga0335077, IMG submission 207151) | Soil microbial communities from Loxahatchee National Wildlife Refuge, Florida, United States - Lox_Sample_3.1 | ecosystem: Environmental > Terrestrial > Soil > Wetlands | place: USA...
AGGAGAGCCCCTTTTCTGCGCCGTCCACGACATCATGCAGTCCCCCGATGCGCTGCGGAATGTCATGACCACGCTGCGCCCGGGCGGCTGGGTGGCGGCCGGCGGGGGCAAGTGGGCGGCGCCGCTGATGATGGCCATGAACTGGGTGGTCAGAACGGCTCACGGGCCGTACGTGCGGAGCTTCAGCGGGTTCGACCGGCCGTGGCAGCACCTGGAACAGATGGTCGAGGACGTCCACGTCCGCGAGATGGCGTTCGGCAGCGGGTACATCATGACCGGCCGGGCTCCGGCGCGGTAAGCCCCGGGGAGGCTCACCGGGCATCCGGCGACGCAAGGCAACCGCGGCGGCACCTGGGTTCCTGCCTGAGCGCCCTGTTATCACGAGGCCGGGACAGGGCTGATTTTCCCGGCCGGCTGACAGGTGCCGCCCCTGCTAGGCGCATCAGCCTGCGAGCATGTCTACCACGAGCACGGGTAAAACCTTTAGTATCCGGGCCTTTGGTCCCTGTCGGCGCTGCGCAAAGTCAGTGACCATGGTCCGGATGTAATGGTGGATCGTCGGCCGGACGCTGTCACCGGTTCCCGCCGACCGGCATCGCAGGAGCGTTGGTGCGGTGAAGCAGGCGCTTGGGGAGCCAGAAATTCCGCTGACACGTCTGGTCGAACTGCCAGGCCGCGGGAAAACGCGAGTATGGGAACGCGCCGGCCCGCCCGGCGCCGAGACGCTGATGCTCATCCACGGGGTGGCGTTCACAGCCGAGCTGAACTGGGCGAAGGTCCTCGCGCCGCTCGCGGGGCACTTCCGGGTCGTCGCCATGGACCTGCGCGGCCACGGTGACGGGATTCCAGCCGGTGCCCCGTTCCGGCTCGAGGACTGCGCCGACGACATCGCGGCGCTAGCCGAGGTCCTCGGTATCGGCCGGTTCATCGCCGTGGGGTATTCGATGGGCGGCATCATCGCCCAGATGTTGTACAGGCGGCACGCGCCGCTCCTGTCGGGCCTGGTGCTGTGCTCCACCGCACGCAACGTCCTGGGGTCGCCGGCCGAGCAGCTAGCCGCGCTGACGCTGCCCGCGACGGCCGCCGTCCTGCAGTGGAACCCGCTGCTGCGTCCGATGAGCGCGGAGATGCTCGGCATGGCGCTGATCGGCCCGGTGGACGATCCGGTCACCGCGAAGTGGGCCCGTGAGCAGCTGCGGCGGACCACCCTCGGCACCGCCATCTCCGCTATCCAGGCCGTCTGCAAGTTCACCTCGCACACCTGGATCGACCGGGTCGACGTCCCCGCCGCGGTGGTGGTCACGACCGAGGACCGCATCGTCCCGGCCAGCCGCCAGCTGAAACTGGCCCGGGCCATCCCCGGCGCCACGGTTCACGAGATAGCGGCCGATCACGCGGTGTGCACCACCAACCCGCAGCTGTTCGTCCCGGTGCTGCTCCAGGCCTGCTGGTCGGTCGAGGCCAGGGGCGCCGGCCAGCCGGGGGCCGCCCCCATCAAGACGGCACGCTGATCAGCTGCCCGGAGCGTCGCGGAGCAGGCACTCCTGCGCGTACTCGGCCAGCAGGTCGCTGACGGAAAGACCGCGCTGCTCGGCCCGGGCCGCGAGCCGCTCGGCCAGGTGGAGGCGGTCATCGCCCGGATGGCGGTGCCGCAGGCCCGTGACGGGTCAGGCAGCTACGACCTGACCGGCACTGGCCAGGCTCCGGCCGCGACCACCGCGGCGCCGGATGCCAGCACGGCCGGCATGAGGTGGTGACCGTCCGCCGGCTCTCGCCCCGATAGCCAGGACCTCGTGCCCCGGCTGGCCCAGCACGACCCTAGGCTTCTCGTCATGACATCACCACCGGCCTGGTTCTCCGCCGCCCTGGCCGTCGCGCCGCAGAAGCGGACGATCACCGTCGAAGGCACCTCCATCGCCTACCGGGTGTGGGGGGACCAGGCCGACCGCATCATCGCGCTCGTCCACGGCGGCGCCGCCCACTCCCGCTGGTGGGACCACATCGCGCCGATCCTCGCCCACGGCTGGCAGGTGGTCGCCCTGGACCTGTCCGGTCACGGCGACAGCGGCCGGCGGGCCAGCTACAGCCTCGACACCTGGGCCGGTGAGGTGCTCGCCGTCGTCACCGAAGCCGGGCAGGCCGCCTCGTCCGTGGTCATCGGGCACAGCATGGGCGGCCTGGTCACGCTGCGCCTGGCCAGCCTGGCCGGGTCGCGGATCGCCGGGGCGGCCGCCATCGACTCGCCGATCCGGGATGTGGCCCCCGAGGACCGCGCGGCGCGCCAGCACCGGGCCTTCGGGCCGTTGCGCGTCTACCCGACCCGCGAGGAGATCCTGACCCGCTTCCGCCCGATCCCTGACCAGCCCACGCTGTCCTACATCACCGAACACGTGGCCGCCACCTCGGTCCGCCCGGCCGAAGGCGGCTGGACGTGGAAGTTCGACCCGCACGTCTTCACCCGGGACCATCTCACCGCCGAGCTGCTGACCAGGCTCGACTGCCGGGTGGCGCTGTTCCGGGCGGAACACGGCCTGGTCACCCCGCAGCAGGGCGAAGTCCTGTACGACCGGCTCGGCCGCGTCGCCCCGCTCATCGAGATCCCGGTCGCCGGCCACCACATCATGCTCGACCAGCCCGTCGCGCTCGCCGCGGCGCTCCGTACCCTGCTCGCCGACTGGGACCACTCGATACCGCACGGGCATGACCTCCGGGGCCCGGGCTCGCACCGGCAGCGGGGCGGGAGACCCGGCCAGGGGGCTAGGGTCCAGTCCGGTGACGCCTGATGTCGTGCGGCGGCTCGTAGAACGTGGTCTGCCTGAGCTGGTCATGACAGGTCCGGCAGGACACCCGGACGTGGCCCATGCCGCGGCCGCGTTCGGCTCCCTCCCGGGCCGCCGCGCAGATGCAGGGCTTCCAGCTGACCTGGGCCCGGCCGGGCCAGAGCTGATGGCCGAACGGGCAGAATTCGGGCCTGTGTTCGAAAATGGATACCGGCACGAAAATGATCATGCCCAGCCCGGGACCATCCATGCCGGGGATGCCGCAACTGATCTTGTTGCCAGCCCGGGAACCGGAGGAAAATGAGCACGAGCCGGTGATCGTTCCCGGAAATTGCTGGCGGTCCCGGGGTGGCCTGCTCATACCAGTGAGCGGCCTCATACCAGTGAGCGGCCCCATACGGCCGGCCGGGTACCGGGAGAACGATCGTGCGGAGCAGGAAGATGAGGTCGGGCCGCGAGCCGCCGCCGGGTGCGCGGGCCGCCGACCAGGAGGCGCGGGCCGCCGACCAGGCGATGACGGCGCTGTACCAGACGTACTACCGGCTGCTGGTCCGGCTCGCCGCGCTGCTGGTGGCCGACCTGGCCACGGCGGAGGAAATCGTGCAGGACTCGTTCGCCGCCGTGCACGAGAGGTGGCACGTGCTGCCCGGCACCGAAGCCGCGCTGACCTACCTGCGCCGGTCGGTGATCCGTCAGTGCCGGTCGGCAACGCGGCTCTCGCCCGCCAGGGGCACGCCCGGCGGCGGCCGGCCAACCGGTCAGGGAACCGGCTCTTCCCTTCCCGGTTCCGCCGTGGTGTCGGCGCTGCGGGCTCTTCCCGCCCGCCAGCGTGAGGTCATGGTCCTGCGGTATTTCGCCGAACTGTCCGAGGCCGAGATCGCCTCGGCGACCGGGATGAGCCCGGCTGCCGTCAGGAGTCACACCGCGCGGGCGATGGCGTCACTCACGCGCTGGCTGTAGGACTCCTGGAAGGCGGCGAACGCCCGGGGCCCGTAGATGGTGCCGGGCCCGCCGTTCATGAGGAAGGTGACGCCGATCGCCTCGGCGGCCTCCTCGGGGGTCGCGCCATGCTGGACCGCCGCGTGGGCGTGCGCGGCGATGCACCCGTCGCACTCCTTGCTGACGGCGATCGCCAGGGCAATGAGCTCCTTGGTCTTGACATCCAGCGCGCCCGGAGCGAGGGCGGCGTCGTGAAGCTCCTTAAAACCGGCGTACACCTGGGGGATCGCGTGCCGCAGTTCGCGCGTGGGCACCCGCAGTTCGTCGCGAACGGTCTTTCCGTAGCCCATTTCGTGCTCCTCCCGACGTTCGGCCCTATACCACCGGGAGTATGCGGGACCCCGCAGGGCAGCGGTACGGGCCTAGGTCCCCGAACGGCGAGCCACTGGTCCCCGCCACGCGACCTGGTTACGCCGGGACCGGCCGATACAAGCCGGGCAGCCGGACCCGCGCGGCCTGCAAGCGCTGGCTGAAAGTCCCTGGCCGGCCCGGATTGGCGGACATCCAGCCCCCGGGACCGGGACCTTGGTACCTGCCGCACGGGGCCGGGCCAGGCTTTGCTCGTGAACAGGAGGTAACCCGATGAACAAGCGCATGCGAGCAGCGGTCTCGGCGGGTTCCGGGGCCGTCATGGCCGCCGGGCTGGGGCCGCTCGCCTATCGCCTCTTCTTCCGGCGCCGGTGCCTGAACTGGGGTGCGCGGGCCGACGAGGTGTCCAGCAAGCTGCCCGGCGACGAACTGCTGCCCGACGCCGGCACCGTGTCCACCCGGGTGATCACGATCGACGCGCCGCCGGCCGCGATCTGGCCGTGGCTGGTGCAGATGGGCAGCGGACGCGGCGGCGTGTATACCTACGACTGGATCGAGAACCTGTTCGGGCTGGACATGCACAGCACCCGCCAGATCCTGCCGCAATTCCAGGACGTCAAGGTCGGCGACGAGTTTCCGCTGGGCCCCGGCCGGCCGGCCATGCAGGTCGCTGTGCTCGACCCGGAGCGGACGTTCACCGTCCGGTTCGCCGACGGGAACTGGGTATGGATCTTCGCGCTGTCCGCCGAGAACGGGCAGACCAGGCTGATCAGCCGGAACCGGATCGCGGCGCCGGGCGCGTGGCCGGTTCGCCAGTTCTGCACGCTGGTCATGGAGCCGGGCAGCCTGATCATGGAGCGCAAGATGCTGCTCGGCATCAAGGAGCGGGCCGAGAACCTGGCCCGGCTGGCCCGGGAGGGACCAGCCTGAGACTGTGGCAGTGCGAGGTGAGTTCGGTGAACGACTTCTTCGGGATCCTCGCCGCGGGTCCGGCGTTCTTCGTCAGCGCCTGGTTGCTGATGCTGTTCGCGGGCATCACCGCGTCCGACACCGGCATCCGGCCGTTCGGCTATGTCACGTCCATGGTGGTGACGATCGGGCTGTGGCTGGTGCTCGCCCCGGCCGTCGGCGCGATCGCCCGGACCGGCAGGAAGAAGAATTAAGCCGGACGAAGCTGGTCTCCGCCCGGGCTTGACGAACCGGGCCGCCGGCGACACGGTGATGCTTGGTGTTGCCCACGCGTCCCGGCGGAGGAGTCAGGGTGGAGGATTTCACGGTGCCGCAGATTACCGGCGATGACCACGTGCTCGGACCGGCCGAGGCGTCCGTCACCGTCCTGGAGTACGGCGACTACGAGTGTCCGTACTGCCGGGGAGCGGCGCGTGATGTGGACCGGATGCTCGGCCTGTACCCGGCGTCGATCCGCTTCGTGTTCCGGAACTTCCCCATCCAGCAGCTGCACCCGCACGCGGAGCAGGCCGCAGAGGCAGCCGAGGCCGCGGCAGCTCAGGGCCGGTTCTGGGAGATGTACGAATGCCTGCTGCGGCCGTCGTCCCGTCTCGACCTCGATTCCCTGCTGTCCTACGCCCGGGACCTGGGGCTGGAGGTGGACCGGTTCAGCCGGGAGGTCACCGGCCGGGCATACGCCCAGAAGATCGAGCGCGACCTGCGGGAAGGCGTCAGGAACGGCGTCAACGCCACCCCGAAGTTCTACGTCGACGGGCAGCGCATCGACGGCAAGCTCCCGCTGGAGGGCCTCGAGAACGCGATCCGCTCCTCGGTCCGGGCCGCCTCGGCCGGATGAGGCATCCGGGGTCCGGGAACGTTGCCGCTCAGCACTGCCGCGGCATACCTCGCCCGCGCCGGGCACCGTAGCCGCGCGAGAACCCCGTTCCGGCGCCAGGCTCCCGGGCCACCAGGTCCCCCTCGATGATCCGGGCCAGTTCTGCCGTACAGGCCCGCAGCTCGGCGAAGAAGCGGTCATCAGGCGCGTCCATCTGCGTCCTCCTCAGCACAGCACCCTACTCAGGGTCCGGGGAATCCGCGGCTGGTAGCTTGCCGGCGTGGGGCGGCGGCGCATTGACGGTAGGCTTCGTCCTACATTTGCGTACGAAGGGTGGCCAATCGGCAGGGGGGACCTTGAGGAGTACCGTATTCTCTGCCAGCGGCGGAGCAGCGACCAGGTCCGCAGCCCGGTCCGCAGCAAGAAAGCGCGGCGGATGGCTGGTGGCCGCCGGGCTCGTGCTCGCTTTTCTTATGCCCGTACCTGCTGCTCAGGCTGCGGGGGCGGCGCGGAGCGGCGTGGCACAGGCGACCGGATCAAGCAGCACGCTGCTCCTTGACGTCGTCATGCTCGTCGATGAGTCGGGCAGCGAGACGCCCGTGAGCGTCGCGCAGGAGCGGCAGGTGGCCGAGACGATCGGCCAGTCGATGCTCAACCCTGGCAGCCGGATCACCGTCATTGGATTCGGCGGCGTGAACCACGTGGCCCCGGACCAGAACCCGATCGACGTGGCCTGCAAGCCCACCGTCGCCAGCGGCGCCCAGAACCTGGCGTACCTGTCCACCTGCCCGAACAGCCTGCACCGGCGGACCGAGGCGCAGGGCGACGACACCGACTACGCCGCGGCGTTCGGCCAGGCGATGTCCTACCTGAAGCCGGACACCCCCTACGGGGCGCAGTCACCGCCCGGGGCGCTGAAGGTCATCCTGATGATGACGGACGGCGCCGTGGACGCGCACCGGGACACGCAGCAGTACGGACAGGACTGGCTGTCCGGCGTGCACCAGGCCGTCAACGAGCAGCTGGCCCTCGCCCGGCAAGATCACGTCCAGGTGTGGACGCTCGGCATGGGCACCGACGTCACGTCGCAGGATGAGCAGTACCTGCAGTACCTCGCGAGCAGCGGCGCCCAGTCGAGATGCCAGCCGGAGCCGCACTCGACGCTGGTGACCAACCGGGGCGACGCGCTGGCCGCGCTGAACCAGCTGTACGCGCAGGCGGGCTGCATGGGCACCAGCGTGGCCCCGCCGATTACGTTCGGCGGCGGCATCACCACTGGCACGCTGCAGGTGACGATCCCGGCCATCGCCAGCGACGCGGCGATCAGCGTCGACCGGGGCGATCCCGGCGTGCAGGTGAGCTTCTACCAGCCGGATGGCGCGCTGTGGACGGACTCCTCGGCAATCAGCGGCGAGGGCAGCGCGGTGGACGTGCTGCACCTGGTCAACCCGGCTCCCGGCACCTGGAAGATAAAGCTGACCGCGCCGCCGGGCCTGAAAAGCGAGCTGGTGAGCGCGACGGCGTTCTGGCAGGGAGCGGTGCGCGCGCTGATCACCGCCAACCCGCCGAGCGCGCAACCCGGCCAGGTGATCAGCGTTTCGCTCAGCGTGCTCGGGAACAACGGCCCGATCACCGACCCGGCCACGGTCAAGAACCTTCAGGTGGGGGTCACCGTCTCCGGTGCCGGGCTGGGCAAGACGGCCCGGGTCGCGGTCAGCAACGCGGGCGAGACCAGCAGCTCGGGCACCGGTGTCGCCAACTACACGGGCAGCTTCCAGGCGCCGAAGACGACTGGGCCGCTGACCTTCACCGGCACGGCGGAGGGCTACGGCCTGTACGCCACCGAGGTTCCCGCGACGGTCACCGTCGGCAGCAGCCTCAGCCCGTTCCAGGCCACGGTGCAGTTCCCCACCGCGCTGAGCGTGCAGGCCGGCTCGGGCATCCAGGGCCAGGTCATCTTCGCCAACAAGACCGGCGCGGCCAGGACCGTGCGGCTGGAACTCGACGGCGTCAGCAACGCGCTCGCCACGCTCACCAGCCCGGACGGGCCGGTCACGGTCCCCTCGGGCAGCCCGCCGGCGAGCCCGTTCACGATCTCCTTCGCGCCCGGCTCGCCGGCCGGATCCGCCTGGCTGAGAGTCAAGGTGGTCGACGCCGCGAACCCCGGCATCGTCTATGCCGACGCGCCGCTCAACATCACCGTGACCAAGCCGCCGGGGTTTCTCGCCAAGTACCTCTGGCTGATCATCGGCATCCTCGCCCTGATCGCGCTGATCATCCTGGCGGTCCTGGCGGAGCGGGCCAGGCGCCGCCGCGCCGTCGACGTGCGCTCGCTGCGCGCGAAGATCAGCCGCGACGGCGAGCAGAAGGGGAACGAGCTCAAGCCGTCGGGTCAGTGGTCCGGGACCTTCCCCTTCATCATCCGGGACGAGAATGACCCGGACGCCAGGCTCGAGCCGCCGCAGCCGGGAGAAGCCGGCGCCTACACCGCCAGGCGCGCGGGGCGCGGGCAGGTCAAGGTCTGGACGCCGATGGGCACCGAGCACGACGTCATCGTCGGCAGCGCCGGAGAACCGCTGCCGAACGGGCTGCGACTCTCTTTCCGCGACACCAGCAAGCGCGGGCCGGGCCGGCTTGTCCCGTTGCCCTCCAGATCAGGCAGGACGGGCACGCCCGCCCGGGCCGAGCCGGCCGCCGCCGCGTCCGAGGCGCTGCCCGCCGACGACGAGGATGCGCCGTACCAGCCGACGCAGCCGGTTCGGCCGGCTCCGGGCCAATCCTCAGCCATAGACGACGAGTGGCTGTGACGGCCACACCCGGCCTGGCCCGCCAGCGTGACGGTGTGCAGGCCAAAACCAGATCACGATCGATCGAGGCAGACGCCCTGGGGGAACCATGAGGCTTTACCAGCCAGTCCTGTTCGTCGGGCTCGGCGGCACTGGCTGCGACGTCGGCGCCGAACTCGAGCGCAAGCTGCGCGAGGAGATCTGCGGCCCCGACGGCAACGACTTCCGCAAGAAGCCGGGCATGGACGCCATGCTGCCCTACCAGCTGCCGTCCTGTGTCCAGTTCGTGTACGCGGACATGAATCAGGCCGAGCTCAACAAGCTCCCGGGCCGCGTGGTGCCGGGCAGCGAGCATTTCCCGGCCGCCGCGCTGACCGCCTACTACGTCAACGACCTGGTACCGCCGGTGGACAGCTACCCGGACCTGGCGCGGAACCTGCGCCTGTCCGCGAAGCGGGAGACAGCGGCCTGGTTGCCGCCGGAGCAGGGCGAGCCGCGGGTGAACCCGCTGCACTTCGGCGCGGGCCAGTTCCCCACCGTGGGCCGGGCGGCGCTGTTCGGCACCTTCATGGACGGGATCGCCGCCGCGGTGCGGGATATCAACTTCGCTATCGGCAAGCTGGCCGCTTCGGGCCATGAACTGCACCTGCTGCGCGGTAGCGGCATCCAGGGCGTGGACGTTTTCGTGGCCTTCTCTGTCGCCGGGGGTACCGGAGCCGGAATCTTCTACGACTACCTGCACCTGATCGGAACCGAGCTGCAGAAGACGCAGCTGAAGGTGGAGATCTACCCGCTGGTGCTGATGCCGTCGGCGTTCGACCGGGATCACGGCGGCGGCCGGGCCGCCGAGCTCAACGCCGGGCGCGCGCTGCTCGACCTGTTCCGCCTGGTGGATGAGCAGAACGGCGCCGCCGCCCGGCTCAACCTGCAGGGCACGGACACCAGGCGGCCGATCGACCCCGAGGACATCGCGGTGCACTACCCGGGTACCCCGCGGATCGCGCTGAATCCCGGGACGGTGCAGACCGGGTTCCTGTTCTCCCGGCCCGCGGCCGCGACACGCGAGGACATGCACCGGGCGATCGTCTCGCTGGTGATGTCGCTGGTGGGGACCGAGGTGACCGATCGCGACCAGCGCAGCGGGGTCGTCCCGCAGTCGTTCGCGGAGAGCTTCATCAACGAGGCGGGGCTGCGCCAGGCCCGGGCCGGGAACGGGATCGGGAACCGCGGCGTGTCGACGGCGCTGGTCGCGTCGATGACGGTGCCGGTGGACGAGCTGGCCGGGATCGTCAGCGCGCGGCTGCTGCGCAATGCCATCGAGCAGCTCTCCACGCCGGTCGCCAAGGTCGAGTCCAACCGCGCCGACGGGGAGGAGTTCCTCACCAAGGCCGGCGTGCATCAGGTGCTGAGGCGCCCGGGGGTCACCCCCGCCGAGCCCGCGCCCGCGCACGGGGCCAGGGAAGTGGCCACCGCGCTGACCGACCGCACGGAGAACATGCGAGTCGGCATCGACTCGCTGCGGGCCAAGCTCAGCCGGGACGTCCCGCAGATCGCGGCGAACTTCCACCCGGAAGGCGCCATCGACGAACTGCTCGGCCAGATGGATGTCTTCAGGATCCAGCGGATTCTGTTCGGCCATCCCGAGCTCGCCGACGACGTGGACAAGGGAGGGATCAACGGCCTGCTCCAGCGCAGGCGGGCCGCGCCGCCGCCGCCGAACAAGAACGCCGCCCTGCCGCCCGTACCCGAGCTGCGCGACAAGTTCATGCGGAAGGTCCAGTGGGCCGACGAGGAGCCGGTCGCCTGCCGGGCACAGCAGGACGCCTGGTATCAGTGGTGCACCTACGTGGAGTGGGCGCGGTTCTGGGACATGTACACCCAGCAGTGGCGCCGCCCGCTGGAGCGGGCCGAGCGGAACCTGACCGCGATGAACAGCCAGCTGCTCAAGTTCGCCCGCGACGACCACGAGGACTTCGAGCGCCGGGCGGCCGCGCTGTACAAGAAGCGCGTGGGGGTCTCCTACATGCTGCCGGCCACGGCCGGGCGGATGGACCAGTTCTACGAGCAGGTGATCGGGCGGCTACGGGAGCACAGGTACCGGGAGGGACGGGTGCGGGCCAACGCGTCAGAGCCCGAGCTGCTGCAGACCATGATCGGCCCGAACGTGTGGCGCAACACGTACAAGATGAGCGTCAACCATGACCCGGAGACCGCGGTGTCCTATCTGCTGGAGCAGGTGAAGACGGAGGTGAAGACGTTCCTGCGGGAGCCGCCGCTCGGTGAGCAGCCGATGCTGCCCCGGCTGGCGGACCTGCTGGCCGAGGCGGCAGGCCGGGATACCGGCGCCGGGATCACCCAGGACTACCTGGAGGAGTTCAAGGGCAAGCTGGCCGGGCTGCTGCCCGCCGACTTCACGCCGCAGGGCAGCGGGCAGCTCAAGGTGCTGGTGTCCTACCCCGCCCCTACCGGGGACCCCATGATCGAGGCGCACCTGAAGTCCTCGATCCACCTGCCCGGCGCCTCCCAGGACTTCCGGCCGACCGAGAACGAGTCGATCTCGGTGGTGCTGTTCCGCACCGGGATGGGCATCACCGAGGTGGGCGAGGTCCGTGACGTGCTGCGGCAGTGGTCCGGCGCGCTCACCCGCTCCCAGCAGGCCGACATGCTGCGCTGGCGGCAGCGGACCGGTTACGACTTCGGGTACCTGGCCACCCGGGAGGAGCACCGGGTCCAGATCCTGCACCGGATCCTGTGCGCGCTGTGGAACGGCAAGGGGTCGGTCCAGGGGGCGGAGACGTCCCCCGCCGAGTTCGGCATCACCCTGGGCGGCGGCGTGACGATGCCGCTGCCGCTGAAGCCGTTCGGCCAGGCCTCCTCGTGGGGCAACCTGCTGTACGCCTACGAGCTGTGGGCGCTCGACGACGACCGCATCCACCAGCTGTTCTGCAAGGAGCTCATGCAGGAGATGCCCGACGGCCTGGACGCGACCCCGTCGGCCCCGCACCCGCTGTACGTGACGATCCGCGACATGGCCCCGGGCCAGGTCGAGACCCTGGATGAGATGATGAAGAAGCAGGAAGCCGACCAGCGCGCGCGCACCGCGCAGATGCGCGCGTTCTGGGCGGACACCCTGCCGGCCGCCCTTGACCTGCCGTTCGACGGGCCCGAGGCCCCGGTGGGCAAGAATCTGCGCGCCCTCGAGACGGTTGCCGCCAAGGGCGGTGCTGCTGGATGACGGTCGAGGTCCTGCAGCTGTCCGGCCTCGGCGCCGCGGAGGCGATGGAGGCCGCGAACGAGCTGCTCTCGGACCGTGAAAATCACCCGGTCCTCGGCCGGATGCTCGTGATGGACGACACCGTCGCGTTGGTCGACCACGCCGGGGTCTACCAGCGCCTGCTGACGGCCCGGCGCCTCAAGAGCCTGCTGTGCGTGGCGCTCGGACCGCTCGACCCGCAGGGACCGGAGAGCCAGAGCCCGCAGATCCGGATACCGGCGAACATCAGCGGCCGCCTGGGCTCCGCGGTGCTCTGGGTGAGCGACCCCCGCGGCATCGACTGGCGGCTGTCCGCGGCGGCGACCGCGGACGGCCACTCCGGGGGTTCGGTGAGCGGCCTGGATTACCTGGTCGGGGTGCTCTCGGTGGACGAGGTGTTCGACGAGGTGCTGGCCACGATGGTACGCGACGTGCGCAACGGGATAGCCAGTCCTGGCCTGCGGCTGGCCGGGGCGGATGACGAGGCGGCCAGCTTCGCCGCGGCGCTCGCCCTGGCCATCGAGCGGCTCACCGGGCCCGGATCGGGTCTCGCCGCGGCAACGGAAACGCCGTTCGTATCGCTGATACCCAGCTCGTTCGGCACCATCCGGCTGACCAAGGGCGGCGATCTCGGCGCTTGCCGCGACCGGATCGCCGACTCGGCGGCCGCGACCTCCGCGACCCTGGCCAAGTCACGGACCGGGCTGCTGCGCAGGGGCGAACCCGACGTCCGCGACGATGTAATCACCGTCGGCAAGTACCTGTCCGTGTTCCGCGACCGGGTGGCGCGGCTGTTCGCGGACGCTGACTCGACAGGCGACCTGACCAAGGTGCAACGTGGTCAGGTAACGGCGGCCGGAGTCGACCTGCCGGATCCGCCCTCCCGCGCTGACCCCGACGCTGACAGCCAGGACGCTAACCGGTTCGCCGTGTCCCGGGCAGCCGTCGAGGCCGTCCGGGACGGTGACACGCTGCCGCGAGTGACCAGGCGACTGAACCTCACCGGCCAGCAGCTCATCCACAAGGGCAGCGCGAGCTACCTGCCCGAGGTCGACAAGCTATGCCCCGCTGGCCTGCTCGACCGGCTGGCCTCCCCGGCACCCCGGCCGCCGGGAAGGGCGGAACCTGATGTGCGGCGGCGCGAGCTGGGGCTGGAAGACGCGGAGCGCGCCGCCGACGGCCTGGCCGCCCTGGTCGTCACCGTGGCGCGCAAGGAATGGTCGGGCGGCGCCGCGGTGGCCGACGAGATAACCAGGATCAGGATCGCGCTCGACGGCGTCAACAGGAAGCTCGCCGAGCACGCCGCCGCCCCGGGCGCGACGGTGAACGCCGGCGGCGCCCGCGGGACGAGGCTCGCCCGGCTCAGCGACAGCCTGATGCCGATCCTGTACGACGTGGTGGGCGAGACGCTCGCAGACGAGGCCGCCACGCCGAGCGCCAGTGGCCAGGAAGCCTACGAGCGGGCCCAGGCCAAGACGGCCGACCTGATCGCAACGTGGACGCAGCACGCGGCGCTCAACGGGGCGACCTCCCCGCCGCCGTTCGCGAAGTCCGTCGTGCCCGATCACGCGTATGCCGACGACAACATGGCGGCGATCAGGGAAGCCCTCCGGCACGATCCGAGACAGGAAATGTGGCAGCTGTGCGGGCCGGACGACGTCAGCGTGCTCGACGTGGCCGGACCATCGCGGATGGTAGCGTTCGCGCCCCGGCTGACCAAGGACACGCTCGGTCCGAGCCTGCCACCAGACACGACCTGGACCAGGTCGGGCTCGTACGCCGGGCTGATCCGCCTGGTTCCGCTGCGACCCGCCGCGACGCGGGTGATGTGGACGGACCCGGATGACTCAGCCGGCACGTCAGCGGAGTCGCAGCCATGACCGGCAAAGCCGCGAGCGGGAACACCGGAGAACTCAATTTCCGCCGGGTCACCGGCGA
>Ga0335077_10007118_pt1 | contig 13847 bp, 14 predicted proteins | sample Lox_Sample_31_FD_207151 | JGI IMG/M metagenome (GOLD analysis project Ga0335077, IMG submission 207151) | Soil microbial communities from Loxahatchee National Wildlife Refuge, Florida, United States - Lox_Sample_3.1 | ecosystem: Environmental > Terrestrial > Soil > Wetlands | place: USA...
TTGCTTTCGGTCGTCCCATCGCCATAGGCACCTCCATTGTGCACGGGAGATGCCTATATTCCCAGCAATACTAAGACCAGTTATTTATGGGACAGCACACTAGTACCTACTGCTCGGTCTCTCGATCCGCCGGCTCGGTATTAAACAACCTCACCAACTCGGCATGCTCCATCACCACAGCCGGGTCGCTTTGTATCGCGTCGAAATACTTCTTCTGAAATGAATCCCCGCTCTCAGTTGGAGCAAAAATTTTTCGAGCCAGTGATATCGCCACATGAGCATCCGTCTCGGTTACGTCCTCTTCAGCGGCCAGCGCCTCATCGATCCGCACCACGAACTCCGAGATGTTGTGCAGCCACGCGAATTGCGCGTTGTCCACAACCAGGCGGAATAGCTCTCCGGTCGACACCGTGCCATGTTCCTTTTCGTACTTCCGCCGCTCCATCTCCAGCAGTGACTTATGCAGCCTCAATAGCGCCTGTCGCAGTGCTACCAGTTTCTGCCGCGACGGCGTGTCCCTCGCGTCGCCTTGATTCGAGTACGGGTCCTTGGCTTGGTCCATCGATCACTCCGCTGGAGGATTTTACTCCAGCTCGCTACTCCGCGGCGTTCTGGTTCGGCTGAACCTGCAAGTTGTTTTTCACCGCTGCGACGTTTGCCGCGGATCCCGCGCGCTGCGCCGCCAGCGACTTGTCGGCGGCCGATTTCACTCTGCCTTCCAACACTACGTTGCCGTTCTTCACAATGATGTGGATCGGGGGAACGGCTTGCACGGCGTAGGCCGCCAGCACTGGATCCTCGTAAATCGCTCGATAGACTGTTCGCCGCAGTTCGTTGTCCGGCGCCGAAATCGGCAGCACTTCGATTTCATTGATCACCCCCTCCACGCCTTCCAGGCTTTTGATGGCCGCTTCGGCGTGCTTTTTCAGCGACGGCCGGAGCACTTGCCCAGACAGCGTTACCTTCCTTCCATCCAGCGTGAATGTAATAAAGTCGAATTCGGAGTAGAAGGGTAGCTCTGCGATTTGATGACGGATTTGGCGCGCCAGGCTGGGAGTGTCCTTCCGGTCGGTTGCGCTTTGTCCGCCGGCGGACTTCGTCTGCCCTGTGCAACTGCCGGCCATGGCCAAAGCCAGCGTCAGGGCGACACCAGCCTCCCACAGGCTGGCCTGCGCGAAGCATCGAAATTCCTTGTGAATCGCGTCATTCCACTTGTTTAGAATCATGCCGCAATTGCCAGCATAGCGGCTAACTCCCGTTCCGTACAGTGGTAGCATGACTACAGGAGCAACGACTCTTCCACGCACAATGAATCTCCACCTCCATCAAGAGTTTCTTCCGTGTTAGCCATCGCCCATCGTGGTGCCTCCGGTTACGCCCCTGAAAACACGCTGGCCGCCTATCGCCGCGCCGTTGCGCAAGGCGTCACCTTCATCGAAACCGATCTGCACCTGACACGCGATGCTCACTTCATTGCTGTTCACGACGAGACCGTCGATCGCACCACCAACGGCCAGGGCGCCGTTCATCAGATGACCCTTGCCGAGTTGCGCCGCCTCGACGCCGGTTCCTGGTTTGCCAGCGAGTTCATGAGCGAACGCATTCCCACGCTTGAGGAAATTCTCGAGTTTGCCAGAAAGAACGACGTTGTCTTTTATCTCGAGCTCAAGCCGAACGGCTTTTGGGGTGGTGAACACGCTCTCATCAGTGCGCTACGCAATGCCGCCGAAATCGCCCGCAGTGTCATCATCTCCTTCGATCCGTCCATCCTCGCCAGCCTGCGCAAGATCGAACCGACGCTCATGACCGGGTTGTTGTACGACGGCTCGGTCGACAAACCCTTCGAAAAGGCGCTGGAGATCGGCGCGCGCCAGTTAGTCGTTCGTGGAGATTTGGTCACGCCCAATCTTCTGCAGCAGGCGCGCAAACAGGATTTGCAGGTCGTCTGCTGGACCGTGAATTCTCCCGCTCATATGCGCATGCTGGTCGCCGCCGGCGTCGACGGCATCATGTCGGATTACCCGGATCGCCTGCTCGCGGCGCTGAAGAAATAGCCCGGTACAGCGAAGCCAGCTGCGCCACCGTCAATTGCTCAGCCCGCGCATCTTCCCGGAGCTTTAATTCCCTCAAAATTTCGCGAACCTTCGCAGGTTCGCCAAGAGCTCGAAGGTTGTTTGTGACCGTCTTGCGCTTCTGACCGAAACATGTCTTGACAAACTCCAGAAAGCCCGCCGCGTCTCCGATTCCTGGCTGCGTGTACGCTCCCGGAAAACGCAACGTCACCAGTGCCGACCCCACTTCCGGAGGAGGCCGGAACGCACCTCGTGGCAGGCGCAGCGCGAACTCCGGCCGGCAGTACAGTTGCGTTGCCACTGACAGATATCCGTAGAGTTTGTTGCCTGGCCTGGCCGTCAGCCGTTGCGCCACTTCCAGCTGAATCACGATGTGCGCTTCATCAATCTGATCGGCGTACTCAAAAAAATGATGCAGGATCGGCGATGTGATGTAATACGGCAAATTGCCGTAGATCTTCATTCTCCTTCCCGCCGCCAAAGCGCGCAGATCCGTCTGGAGCACGTCGCCCGGCGCCACCGTCAGGTTTGTATGACGACTCGCCAATTTCTGCAGCCGTTCGACCAGCGGTGGGTCAAGCTCCACGGCGATCACCGGCGCGCCGCTGTGCAGCAGGTGTTCCGTCATCTCTCCGTGGCCCGCGCCAATCTCAACCCAGCAGAAATTTCTTCCGCTGTCCACGGACCCCGATTCCATCCCGTGTGGCGACACGCGAATGGCTCGTGCGATTTTTTCGCGCCATCCTGCATCCGCCAGAAAATGTTGACCGAGTCTTTGTCTCGCCATGAATTTGTTAGAAGTCTAACAGTACTGCGGCGCGGTTCATTGCCACAAGACGTGCTAGCATCGTTTCTTTCCATTCGAGGTGCACATGGCGAAGGGGTATTGGGTCACATTCTATGGCTCGATTCAAGATCCGGCGGCGCTCGCCGAATACGCCAAGCTGGCCGCTCCTGCGATCGAAGCTGGCGGCGGCAGGTTCCTCGCCCGCGGCGTTCCCGCCAAAACCTATGAAGCCGGGCTGAAAGAACGCGCCGTGGTCATCGAATTCCCCAGTCTGGAAGCGGCCACCACCACGTTCGAAGGGCCCCGTTACCAGGCCGCTGCACGCTTGTTGGCCGGCAAAGCCGAACGCGACATCCGCTTCCTCGAAGGCGCCTGAGGCACTCCTCTTTAAACATCACGCCCGCCGCAACCCTTGACGCTCCGCCGGGCCTCCGATAGCTTAGATTTTGCCCTTGCCATGCGCATACTTTTTGCCGCCTCCGAAGCGTTGCCCTACGCCAAAACCGGTGGCCTTGCCGACGTCATTGAGGCCCTGCCTCGCGCGCTCGTGAAGCTCGGCCATGAGGTCGCTGTCTTTCTGCCCCGGTACCGCGGCATTAAAGTCAGTTCCGTAACCATTCAGAGCCTGACCATCCCACTCGGCACTCGCCTCCGTTTTCCATCCGTCGCCAATGGCGGCGTCCATCGCGGCGTTCGCTACTATTTCCTCGACGATCCCTTCTACTTTGATCGCGACGGCATTTACGGTGACCGCAATCGCGAATACCCCGACAACGCCGAGCGCTACACGGAATTCTCCCGCGCCGCCATCGAACTTGCGAAACAGGTCTGGATGCCCGATCTCCTCCACTGCCACGACTGGCAAACGGCCATGATCCCGGTGCTGCTTCGTACTTCTTACGGCGACGACCCTTCGGTCCGCGACCTGCCCACCATCTTCACCATTCACAACATGGGTTACCACGGCATCTTTCCGCGCGAAACTCTCGATCGTGTCGGACTACCCTCCGCGATCTACCATCCGGGTGGCGTCGAGTTTTTCGGCAACGTCAATTTCCTCAAGGGCGGATTGGTTTATTCCGACTATCTGACTACCGTCAGCCGAAAATACGCCCAGGAAATTCAGACCTCCGAATTCGGTTTTGGTCTCGACGGAGTTGTTCGTTCTCGCAGCGACCGCCTGACCGGCATTCTGAACGGCGTGGATTATTCCGCGTGGAGCCCCGACCGCGACACCCTCATTCCCGCCAAATACTCTTCAAAGAGCATGGCCGGCAAGCGCATTTGCAGGCAGGCGCTGATCGATGAACTGAAGCTTCTCAACGACCATCCCAATCGCCCCATTCTCGGCATCGTCTCGCGCTTTGCCGACCAGAAAGGTTTTGACCTGATCGCCCAAATTGCCCGCGATCTCATGCATGAAGATCTTCTTCTTGCTGTCCTCGGCACCGGCGAACGCCGCTATGAGGAATTGTTCCGCGCTCTCGCCTCCGATTTCCCCGGGCGCGTCGGCGCTGTCATCGCCTACGACAATCGCCTCGCCCATCTCATCGAAGCCGGCTCCGACATCTTCCTCATGCCCTCTCGCTACGAGCCCTGCGGTCTCAATCAGATTTACAGCCTGCGCTACGGCACCGTCCCCGTTGTTCGCGCCACCGGTGGCCTTGACGACACCATCGAATCCTTCGATCTCCAGCATGGCACCGGCACCGGCTTCAAATTCGTCGAGTATTCCGGCGGCGCGCTTCTCCACTCTATCCGTCAAGCACTTCATCATTTCTCCGACGAAGGCGTCTGGAACCGCATTCAGCTCAATGGAATGGCCAAGGATTTTTCCTGGAACATTTCCGCCGCCGAATATGCGAAACTATATGAAGCTGCGATCGCAGTGCGAAACCAAAACGTGGTTCCGACATCTAATTGACTCAGGAAAGCGGCTGCCCAGACGCAGCCGGTCGAGGGACACAAACGCTTATGGCAGATAACATACTTACGGTGAATGACGGAAATTTTGAATCCGAGGTGCTGACGGCCAGCAACTCCCAGCCAGTCATGGTCGATTTCTGGGCGGAGTGGTGCCGCCCTTGCCACATGCTGGCGCCAACGGTTGCCGAAATTGCCCAGGACTATGCGGGCAAACTCAAGGTCACCAAGTTGAACGTCGACGAGGCCATGAATTCCGCCGGACGTTTCAACATCCGCGGCATCCCCACTTTGCTGGTCTTCAAAGGCGGCCAGGTCGTGGAACAGATCGTCGGAGCGGTCCCCAAGGACCAGATCACCAAGGCCATCGATCGTCACGTCGGATAAGTATTTCCGTTGATTAGTTTATGGGGCGTCTCTTTACCGGGGCGCCTCTTTTTTTGTCAGAAGGGAACTGCAACCTCATGAACTCGGCTCCGCAAATCGTCCGCTGCACCTGGGCCAGCAATTCGCTCAACTCCGCGTATCACGATGAGGAATGGGGCGTGCCTGTCCACGACGACCGTGTCTGGTTCGAGTTCCTCATCCTCGAAGGCGCTCAGGCCGGCCTCAGTTGGGACACCATCCTGCAAAAACGCAACCGCTATCGCGAGCTTCTCAGCGAGTTCGATCCCGCCAAAGTCGCCCGCTACGACGCCGGAAAAGTTCGCTCACTCCTCCGCGATCCCGGTATCGTGCGGAATCGGCTGAAACTCAAATCCACCGTCGCCAACGCCAAAGCCTTCCTGCAAATCCAAAAAGAATTCGGCTCCTTCGACAGCTTCATCTGGAACTTTGTTGGTGGCTCGCCAGTGCAGAATCGCTGGTCCCATCACAAGCAGGTTCCCGCCAAAACCGACCTCTCCATCAGGCTCAGTAAGGAATTGCTCAAGCGCGGCTTTCGCTTCGTTGGCCCCACCATCTGCTATGCCTTCATGCAAGCCACCGGCCTCGTCAACGACCACCTCACCACCTGCTTCCGCTATCAGGAAGTGGCCGCTGCGCCAGCTCGCCGCCGCCGCAAATAAATCCTCCACGCAACCGAAGCTTGCGGCCCGTTTCTGCTTTTGCTACGTTGTTAAGTGAGCGGGCGTCGTACAATGGCAGTATAGAAGCTTCCCAAGCTTCGGACGTGGGTTCGATTCCCATCGCCCGCTCCAGAATCCGCTCATTCCCTACACCTACTTCCAGTTCAATTCACCTGAAGAGAAATCTCCCGCGACCATGACAATTACGGTTGGAAATCGGCTCCTACTGGCTGTCATCGGGTAGCGGATGAAGTTGCAGGAAGGCGGCTGCGGCGCCGCGGGCACGTCCCGCGATTTCGCGCCACGTCGGTCGCTCGACAACGCCGAGCAGCAGGCTGACCATCAAATCGCGCCACAGCAGGCCGGCGAACTGCTCGGCGAGTTCAGCGGAACGGCCCGTGAGCAGTCCGGACGCCTGGGCCTGGGTCATGATTTTACGCAGGGCGGCGCGGCTGGTCTCGCGTCCTATAGAGTGAAGCGCACGTGCCACTTCGGGGGCTTGGAGCACCTCCGAGATGGCAAGCCGGAATACCGCGATGACCTTGGGATCGCTTATCTCGCGGACGAGTTTGGTCCCGAAAGAAGCCAGCACCTGCGCCAGGGTTTCGCGGTCGCGCAGCACCGGCAGGTCGGCGGGCACCTTCAGTCGCTTGGCGCGCGCGCTGATGCAAGCGATCAGCATTTCCTGTTTGTTGCCAACGAGTGCGTAAAGCTCTCGCTTCGAAACGCGGGCGCGCGTCGCGATCTCCAGCATGCTGGCTGCTACGTAGCCGCTCTTCATGAACGCCGCAAAAGCCGCACCGAGGATGCGCTCGCGCACCGCGGTTTCCTCGCCGCCTGCCCGGCGGCGTTTTGACGTCGATGCCATAGCCGGCGCACTCTCCTTGCGGGTGCTGGTACCGTATAGTACCACCTTCTCCCTGAACTCAGAGGATCTTTGCGGGACTTTTTTGCTCCACGCGGTAACCTTTTCTCCACACGCCCATCTAAACTAGCGTATGGTACCCAGCGGTACCACAGCAACATCCGAATTCCGTGAGCGTTCCAAGGAGCTGACAAATGAAAATTGAAATGCCACCGCAACCCAAGACCACCGGAGTGCTGGCGATGCTTTCGCCAAAACCACGCGTTACTTTCGAGCAAATCATCAAAATCATGCCCGCTGAAATTCGTGCGACTGTTCCTCTGTATCTCGACGGCAAGATTCAGCAGTGGTTCACGCGCGGCGACGGCCGCGGCGTCATCTTCATATTGAACTACAAGGACCTGGCGGAGGCTCGGGCCCTGATCGAAAGCCTGCCTCTCTCCAAGGAAAACCTCGTCGACGAGCAGTTCATTCCGGTCGGGCCACTCTTGCCGCTCGGGATCTTATTGAGGGATGGCCAAACCAACGGGTAAGCCCGGGCGATGATTTATCGATAGGAGGCTATATGTCGGCGGAAACAGTCTTCAATTTACATCTGGTTTTAGGTTATGTCGCGTGGGGGCTTTGTTTCGGCGCGTACGCCATGCCCAGACTCAAGTCGATGGACCTGATGGCTGCGCAACGCGCGATTGCTACTCTGCACAGCTTCCGATTCTTCGGGCTGGTGTTCATTCTTCCCGGTGTCGTGGGCCCGAATCTGCCCGTTCACTTCGCCACGTTCGCAGCCTACTGGGACCTCGCCACCGGGGTGCTGGCAATGCTTGCGCTGATGACGGTAAGGATCCGTCCTCTCTTTTTGCTGTTCGTCGTCACTTTCAATGTGGTGGGGATGGTCGACCTGATCCTCGACTATTACCATGCCACGCAGATCGGCCTTCCCGCTATGGCGGGGCAGTTGGGCGCCGCATATGTGATCCCGGTCATCTACGTGCCCTTGCTGATGATCACGCACGTCGCCGCATTTTATTTGCTGTTGCGTCGCCAGCCGGATGGGCCACAGACTGAGCGGTGATGCCGCACTTTTCGGGTGTGGTTTGTGAAAGGTGCGGGTTTAGCGTTAACGTCACGCAGGTTGTCACACGGGTGGCCCGGGCCCAGACTCGTTTGGGTCGCCCGTGATGGCAATCTTATATCCTGAGAAGATTGGATTTGATTTTCAAATCATCTCCGGGCTCTTGAATTCTGCTACACGGCCACCCTTTGTATTTTGTCTACAGACGGGTACACAAACGCCTGTCAGCAAGGAACCTTTTTCCAACTTACGGTATCCTATTAAAGTACCGCTGTGTGCTGCATCGGTAAGAATCATGTGTTTTTCGGCTTATCCTGATTTTCTGATTGAGCCCAATGATGAATCAGTCTTTGGATTTCTGGCGCCCCACAGGGCATACGCTTGCCCGGGGAGGGGTGTCGCCATGGCCTCGGCGATGGCCTCGAGTGTTGCGCTTGGCCGCCGCCTTGGTCCTGTTGCTTGCGCCCACCGCTGCGATTGGCCAGAAAACGCCCAAACCCGCCCGCACTTCCGCGGGCTCTCTCAAGGGAACCATTAGCGCCGTAAACGGTGACACGCTCATCGGTGTGACCGTCAAACTCGTCAAGAAACCCTCCGGCACTCCATTGACCGCTGAAACCGATGAGAACGGCAACTATGAATTTCACAACCTTGGGCCGGGAAGCTACTCCATCTCCGTCGAGGCCGTCGGGTTCAAAAAAATAGAAAAAGCGGTCGAACTGAAAGAGGGCGAGCAGAGCGTACAGGACATCGGCCTCGATGTCGAGACGGTCGCGGAAACCGTGCAGGTGACGGGAATGGCCACGGTGATTTCCACCGAAAGCTCATCCGCCCCCGTGTCCGTCGTCACCAATTCTCAGCTCGTCACCCTTCCCACTCAGCAGGAGCAAGTGAAGGAAGTGATTCCCGTGACCCCCGGCGTTGTGCGGACCCTCGATAGCAAACTTGTTTTTAAAGGTTCGGACGAGAATCAGAGCCTGCTGATCATCAATTCCACGCGCAACACTGACCCGGTCACCGGAAGCTTTGGTATCACCGTGCCGACCGACGCGGTCGAGTCGTTTGCGGTCTACAAGACGCCCTATGACGCGAGTCTGGGAAGTTTCTCCGGTGGGTTGACGACCATCGCCACAAAGCCTCCCACCGACAACTTCGATTTCAATCTGACGAAACTCGGGATCACCGTATTGGGGAAGAACGGCCATATCTCCGGGCTCGGTGGCGCAAATCCGGCCATCACCTTCGACGGCCCTTTAATCCCACACAAGCTGCTCCTCTCGGAAGTCTTCCAGTACCAGATGAAGAAGACCACCGTCGAAGGCCTCCCCTGGCCAGACGATATCAGCAAGAAGCAAGGATTCAATTCCTACACCACGCTCGAGGCGATTCTGGCGCCCAACCATTTGCTCACTTTGACGGTGAATGCCTTCCCGCTGCGCACTGACCACATCGACATCAGCGCTCTCATCCCGCAGCCCGCTTCCAATAGTCTGAATCAGAGCGGTGCCGCCATCGCCCTGTCCGATCACTACGAGTTTGCTTCCCACGACGTGCTCTCCACCATCGCGCAATACACGCGCTTCGACAGCAATGCCCACGGCTACGGCCCCGAGGATATGCTGATCACCCCTGAAGGCTATGGCGGCAATTACTTCAACACCTGGTCGCGTCGCGGCAAGGAGTTTCAACTTCTCTCCACCTACGAGTTTGCGAAGAAACAGTGGCTTGGCTCGCACGAACTGCGCGTCGGCGTCGATATTGACTGGCGTAGCTACTTCGGAACCACCGAATCCCATCCCATTCAAATCCTGACGGGCGACAATATCCTCGCCGAAATGGTCAATTTCAGCTCCGTGCCTGCGCAAACCCCTTCCGATAGCATTTTCGCCGAGTTTGTCCAGGATCACTGGCTGCTCACCCCGCATCTCAGCGCCGACCTTGGACTCCGCCTCAGCACCGAAACCACCGGTTGGCCCGCGGGTCTCGCGCCGCGCGTCGGCTTGGCATACTCCCCGGGCTCTGACGAAAAGACTGTCATCCGCGCCGGCGCTGGCCTTTTCTATGGCGTGCTTCCTTTGCTCGCGGCGAATTGGGCGGATAACCCGGCGCGAACGATCACGCAATTCGACGCTTCCGGATTGCCTGTCGGCCTTCCCGTCACCTATACCAACGTTTACACTGCAGGCCTCAATCCGCTGCTTTCCCCGGCTTTGCCCGCCCAGCCAGGCACCACACCTCGCAACTTAACCTGGAATGCCGGCGTGGTCCGCGAGTTGCGCAAAAATATGCAGCTCAATGTGGGCTACCTTAACAGCCACACTACCTATCTTTTTGTTGTGCAGCCTTTCGCCGCGGCCGTGCCCACCAACGAGTCCTTCATGGGACTCACCAACACCGGTTCCTCTCACTATGAGGAGCTCGAGACTTCAGTGAACTACTCGTTCCGCACCAGCGATCAGATCAAGGCCTCCTACATTTGGAGCCATTCTCGCGGGGACCTCAACAATCTCTCCAACGTGATGATCCCTTTTGCCGCGCCGGTGCTCCGTCCCGATGTGTACGGCATTTTGGGCTCCGACATTCCCAATCGCTTCATCGCTTGGGGAATCATCGCGTTTCCTTGGAAAATCACCTTCAGTCCGCTGGTCGACGTTCACACCGGTTTCCCGTGGTCTCCCATCGACGTTACGCAACAATATGTCGGCACCCCAAACGGCCAACGCTTCCCCACATTTTTCTCCCTGGACCTCAAAGCGTACCGCACGTTCCGGATACCCTTCTGGAAAGGCAAGAACGGCAAAGATCATCACTTCCGCCTCGGCGCCTATTCGCTCAACGTCACCAACCACGGCAATTTCAGCACCGTCTACAACAACGTGACCTCTCCGAACTATGGCAAGTTCGTTGGCTTCCTCTACCGCCATGAAGGCATGACCCTCGATTTCATCGATTAAGCCCGCACCACTTTGGCCTGCATGGCCCGATTCGCGGCCCGCACGAAAATCGTTCACCCTGGCTTACAATAGACACTGAAACTGCACCCGTTTTTTCAGGGCGAATAAAACGATGACCCCATCCGCAGTCGATAAACAACAACCTGCTTCACTGAAGCCGCTCTTCGACTTCCTGGATCTTCGCGCTCAGTTCGCCCCCATCCGCGACGAGGTCATGGCCGCCATCACTCGCGTCGTCGAAAGCCAGTACTTCATTCTTGGCCCGGAAGTCGACCACCTCGAGCAGGAAATCGCCGCCAAACTCGGTGCCAAATATGCCGTCGCTTGCGCCTCAGGTACCGACGCTCTGATCCTCGCTCTCATGGCCGCGGGTATCGGTCCCGGCCACGAAGTAATCACCACTCCATTCAGTTTTATCGCCACGGCAGGTTCCATCGCCTGGGTCGGTGCAAAACCGGTCTTTGTCGACATCGATCCCGCCACTTTCAACATTGATCACCGGAAAATCGCCGCCGCCATTACGCCGCAAACCCGCGCCATCATGCCGGTTCATCTCTTCGGCCTGCCTGCCGATATGGAGGCGATCCTCGAAATTGCCAATGCGCGAAAACTGCTCGTCGTCGAAGACGCTGCGCAAGCCATCGGCTCGCGTTATCACGACCGCTTCATCGGCACACTCGGCGATTTCGGCTGCTTCAGCTTTTTTCCCTCGAAGAATCTGGGCGCTGCCGGCGATGGCGGACTCATCACCACAAACCATGCCGCCTTCGCGGAACGGCTCCGCATGCTTCGCATGCATGGAAGTAAGACCAAGTATTTTCATGAAATTCTTGGCACCAACAGCCGCCTCGACGCACTTCAGGCCGCCGTCTTGCGCGTGAAATTGCGCCACCTCGAGCGCTGGGAGAACGGGCGCCAGAATCGCGCTGCTCGCTACCGCCAGCTCTTCGACGCAAGAAAGCTCGGCAAGCATGTCTCGCTCCCGTCAGTTCCTCCGGCAAACTATCATCACGTTTACAATCAATTCACCATTCGCGCGGCTCGCCGCGACCAGCTCAAGGAATCGCTCCGCATCGCCGGCATCCCTACCGAAATCTATTACCCGCTTTGCCTTCACCTGCAGCAGGCATTTTCTTCTCTCGGCTATCGCGCCGGCCAATTGCCCATCGCTGAGAAAGCCAGCCAGGAAGTCCTTTCGCTGCCGGTTTATCCTGAACTCGCCGATGCACAACAGGATCTCGTCGTGCAAGCCATCGCGAGTTTCTATGCAAGCCATATGTAATTTCGTCGGCCGCGCGGCAAAAGACGCAATCCCGGTCGCTGCAACGGAGCCTCCCGTACACACACCCTCGGACACTGCACGGCGGCTCCCGTCGCCAACCCAAGTCCCCACAAAAAGTCGCGCCTCCGCCCGTTCTCAGGCAACATTTCCCCTGCTCGGTCTATCCCGTCATCGCTCGCTAGTCCCAGTACTCTCAACCTGAAATTCCGCGATCCCAAGTGACCACTATCACTGCCCCTCTACCCGTCTTCGAGCTTTCATTAATGGACGTAGCAGATAGCTTTTGTCCGGTTCGACTTATGCAAATCACTAGAGCAGCAGATTACGCCGTTCGCGTTTTGGTCCACCTGGCCTCCGCGCCCCATGGACGCAAATATCCGTTAAATGAATTGGCTGTGGCCACCGGCGTCCAGGAAAGCTTCCTCTCCAAGATTCTTCAGCGCCTCGTGCATCAGGGCATTCTGATCTCTCAGCGGGGAAGCGGCGGTGGTTTCGTCCTTAATCGAGCCCCCGACCAGATCACTTTGTTGAATGTGGTAGAGGCCATCGAAGGCCCCACGCAACTGAATCATTGCGTCGGGGACGCTGGCCATTGCTCCCGCAAAGAATGGTGCGGAGCCCACCCCACCTGGGAACGAGCCCAGCAAGCTCTCACCGGAGTGTTGAGTGGCGTTTCAATCGCCGAGTTGGCGGATGAAACCGCTCGTCTCTTGGCGGCGCAGGGGAGTGCGGTATCCGACGCTGCCAGGTCCGCCGCGGCCTCGTGATCTTCTTGGTGTATTCGCGGTCCGTTGTTTTTATTTCACGCGTTCTCGTTCGATCTCGAATCGGAAATATTCGGAGCACGGGTGACACACTTGTTTAACCTACTGACCGCCGTTCCGTTCCTTTCTAGTGCCTCATCGATTTACTCGGGCACGGTTCTGTTGATCGTGGCAGCCGCCTTTGCTGCCGCTACTATCGAACGCAAATCCAGGACCCGCATCGCCCGAAAACTCGCGTCGCTAAGAGAGCTGCGCCCAGCTACCCTTCGTCTCTCACAAGACGGCCGCGAGTCTTTTGAGAACGTTGGCGCAGTTCAACTCGGGGGCAGCTTCATCGTCCGAGCCGGCGAGCGCTTCCCAACTGACGGCATCATCGAAGAAGGCAGCTCTCAGGTTGACGAATCCATTTGGACCGGCGACCCGTCTCCACGCGCCAAGGAACCCGGTGAAATCGTTGCTGCAGGCTCTCTCAACTTGGAAGCCACGCTCCACCTTCGCGCGACTCACATTCCTTCCGAATCCACGCTCAGCCGTTCGGTTGACACTCTGGAACAGGCCTTCGCTAGCCGCTTGGGGCTCGACTCCTGGGTCGATTACGTGAACCGGCTCGCCTTCCCCGGCGTTGTCCTCGCCGCCGTCGGCATTTTTCTTGTCTATTGGTCCAGCGGTCTTGGCGCCTTCCAGGATTCATTCCTGCGCGGCTTGTCCATCGCTCTCGTTGCGTATCCCCTCGCGTTCCGCCTGGCCACCCGGCCTGTGGTGAACGCTGCTCTCTGGGCCGCTTCGCGCGAGGGCATACTCATCCGCGACGCCAAAGTTCTTGAGACGCTTGAGCGCGTCAGTCACGTCGTGTTCGACAAAACCGGCACGCTGACCGAAGGCAATTTCGAACTGCTCGGTTGCGAGCTCGTTCCCGATTTCTGCTCGTCGCCTGCCTGGATGCAGGCCAATGCCGCCAACCCGGATGCCGATTCTTTGCCCTCGGATTTCCCGTTCGCCATGGCCGCGCCTTCCTACGAGCAGACCTTCGAGCTTCTGGGTTCCGCCGAACAGCGCTCCGC
>Ga0335077_10007120_pt1 | contig 13845 bp, 9 predicted proteins | sample Lox_Sample_31_FD_207151 | JGI IMG/M metagenome (GOLD analysis project Ga0335077, IMG submission 207151) | Soil microbial communities from Loxahatchee National Wildlife Refuge, Florida, United States - Lox_Sample_3.1 | ecosystem: Environmental > Terrestrial > Soil > Wetlands | place: USA: Florida...
TCAGGTTCTTTGGCTGCAATAACAGCTTCGTGGACCCTGGTTCCATACATCCCCTTTCCTCCATGCCTGGGCAACAAAGCCGGATGAAGATTGATGATCTTTTTTGGAAAAGCCTGAATCAATGCGAGTGGCAGTTTCCATAAAAATCCGGCCAGCACGATAAAATCAATTTTTCTTTTTTTCAGTTCATCGACATATCCATCACCCCTGAAAAATTTTTCTTTCTCGATTATAATAAAAGGAATTTTTTCTTTTTTGGCGATATCTAAAACTCCGGCTTCCGGTTTGTTAGACAGGATCAACGATACTTCAACCTTGAGCGGAACGGAAAACCTGGCCGGTGAGGAAAAATAATCAATTATTTTTTGTGCATTACTGCCTTTTCCTGATGCAAAAATGGCAAGCTGCACAGGCTTTCTGGGTTCTTCCATCATCATTTTTTTCGGTAGCTGCGAATATGGGAAATATTCCGGAGTTTTTTTGTAAAGATGGATTAAAAAATTGAGTAACGGAGAGTACTTATTTTATCAGATTTTTGCAAACAAATTGCGTGACAGAAAACTGACATTACAAAAAACCGGAAATGCATAATTGGCTGAAATGCAGTCCAGACGCAGAAAATTTTTTTTTAACATGTTGATATTTTGTTGATTTCATGACTTATTTTTGCAGCCGACTAAGAAGATTCTACTTATTTATTACAACAGATCGCAGATATGTTTCATCACAGACTAATTGCAAGGAAAGTATTTTTCAATATCCTTCTTCCCACTCTGGCTTCAATTAGTATAAGTAACAGTTTATTCGCCCAGGATGGAAAAGCGTTATTCCAGGCAAACTGTGCGTCCTGCCATAATCCTGTTAAAGTGGTTATCGGCCCGGCCTTACAGGGAGTTGATACCCGCATTGCCGATAAAAAATTATTGCATTCCTGGATAAAAAATAATGCTGCAGTTCTCGCAACGCACAATAAATACTTTGAAGACCTTTATAATCAGTTCAACAAAACCCCGATGAACACGTTTCCGAATCTCAGCGATGCGGAAATCGATGCCATTATTTCTTACGTTGATAATTATAAAGAAGCGAAACCTCCGGGTCCAGAGCCTGGGTCAACAGACCAGACTAAAGAAAGCGACAACAGTTTATTATATGGGATCTTAACGTTGATTCTTGCTGTCATAATGCTGGTGCTGCTACAGGTGAACAGTAACCTGAAAAAACTTTCTGACGATAAAGAGGGCATTCCCACCACAGAGCCTATTCCCTTCTACCGGAATAAAGTTTACATCACCTTTTTGGTTTTGATTTTATTTGTGGTCGGCGGCTATTATGTTGTAGAAGCAGCCATTGGTCTCGGGCGCACCCAAAATTATCAACCTGAACAACCCATTTTTTATTCGCATAAAGTGCATGCAGGTACAAACCAGATTAGTTGCCTTTACTGTCATGGTGGAGCATGGGAAAGCAGGCATGCCGGTGTTCCTTCACTTAATGTTTGTATGAACTGCCATGCGGCAATCAATGAATACAAAGGAGAACCTCTCACTCGCGAGGACGGAACCCCTGTAGACGGAACAGCCGAGCTTCAGAAATTATTTAGTTATACAGGTTATGATCCCGCGGCCGGGAAATATACTGAACCCGGCAAGCCGGTAGAATGGATAAAGATTCACAATCTCCCCGACCACGTTTACTTTAATCACTCACAACATATTCGCGCAGGAAAGGTACAATGTCAAACCTGCCACGGTCCGATACAGGAAATGAACGAAGTGAAACAGTTCGCTGAACTGAGTATGGGCTGGTGCATTAATTGCCATCGAACAACCAAGGTTAATTTTCCGGATTCTTCTTCTAATGAAGGAAATAAATTCTATAGCATTTACGAGAAATTCCATAACGATTTAAAATCCGGAAAGATGGACAGCGTAACGGTTGAAAATATAGGCGGCACGGAATGTCAGAAATGCCATTATTAATGTGCTAATTTGAAAATGTGCAAGCTGGCTGCGGGCTGGTGTGAAAATGGGCTTTGGTCAGATTACATTTTCAGATTTCAAATTTAAATTTTCAAATCAGAATATGAGCGACAAAAAGTACTGGCAAAGTTTTGGTGAACGTAATAAGAGTCAGGGATTTCAGGAATCAGCTCAAAATGAATTTCCTGAATTGCTCCCACTGGAGGGACTTGATGGAAAAGGACTGCTGGATGCGAAAACACCAAGAAGGGATTTCCTTAAATATTTAGGATTCAGTACAGCCGCAGCAGCACTCGCTGCCAGTTGCGAAACCCCAATCAGAAAAGTAATTCCTTATGTCAATAAACCGGAAGAAATAATTCCAGGGGTGGCAAATTATTATGCCACCACTTATATTTCCGGAGGTGATGCTATTCCTATTGTTGCTAAGGTGAGAGACGGAAGACCAATTAAAATTGAAGGGAACGAACTATCATCCATAACTAAAGGAGGAACTTCTGCAAGAGTCCAGGCCTCTGTCCTGGATTTATATGATACCGCCCGCTTGCGTTATCCCATTCAGATGCTGAATGGAGTTGCGCAGGAAGTCAGCACTTTTGAGGCGTTTGATAAAATGGTTTCAGAATCTCTGGCCGGACTTAGCGGCTCGCTTGTTTTGCTGACGAGCACCATCACTTCACCAACGACTAAAGCAGTCATCAGTGAATTCCTGGCAAAATTTCCCGGAAGCCGCCATGTGCAATATGATGCTGATTCGTATAGCGGATTGTTATTGGCCAATGAAGCTTCTTATGGTAAAAAAACAATTCCTTCTTATCGGTTCGAGAATGCAAAAGTTATCGTGAGCCTGGGAGCAGATTTCCTGGGAACCTGGCTTTCGCCGATCGAATTCGCCCGTCAATATGTGCAGCGCAGAAAAATCAATGAGAAGGAACCTGAAATGAGTAAGCATTACCAGTTCGAGTCGTTTTTCACTTTAACCGGAGCTAATGCTGATGATAGATTTACTCATCGTCCATCAGAAACCGGGGCTGTTGCGCTGGCACTGCTCGCAGCTTTGGGGGGCAATGTGACTGCGCCATCTCTGAGTGATAAATTAAAAACCGCTGTCACTAAAGTTGCTAAAGATCTTTCAGCGAATAAAGGTAGCGCGCTGGTCGTTTGTGGAAGTAATAATCCTAATGTTCAGATCGTCGTGAATGCTATCAATGAATTGATCGGATCATCAGGTACTACAATTACCTGGGATACTGCTTTTCAAACCCGCCAGGGAATTGATAGCGATATGAATGCGCTGGTATCGGATATGGAATCCGGGAAAGTAGGCGCGTTGCTGATCTATGGTGCGAATCCTGCTTTTGATTATTATGATGCAGAGAAATTCAAAGCCGCCTTACAAAAAATAAAAGCCACTATTTCTTTCAACGATCGTCTTGACGAAACAACAGAATGGTGCAAATACACGATACCGGCTCCCCATTTCCTGGAAAGATGGGGTGATGCTGAACCAAAGTCTGGTCTTATCAGCATGCTTCAACCCACGATTGCTCCTTTATTTAAATCAAGGGCTTTCGAAGATTCCTTATTAAAATGGAGCGGTAACACTACTGCATACGAAACTTATTTTAAACAATATTGGGTTAATAAACTAGGTACGGTTGAGGCTTACGAAAAAGCGTTGCAGGACGGAGTAGTTGAAAATTCAGGGACTGCTACAAATGCAGTTGCATATAGTAACAGCAGGCTGACAGAAGCAGCTGCAGCTATTGGTTCGATGAAGAAAGGCGGCAATCTGGAACTTGTGATCTATCAAAGTGTTGCATTGGGTGTGGGTCAGCAGGCAAATAATCCGTGGTTGTTGGAATTACCAGATCCGATAACCCGTGCAAACTGGGATAACTATGCGGTCGTTTCTCCCAAATTCCTGAAAGATAACTGGGGCATTGATTTGAATAATGTTCACCAGTCCGACAAATTTGAGATTCATCCTGAAAAACCCGTAATTAAAATAAAAGCGGGCAATAAGGAATTATCACTTCCAATCATGGTCGTTCCCGGAACTCCGGATGAAGTAATTGCAGTGGCGGCAGGTTGGGGAAGGCAAAGTTCCAAACCCGAAAATACATCTGGCTATATTGGAAGAGCTGTGGTGGATGCAGGTAAAAATGTATTTCCATTCACCGGTTTCAACGGAACCAATGTGGAATGGACGGTTCCGGATATTTCATTCGAAAAAACAAGCGACACATATAAGATAGCGCAGATTCAGACCCACAGTAGTTACGAGGGGCGCACTGAAGTGGTAAGGGAATTGACCTTGGAACATTTTGAAAAATCACCGAAGAGGATTCTTGAAGAAAGAAATAAGGATTTAGAAAGATATGGGGGACTCGAGAATTTTGAAAAGGAAGGCACACTGTATCCTTATTACGATAAGCCCGGCATACACTGGGGAATGTCAGTCGACATGAACTCCTGTATTGGCTGCGGCGCCTGCGTTGTGGCTTGTCACGCGGAAAACAATGTGCCTGTGGTTGGTAAGTTAGAAGTGTTGCGGTATCACGACATGCACTGGATAAGGATCGACCGGTATTTCAGCGGTGATGTTGACAATCCGGATAATATCCAGGCCGTATTTCAGCCGATGCTGTGTCAGCATTGCGATAACGCACCTTGCGAAAACGTTTGTCCTGTCGATGCAACCAATCACAGCAGTGAAGGATTGAACCAGATGGCTTATAACCGTTGCATCGGAACAAGATATTGCGCGAACGACTGTCCCTTCAAAGTGCGCCGGTTTAACTGGGCTGACTACACAGGTGCAGACAGTTTCCCGAATAATCAGGATCAGAAAGGGGTGGGGCAATTGAATGATGCCGTATTGATGATGGGTGATGATTTGACAAGGATGGTTCTAAATCCGGATGTAGTTGTTCGATCAAGGGGAGTAATGGAAAAATGTTCTTTCTGTGTGCAGCGCCTGCAGGATGGAAAACTGAAAGCCAAAAAAGAAAATCGTCCGTTGAAAGATATGGAAGACGTGAGAACTGCCTGCCAACAGGCATGTCCAACCGAAGCCATCGTGTTCGGCAATATCAACGATAGCCAGAGTAAGATCACAAAGACGAGGGCTGAAAATTCAGAACGTCTTTTCTATGCGCTTGAGGAGTTGCACGTTTTGCCAAATGTGAATTATCTGGCGAAGATTCGCAACACTGATAAAGTAAATGGGGTGAGTGAAGAGAAGGAAGGATGATGGACTGAAATTGAGTTGACGACAAATAATTATATAAGCTAACAGCTAAAACCTTACAGCTTAAAGCTGAAAAATTTATGGCATTATTCAAATACGAATCGCAGGTAAGGCCTCCGTTGATTGAAGGAGATAAAAATTATCACCAGGTTACAGAAGATATTGTGCGTCCTATCGAAACCGATCCGAGTAAATTATGGTGGATAGGATTTTTAACTGCTGTAGCATTGTTATGCTTCGGTATTTTTGCTGTGACAAGGGAAGTGATTTATGGAGTGGGCCAGTGGAATCTTAATAAGACTGTCGGATGGGCCTGGGATATCACCAATTTCGTTTGGTGGATCGGTATTGGTCATGCCGGTACACTCATCTCTGCGATCCTCTTATTGTTCAGGCAGGGATGGAGAACAGGCGTAAACCGTGCCGCGGAAGCCATGACGATTTTTGCTGTAATCTGTGCAGGCCAGTTCCCGATCTGGCATATGGGCCGCGTATGGCTGGCATTTTTTGTTCTTCCTTATCCTAATACACGCGGTGTGTTGTGGCCCAATTTCAATTCCGCCTTATTGTGGGACGTATTTGCGATCTCAACTTATTTTACGGTTTCCCTGTTGTTCTGGTATTGCGGTCTGCTTCCTGATCTTGCCACTATACGCGATCGTGCAAAATTGAAATGGCGTAAGTTTTTTTATGGAGTTACTTCATTTGGATGGAGCGGATCTACAAAACACTGGCAAAGACATGAAGCGTTGGCACTCGTGCTTGCCGGGCTAAGCACACCCCTGGTCTTATCTGTTCATACCATCGTATCATTCGACTTCGCCACCTCCGTGATTCCCGGATGGCATACCACAATCTTCCCACCTTACTTTGTTGCCGGGGCAATTTTTTCGGGGTTTGCTATGGTGCAGTCGCTGCTGGTGATCACCAGGAAAGTTTTGAAGCTGGAAGAATATATTACGATCGAACATATCGATGTGATGAATAAAATTATTGTACTCACCGGTTCAATCGTGGGATGTGCTTATCTGACCGAACTATTCATAGCCTGGTATAGCCAGAACAAATTCGAAAGCTATGCATTTTTCCATACGCGTGCAGATATACTGGGCCCGTATGGGTGGAGTTACTATATCATGATGAGTTGCAATGTGATTTCTCCACAGATTTTCTGGTTCCGGAAACTCAGAAGAAATGTTGCAGTGACATTCTTTATGTCTGTGATTGTAAATATCGGGATGTGGTTTGAACGTTTTGTAATTATTGCAACTTCTGTTTTCAGGGATTATATACCCAGCAGCTGGAGTACTTATTATACACCGACGATTTATGAAATAGGATTTTACCTGGGGACTTTCGGATTGTTTTTCACCTGTTATTTTCTGTTCTCGAAATTCTTCCCGGTAATTGCTGTAGCTGAAATCAAGCATATTCTGAAAAGATCAGGAGAAAATTATAAATCAAAAATGGGTGATGCGGAAAAAGAACCGGTTGAGGAATTCGCACATGAAATGTTACATGCACATTAGCCCTTCCCCATAAGGGGCAGGGAAAATGTGTTGAGATACATCAAATATATTTTTTTCATTTCTTAAATCCTTTGGGATTTAGGGTTTAAATTTTTCCGCCTCAGGCGGATCAGGGGTATGGCAATAAAAAAATTTGTTGTTGGCTGTTTTGATGACGAACAGGTTTTGTTTTCTGCAGTTAAAAAAGTTCGCTCTGCAGGATACAAAATTCATGACGTCTATACGCCCATGCCGATTCACGGATTAGATAAGGCCATGGGGCTTCGGGAGACCAGTCTTCATACTGCCGGATTCATATATGGAATCACAGGCACTGCGACTGCTCTTGGCGGTATTGGCTATGTGTTCACTTACGACTGGCCAATTAATTTTGATGGTAAGCCTCATTTCTCTCTGCCGGCATGGATTCCGATTACTTTTGAACTTACTGTGCTTTTCGCATCTGTCGGCATGGTGCTCACTTTTTGTTATCTCTGCCAGATGGCTCCTTTCGTAAAAAAGCATCATTTTCATTTGAGGGCAACAGATGATCTCTTTGTGATGGTGATCGAATGCACATCCCGGACAAATGATGCCGATGTCAAAAGATTTCTTGAGAGTAACGGAGCCAAAGAAACAAAGATCGAAGAAGCAGAAACGGGATGGTGGCTTGGCCGTTACGATAAAGAAAGAAAACCATTCGAACACAAAGAAACAGTCATAGCATAAACGAAATGTATATTGAAATGCTGACGAAGAAAATCTCCTTATTGTTACTGGTGCTGGTTACAGGCATTGTCATCATAAGTTGCAGCGATATCAAACGCAAACCCGGTCGTGTATACATGCCCGATATGGCTTACAGCCGCGCTTATGAAACATATTCGGTAACAGGTGAACAGAAAGAAGCATTGTTGAAACAAGGCATTCATTTTAGCAATGAACCTGTACCCGGAACCATCAAACGCGGCGAAATGTTTCCTTTCCTGCTGGCAAAAGATGCTGCCGGAGATTCAACAAACTATGTAGCGTCAAAACTGGTAAAAAATCCCATTGGTTCTCTTGATTCAGTGCAACTGGTGGAATCTGAACGTTTGTTTTTGGTGAATTGCGCCATTTGTCATGGATCAAAACTGGATGGAAATGGTCCTTTGTACAAGGGTGGAGATGGTCCTTTCTCAGCAAAGCCTGCAACCCTGGTCGGAGATCCAAGGTATGAAGCAATGCCCGAAGGACAGATGTTTTATTCCATGACTTACGGAAAGAATAAAATGGGGAGTTATGCCTCACAGCTGGATACGCGTCAGCGCTGGATGGTGATTTATTATATCAAATCCAAACAGGCTGCATCGAAGAGCGGGAGTGCAGGAGCTGATTCAATCGCAAAAAAATAAATAAGGAAGAGTTAGATTTTAAAATTATTGAGCATGTCATTGAAGCAACATTTTGAAATACCTGCCCGTTACAAACAATGGTCATTCGGACTGATTGCTGTGGGCGTATTGTCGCTGATCGTTGGTTTTTTTCTCTATGGAACTGGCGATGATCAGCACCAGGCACGTTTCTGGTCTGCTCTGCTGCAGAACAGCGTATATTTTTTGCTGGTGGTTAACGCAGCCATGTTCTTTTTTTGTGCGACCACCCTGGCCATGGGAGGCTGGACGCTTTCTTTCAGAAGAGTATCTGAAGCGATTTCTGCTTCGGTTCCTTTAATCGGTGGAATTACTTTCGTCATATTAATGATTATTGTTTTCGGGGGCAAACACCAGATTTATGAATGGCTGAATAAAGACCTGATGAATAAAGATGAAATCCTGAAAGGGAAAAAAGGTTTTCTTAATCCCACTTTTTTTACGATTTGGACTGTGCTGGCAATCGGGTTGTGGACAATATTGGGAATGAAAATGCGCACTATTTCCCGTGAAGCAGATAAAGAACCTTTTTCTGTTGAAGAAGGCAGACGCTATATTTATAAGAATACAGTCTGGGCTTCCTTGTTCATCGTATGGTTTGCTTTGACTGTTGCGTCTACTGTTCCCTGGTTATGGTTGATGAGTATCAATGCCCATTGGTTCTCCACCATGTATAGCTGGTATACTTTCGGCAGCACTTTCGTTGCCGGAGTCGCACTGATTAGTTTGTTTCTCGTGTATCTGAAGAACCAGGGTTATCTGGAGTACACCAACGAAGAGCATATGCACGATCTCGGGAAATTTCAGTTTGCATTTTCTATTTTCTGGACCTACTTATGGTTTTCACAGTTTATGCTGATCTGGTATGCGAATATGTCTGAAGAAACAGTTTATTTTAAACCCAGATTCGAAGGAGCATATACAGGAATTTTTTATCTGAACCTTATTATAAATTTCCTGGCTCCCCTGTTAATCTATATGAAAAGAAGTTCTAAACGTAATTATGCCACAGTTGTTTTTATGTCAGTAGCTTTGCTGTTTGGACACTGGCTTGATTTTTATCAGATGGTATTTGCCAGCACTTCACCCAATCACGTACCGCTGAATCTCTTTGATTTTGGAATCGCAGCCGGATTTGTCGGGTTGATTATGTGGAAGACAGGTGATGTGCTGAGCCGCTATCCGCTGATGTCAACAAATCATCCTTTTTTCAAGGAAAGCGTCATTCATCATACCTAACCCGAATAGCCAGTTTGAATGCAAACCCAAACCAACCAAATAATTTTAATTAAATAACCGGAATAAGCATCATGTCAACAGTTTTTCTCTTATTGATTTTGTTACTTGGTTTTCTGATCACTTTTCAGATTGCCAAAGCAAGCGAATACGTGGGCATATTAAAAGGTGAAAAGAAAAATTTTGCGCAGAACAATCGCATCAATGGATTTCTGATGATCGTATTCCTGGTTCTCGGATTGATTGGCGTGTACTGGTGCAACGAACTATTCAAAGGAAAAATTCTTGGTGAGTCCGCCTCAGATCATGGTGAGAAGATAGATACCATGCTCTATATTACCCTGACTATCACAGGTGTGGTATTTTTCATTACACAGATTCTTCTTTTCTGGTTCGCCTATAAATACCAGTATTCTGAAAAAAGAAAAGCATATTATTATCCTCATAACAACAAACTTGAACTGATCTGGACAGTAATTCCGGCAATAGCGCTGACGGTGTTGGTCGGATTCGGGTTATTTTATTGGTTCCGAATTACCGGCGATGCACCAAAAGATGCTATGGAAGTGGAAGTGACAGGGAAACAATTCGAGTGGATATTCCGTTATGCCGGTAAGGATAATATTTTCGGGAAAAAATATTATCAAAACATCAGTGATAAGGATGATAACGCATTGGGATTAATCTGGGACGATCCCGCTTCACATGATGATATTGTGACTAAAGGAACAATGTATCTCGTTGTCGGGAAACCGGTAAAGCTGATTATCAATTCCAGGGATGTAATTCATGATGTGGGCCTTCCTCATTTCCGAATGAAAATGGATGCAGTGCCAGGTACACCCACATCCATGTGGTTCACTCCAAAATATACTACGGAGGAAATGAAAAAGAAAACCAACAATCCTGAATTTGAGTATGAACTCTCTTGCGATCAGATGTGCGGAAAGGGACATTTTACAATGAGAGGAATTGTGAAGGTTGTTACGCCGAGTGAATTTATTTTGTGGAGAGCAAAACAACAATCCAACTATGCGAGATTGTTCCCTGATAAGATGCAAAACGCAGCACCGCAAGCTGATTCAACTAAAAAAACAGTAGCAGTTGATACGGGCGCACACGCTAAACTGGTGGCCCAAACAAAATAAACCGTAATTGAAGAAAGAGATATTTGTCAACTAAAATTTTTATGATGAGCAACGAATCAACAATACATGGACATGCCGAAGTGGTAACCACTCACGAAGTGCAACATGACGAGCATGGCGTGCTTCATCACAAACAGTCCTTCATTACCACCTATGTTTTCAGCCAGGATCATAAAATGATATGCAAACAGTTCCTGATTACCGGTATGATCTGGGCGGTATTGGGAGGATTGATGTCTGTGCTTTTTCGCCTCCAGCTGGGTTATCCGGATACCAGTTTTCCCTGGCTTCGGGACATATTGGGCGCTAAATGGGTCCAGGATGGGCACATCAAACCTGAGGCTTACTATGCATTGGTAACCATGCATGGAACCGTACTTGTATTTTTTGTACTAACCGGCGGATTGAGTGGAACTTTTGCAAATTACCTGATCCCGCTTCAGGTCGGAGCAAGAGATATGGCCTCACCATTCTTAAATATGCTTTCCTATTGGTTTTTCTGGATGGCCAGTGTCGTCATACTTGCTTCTTTTTTCCTTGAAACAGGTCCGGCAAGCGGTGGATGGACCGTGTATCCGCCACTGAGCGCATTGGGTGATGCCAATGAAGGATCGAAGGCAGGACAGGATTTCTGGATCATTGGCATGGCTCTCTTCGTGGTATCATCACTGTTAGGAGGGCTGAATTATATTTCTACCATATTAAATTTGCGAACGAAAGGAATGAGCATGACCAGATTGCCATTAACCATCTGGGCCATTTTGTTTACCGCCATATTAGGTGTGTTGTCATTCCCTGTTCTTCTCTCCGGTTTGATTTTGTTGTTATTCGATCGCCATGCAGGCACCAGTTTTTATCTGTCTGATATTTTTATTGCTTCTACAGGTCAGGCCCTGCCCAACGAAGGAGGCAGTCCTATTTTGTTCCAACACCTGTTCTGGTTCCTCGGGCACCCTGAAGTGTATATTATCATATTGCCAGCCATGGGTCTGGTCTCAGAAGTGATGTCGGTGAATTCGCGCAAACCGGTGTTTGGTTATATGGCGATGATTGGTTCCCTGTTTGCGATTGCAATTCTTGCCTTCCTCGTGTGGGCACATCATATGTTTGTCACCGGATTGAATCCTTTCCTGGGATCTGTGTTTGTATTACTTACGCTACTGATTGCCGTGCCTTCTGCCATTAAAGTCTTTAACTGGCTGACCACGATCTGGCGGGGGAATCTCCGCTTTACTCCGGGTATGTTGTTCGCTATAGGTTTTGTGAGCCTCTTTATTTCCGGAGGGTTGACCGGTATCTTCCTCGGCAATTCCACACTGGATATTCATTTACACGATACCTTATTTGTGGTTGCACATTTTCATATCGTGATGGGCGTTTCGGCATTCTTTGGAATGTTTTGTGGCATCTACCACTGGTTCCCGAAAATGTATGGCCGTTATTTGAATAATACGATGTCATATATCCACTTCTGGGTAACTTTCGCAGGCGCTTATCTTATTTTCTGGCCGATGCATTATGAAGGATTAGCGGGTATGCCACGCCGTTATCCCGATTATGCCAGCTGGATAGCCTTCAAACAGTTTGTTGAACTGAACCGGTTCATATCCACCGTAGCCATGGTGGTGTTTGCCGTGCAGTTGATGTTTGTGTTCAATTTCTTTTATTCCATATTTAAAGGCAGGAGAGTTACATCACAAAACCCGTGGGGATCAAATACACTGGAATGGACTGCTCCAATTCATCCCGGGCACGGTAACTGGCCGGGTGAAATCCCTGAAGTGCATCGCTGGGCATATGACTATGGCAAAGATGGAAGAGAATTTATTCCTCAGACTGAGCCGATCGGGCCCAATGAGAGCAGGCATTAAACCGGATGAATTGAATGAAATAATGACTGATCTGTTGAATTAGATAAGTCGTACATCATAATTTGAAAATATGTTTGGATGCGGCAGGAAACCGTGAAGCAATCAAGTTCTTTTAAATTAGCCGGCAAATTGCGGGATTACCAACTGCTGATCAAGTTCAATCTCAGCTTCATGGTTGTGTTTTCCTCGGTGATCTGCTATTTGCTCGCGCCTAAAGTAACCGTTTATGACTGGAAAGCGATCCTGATCTTATTTGCAGGAGGCATGCTGGTTACCGGCAGTGCAAACGCAATTAACCAGGTGATAGAAAAAGATACTGATGCGATGATGAAGAGAACAGGGAACAGGCCCGTAGCTGCAGGAAGAATGAGTGTCGGAGAAGCAACAGGTTTTGCAGTCTGTGCCGGACTTGGAGGAGTGCTGATTCTTTGGCATTTTAATTTTTTGACGGCTGCATTGGCTGCGTTCAGCCTGTTTGTATATGCATTTATTTACACGCCGTTAAAAAAAGTCTCTTCTGTTTCAGTATTGGTTGGGGCAGTTCCGGGAGCATTGCCCTGCCTGATCGGATGGGCAGCAGGAAATGATGATATCAGTGCAGGAGGATGGATTTTATTTGCCCTCCAATTCTTTTGGCAATTCCCTCATTTCTGGGCCATCGCTTGGATCGCGCATAAAGATTACTCAAAGGCCGGTTTTAAGATGCTGCCTTCGGATGAGGGCCAAACAAAATATTCGGCAATACAGGCGATCATTTATTCTCTGTTGTTGTTGCCGGTCGGTGTAATGCCTTATTTTTTTGGCATGAGCGGAATGGTGAGTTTGCTGATCGTATTGCTTGCGAATTTATTCATGGTCTGGCAATGTGTTCAGCTGTACCGGCAGATGACCGCACAGGCGGCTAGGCGGGTAATGTTCAGCAGTTATATTTATCTGCCCGTCATATTGCTGGCGCTTTTAATTGACAAGGTTAATGTTATCACATCATAAACAATGATAGAACCTATTGAAGCGACAAATATTGTGAGCGACCAACAAAAACGAATACATCCTCATAAATTCACTTTATGGGTAGCGATTGGAAGCATTATTATGATGTTTGCAGGTTTGACGAGTGCGTATATAGTTAAACGTGAGCAGCCCGGATGGTCAACGTTCGATATTCCGAAAGCTTTTTGGTTTTCAACGAGTTCCATATTATTGAGCAGCCTGACCATTCAAATGGCACTTAAGGCTTTCAGGGATAGACAAATGAAGCAATACAGGAACCTGGTTACCGTTACGGCTGCCCTGGGAATTTTGTTTGTGATATTGCAGTGGATTGGCTTCAGGCAAATATGGAACACTGGAATTACTTTCCACGGTTCAGGCGCAGGACAATTTTTGTATATCATTGCAGGACTCCACGCACTGCATGTAACCGGTGGAGTGATTG
>Ga0335077_10007121_pt1 | contig 13844 bp, 11 predicted proteins | sample Lox_Sample_31_FD_207151 | JGI IMG/M metagenome (GOLD analysis project Ga0335077, IMG submission 207151) | Soil microbial communities from Loxahatchee National Wildlife Refuge, Florida, United States - Lox_Sample_3.1 | ecosystem: Environmental > Terrestrial > Soil > Wetlands | place: USA...
ACCTTTGGTACGTGCGCTTTCTGCACCAGGTAGGCGTTTGCCCGCTGGATATCGACAACACGCGAGCCCAACACAAGACCAATCTGGATTTTTCCGTCGGCTTCGAAGGTTGCAAGCTTAAACGGAGTTTCGGGCTTCTCGGAGATTTTGCCGGGAGCACTAGGCTGCGCGGCAAGCGCAGTGATCGACACAAGAATCGCAAGTGATCTCGAAAACGCGAAGCCCAGACGGTTTTCAGTTGTAATCATCGGTATGTTTCCTGGGACGTAAGATAACAGAAACAACTATGACGCAGCTAACCGATTGCCGCCTCGCCTGGTTTAACGGGAGGTTCATGCCCGAGAATCAGGTGCGAATCCCATTTCGCGACCGCGGCTGGAGATACGGCGACGGCGCTTTCGACATGACGCGCACTTTTAACGGCCGCCCTTTCCGGCTCAACGAACACATCGACCGCTTCTATCGCTCGCTGCGTTATCTGCGCCTCGATCCCGGAGTCAGTCCGCGAGAAATGATCGAGCTCACAGAAGAACTCGTGGAGCGCAACGAGCATCTTCGCGCGGACGTAGGCGATTGGTGGGTCGGCCAGCGCGTCAGCCGCGGCGTTGATCCGATCGGCGAGGAGGTGCCTGAGCACAGCGGCCCAAACGTGGTCCTGGAATGCACGCCTCTGCCGCTCAAGGCTCGCGCTCGCCAGTTTCGCGACGGCCTCGATGTCTGGACGCCCGCCCAGCGGCGTGTCGCGCCGGACATGCTCAGCCCACGAGCCAAGACGCACAACTACCTGAACATGATCGTAGCGGAGCAGTCGGTTAAAGCGCATGATCCGGAGGGCTGGGCGGTGCTTCTCGATGTCAACGGGAATTTAGCCGAGGGTCTGGGGAGCAACATCTTTGTCGTTCGCGAGGGCGCCCTCTACACACCGAGTGAACGCTACGTGCTCGCCGGCATTAGTCGCGAGATGACACTCGACCTTGCGCACAAGCTTGGCATTCGAGCGATTGAAGGAGACCTCGATCTCTACGATGCGGCGAATGCCGACGAGATGTTCCTGACCTCCACGAGCCTGTGCATCGCCGGAGTACGCAGCTTCAACGGCGCCACGATTGGCGACGGCCGGGTGCCCGGACCCGTCACGAAGCGGTTGACCGACGCCTACATTGCCAGCGTGGGTTGCGATTTCGTACAGCAGTACCTCGATCGTCTGGGGTGAAGTTCAACATCACAGGGTAGGGCCGGAAAGCAGCCCCTTTTCGACCAGTACCGGCGGCCTGCGGTGATGCGTTGCCTGCTCGTAGGCGTAGGCCCAGCCGAGCAGGTCCCCGTCCTTCCAGAGCCGCGCGGAGATCTCCAGACCGAATGGGAGCCCACTGGGATAGAATCCGCCGGGCACGACGACCGCGGGAACGCCGATCATGTTCACCCAACCGGTGTCGCTATGCGGGCCTCCGCTAATCCTGCCGTCCTGCGGCATGGTTTCATCCGGAGGAGGCATCTGCGTCGCCGGGTAAACGTATCCGTCGAGATGCATCCGATCGAGCGTTCCCGTGTACATGTCGAGCGCCTTTTGGCGCGGAATCAAGACGTTGGCCGCGGCTTGCGGATCGCTTTCGAAATTGGCTTGGATACGGTCACGCCGCTTGGGAACGACGGGTTCGTCGATCTCGTGCCAATCCTTGCCGCCGATGATCGTGGGCGGCAAAGGCGATCCCACCGCTTTCTGGTATTCCTCCGCCGAGTGGTATTGCGCCGGGCCGAATTCGGCGAGGAATTTTTCCGTTCCTTCGCGGATGTAGGGAACGGTGCCGATTCGTGCGGCGATCGCCGCAAAACTGTCGGGCAGGATGGAATCGTCAATGACCACCGTCGCGCCGGCGGCGCGCAGACCATCCAGCGCCTTCATGAAAGCGTCCCGCGTCTCCGGCTGGAGCGGAATCCGGGCACTCTCCATTCTGCGTTTCACTTCCTCAGGAGTCTCCGACGCGATGATGCCCTGAAACGGAGTGCCGGCGCCGTCAAGAATGAACGCGGGGACGCCGAACCGTCTGCCCTTCAGCGAGTCCGCCTTGAGATATTGCGTGTACGGGCCGGGCTGCGCCTTGGCTGACGATCCGGCCGTGCGCGCATCGAGCGGATCTTCCCCGGCCATCACGCTCAAAGCAATGGCGGCATCGGTAACGTCGCGGGCGATGGGACCCGTGTTATCGAGCAGCCAGTCGAGCGGCGCGATCCCGGCGATGCTCACCAGACCGCGCGTGGGGAATACGCCAACCACGGAACTCGTCGCCGCGGGCATGCGGATGGAGTTGCCCGTATCGGTTCCATTTCCCAGGACTGCGTAATTCGAGGTCACCGCCGTTACGGTGCCTCCCGAGGACCCTCCGGGGCTGAAGCGCACGTCGTATGCATTTCCGGTGCGCCCGTAGGCGCTGCTACGATTGGTGTCGCTGGCGGCAAAATCCGGCATGTTGGTTTGTCCGATGATCACCGCCCCGGCCGCGCGGAAGCGAGCGACAATGGTCGCGTCCTTGGGAGCGAGGAGTTCATGGCCGGGAATCATGTAGCCCTTCCACCCGTCGGTGGTGATCAATCCCTTGACGCTGGTGTTCGCCTTGGTGACGATCGGCACTCCCCACAACGGACCAGGCGCAAAAGCGCTCCCGCCCGCTTTGGCTTCGTCATCCTCGCGCGCCGCGGTCGCGAGCGCGCCTGCTTCGTCCAGGGTCTGCACGGCGCGATAAATCCTGTTGTATTTCTTCGTTCGCGCGATGTGCCACCGGATCACTTCGGTGACGGTATATTTGTGGCTGCGATACAGCGCTTCGAGCTGCGGAATCGTGATCTCGAGCAGATCGCGATCGATCGCGGGTTGCGATTCGGCGCCTGCGGTTGGAGTTGTATGCGAACACCCGGCGAGAACTAAAAATGCCAGAATCAGGGTACGCTCGACTTGCATGATCTTTTCATTATCGCCGCGCCTTCAACGAGCCCTTAGTTCGCCCAGGCGGCGAGCGGGCCGAAAGTGGTGACCAGTTGAATCGCGATCGTGTGACGCGACCTTCCAAAGATCAGCGGGCCGGGGATGGCTTCGTAATCGAGCTTGATCAGTTGCCGCCGGTCCGGCCGATATCCTGCCGCGATCTCGTAGACTTGGTTCTGGCGAGGCAGGCTGGAGCGCAGATAGCCGGCCCGCGCCGCGACGTACCAGCGCGGCGTCAGCGTGCGGCGCGCCTCCACGTATCCTGCCTGCTCGATGTAGGTCGGGATCACATGATAATCGAATTGAAAACGCTGCCATTCACCGTAGAGATTCCAGGGCCCGCGTCCCCACTTCGCGTCGAGACCAATGGCCGTCGCCGGAAGGCGGTTGGGCGGCCACTCGCCCGGAAAATAATACGGGTAATCGCGATCGAGATACGGGCCGCGATAAAGCGAAGCCCCAACGCGCAAACCCTGGCGAATCGTATAGCCGCCGCCCGCGGTCCAGTTGCCGTACTGATCGTGATCGAACGGGCTGCGCGGGTTCATGGGCGAGGAGTTGGTGAACTGCACGCGCGCGTCGAGCTTTCCGAGCGTCGCGTCCGCTTCAACGCCGGTCAGAGCAAGCGTGCTGACGCCCTCGTAGTAGTAGCCGTAAGTGAGCGGAACGTCGATCAGCGGATTCACGGCATCGTCATAACGCAGCAGGAACGATCCGAAAGCTGAAGAAAGCTCGCCGGCGCGAATCACCAGTGAACCGTCGCTGAAGAACTGCGAGTAGCTGACATTGGCCTGAAGCACGTTACCTCTGAGCGATTCTCCCGGAGCGGTGAACTGATCGTAAAAATAGGGATCCGAATACGCCTGAAGCGCCGCGGACACGGCCCAGTGATCGTCGATTTTCCAGACAGGGTAGAGCACCACGCGAAATCCGCCGGCGGCGATCGATCCATCGTGCGGCGGATCGCTGAGCTGCGGCGAACCGAGGCCTTCGACGCTGATGGTGCCGCTGAGCTCAATTCCGGAGGAAGCTTCCTGGGCGAATGCGCAGCGCACGCAAATGGCGGTAAGAAGAACAAGCTTGTACTTCATGCCTGACTGCTTTCAGTTCGAATATCGACCGTCGATTCGCGCTGGAGTGCATCGGCAAGCTGCCGGATTGATTTGGTTTCGGGATCTTCGGCGCGCTCGGGAAGCGGTTTGCGTCCGAGCGCCGGCGCGGACTTCACGAATGCCTCGACGATGGCGGGATCGAACTGGGTGCCGGAACATTCCGAGATGAGCGCGACGGCTTCCTCATGAGTCATGCCGGCGCGGTAAGGACGGTCCGAAGTGATCGCGTCGTAAACATCGGCGACGTGGACGATGCGGGCGCGCAGCGGAGTGGAGTCGCCGCGCAGCCCGCGTGGGTAACCGCTGCCATCCCAGTTTTCGTGGTGCAGTTCGACCACGGGGAGATACGGCTCGAACCCGTGGACGCCTTCAAGGATGTGGCGTCCGATGGTAGTGTGCTGCTGGATTAACGCGAACTCTTCGGGCGTCAGTTTTCCGGCCTTCTGAAGCACACAATCCGAGATTCCGATCTTTCCGATGTCGTGAAGCAAAGCGGCAACGCGGATCTCGTCGAGCTCCGTTTCCGGAAGATGCATGGCGCGCGCGATCGCGCAGGAAAATTCGCTGACGCGATGGCTGTGTCCGGCGGTGTAACGGTCGCGCGCATCAAGAGCGCTCGCAAGCGAGCCGATGAATTCGACGTAAGCGCGGCGCAGACGGTCGCTGCCGTCGCGAATGGCGGCCGCGGCCCGATTGAAGGATTCCATCAGCGCGCGGATTTCGACAATCGGGGTGTTGCTGCGCGGAAATTCGGGCAACAGGCCGGTGCGCTGGCAGTCCGCCAGATGTCCGACGATGCCCAGTATCGGATTCACGATCGAGCGTGAGGAAAAAATGCTGAGGATCAGAGCCGCAGCCAGTGCGCCGACGCCGGCAAAAACGAAAACGCCCCGCAGGATCGACTGCACCGGCGCGGTCGCGGAATCGACGTTCTGCACACTTCGAAGAAGGTAACCATCGCCGAACGGGATGTTGTTCATGGGCAGCGAAAGGTAGGTTTCGCCGCGCACGCGCAGTTCGCATTCGGATTGGTCGGGGCAGGCTTTGAGCGCGCGTTCCACCTCGGAGTCGGACGCATTCTGGAGGTTCGAGAGAATCACCCGCCCGTTGCGCGTCAGCACGGCGGGAGTCGTAAATTCGGAAAAATCGAAGCGTTCGCCTACGGAAAGCATGGCGATGTGTTCATCGCCCTGATCCACGGGAATCGAAACCACCTGATAGGTTTGATCGCCCAGGTTGAGGAACCCGCGCCTCGGCGTAGCGATTTTCGCCACGTCCATGCCCACGAACTGGCTGCCGACTTGCATGACTCCGGCGATCGCAGTGCCGTCCGCGTTCGAGAGCAGGAGGAAATCGAATCCCAGCATCCCGGAGATCTCGCGAAGCTGATCCTCAACCGTGAGCCGCGCTTCGGCGCTCTTCGGATTGGAGGAAAGCAGCTGAATTCCGGCTTTGAGCGTCGCGTCCTCGCCGAGCACACGCAGAAAACGGCTGTTCTGAAGCTCGCTGCGGGCCTGAATCCGCGCGATCGAAACCTGCTGATCGTGCAGAGAGCTGCGCAGACCTGTGCGCACGGTCGAGACGACTTCGGTTTGAATCGCCCAGAAACTCGCCAGCAGGAGCAGCGCGAAGGGAACAAAAGACCACAGAAATGTTCGAGTCCCGAAGCGCATGGCGTTACGGCACCGTCACCGGAATCAGAAATTTGACCGGCTCGACGGGACCGTCCCCGACGCTGATGTTCCGGCGGAAAAATCCCGCCGCCTTATGCCACGCGACCACGGTGTATTCGCCGCGCGGGACGTCCGCAATCGCGAAATGACCGTTCCCGTCCGAGCGCGTGAAGAAAGAATTCGGCGTTACCACGATCACCGCGGTCATGTTCGGATGCAGGTGACAGTTCACGAAAACGATGCCGGGCTTGGGGAACGTCACCAGCCGCGTCGTGTTCATCGGATAATTTCCCAGGTCGAATTCTTTGGGCTTGGATAACGAAAAGACGTTGTGAAAGATGGGATCGAGATTGGGAAACGAGACGGTGGAACCGGCGGAGATGGCGAGAAGGTCGGGAACGAACTCCTTGTTCTTCTGGTTCATGACCGCCCTCACCGGCGTGGATTCGAGACTGCCTTCAAGAAAAATGACGACGTGGGCGCGTTCGAACGCGAGCGGGTCGGCGTCGCCTGCGGAATCGGGGCGAACGGCGGCGCCGCGCTCATAAGCGCTGGCCGCGACCGTCACTTTAGGCCGCGTAAGGCGGCGCTGAATGATGATCGTGCCTTCGATCTGTCCCGCACTTGCGACGGATAGGCCGACCGCACACCACGCTAGCAGGCGGAATCCCATACCTTCTTGATCGTTGGCATAGAAGCGGGCTGAAATAGGGTTTCTTCTTAACCATGTGATAGATTTGCCTGAGGATCGCGTCTGATGCTAACGCCGCGGTGAGAAGTTAATTTTGGACGTGTCACCGCTGCCACGCCGCGTTTCTGCTGACACGCGACGGTTGTTTGGCTAGCCGCGTATTTTCTATTGTTTACAGATTGGTCTGCGGTCTGCGATCACGGACGGCATGACCAACACAAACAATGTTCTGAAAATCGCAGCGATCCTGGCGGTCGCCGCATTCGGCGCTTTTGCGGCCGATACGCGCAGCCACAGACGGATCGTCGTTTCGGTCCCGGACCGCAAGCTGGTACTGCTCGAGGGCACGAGAGTCCTCAAAATCTACGACGTCGCCGTGGGAGCGCCATCGACGCCGTCACCTTCCGGAGAGTTTCAAATCGTGAGCCGCATTCCCAACCCGACGTGGTTCGGCCATGGAAGGATCGTAGGCCCTGGCCGCACGAATCCGCTCGGCACCCGCTGGTTGGGACTCAGCATCAAGGGCTACGGCATTCACGGGACCAACGCGCCCGGTTCGATCGGGAAAGCCGCCTCGCACGGCTGCATCCGCATGCGCCAGCACGATATCGAGGAGTTGTTCGATCTGGTCGGCGTCGGCGTCCCGGTCGAGTTCGCGAGCGAACGCCCGGCCGTTTTCCTCCAGGTTTTAGCAGTTGCAGTCACTGAATGAATCCACACACACAAGGGAGCCACTTATGATTTTGCTGAGATATCTGCTCGTGTTTACCGGGATCGCGCTGCTCTTAGGAGCTGCCGTGATTCTTGTCTGGGATCTTTATCAGATCCTCAAAGCGAAAAAAGAGCCGGAGGGAAATCAGCCGGGCCCTCCGCGCTGGGCGCTGGCGAAACGCCTGGCAGTGTACGCGATTCTGCCGGAAATCGTGGGTCTGAGCATCGCTGTGGTGCCCAGCGGGTGGGCCGGCGTGCGAGTGAATCAGTTCACGGGAACGCGTCCGGCGACGCTGTATCCCGGCGTGCACTGGCTGATTCCGTTCGTCGAACAGATGGAACTCTTCACCACGCGCGACCAGGTCCTCACCACGGCGGCCAATGATTCCAAAAAAGCGAAGAACGATGTGCTGCGCGTGCAGACGCGCGAGGGATTGGTCGTGGGCCTGGAGGCGACGGTTCGCTATCGCCTGGATCCCTTGAAACTGCCCTACATCCACGCGAATCTGCCGCAGCCGATCGATCAGGAGATGATCGCGCCCGCGGTCGCGAGCACATTTCGCGACTTGGCGCCGAATTATTTGGTTCGCGAACTCTTCGCGTCCAAGCGCGACGAGTTCCGCCAGGCCGCCGCGTCGCGGATTGCATCGAAGCTCGGCGCCGACGGAATAATCGTGAAGGAGATCGCACTTCGCGACGTCGAATTGCCCACCGAATACGCCAAGGGGCTGGAGGGTCTGCTGCTGAAGGAGCAGGAAAACGACCGGATGAACATCGACCTCGAGGTGAAGAAGAAACAGGTGCAGGCCGCGACGCTTGAAGCGGAAGCGCAGAAAGCTCGCGAGATTCAGGAAGCCGAGGCGCGCGCCGAAATCGTGGTGCTCGAAGCCAAGGCGCAGGCCGATGCGATGCAACACACTTTGCCGCTCAAGCAGAAACAGATCGAGCAATCGCGCCTGGAAGCCGAAGCGCGCAAGGAAGCGACGGTGAAAAACGCCGAAGCGATGGCCGAAGCCAAGGTAATCGACAGCAAGGCTGAGCTCGACAAGCGCAAATTGATGGCCGATGCCGAGGAGTATCACATCCGCCGCACAGCCGTCGCCGATGCGGACAAGATGAAGCTCGAAGCCGAGGCGCTCAAGGACAATCCGCTGCTGATCCAGAAAATTATCGCGGAAAGACTGTCGGATAAAGTGCAGATCATGATGGTTCCAGCCGACGGAAAATTCTTTTTCGCAAATGATGTGCTGAAAGGGATGACGCCCGCAGTCGCGAGCCGTCCATAGATGTTCGTTCGAGCGGGCCGCGTGCGGATTCGCGGCCCGCCCGGTTTGCTATCATCGCGCCAATGGCGAGGGCTTTCTGGCTGATCCTCTTCGTATCCACGGTTCGCGCCGATGCGCTCGAAGACGCCGCGCGCGCCCTCGCCAGGAGTGTCGTCGCACAACTTGCTCCCAACGAAATTGCCCGCGTGAGCGTACGAAATTTGAGCTCGCTCGCTCGCGCGGACGTCGCGCGGGCGCAGCTCGCATTCGAACAGACGGTTGCCAAGCGCGTTCGCGATGCCAGTCCAATTGAAATCGCGCTTACCATTTCTGAAAATATCCGCGGATTTCTTTTCATTGCCGATTTTAAAGGAATGATCGAGATGGAGCCGTATACGCCCGCAGTTGATCTTCCGGCGCGGTTCTCCATGGTGCTTTCGAAACGCTTGTTGTGGCAGCAAGCGGATCCTGTTCTCGATTTAATCGTGATGAATGATCAGATGCTGGTGCTCGATATTTCCGGTGTAACGCGAAATGAACGCCGCGAAGGAAAGTGGTCGCCGGCCGAATCGGCTGCCGCGCCGTCTTCGGTTCGCGATCCACGCGGACGGTTGACGATCACAGAAACAACTCTCACGGCCGATCTACCCGGACTTACGTGCCATGGAGATTTGCGGGCGCTTGCGCTCAACTGCGCGCCGGGGTCGGTTTTTTCGGCCGGGCGCAATACTTTCGAAGCGCAACCGCCGTTTTTTAGCGATGCACAAATCGGTAACACACGACTGGTCGCCATGCCGGACGGACGCACATATATAAATGATGTGGTGATCGAAAACTGGGGCAGCGATCTCGCGGTGATGGCGACCTGCGTGGGTCCGCGCGTCGCCGTGACCGGAGCGGCCGGCCGCGATGCGAACGATTCGATCACGCTTTACGACGTGATTCAAAGCGTCGCGATCCGGGTCAGCGATCCGGTGCAGTTTCCAGGGCCGGTGACGGCTCTGTGGCCTCGCCAGGACAGCGCGCTGGCTGTGGTCCACAATCTTACGACGCGCCAGTACGAGGCCTATGAGATTACGGCGGATTGCAGCCGCTAGTCTCCTTGTGTGCGTCATTCGCACCGATGCGGCGCGCCGCCCTCGGTACGGAGGTGAGTTGCGCATCGATACACGCGCGACGCCGCAAGATCCGGAGTCGCTCGATCCCCAGATTTTTTCGAGCGCCGTCTTTGAGACGCTGGTCAAGCTGGACGATCACGGAGATCCTCAACCCTGGCTTGCGGCGTCGTGGACACACGATAAGAGCCGCAAGCGCTGGGTATTCACTCCGCGCGCGAACGTGGTCCTGCAAAACGGTTCGCCATGGTCGCCCGGGCCGATCGAGTTCGCTGATGACCGGCCGATCGGCGAAATTCTGCGCGACCTTGCTCGGCCCAGGAATGCGATCGTAATTCGCGGCCCCGATGGCTCGATCACGGGCACCGGTCCGTTTCGCATCGCTATGTGGGAACCGGGAAAGAGCGTCACACTCGCCGCTCAGGAGAATTATTGGGGCGGACGACCGTTTCTCGATGCCATCCACGTGACGATGGGACGATCGCTGCGCGAGCAGGCCATCGATCTTGAGGTCGACGGCGCGGACGTGATCGAATCGGCTTTGCGCCCGCGCGGATTGAGTTACGTGTCGCCGCCGGTCGCGGTGCTTGCGCTCGAATTTGACGATCGCGTCGCTCCGGCTGCGCGCCAGGCAGTCGCCCTATCAATCGATCGCGCGGCGATTTACAACGTGCTGCTCCAGAAGAACGGCGAAATCTCGGGAGCTTTGCTGCCGCGCTGGCTCACGGGCTATTCGTTCCTGTTTCCGGCCGGGCGCGACCTCGCACGCGCGAAACAGCTCGCCGCGAATGCCACGCTCAATTTTTCCTATGACCGCAATGATGCACTGATGCGCGCGATCGGCGAACGCATCGCCGTGAATGCGGCCGAAGCCGGAGTCGTGCTGCGTCCCGCTGCGCGCGGTGAGGTTCAGTTGATCACTCTGACCGTTCCCGCGCGCGATGTGCGGACCTCACTCGAAGATATCGCGGCGATGTTGAAGCTGCCGCTCTCTGCCGGCTCGCCCTTCGAGCAGGAGCGCGCGCTGCTCGCGGATTCTCGCGTGGTCCCGCTGTTCCACCTGCCGAGAATCTGGGCAATGAACCCGCGAGTCCACAACTGGCCGAAACTGGCGGACGTGTGGATCGAAACGGAGAAAAAGTGACTTTCCGCACCAAGCTGCTGCTGATTTCGTCGTTCACCATTGCCGGCGCGGTTGCGCTGGTGACCGGAGCAGTCGCCGTTTCGGTGCGCCGCGCCTTCGAACGCGCCGACGCGGAGCGGCGCGGAGCGTTGCTCGATCAATTTCGACGCCAACTGGTCGCGCGAGGCGACGAGATCACGCGCGAGGTCGAGCAGGCCGCCCAGTCGCCCGCGGTTCAGCAGATCGCGGCGAGTGCGGCGGAATACGATGCGGCCCAGGCTGAGGCGCAACAGGATTCACTCGATTTCCTGGATGTGCTGCAGCCGGATTTGACCATCATCTCGTCCGCGCATTGGCCGGCGCGCTTTGGATATAAGAACGACTGGGACATCGCGCCCGCGGACTGGACTGCGGAAAAAGCGTTTCTCGCTCGAATCCCGATGCCGGATGCAACCGCGACCGCGCTGGTCGCCGCACGCCGCGGCCCGTCGGGCAAAATCGTGGTGGGCGGACGGCGGCTGAATCCGGAATTTCTAAAATCGCTGGGAATGGCGCCGGGAATGCGCGCGCTTTTGTGGCTTGCGCCTGATGAAGTACTGGACGCCCAAGGGCCGGTCAGCGATCCGCAAAAGCTCGCGTCTTTGATGCAAGGAAAATCGAACGTGGTCCAATGGACTCGCGACCGCGCGAGCGCCGAGGCATTCCAAACCCTGCCGCTCATGCAAAATGGAAAAACCATGGGCGTGCTCCTCGCCGGAACTTCGCTGCGCGAGCAGATTGGACTCGAACAGGCGATTCTGTGGATTGGGCTGAGTGTCGGTGGTTCGGGAATCGTGATCGGTGTTCTGCTGGGCTGGTGGACCACGGAACGGATCACGCGTCCGGTGGAGAGACTGGCGGCGGCGGCGCGCGCGGTCGAGCACGGGGATTGGTCGGCGCGGGCGGAAGTCGCTTCCAGAGACGAAATCGGCGAGCTGGCGCAAGCCTTCAATCGCATGACGGAACAAATCTTGGAGCAGCGCGAACGCGCGCTGCAAGCCGAACGCGTGGCGGCGTGGCGCGAGCTGGCGCGGCGCCTGGCGCATGAGCTCAAGAATCCTCTTTTCCCGCTGCAAATCACCATCGAAAATTTGCAGCGCGCGCGGGAGCGATCCACGGCGGAATTCGACGAAGTTTTTCGCGAAAGCACGGCCACGCTGCTGGCCGAGCTCGCGAATCTCAAAACGATTATCGGCCGGTTCAGCGATTTCGCGCGAATGCCCGCCCCGCATTTCGAACCGGTCGACGTGAACGAAACGGTGCGCGGCGTGATGAAACTGTACGACGCGAGGCTCGGTGCGATCGGTCGCCGCATCGAGCTTGAAAACGGCGAGCTGAAAATCCGCGCGGACGGGGAGCAGTTGCGCCGCGCCATCGGCAACCTGGTGCTGAACGCGATCGACGCGATGCCCGCCGGCGGCACTCTTGCGATCACCACGGCGCGAATCGAAAACGGTGCGCGGCTTTCGGTTTCCGATACCGGCCAGGGCTTGACCGAAGAAGAATGCGCGCGGCTGTTCACGCCGTATTACACCACCAAGCAGCACGGAACCGGCCTGGGCCTGGCAATCGTGCAGAGCGTGGTGAGCGATCATCGCGGAAAAATTTCCGTGGCGAGCGAGCCGGGACGCGGCGCGACCTTCATCATCGATCTGCCGGAGATGCAGCCATGAATCGCTTGCTGATTGTGGATGACGATCCGAACACGCTGGCCTCGCTCGCGCGCGCTTTTCGCATGGCGGGCCACGAGGCGACCGTCGCCGATAGCGCCGCGCGTGCGCTGGAACTGGTTCGCGCCCAGTCGTTCGACCTGATTTTTTCTGACGTGGTGATGCCGGATAAGGACGGAATCGCGCTGCTCGAAGAAATGCGCGGGCAGGGCGTGACCACGCCGGTGGTGATGATTTCGGGTCAGGCGACGCTCGATATGGCCGTGCGCGCGACCAGGCTTGGCGCACTGGATTTTTTGGAAAAACCGTTATCGACGGAAAAATTGCTGCTGACCGTCGAGAATGCGCTCAAGCTGCGGCGCCTGGAAGAGGAGAATCGCGAGCTGCGGGCGCGGGTCGGTAAACACGAAATCGTCTACCGCAGCGAAGCCATGGCGCGGGTGATGGCGCAGGTCAAACGCGTCGCGGCGGGGGACTCGCGCGTGTGCATCCTGGGCGAGACGGGAACGGGCAAGGAACTGATCGCGCGCGCGATTCACGAGGCGAGCGCACGCCGCAACAACCCGTTCGTCACGCTCAATTGCGCCGCCGTGCCGGGCGAATTGATCGAATCGGAATTGTTCGGTCACGAAAAAGGCGCGTTTACCGGGGCAGCTTCCCGGCATATCGGAAAATTCGAGCAGGCGCATCGCGGAACGTTGTTCCTGGATGAAATCGGCGACATGCCGCCGGTGATGCAGGCCAAGCTGCTGCGCGTTTTGGAAGAGGGCGAAATCGAGCGCGTGGGCGGAGCGGGCACGGTGGCCGTAGACGCGCGCGTAGTGGTCGCAACGCATCGCAACCTGGACGAGCAGGTTCGCGCCGGAAATTTCCGTCAGGACCTGTACCATCGCGTGTATGTTTTCCCGATTCTGCTGCCGCCGCTGCGCGAACGCACCGGGGATATAGCCATGCTGGTGGAACATTTCGCGAAGCAGATCAGCCGCGCGAACGGATGGAAGCCGCGGACGTTCACGCCTGAAGCGATCGCGAGGCTCGAACGGCACACCTGGCCGGGCAATATTCGCGAGTTGCGCAACACGGTCGAACGGTTGCTGCTGCTCGCCGAATCGGAAATCGATGAGGAAACGGTGCGGATGGCGCTTCCGGAGGTTCACCATCGCGGCGCGGGCGGAACACTGGCCGCCCGGGTTGAGCAGTTCGAGCGCGACACGATTCGCGCCGAACTGGATCGCGTGAACCACAGCATGACCGAAGCCGCCCGCGCACTTGGGTTGGAACGCAGTCACCTGTACAAGAAATGCGCTCAGTTGGGAATCGATCCGCGGTCTTCGCGGCAGCCGGAAAAATAGTTGTCGAACAAACGACGTGCCAGCGTTCCAGCGCGCACGCGGTTCGATCCTCAGCGCTGATCTCAGCCAAGGACGCCCGATGGTTTAGAATATTCCCAACATGCCCCTTGCTC
>Ga0335077_10007124_pt1 | contig 13840 bp, 13 predicted proteins | sample Lox_Sample_31_FD_207151 | JGI IMG/M metagenome (GOLD analysis project Ga0335077, IMG submission 207151) | Soil microbial communities from Loxahatchee National Wildlife Refuge, Florida, United States - Lox_Sample_3.1 | ecosystem: Environmental > Terrestrial > Soil > Wetlands | place: USA...
ACTGATTCAGCGTGAAATTTCCAGAGTCTTGGTCCTCAACCTCTCTGGCAACCCAAGCGGTGCTCACACACTGCCCAGGACATCTTTGTCCTTGACAGAGCCTTCGCTCTTATCGAGGCGCACCCCCAGTTATTAAGAGGGAATCGAAGACCCCAGTCAGGCTAAATGTCGCCGCAGATCGGGCCCACCCGCCCAGAAGGTGAAGCGGAAAGACAATGATGACTGGAACCCGGTGATTGAACACCGCGAGATCTTGGCGCACCCGCTTCTTAACTCCTATTCACTAGCTTCTGAAACTAGCGGAACCCTTCAACCAGGAAGATATCCCCTTCCGCACGCTCGATTCCCGAGAAGAGGAATGTGTGGCCGTCGGGAGAAACGGTCGGTCCCCACTGGTTGAAAACATCGGGCAAGGCGGCAATCATCTGGGTCCGCTGGGAAAGAAGATCGAACCGTTTGAGGAAAAAGTGTCTTGGGGTGCCGTCGATGAAGTAAATGCCGCCCGATGCAGGCACGAAGCCCACATCCGCAGGCATACCTGTCAGCGGGCGTTCGTCGCCGCCGTTCACGGATGCAGACCAGGCTTGGGAGTGATCGAAGCCCTCAGCTCTGTAGAAATAGACGCGCTTCCCGTCCGCTGCCTCCTGCGGAGCCCTGCCGGGAATTCCTTCTCCGGTCAGACGGACCGGCGCTCCACCTTCCACTGCAATTTTCCAGATCGCCCCCGGAGGCTCCGTCGAGAAGTAAATGTTGTGTCCGTCTGCCGACCAGAACGGATAAGAAGCATTCGGTGTTCCGGTCACAAACGGCTTTGGGGGCCCTCCCTCTGTGTTCACCGTGTAGAGTTCGGGCTTGTCAGCGGCGCGCACGTCAAAGACGATTCTGCGGCCATCGGGCGACCAGTTCGGTGGCCCGATTTGCGCTCCTTGAAACCGAGTCAGTTGCATCGGATTCGACCCGTCGCGGTCGCATACCCAAATTTCCGGACTGCCGGAGCGCGACGATTGAAAAGCGATGTATTTGCCATCTGGGGAAGTCCGCGCGTAGCCGTCGCCAAGGCTGGATGAGATAAGCTTTTTGGCCGGACCGGCAGCTTTGGCTGCTCCAGCCAATCCGAATTGCCACACGCTGGCGGGATGCCGTACTTGTGCGTACGCCAGGCGATTTCGGGACGGCGAGACCGACACACTTTCCGCATCCTGTGCAAATACCAACCTCTCCGGTCTTGTCACAGCAAGCGGTAAGCGCCAAAGCTGGTGTCCCGCCGCGTAGATCAGAGACTGGCTATCTGCAGACCAACTGAGATCGGCGAAGCCTTCGGAGGATTTGAAACTGATTACCTCCCGGGGTTTGGTCCCATCCGCGTCGTGCACATAAATCCTGAAGACGCCCTCGGTGGGGGCACACATCGAGGCGAGATACTTGCCGTTGGGCGAAAACGACGGATGCAGCGTCTCAACGCAATCGGAAGCAGGATCTGGCAGCTTTCTCTCCTCGTAGGTGTCTACGTTCACCAGGTGAAGGCTGTAGTGCTCGGAAGAAGAAACCTCCTTATCGCGAGAGTCAGCTTTTGAAAATGCCACCCACTTACTGTCCGACGACCAGGCAACGGCAATTCGCTCGGGGCCTCCATACGGCCTGATCTCGGCGAGCTTGCGTTCCGTGCCGCCGAGGGCCGAGATGAAGTACACCCCGCTAGCTTCTGGCTCCGCTTCCCGCTTGAATGCGATGAATCGGCCGTCAGGTGACCATGCCGCTGCCAGAAATGCTGCAGGGTGATTCGTAAGTTTCACTACACGTTCCTGGCCGACCTGCTTGAGATAAAGATCAAATTGGTAGTCCTTCCCATCGCCGAACCACGAAAACACGATCTGGTTCCCGTCAGGCGAGAACCTGGGAGCTACTTCCAACCCGGGAAAGGTCGTGAATGGGGTGATTGTCAGCTCGGTGGAGTGAGTTTCGGAGCGATGTTGCAACCAGTATCCCCCCATCAGCGCCACCAACATCAGTCCAGCCGCCGCCAACCCGAAGCGCCATCGACGGGTGGTCAAACGAGAGCTGCCTTTCCTTGTTGCCGCGGCTGGAACGGCTATGGGGCCCGGCACTGAGATGGGGACGACTCTGGGCGACGCACTCTCACTGCCTACAGCGTCGATCCAGTCCACCGGGAAGATGAAGCGGTACCCAATCTTCGGGAGCGTCTCAATGTAGGTTGGATTCTCGGCGGAGTCTTCCAGAGCCTGTCGCAGCTTCTTTACGGCTGTATTGACGCCATGCTCAAAGTCAACAAACGTGTTTTCCGGCCAAAGGGCGTTGCGTAGTTGCTCGCGGGCAACAACATTTCCTTCAGCTTCCACGAGCAGCCGAAGCACCTGGAGTGGCTGGTCCTGAATCGAAACGCGCGCGCCCAAGCGGAGAAGTTCGTTGCTGCTCAGATCAAACTGAAATGAGCCAAAGCGCGCACACGTCCGACGAAGAGGCTCGTAAGTCGCCATATCGGCTCAACTAGCTATGGCAGTGTACCCTAATTAAAGCGGAGCCAAATTACCGTTTTGGTTGTCGCACATCCCGTGTTGTTGCTGGTACTTACCAAGTTCACCGCGAGTTCACCTTCCAATTCACCCGCTGTCCATTGACCACTTCAACCCGCCGTGCGAATGTGCCGCACAATCGGGACGAGGATGGGACCTGTGAAATCCTCAAATCACATCCCGGCAATGAGGACAAAATGAAACGTTTTTTTCACTTCGCAGCAGCCACCCTCGCGCTTGGTCTGATGATGTATCCGAGTCAGGTTCACGCCACGACATGCAGCAATTCCACCATCAAAGGGACATACGCCTTCACTCTCCGGGGACAGATCTTCGTCCCGAACGGGCCGGTCCTGGTTGTCGACGGGGTCGCGAGAGTGACGTTTGACGGCCATGGCAACTTTACCCAGGTCGATGCCGTCGCCGAAAATGGGAACGTTGCACCCGGGTGGCGTCCTGGATCAGGAACCTATTCCGTGAACCCAGATTGTACCGGAGCACAGACCATTCAGGTCGCGGATCTACCCGACCTGCACCTCCAGTTCATCATCAGTGGATCGGGAAACAAGATCCGCCAGGTGGTGATCGATCCAGGAATTGCCACGACCGCCGAAGGAGAGCGGCTTCGGATTGTGCACTAGCATGAAGATGTTTCTGCAGTGGAAATCCGTTCTGTCGCCGAGTTCCGGGCGCCCCACACATCGCGTTCTTTGCGATGTGTGGGCCCTGTCCCCAGGGATCACAGTAAGATCCCTCAAAAGAACTGCTACGGATGTCCGGGGCCGATTTCGTCCCTTGGGGTTGGCTGATAAGCTGAGTGACACGGCCAATTCGTGCCCAGATGCCTCATCGTCGGTTATGGAAACCCTATACGTTCCGACGACGGCTTTGGCTGGAGAGCCGCCGCTGCTCTGGCTGAGGAACTGTCGTCCGAAGACGTCAAGGTGATTTCGGCGCACCAGCTCACGCCGGAGTTGGCCGAAACGGTCGCTAACAGCTCGCGTGTCCTGTTCCTCGACGCGTCCCACGACGGCCAGCCGGGAGAGATCCGCATGGGGCCCGTCCGTCGCGACCCGAATTTTCAGCCGGGCGCGATTTCGCACCAGCTTTCGCCCTCGGCACTGTTGGCGCTGGCTTACTACTATCGACGATCGGAGCCGGACGCGACGTTGCTCACCGTGACCGGCCAAAATTTCGAACTCGGAGAGAGTTTTTCGCCCGTGTTACAAGACGCCTGGAAGCCTTGCCTGGAGCGGGTTCTGGACTGGGTACGAGCTTTGTAATCTGTAGGATATCGGACTAACACTTTCGTGGAGTCGAATTGGCACGCGGGTGCCATTTTCAGATTGACGGTCTCATCGTAGATTGTTCATGAGCAGTTCTGGGGGAGGGCTGCCCGGGCGTCCTGAGTTCGAAAGAACTCGGACGCCCGTTTAATTTTTTGGGGCTCTTGCCTAATTTGTGGAGATCGTGAAGTTCACCGTGATGCGGGCCTGGGTTTCGACCGGCTGTCCGCTCTGATAGTAGGGCTTGAAGCGCCACTGCTTGACGGCTTCGCGAGCCGCGGCGGCGAGAATGGTCGGACCGCTCACAATCTGCAACTCTTGGATGGACCCTTCCCGCGAGATCAGCGCCTGCAGAATGACTGCGCCCTGAACTTTCATCTGGCGTGCCAATAGAGGATAGTCCGGAGGCACGGAAACCGTGACGTTCTGCTGCGTCTGGGGAGACATTTGTACGCGGTCGGCGGCGTTGACAACGGTTTCCGGCGGTGCCTGAGGAACTGCTGGTGCAGGCGACGAAGCTGTTCCCGAATCCATGTCCAGACGGATGGCGTTGCTGCGCGCCGGCACCTGGGTATGGCGGTTGCCGGCGACCACTTCCACCTGTAATGGAGGCAGGGCGGCGCGCTCGGTAGTGGCGGTGAACGGTGCGGTTGCCGCCGCAGGTTCCGGCGGCTTAGCGGGCGCACGCTCGGTCCTGCTTGAGGCGGGGTTGGCCGGAGTCGCGGTCAGGGCTGTGGCAGGATGCTTCCGTGGGGCCGTCGTATCCTGAACTTCTTCGCTGGCGGGGAACCAGAAGTCCCAATCCTTGAGGACGACGGCCACCAGCGCAAGGAGAAGGATGCCGAGTGCGATCAGCATCCGCTTGCGTTGCACGGCCGGATCGGGAGAGGCAGGCAAGAGCCGCCGTTCCGCGTATAGGTCTTGCTGGGTCTGGTCGTCAGGCGTCGGCACGTAACCACCTTATACAACAGAGTAGGCCCCGGGGGGTGGCGCGCAGAAATAAGTATGCCCTGAAAGTTGCAGCAACGCCAGAAAATCCAGCGGGGCGGTGTGGGGCAGCCCGCGCCGGGAGCGGCGTGTGACCCGGATCACATCCACATGTGGCACCTATCACCGCCGAAGGGTCTGACAGGACGCACACTGAGTCGTGACATTCGTCACAGGGTGTTGAGCGGTGTGAACAAGCGGAGCCGCCTCGCCCGGAACGGTACACCCAAAGGGGGGCCATCATGCTCTCGCCATATGGACTCGACATCATCGAAAGCTGCCTGACCTGCAAAATGCGGGTGGACCGGATTTTCTGCGACCTGCCGACTTCGGCCTTGCAATCTTTCGAGAGCATCAAGTACGCAACCGCGTATCCCAAGGGAGCGGTGCTCTTTGTGGAAGGGCAGGCGCCACGGGGGATTTTTGTGCTTTGCAAAGGGCGCGTGAAACTGTCGATTTGTGCCAGCGACGGGAAAACCCTGATCCTGAAGATTGCCGAGCCCGGCGAAGTTCTGGGCCTGAGCGCCACGGTTTCCGGGAAAGCCTATGAACTGACGGCGGAAACCATCGATCCCTGCCAGGTCAATTTTGTGAAACGAGAAGACTTCCTGCGCTTCCTGAAGGAGCACAGTGACGCGTGTTTCAAAGTGGCCGAGCAGTTGAGCGAGAAATACAACGTGGCCTGCCACGAAGTGCGCTCGCTGGGATTGTCGCATTCGGCCGGGGAAAAGCTGGCGAAGCTGCTGCTGGAGTGGAGCTCGAAAAACGGCGAATCGCAAAAGCAGGAGCCGCGCCTGAAGCTGGCGCTGACGCATGAAGAGATCGCGCAGATGATCGGTACTTCCCGCGAGACGGTAACCCGCTTGTTTGCCGACCTTAAGAAGCGCCAGATCCTGCAGGCCAAAGGCTCGACGCTGGTGATTCGAAACAAGGCGGCGCTGCGTTCGCTGGCCACCAGCGGATAACGGCCGGCTGAAGCGGGTGTGCGTCGGGTCACCCAATTTCGTGACTCCAGTCACTGTTTCCGCCCTTTCCTTGAGTTATTAACGGATGAGGAGAGGCGTATATGTCACAGAGCTGCATCGATTGCACCCAGCGATCGGATCGGGTTTTCTGCGATTTGGCTCCCAGCGCTCTCGAAGCCTTTGACCTCATCAAGTCCAGCCAGATGATCCCGAGGGGCGCCGTGCTCTTTCGCGAAGGACAGGCACCGCGCGGTGTGTTTCTCCTCTGCGAAGGACGGGTACGGTTGAGCGTCTGCTCGGAAAACGGGCGCCGGATGACCCTTCGTACGGTTACTGCCGGGGAAGTGCTGGGACTGAGCGCCTGCCTTGCGGGCAGCGGCTACGAAGTTACGGCTGAGGCGATCGATAACCTCCGGGTGGCAGTGGTGAGCCGGAAGGACCTGCTCCGGTTCCTGCGGGAGCACCGCGAGGCCTGCCTGCACGTGGTCACTCTGCTCAGCGAAGACCTGCATGTCGCGTATGATCGCGTGCGCAGCGTAGGGCTGGGGCGGATGCGGCGACCGCGCGTTCCACTGGCGCACTGAATCAGCAAACGGCTGGTTCACAGCGGCCGAAGACGCAGCTGAACACACAGCGTGTGCGGTGGGTTCCGCAAGCTGTGCTCCTCCCCGGGTTCTTCTTCGAACGGGGAATGATCATCGAACTGGGTGTTCCTCATCTGACATACCTGCCGGATGCGGCGCGCTGTTTCGGACCAGCCAAGTGCGCGTCCTCAGGGTGGTCCTGCCCGCCTGTGTTGGCTGTCTCCACGGGCATGCGGTCAGCAGAGGCACGATGTCCGTCAATGATTGCGATCCACTCTCGAAACCAATCAACAAATGCTCTATTTTCCGTGTCCTCGGGCATCATGGGCTCCTTTGGGCGAACGGTCAGAGTACGAGGCTGCTGCATGGGTAGAGAACTGTGCGTTCGTACAGTCCGAGCCCACAAAAGAGCTAGTTGACAAGAGCCATTACACCAATTACGGCCCGGACGCGGCCTGAGCCAAGGTCAATGAGTGAGATCACGATTAGTGTGGTTTGACAGCCGTTCTATTCCCTATCCGAGTAGATTGGAGTGGTTCTTGATGAGTGCAATGATTCCATAACAATGTCGTGGATGTTTGCGCCAACAATTCCTCTGTCGGCCGTAGGATTGAGTGACCGCGGTTATTTTGGAGAACGTGTCTGCCTCTGAAACAATCAAGCCGCGATGCTTCCCAACTACTGTTTTGCTTTCTTTGTTGACGGAGATTCTGGGGCACTCCACTCAGTACCGCCAGCCATCGCGGCGTGGTCGATCTTGATTCGGATTCTGGGTTCCCCCTCGCACCAATACTGGTACACCACATCATTTTCATGATATTCGCGAGAGATTCCGTTGGGCGCAAGCTCTTCTCCCGTGCCGAAGGATATGGAGCCGTCGCCACGCTCATCGGTGATTTCGTAGCCGTAGCGTGTCACAGTCATGCCGGTTTTATTGTGCAAGCGGAAGTAAATGTCCCGCGCCGCCGGATTCTTCGGATCGTCAAAGACGTGAAGTTCAACCACTTCAAGTGGACAATCAGGGGGGATCAGCAAATCAACTTGGTCTTTCCGATCCTTTGAGGCCTCTTTCTGGCGCTCTCGGATTGTGTCGGCACCATCAAAGTCGGGCGGACTAAAAAACCAATTCTCACGATCGCGGTAGGCTGTAAGCCACGTTGCCTGCTTGACAGTCTTGGTGCCGGACCGGAAAGTTCCTTCTCCAACCAATCTCCACCATCTCCGACCTGGTGGAGTCATCAGGATTTCCGAGCTAAACGGTGAGTCCTGAATCGTGTAGTCAAAACTAACCATCGGAAACTTCTGCATTTCCGACACTAGGCATGCCTTGTGAGATTGGGTGAATTTCAGATAGCCGCTGAAATAACCACGACGGTAGTCGCCGAGAAGGTCCGAGACATCATCCCATCGACCATCGCTCTGCGCGTTTAGAAAGACATTAGGCCGATCATCAAGAGCAGGTTTCAGCTCCGCAGGGAACTGCCACGCTTTGTTCTCTTGAGCTGTGGAGTAAGCGCCAAGTGCACTAAAGATGAAAAATGCAGTGACAACAAACGCAACGCTGTTGCAAGGGCGATTTTCTGGCAGCGGCATGGCTGATCTTAACAGGCGATTCACTTGTAACCATTTGGTTGCGAGTGAGATGGGAAGGTTACACCAAGCACTGGCAACAGTGACAGTATTGTTTTTGGTTGAGTGTGCATATCTTGTTTGCAATCTTCGTTTCCAATGCGATGAATCGCAGGAGTGAGCGGTTATGCCAGACACGGAGTACGTTCACGCTCAAGCCGACCGGAGACGATTCCTCAGAGTTGTATTGTCCGGTGCGATGGGCACGGCCGCTGTGCAGGCGGGAATCAACCTCATCAGTCCTGCCAGGCTCAGAGCGCAATCAAACCTTAGCCCCGATTCCGCACTGCAGGAATTGCTGGCAGGCAATCAGCGTTTCGCCGCGAATCAGTTGACGTCGATTCAACACGATTTACTTATCCTGAAAGAGCGGACGGCGGACAAACAAGAACCTTTCGCGGCAGTACTGGCATGTGCTGATTCCCGAGTCCCGATTGAACTCGTGTTCGATCAAACCATAGGTCACATCTTCGTAACGCGAGTGGCTGGCAACGTTGTGACACCGGAGATCATCGCCAGCATCGAATATGGTGTCGCTGTCGTCGGGGTGGAAGTCGTTCTCGTACTCGGCCACAGTAACTGTGGAGCAGTAAAAGCAGCGATGAAGGCTGACGCTGTGCCCGGACAGATCAGTTCGCTATATCCGCATCTTCGGCGTGCCGTGGAACAGTCGGGCGGGGATTTCGAACAAGCAATCAAAACCAATGCGAACATTCAGGCGGAATTGCTTCGCACTTCCTCAACAGTCATTCGCGACGCTCTTAAGGCTGGCAAAGTTAGGGTGGAAGCCGGAATGTACGACCTTGCAACTGGCAAAGTGACCTTGATCTGAAACACTCCGCTTTTGTTAGCGATCGCGATCTTTCGCCAAATCGTTCCTCTGCAAAGAATGCCAGTAGCTGGACCCTGACGGTTTTTGTAACGTTAGCCAGTCCTTGAGACCTCTGACTTGGAGACAGATCGGCATGGAAACTGCAAAAGGAAGTGCAGGCACTTTTTCCGAAAGGACCGGGCGAGTATGGATATGGGTCCAGGAGGCAATTCCGACCCTGGAGGAGACGATCGCGGTCATCAAACTGAAGGTAGTCGATGAACTGATTGACGCCACCATATTGCGGATGAGGGATGCCGAGCAGGTGACTCGGAAAGCCAACCAGGAATACTCGAAATATTTATGGCGGCCAGTACCTGCCAGAGCTACGGGTGAGTTCGTGGTTCAGGGCGAGTTGCGGGACTGATGGACCTAAAATGGCCGTCCTTTTGGGGATAAGGACGGCCAAATTGTGCCTGCGAGTCTCCGAGATCGTCCGAAGGGTCACGCAGCACGCTGCGTCATCTTCTCCATTACCTGATCGATGCTGAAACTCGCCGGCTTCTGTCGCGGCGGAAACTCCTTGAAGCTCTCCAGCTACTTCATCAGGAGCGGCGGTGCCAGAAAACGGTCTTCGCAACAGTCGGCCGAGGACAACATTTTCTTGAGAGGGTCCCTGCCGCCATCGTCAGCACTCTTGGCGGCGTCCATTCGCTTACTTGTCTCGTTACTCCCCTCCATTCCAAAGTAGACGCAGCCAGGCGAATTTTTCGCTGAGTATGCGCTGGCATGAGTCCGTCGACCGCGGCGCAATTCGACGCTCGCCGAATGAAAGGCAGGAGTGGATGCGATGACAAAGCGACTTGGAATAGGGATGGTTGTGCTGTGGGCGGCGCTGGGAGCGCGGGCAGCGGCCTCCGACAAAGCGGCGTCTGCGAAAGGGCCGGGTGCGGGAGAGTATGCCGGATCCGAAGCCTGTATGGCGTGCCACGAGGATGTGTACAAGAAGCAATTCGAAGGCACGCCGCACTTCCAGACCATGAAGAAAGACGGGCATGGCTGCGAGTCGTGCCACGGACCCGGCGCGGAGCACATCGCCGGGGGCGGGGACAAATCGAAGATCATTCGTTTTGGCGAGCTTTCGCGAGCGGAGTCGAGCCAGCGTTGCCTGGAGTGTCACGGGGAATCGCAGACGCAGCGCCACCACGCGGTTTCGGCCCATGCGGGCAACGATGTGGGTTGTGTGGACTGCCACAGTCCGCATCACGCCAAGGCCGAGCAGCACTTGCTGACCAAGTCGCAACCGGAACTTTGCTATGGCTGTCATGCCGCGACCCGGGCCGATTTTTCCCGTCCTTATCGTCATCGCGTTAACGAGGGCCTGGTCCAGTGCAGTGACTGCCACAACGTGCATGGCACGGCCGGACTGCGTCAGGGGCGGGCAACGCAAGGGGGGAGGCGACCTGCTACAAGTGTCACGCCGACAAGCAGGGGCCGTTTGTCTACGAGCACATGCCGGTCAAGACCGAGGGGTGCACCAGTTGTCACACGCCGCACGGTTCGAGCAACCCGCGCTTCCTGCGCGTGAGCCAGGTCAACCTGCTCTGCCTTCAGTGTCATTCCTATCCGGGGTTGGGGCCGTCCGGTCCCGCGCACAACCAGTCACAGAAGTATCAGGCGTGCACCATGTGCCATGCCGCGATTCACGGATCGAACGCCAACGCGGCGTTCATGCAATAGGGAGGACTCATGACGAATCGATGTGAATACGCCGAACGCGAGCGAGAAGGTTCTTTCCGGGTGCATGCCGGGGTTGCGGTCGTCACGAGCCTGCTGGGGCTGAGTCTCATCTTGCCCGCAGGCGTCTGGTCGCAGGCGAACCCGGGGGCTACACCGGAAGGGGTCAACCGTGGCGGGTATCGCATTCACCAGTCGCTCGACGCCGGCTATCGTTTTTCCGACGTGACCAGCAACGAGAGCATGTACAACACGATGATCAATCTGCACGAAGGGCCGCGCATCTTCGAGCAGACGCTCTCGATGCAGTCCGAAGACCATCCGGGCATGCTGTTCGATGACTTGTTTCTGACCAGCGTAGGCTGGGGCGGCGATCCCAATAACTATCTCCGCATGCGGGTGAACAAGAACCGGTGGTATGACTTCCGTGCCGCGTTCCGGCGCGACCAGGACTACTTTGACTTCAACCTGCTGGCCAATCCGCTGAACCCATCCACGTCCGTTCCCGCCGTAGCGGTGGGGATGTCGCCCCATGGCTTCGGGACGCGGCGGCGCATGAGCGATTTCGATCTGACCGTGCTGCCGCACAGCTTCGTCAGTTTCCGGTTGGGCTTCTCGCACAACAACATGAGCGGGCCGTCGTGGACCAGCATTCATGAAGGCACGGATACCGAACTCGCGCAGCCGTGGAACACGACGCAGAACGTGTGCCGCATGGGTGCGGACATCCGGCTGTCGCCGCGCACCGTCCTTAGCTACGACCAGTTCTGGAATGCGTACAAGGGGGACACATCGGCGAACCTGAACGGCACGCCGTACGCTGGCGAATGGAACGGCCGTCGATCTGGGCTTGCCTTTCAACACCGTGGCGAGCCAGCCGTGCGCGACTCCTCTGCTGGGCGACGGAACCGCGAACCCGGCCTGTAACGGATATTTCAGCTACAGCCGGTTCAATGCCACGCGCAATTCCTTTCCCACCGAGCAACTCAGCCTGCGGAGCGCCTACTTCCGCCGCATGGATGTAACGGGGAGTGTCAGTTACACGGGCGGCGACATGAAGCTGCCAGGCTATTCGGAACTGTACGACGGCCTGACGACGCGGACGCGGGCGCGCAACTCCGACACGGAAGGCGCAGCGTTGGTTCATCGCGTCACGGCGTCGGCGGACGCGGGAGTCGTGATTCACGGTTTTTGATTTGCCCGTTTGTTCCTCGAGGGCGGCCCGCCGGCCGCCCGCTTTTTTCTTGCGAGGTTATCCCCTTCCTTCAGGTCCCTGATTCCATGTCACTTCGGTTGCACATGATCCTGGTGATTGCGGTCACATCCCGACGTGCGCGCACTCACTGTCCGCTAGGTCGTCCCCCTTCCAGAATGGAACTGAGTTCGGACTTCAGCGAGAGCAGGAGGTTTGTCGGGATGTCAGCAACAGGCACGAAACCGATGCAGCGGCGGCGCACGGCGTGGATGCGGCCAGCCCTCTGGTTCGTCGTAGTGGCGTTCACTCCCGGATATGCGGCATCGCACCCGAAGGCCCTCCCCAAGCCCAGGACCGAAGATTGCCTGGTTTGCCATGGCGACAAGGGGCTGTCGACGGAACGCGACGGCAAGACGGTCAGCCTGTTCGTGGATGGCGACAAATTCAAGAGTTCGATTCACGGCACCATGTTCACGTGCGTGGACTGCCACACGGATCTGAAAAGTTCGCCGCACGAGTCGCAGCCGGCGAAGGTGCAGTGCGCTACCTGCCACGCCGACCAGCAGGCAGTCTACGATCGAAGTTTTCACGCCAAGGCAATCGTCGCCGGCGACGGCAAGGCGGCAAGATGTGTCGACTGCCATGGGAGCCCGCATGAGTTGTTGCCGGCGAGCGATCCCAATTCGCGCGTCAGCCATCTGAATATTCCCAAGACCTGCGGCAGCTGCCACGGTGAAAAATTCGTGATGGGAGCGAGCGGACACAGCACGCAGCCGTTTGCCTCGTACGAGGAAAGCGTGCACGGACGCGCGGTGGCCAACGGTTCCGACAAAGCCGCGGTTTGCACCGACTGTCACGGATCGCACGAGATTCTTGGTGCGGGTGACCCGAAGTCTTCGATCTTCAAATTCAACGTGCCGGCGACCTGCGCCAAGTGTCACGGTGCAGTGAAAGAAGAATTCGTCCAGAGCATTCACGGGCAGGCGATCGCCCGGGGAAACTGGCAGGCGCCGGTTTGCACGGACTGTCACGGCATTCATTCTATTAAGTCGCATCTCGATCCGAACTCATCGGTCGCCGCACAGAACCTGGCGCGCACAACTTGCGCCCGTTGCCATGAAGGCGTGAGGTTGTCGCAGGAGTTTGGAGTCGAGGGGCGCCGCTCGACCACCTACCTGGCCAGCTATCACGGGCTGGCTTCAAAACTCGGTTCGCAGGTGGTGGCCAATTGCGCCAGTTGCCATGGCGTGCACAACATTCTGCCGTCGAACGACCCACGATCCACGATCAACCGGGCGAACCTGATTCACACCTGCGGACAATGTCACCCCGGAGTGAGCGAGAAGTTTGCGCTGGGCAAGGTGCACGTGGATGCGCCGATCTCGGCCGATATCGGCAGCGTGGCCGTACGCTGGATCCGCCGGTTTTATCTGAGCATGATCCTGGCCGTGATCGGCGGCATGGTGCTGCACAATCTCATCATCTGGCGGCGGAAGGCGCTGGAGTTGCGCAACCGCTATCCACGTACGGTAACGCGAATGACGAAGAGCCAGCGCTGGCAACACCTGACGCTGCTGCTTTCCTTCATCACGCTGGTGATCACCGGTTTTGCGTTGAAGTATCCCGATTCGTGGCTGTCGGCGATTCCCGGCATGGGAGAGCGGTTGCGAGGGATCGTGCACCGCGTGGCGGGCGTAGTGATGATCGGGGCCAGCGTGTATCACATTCTCTATGCTGTGCTGACTCGTGACGGCCGTCGGCTGATTCTTGACCTTCTTCCTGAACCAAAAGACGCCACGGATGTATTGAGCGTGATGGGTTACTACCTCGGGCTGGGAAAGTCGAAGCCGGAATTCAAGCGCTTCAGTTACGCTGAGAAAGCGGAATACTGGGCGCTGGTGTGGGGCATTATCGTGATGGCGACGACCGGTATCATGCTGTGGGCCAAAATCTGGGCGAGCGCTCTGCTACCGCGCTGGTGGCTGGACGTGGCCACGGCGATCCACTTCTACGAGGCGGTGCTGGCGTCGCTGGCGATCGTGGTGTGGCATTTCTATCAAGTGTTCCTCGATCCTGATGCATATCCGATGAACTGGGCGTGGTGGGACGGGAAGG
>Ga0335077_10007126_pt1 | contig 13838 bp, 9 predicted proteins | sample Lox_Sample_31_FD_207151 | JGI IMG/M metagenome (GOLD analysis project Ga0335077, IMG submission 207151) | Soil microbial communities from Loxahatchee National Wildlife Refuge, Florida, United States - Lox_Sample_3.1 | ecosystem: Environmental > Terrestrial > Soil > Wetlands | place: USA: Florida...
GACGCCGAGAATCGACGCTCCCGCGGACGACATCACGTTGAGCACCTGAAACTCCGGAGGGTAAACCGCGTAGCGCCTCGGCATTCCGAGATAGCCGAGCATGAACTGCGGGAAAAAGGTGAGGTTGAATCCCACGAAAATCACGAGCGCTGCGAAACGCGCCCAACCGTCGGGGTACAGGCGCCCGGTAATCTTCGGCCACCAGAAATGAATGCCTCCGAGATATGCCATCACCGCGCCGCCGACCATAATGTAGTGGAAGTGCGCGACGATGAAATAGGTGCCGTTCAGATGGACGTCCGTGGCGAGCGATGCGAGGAAGAGTCCCGTGAGGCCGCCCATCGTGAACAGGCCGATGAACCCGAGGGCGTAGAGCATGGGCGCATCGTAGGAAATCGAGCCTTTATGAAGGGTGGCCGTCCAGTTGAACACTTTGATGGCCGAGGGGATCGCGACCAGGAAGCTCAGCACCGAGAAAACCAGGCCGGCGTAGATCGACTGGCCGGTGACAAACATGTGATGGCCCCAGACCAGGAAACTCAGCACAGCGATCGCCATGCTGGAGAACGCGATGAAGCTGTAGCCGAAGATCTTCTTTTTCGAGAAACACGGGATGAGTTCGCTGACGACGCCCATTCCGGGCAGAATCATGATGTACACGGCCGGGTGCGAATAGAACCAGAACAGGTGCTGGAAGAGCAGGGGATCGCCGCCAACCGCGGGATCGAAAATGCCGACGTGGAAGATCCGCTCAAGTCCCACGAGAAACAAGGTGATCGCCACCACCGGTGTGCCAAGGATGAAAATCACGCTCGTCGCGTAGATCGCCCACAGGAAGAGCGGCATGCGGAACCACGTCATCCCCGGAGCGCGCATTTTGTGGATGGTGACGATGAAGTTGAGCCCGGTGAGGATGGACGAAAATCCGTTGATGAAGATTCCGAGCACTGCGGCGATCACGTGCGTGTGAGCGAACGTAGTGCTGTACGGCGTGTAGAAGGTCCAGCCGGTATCGATGCCGCCATTCAGGATGGCGTACAGCAAGAAAAGGGCGCCGGTGATGTAGAGGTACCAGCTGAGCAGGTTGAGGCGCGGAAACGCGAGGTCGCGCGCGCCGATCATCATGGGGACCAGGAAGTTTCCGAGGACCGCAGGGATCGACGGAATCAGGAAAAAGAAGACCATCACGATGCCGTGAGTGGAAAAGAGCTTGTTATACGTCTCGGGCTGAACGAGGGTTCCCTGGGGCTCGATCAGATGAATCCGCATGAGCACGGCCGCGGCGCCGCCGACGAAGAACATGAACGTAATCGACGCCAGATAGAGCAGCGCGATCCGCTTGTGGTCCGTCGTGAGCAGCCACGACTTGATTCCGTAGGTCGCGTTCAAGTAATTGACGCCGGAACCAGGCGGCGTTTGGTGGACGTCCACAACTGCGGTGCTCATTTGCTCGCGGTCCTTTCTTGCGTTCCGAGCGACTTCACATAGGCGATCAGCTGCAACACCTGCTCCTCGTCCACCTGGCCTTTGAAGGTCGGCATGATCGGAGGATACTTGGGCAGCAGCACGGAATTTGGATTGACGATGGCCTCGCGCATCAGGGCTTCATCGACGATGCGGGTCGAGCCGTCCTTCAAGGTCTCTGGTTTGCCATAGATTCCGAGCAGCGAAGGCGCTCGCCCGGTGTTGTCGGTCGCATGGCAGGACCCGCAACCGAGCTGCGTGAACAGTCGCTCGCCGGCGCTGGCCATGGATTCGGTTTTCGCGGCGCCCGCCAGCCACGCAGCGTAGTCGGTGGGAGTCATCACATACACCCACCCGATCATTTCGGAATGTTCCGCTCCGCAATACTGGGCGCAGAAGAGATGGTACGTTCCCACCTTGGTCGCCTGGAACCAGAGGGACGTGTAGCGGCCCGGCAGCACGTCCTTCTTCACGCGGAACGCCGGAATGTAGAAGTCGTGAATGACGTCTTGCGACGTCATGGTCAGCTTGATCGGCTCGTTGACCGGCACATGCATCTCGTCGATCTCACGCGGGCCTTCCGGATGCTGGACGTGCCACATCCACTGCTTGCCGATGACGAAAATCTCGGTCGATGCGGCGGGAGGGCGGGAATTCCGGACGTAGAGCGCGGACGACCAGATGAAAAGGCCGACGCAGATCACCGCGGGGATGATCGTCCACGTCAGCTCCAGCGGAAGGCTTCCTTCGATCTGTTCCGGCTGGTCGTCATCCGACTGGCGGCGATACTTGATCATGAAAAAGAAAATGCACAGGAAGATGACCACGGTGAAGAACAGCGTGATCGCGGTCAGCGTGAAATGCAGGCGATCCACGTTTTCGGCAATCGTCGAAGCTGCAGGCGGCCGAATGGGAACCAGCGCCACAGCGGCAGCAAGGTGCAAACCGGATTGAATCAGTCCCGTCATGACACTCCCGTAAGCAAAACTCTCATCCGCATCGGCCGCCTCACGCGTGCTTCTGGGGCAGCGCGTAGTGCTCGCGGCGGCTCAGAATAAAGATCAGCCCTCCGACCACGAGAATCGTCAATGCGCCCGCGATCTGGATCACGCGCGAAATAATCAGGCCGTATTTTCCTGTGTTCGGGTCGTAGTGGTAGCAGAACAGCAGGATCGCGTCGACGGGAGAACCGATTTTCCCTTCCGACGCGTCGACCAATCCGAGCCGCAAATCACGCTCGGGATACTTGATGCCGTAAAAGTAGCGCGAGATTTTGCCTTCGCGTGTGAGCAGCATGATCGCGCTCGCGTGAGCGAACTGCTGCGACTCCGGATCGTACGCGTAGCGGAATCCGACGGCGCTCGCGAGCTGCTTGATCTGCGGCTCGGCGCCCGTCAGGAAGTGCCAGCCTTCTGCGCCACCGGGACGGCCGTAGAGTCCCGTGTACAACTCGTGTTTTGCCGAAGCGAGCGCGGACCTTTCGGTGGGGTCGATGCTCACGGTTATGACCTCGTAGTCCTTGCCGAGATCGAGAGAGATGTCCTTGAGGCTCTGCTCGAGACCGTTGAGTACCTGAGTGCAGAGCATCGGGCAGTTGTAGTAGACGAGCGAAAGGACCACGGGCTTACTGCCGAAGAATTGCCGGAGCTCTACTGGCCTTCCCTTTTCGTCGTTGAACGTCAGGTCCAGCGGGACCGATTCGTTGAGCTTTTGGTCGATGCCGACATCCTTGAGGAGTTCAGGGCGCACGCCGATATTCTGTATCGGGCCGGCTAACTGAGCCGAGGCCGTTGGCGCAACGAGCGCAGCCGCCATAATCAACAGAGCGAGCAACACAAGAGGCTTTGCCGGCAGCCTGCCGCGAAGCCCGTTTAGAAATGCATTTCTAAGGTTCACAGCCATCCTTCCTCGCAAAAGATGCAGCATCGCAAGAGATCCATAACTCCACACAAAGCCCGTGCCACTTGGCTTACTCCGGGGCCCCCACAGACTCACCTTGCAGAAGAAAAGAGCACGGGCCACCTACGCCGGTCGGCTGGGAAGCTGCCACGGTGTCGACCGGGGCCTTGGATGTGGCCGCGCTGGTCGCTTCGCTCGCGGGACGCACGGGCAAACCCTGTTGCAGGATCTTGTCCATGGCGCGGTCGACCGGGATGCGGACGACGCCGTTCTGCGGATCAACCCAGCCATAGCTTTCCAGGTCACTCATCTCCTGGTTGCAGTACGTCTTCAAGTCCTGATGCGGCTCGACCTGCAGCCGTGGCATGGGCGGAATCACGCGCGCATTCTCGAACGGAGTCGGCGGCGGGCCCAGCGGTTCCTTCGCCGACAAATAGTTGAACGTCCACCTCATCCCAACCAGCACGACGATGAGGAGAACAGCCAGCCAAAACGCAAACTGGAGCAAAGCGCGGATATTGGCATCGCGGTGCTCGTAGCCTTCTTCGCGGTTTGGTTGGCGTTCAGTCTCCGTGCTCATGTTCGAGCGCTCCTTCAAATCGCGGATCGTGCAGCGGCAGAAGCGGCCAGCGCTTCAGCTGCGCGAGAAACGCGCCGATCCAGAGTCCTCCGATTCCGATCAGCGCGAGAAAGTCCGTCGGATGAAAATAGGGTCCACCGGGCTCAAATCCTGGGATGATGAGCCAGTAGACGTCGACGACGCTCAGGAAAATCAGCAATCCGCAGACGATCGAGAGCGTGCGCAGGCGGCGCTTCACCGGACGCTGCAGAAGGAGGAAGAAGGGAACAGCGAAGTGGAGCACGAGCAACACGATCGCGATCCCGCCCCATCCCCCGAACGCACGCGTCATGTACCACGGAATCTCGTCCTTCAGATTTCCCTGCCAGATGATCAAGAACTGCGAAAACTGCAGGTACGTCCAAAGCATGACGAACGTGAGCATCAGGTTTCCGAGATCGTTATACTGCGCCGGCGTGACGCAATCCTTCAGCGGTTCGCGGTCGGATAGCATCCGCAGCGCAAAAATGACGAACGACATCGCCGTCAACGCTTGGATGACCATGAAGATCATCCCGTAGATGGTCGAAAACCAGTGCGACTCGATCGACATCACCCAATCGACCGAGGAGTAGGTGACGGCGATGCCCCAGAGAATCAGGCCGGGACCGGCCATGGCCTCGAGCTTGCTTGCGAGTTTCGGGTTCGCCGTACGGTCCTGCTCCCGCGACCAACGGTTCAGCAGAAACGCGATTAGCAGCCAGATCGCGAAGTAGATCACGGTGCGAACCGTGAAAAATCCCGGATTCATATAAGGCCGCTTGTAGGCCAGGACCGAATCTTTCATCACGTTTTCGAGAGGTCCGGCCCAGGGATAAAGACGCGACAATCCGAAGAACAGCGGGACAAACAGCAAAGCCATCAGCGCAAACGTCCGCGAGCCGGCTTCGAGGAGTCTTCGAATCGGATAGCCCCACCAGCCGCCCGTCAGGTGATGCATCATCAGGATGGCGACGCAGCCGAGCGGAATCGATATCCAATACACGAAGGCGAAAAGGTAAGAACGGAAGAACTGGTCCCAGGAGTGCAGGCCGGACAACACGCACAGCACGATTCCCGCAGCGCCGACGGACAGCGCTATGTTCTGCAAGCGGTCGAGTTCCGGACGCACCGTATCCTGCCCGTTCATTGCGATTGCCCCGCGGCCCTTGGAGCCGCCGTATCGAGAGCAGATGCTTGCGGGCCCCCTGGCGTCATTTGCTGGGTGAGCTTTTGCCGTTCCTGTTCCGGCACATCCTGAACGGTGGCGTGCCGGCTCAGTTGCAGCACGCGAATGTACGCGGCGATCCGCCAGCGGTCTTCAGGATCGACGCGCGAGCCGTAACTGTACATGGCGCCAAACCCGTTGGTCATGACGTCGAAGAAGTGCCCCACCGGCGCATCCCGCAGGCGGTCGATGTGGTACGACGGCGGATGCGGGAACCCACGCTGGACGATGATGCCGTTTCCGCTGCCGGTGTAGTCGTGGCACGGAGTGCAGAAAATGTTGTACTGCTCGCGCCCGCGTTCCAAATCCGCGCGCGTGATGGGGAAGGGAAAGCGGTTCGACGCTACTCCATTCTCCTTCCCGGTGTAGAGGAGCGCATCGAGTCTCAAGTGTCCGCGCGCGACAGTTCCCGGCACGGGCTGCCGTTCCGACCGGCCGTCATGGAAGAAATCGGTCGGCTCGTACGGCAAGTACTTCGGCTGAAGGTGCATGTCGAGCCGGCACCCCGCGAGGGCGAAGGCGATCAGCCCGAGGCACGCAATGCCGCGCGCGGCCGGCACGATCCGGCGGTTTCCTTCCTTCCGGTTTAGCGTCTCAGACTTCAATCTCAAACACTCCGTGCGGCTTCAGGCTGTTCAGAAACGCCTTCGTTTGTGCCAGGTCGAATTTCTTGTCGCGCGCCTTGATGCACAGAAAGAAACGGTCCGTCGATGCGAGCGCGAACCGCGCCACGTTGAACACCGGGTGGTACGGCGTCGGCATTCCGTTGAGCGCCAGCATTCCGAAAACTGTGGTCAACGCGGCGCCGAGAATCGTCAGTTCGAACGTGATCGGGATCCACGACGGCCAGCTGTTGTAGGGCCGGCCGCCAATGTTCAGCGGAAAGCTGATGACGTTTGCGTAGTAGCACATGAAGAAGCCGGTCAGACCGCCCAGGATGCCGCCGCTCAAAACGAGCGCCGGAAGGATCGTCTTCTTGAAGCCAAGGGCCTCGGCCAGGCCCTCCACCGGAATCGGCGTGAACGCGTCGATGCTCTTGAAGCCCGCCGAGCGCGTCCGCCGCGCCGCGTCGAGGACTTCGTCCGGCGTTTCGAACTCCGCCAGCAATCCGTAAATTGCTTTGCGTCTCATGCGTTACTCGTGAATCTCCGGGTTCGGATTGCGCACGCGCGCCAGATAACTGGTGCGCGGACGCGTATTCAAGTCGGCCAGCAAAACGTAATCGCGCGACTGCGCCTTAAGCTGCGACACGCGGCTCTTTTTGTCGTTGATGTCGCCGAAAATAATCGCTTCGGCGGGGCACGCCTGCTGGCACGCCGTCACGATTTCGCCGTCGCGAACCTGGCGATTCTCCTCTTCGGAACGAATCTTGGCCGCGTTGATTCGCTGCACGCAGTACGTGCACTTTTCCATCACGCCGCGGCTGCGCACCGTGACGTTCGGGTTGCGCAGCCCGTAAAGGCTCGGAGTCTTGTAGTCGGAATAGAGGTAGAAATTGAACCGCCGCACCTTGTACGGGCAGTTGTTCGAGCAGTATCGCGTGCCGACGCAGCGGTTGTAGGTCATGTCGTTCAGCCCTTCGGGGCTGTGCGTCGTGGCGCCCACCGGGCAGACGTATTCGCAGGGCGCGTTTTCACATTGCATGCAGGGCAGAGGCTCGAAATACATTTCCGGCGTTTCGAGGCCGCCGTCGAAATAGGTGTCGATTCGAATCCAGTGCATCGCGCGGCCGCGCATCACCTGGTCCTTGCCGACGACGGCGATGTTGTTCTCCGATTGGCACGCCACCACGCAAGCGTTGCAGCCGACGCAGCGATTCAAGTCGATCGACATCCCCCATGCGTACCCCGTGTACTTGAAATCGGGATAGAGCGAGAGACCGTGCGACTCCGTCGTCTCGGGAGCCTTCGCGAAGTTCGGATCCTTGCGGAACTCGTCGAGCGTCGCCACCTGCACTAGGTCGCGGCGGAAAGCGTTGACGCTCTCCTCCTCGGCGGGATGCCCCTCGAAATCGATCGTGTATTGGTGCTGCACGGACGCGAAGAAATAGGTGTCGCCGGTCTTCTCGATTTGCAGGCCGCTCGCAACCCACTGCGCGGAGGAGGTCCGCAGGAAGTAGGCGTTAAATCCCGGTCCGGTGCCGACGCTTCCGGCGCGCCGGCGTCCGTAGCCGACGTGCAGCGTGACGGAGTTATCCGCGTGCCCAGGAACCAGCAAGACTCCCGCCTTGAGCTCATGCCCGCCGGATCGCAGCGTCACGTAATCGCCGGAGGCCAGCCCGCGCTGCGCGGCCGTGACGGGACTCATCATCGCGGCGTTGTCCCACGTGAGCCGCGTCACCGTTTTGGGCGTCTCTTGGAGCCAACCATTATTCGCGAACCGCCCGTCGAGAATCGTAGGATCGGGGCGGAAGACGAGCTCGAGTTCATTCGGCGATGCGGCGGCAGCGGTGGAACTGAACTCCCGCTCGAAGACCGGATGCAATTGCGCGGAGATAGCGGGCAGCGCCGTATTGGCCATGAGTCCATCGTGAAGTGAGCGCTCCCAGAACGCTTCAAACGCCCTGTCCTTCTCCGGCCGCTGGCTCTGCCAATATTCGCGCAAGAGGTCGTGCGCGGATTTGCCCGAGTCGCCGGTGAGCGTTGCGGCCACCTCTTGCAGCGTATGCCCATCGTAAATGGGCGCGATCAGCGGCTGAACGATTCCGATTGTCCCGTCGTATGCGCGGCCGTCGCCCCAGGATTCCAGGTAGTGCGCTGCGGGGACATGCCAGTTGCAAAGCTCGGCGGTCTCGTCGTTGTAGAGGCCGCAATGAACTCGTGTCTTCGCTTTCAGCAGGGCGAATCCGAAGCCGAAATCAGTGGGCGCGTCATACACCGGATTCCCGCCGAGGATCACGAGCAGTTTCACATGGCCCTTGTTGAGGTCATTCACCAAATCGCGCAGCGATTCCGTTTGGTTCACCGGATTCGCTTCAAGCGGCTCCGTGTAATAGACGGTCTTGCCGGAATTGCCGAGCGCTTCATTCATCGCGTGCGCCAGCGCGTGCACAACCGGCGGCTGTCCTTCGCCCGCGACGACGAGAGACTTGCCGCGATTGCTTAGCAAATCGCGCGCGACTGCGGTGAGCCAGTTCTCGACAGTTGGACTTAGTCGCTGTGGCTGGGGCACCTGACCGGGCGGAAGCAACGGCGTAGCCATGTCCGGTTCCGAAACCGAAACGCCAACCGCTGACGCAAGGTGGAGGGCAAATAGTTGGATATCGCTCGTGCGCATCGGGAGCCGATGATCCGCCATCGCGCCGGTGCTCGTGGGCATGCTCTCAACCACATAGAGTCGGCTCATTTCCGATTGCGGGCCTTCGAGCGCCCGGCGCGACGCAAATTCGCGCGCGTATCGAACGTGTCCCGGCCCGGAAACGAGAAAATCCGAATCGAGCGAAACGACCACTTTGGCTTGATCGAAGCGATAAACCGTGTTCAGGGGCTTGTCAAACGCCAGCCGAGCGCCCTCGCGTGCGTTGTCTCCGCCGCACGGCTCGTACTGATGCCACTTCGCTTCCGGAAATTGTTGCAGGAGTTTTCGAATCTGCGCCGTAAGAGTCGGCGAAGTCACCGTCTCCGTCAGAATCCGCACGCCGGTCCCCTTCGGCGCCACTTGCGACTGCAGATTGCCCATCTCCGCGACGAACGCCTGCCAACTGCTGATGCGCCCTTCGAACACGACCGTCTGCGAGCGGTCCGGGTCGTAGAGGCCGAGGACGGACGCCTGCAGAAACACGTCCGTTCCCCCGAGACTGCCGGGGTGATCGGGATTCCCTTCGATCTTTGTCGGCCGCCCCATGTGGCTTTCGACGAGCAGCCCGGTCGCCACGCCTTGCAGCGCCATGGAAGTCGCGTAGAAGAGCGGCTTGCCGGGAATGATTTCTTCCGGAGCTCGCACGTACGGGACGATTTTCTCCGTCGGCAACTTCGTGCAGGCGCTGAGGCCGGCCATCGCCGCCGAAGCCGCCATGACCTTCAGCGCGTCGCGCCGGTTGATTACGTCGCGCTCCTTGTCGGCCCCTTCGGCGTTCGACGGAAACTCGTTTTCGAGGAAATTGCGGAATTCCTTCGTGTCCTGCAATTGCTCGAGGCTCTGCCAATGCCGGCGGCCGCCCGGTTGGGCCAGGCGGGCGCGGATCGCGTCGAGATCAATCGCGTGATTCGGTTTGGGATCGGAACTCATCTTTTTCGTTTCACCGGTGGCACGTCGAGCAGTGCTGCAAGCTCTGGATTTTGTACTCCTTCACGAGATAGCTGCCCAGCGCCGCCTGATCTACGAAGCTCGTGCCGTCTTCGGCGGTCACAGGGTGGTCGTGCGACGGAGGCTGATAGTACGGGTTGAAGACTTCGGATTTCGGTCGCACGAATTCCGCCGGCTGCCGATGGCAGTTGAGGCACCAGGACATATAGAGCGAGGCGGCCCGATAGGTCAGCGGCATATCCGCGATAGGGCCGTGGCACGTCGTGCACCCGATGCCTTTGTTGACGTGAATGCTGTGATCGAAGTACACGAAATCGGGCAGCGCATTCACGCGCGTCCATGAGAGCGATACGTCGTCCCGGTAGCTCGCGCGAACCGGTTCCAGCATCCCGGCGTTCGTCCAGATCTGCGAATGGCACGACATGCAGGTTTGCGTCGGCGGGAGCCCGGCGAACGAAGATTTCTCGACGGACGTATGGCAGTACCGGCAATCGATCCCCAACTCGCCCGCGTGGTGCCGGTGGCTGAAAGGCACGGGTTGCTCGCGCGACACGTTTTGATCCGTATACCAAGGCGACAGCGCGATCTCATATAGGGCAAGCGCCAGGCCTCCCAGAATCAGCACGGCGCCATAAATCGACATCCGCGAAATGAAGTTCGTGCTGTGATGAAAGATTTGTGGCATCGCTTTTTCTGGCCGCTCTGCTTAAGAACCCTGTTCCTTTTCCGTTTCGTGAACCAGCGACCGCACTTCCACAATCGAGATCATCGGGACGAAGCGGATGAACAGGTAGAACAGCGTCAAGAACAATCCGATCGTGCCGACGAAGGTCGCCCAATCCCACCGCGTCGGATAGTACATGTCCCACTTCGAAGGCAGATATTCCCTGTGCAAGCTCACCACAATGATGACGAAACGCTCGAGCCACATCCCGACGTTCACTACCAGCGAAATGATGAACAGACCCAGCGGGCTGCGGCGCACGTTCTTGAGCCACAGGACCTGCGGAATGGCGATGTTACAAGCGATGAGAATCCAGTAGATGACCCTGTAGGGACCCGCCATCCGGTTCATGATCATGAAGCGGTCATACGTGCTGCCGCTGTAGAACGCCATGAACGTTTCCATCATGTAGCCGTACGCGACGATCATTCCGGTCGCCAGCATCACCTTGGCCATGGTGTCGAGATGCCGCATCGTGATCAGGTCATCCAGCTGGTAATACTTTCGGATCGGAATCGCGAGCGTCAGCACCATGGCGAACCCGGAATAGATTGCTCCGGCGACAAAGTAAGGAGGAAAGATCGTGCTGTGCCAGCCGGGGACAATCGCAATCGAGAAGTCGAAGCTGACCACCGTGTGAACCGACACCACCAGCGGCGTCGCCAGCCCTGCCAGCAGGAGCGACGCCGTCTCGTACCGCGACCAGTGCACAGCGGAACCGCGCCAGCCCATTGCGAGAAAGCCGTAGATGATTTGCGCGGCCCGATTCTTTGCGCGGTCTCGCAGCGTCGCCAGATCCGGGATCAGACCCACGAACCAAAACAGCACCGAAACAGTCGCATACGTTGAGACCGCGAAGACGTCCCACACCAGGGGGCTGCGGAACTGCGGCCACATCCACATGGGGTTGGGGTATGGCAAGAGGTAATAGAAAAGCCACGGACGCCCCATGTGCAAGAGCGGGAACATTCCCGCACAAGCCACGGCGAAAATCGTCATGGCCTCCGCGAAGCGGTTGATGGATGTACGCCACTTCTGATGCAGCAGCAGAAGGATCGCTGAGATCAACGTTCCGGCGTGACCGATTCCGATCCACCAGACGAAGTTGACGATCGCAAACGCCCACCCGACGGGGATGTTGATGCCCCAGATTCCCACGCCTCGGATGAGCAGGTAGGAAACGGCCGCGTTGAACAGCATCAGCAGGGCAAACGAAACGCCAAACCCTAACATCCAGCCCTTCGTCGTGCCTCGAGTGAGGACGATCGAGCTGATTTTGTCCGTTACGGTGGCAAGCGTGTAGCCTGGCTCGAGGAGCAGGTCCTGACGCTGGCTGTCACCTGTGTTTTGTGAACCCTCAGGATCCACTTAACGTTCCCCAGAAGCTGCGTGTTATGGATGCCTGTGAACCGCTAGAAGGGGCATCTGGCTCGCGGAACTTAACGCCTCTGCACCCCTCGGGGGCGTCCGTTCGGGGTTCTGAGTTGGCTTGAAGTACTGACCAGCGCGAGGATTTCTGCGCTCTCCAGGTCCAGGCTGATCTTCCACCGGCCCGATAGGTCCACTCAGAACGGCATTAAGGATAAAACTTGAATTCAATCGACGCAAGTTGAAAGGCAAGAAATTTTTGCCCGGGGAGAATGGAGACTGGTGAAATTTTCGCCAGTCGTTGCCGGTTAGCAAGACCCTCTTTGAGTTTCCGCCTTCAGTCTGTCCGGCATAGCAGAGTCAAATGGGGATCGATCACCAAATGCGTGGGCCGGAATCGCGACACGAAATGAAATCGAGTGTCCGGCCCGGTTGTCACGACGACGCCCAGGCGTTCCGCCTTCTCTCCTGAACGCGAGGCGTAAATCGGAACTGGTGCGGTGAAGACATCGTCCACGCCGCTCTGCTCGAGGCGACCGCTCACCAGGAATTCCTTTCCGCGAGGTCTGGCCTCGAATTGCACGCTGTAGTGCGGAATTCCCGTCGCCGCAACCCACTCTTCGAAAAACCAGTTCATGGAGTGGCCGCCCTCGAGGTCCATCGCGGGCGTCATCTGCTGCTCCACAGCTTTCTGGAAATCCGCAGTCGAAAGCGGCTTGAAGCGGTATTGCGTGAGAATCGACCGGAGCAATTCGTGGAAGCGCGCGTCGGGATCCTTCGCCGCCGGGTCACGCAGCAACTCGCGGATCATGTGCATGACCCACGTTCCCTTTCCATAGATGACGGTGTTGTAGGCGTTCGGATTCTTCGAGGACTCCAGGCGATACCCCAGAGTCAGCGGGCCGGATTCTTCGACGGTTTGGCCGGTCGCGGGAACTCTCGCAATCAACTCCGTCCGGTACCGGTCGAGCCAGGCGTCCATCCGGCCACCTGATTTTCGGCTGTCGGCGTAGAGCAGTGAAAGATAATTCGCCATCCCTTCTTGAATCCAAACATCGCGGTAACTCGCGGATACTGTAACGTTCCCCCACCATTGGTGGGCCACTTCGTGAAACGGCATGATCTCCCGCGCCAGTTCCTGAGTTCGCTCGGCGATTCCGGCGCGCTGCTCGGCTTCCGGCGGCAGGAAAGCAAATGTCGAGAGGTAAACCAGGCCCGGCCAGCCTTGGCCCACCGAACCGGGAATCTGCGACACGTCCAGTTTTGTGAATGGAAACGGGCCGTTCAGCTCCTCGTAAAAATGAATCGCGTTCTGGATTTCGCTCCCTAAATTGCCCAGCACTCCCGCAGGACTCGGTGTGAATGGCGAATCCGCAATCCCGCTGCCGTACGCCCGACGAATAGCCGAAGGAACTCCGGGCAGGACGTCGTTCGCTCGCTCCGCCAGCCGGGCGAGAATCGCGTTTTCAAGCTGCTGGTTTGCATACACCTCGATCGTCGGATTCCCGTTTCCCGCCGTCTCCGTTTCGTACTGGCCTAGGTTGAATCCCGCGACTACGAACGGCACTTCCGAGCGCCAGTGGCCGGTCTTGAAGTCGCCGTCGTCGTGGGACTCAACCTCTGTGCCCGTCGCCACCAGCACGAAGCGCTTTGGCCAGCGGAACGTCAGATCGAACGGGACGAAGTGGTCGATGCCTGCCAGGTGTGCGTACCAGGTTTCGTGCTCGCCGACGAGCTGAACGCCGTTTCCGGCGTCGCTGATTACGCTGCCATGGTATGCAACTTCCAGGTGTATCTCTTGCCCCTGTTGGGCCGGGGCGGGCAAAATCACCAGAACCGTGTCATTGCCTCGGCGCGCGATCTCGCGCTTTCCCAAATCCTCGTTCTGGAAATAGACCAGCGGTTGCCCATCGTCGCCTTTCACGCTGGAGATCGACAGATTCCGCGAGAGTTCGATCGGAACCACACGTTCCCCGCCGGCCACAGCCTTCAAGTGCAGCTTGGTGACGCTGTCGAGCGAAAGATCTTCCGCGATTTTCGTGTCGACCGCGTAATCGAGCGGCACAAAGGATTCCTCGGGAGGAGTGGAACTCGCTATGGTGTGGAACGAAGCCCACACGTCGTAGAACTGCGATCCCTCCGACCTTCGCGTCTGGCCGAACAAGACTTGTTCGTACCGCCTTCCGTCAAGCAACAACTCGGCGGGTCCCATCGCGTCGGTCAGGAGTCCCGCGTAGAAATAGGGCACAGGTTTGGCCGCCAGCCAATCAACGAGAATGCGCAGCGAATGCCACGGGTTCACGTTGACGCAG
>Ga0335077_10007127_pt1 | contig 13836 bp, 11 predicted proteins | sample Lox_Sample_31_FD_207151 | JGI IMG/M metagenome (GOLD analysis project Ga0335077, IMG submission 207151) | Soil microbial communities from Loxahatchee National Wildlife Refuge, Florida, United States - Lox_Sample_3.1 | ecosystem: Environmental > Terrestrial > Soil > Wetlands | place: USA...
CGGGAGAAATCCCAGTCATGCATCGGTGGCCATGACGCAAGGGATTCTTGAGCTGCTGAATGACGAAGAACTCGAAGGCGTGCTGGCGCACGAACTCGGCCACGTGAACAATCGTGACATTCTGATTAGTTCTGTTGCTGCCACTGTCGCCGGCGCCATCACCATGCTCGCCAGCATGGGGCGCTGGGCCATGATTTTCGGTGGATGGGGAGGCGATCGCGAAGACCGCCGTGGCGGAGGCATCGGCGCGCTTCTCATGTTGATCCTCGCCCCCATTGCAGCCTCGCTCATTCAGCTCGCGGTTTCGCGCTCCCGCGAATATCAGGCGGATGCCACGGGCGCGCATTTCACCGGGAATCCTTACGCCCTGGCCAGTGCGCTTTCCAAACTCGACGCCTATTCCCGCCGCTTGCCCATGCAGGCCACGCCCTCGACGGCGCACCTGTTTATCATTCAACCGCTGCTGGGGATGAATCTCGGGAACCTGTTCTCGACCCATCCGCCGATCGCCAAGCGCATTGAGCGGCTGACCGGAAGGCCGGCAGAGTTTACGCAGTAGAAAAGCGGCACTTGGCACTTAGCATCTAGCATTTGGCTTTCGAGAAATTGGCACTGACCGCGAGTGACTAAATGCCAAGTGCTAAATGCTCTTCATAACCTCCGTAACCGCGCGGCCACACGCCTGCATAGTAGAATCGCATTAATGTCGCTTGAGACTGCCAGCGCTGTTTCGCACCGTGCGGCCCAACTGGAGCAAGCGCTCCGCAAGGTGATCCGTGGCAAGGATGAAGTTGTCCGCCTGGCCGTGGTTTGCCTGCTCGCGCGTGGGCATCTGCTGATTGAAGGCGTACCCGGCGTCGGCAAGACGACTCTTGGACAGGCCCTGGCCCGGGCTCTCGATTGCACCTTTCAGCGGGTGCAGTTCACCAGCGACATGCTGCCCTCCGACGTGGTGGGAATCTCCATCTTCTCTGCCGCAGCGCAGGAGTTCGAGTTTAAGCGCGGCCCGGTTTTTACCAACGTGCTGCTGGCCGACGAAATCAATCGCACCACTCCCAAGACGCAGTCCGCGCTGCTGGAGGCCATGAACGAGGGACAGGTCACCGTGGACGCTCACTCTTACCCGCTGCCGCAACCGTTTCTGGTGATCGCAACTCAGAACCCAGTCGAACATCATGGCACCTATCCCTTGCCTGAGTCGCAGCTCGACCGCTTTCTGATGCGGGCGCGCATGGGCTATCCCGACAGCGGAGCCGAACGCGAGATTCTGCGCTCCGATGCCGGAACCGCCAAACTGGAGGTGCTACGGCCCGTGCTCACCGGCGCGGAGCTGCTGGAGATGCAGGATGCAGTAACACAAATTCGCGTGGATGATTCGCTGGTCAGCTACGCCCTTGCCATCGTTCAGAAGACGCGGCAGACCGAGCACTTCTCATTGGGCGTTTCTCCGCGGGGCTCGCAGATGCTTTATCGCGCCGCCCAAGCCACCGCGTTTCTTGATGGCCGAACCTTTTGCACGCCCGAGGACTTCAAGCCGCTGGTAGTGCCGGTGTTTGCTCACCGGGTGGTAGTCAACGGCCTCTATTCTTCCACTTTGAAGAAATCCGAGCAGGCCGAGCAGGTGATCCAGGAGATAGTGGACGCCACTCCGGTGCCGGTGTAGCTGTTGCCCGGTGCCCAGCCTCGCTGTGAGCGATGATTGCTGAAGTAATTCCGCAAGCCTACGACGCAGAGGGCCGGCGGGTCCTCCAGCCGTTTCACCGCCGCAAAGGTCCTCACCCCACTTTCCCCATGGGGCGTTATGTGAGCCAGCCCGTAAAGGTAAAATGCAGCACGTTTGAAGATATCAGGCAGTTCTTGCGGACCTGCAAGGCCGGTACGGACGAAAAGCTCTTCGGCAAGAGAGATTACTGGCAGCCTCCCGAGGAATTTGAACGCACACGGAAGGGAGACTGCGATGACTTCGCGCTGTGGACGTGGAGGCAGCTGCTGTCGATGGGGTACGAGGCGCGCTTCGTCGGTGGAAAAGTCGGGCGATACGGCGCAGGCCACGCCTGGGTGCAGTTCCTTGACCGTGGGAAGTGGTACCTCGTCGAACCAACCCTCCGAGGCATCGGTTCGAAGCTTCCACGCCTTTCTACACTCAGATACAGGCCGGAGGTGTCCGTCTGCTGGGATGGCAAATCCCTTTCTTACTTCACCCACCGCGAGAAGGCAGGTCCGTTCCCGTGGAAAGAACTTCCCCGAATGCTGTGCGAGTGGGTCGCGATTTGGGGATGGCTTTGGCTGCGGTTCCTCGTCAGGCTGCCTCTGGTCCCGTTCATCTGTTACAAGAAAATGCGGCGGATGGGGTCTGCCCAACGCGATTCGGCGAGGCTATAATGACCCCCGCATGTCTTTTCTTCGCTACCTCATGCTGTTGGCTCTGATCGTCTGGATTGGCGGGCTTATTTTCTTTGCCTTCGTGGTTGCGCCGGCAGCGTTTGCCGTACTGCCAACCACGCATGTGGCAGGGAATCTTGTCGGGCGGACTCTAGCAATCCTGCACTGGATGGGCATCTTCTCGGGGCTGGTCTTTCTGGCGAGTTCCCTTTTCTACACCTACCTGACTCGCGGCACGGCTCATGCGTTCGCTGGTCGTCACATTTTGATCGTTCTGATGCTGTCCCTGACACTGGTCTCCCAGTTCTGGATTATTCCCCACATGGACACACTGCGCGCCAGCATGGGCGAAATTGATTCCGTCCCGCCCGACAATCCCGCCCGCCTGCAGTTCGATGCCCTGCACGTCTGGTCCACACGAGTTGAAGGCGGAGTGCTGTTGCTGGGCCTGGTGGTGGTGTATCTCACGGCTTCGGCGCTCCGCGCCTAGGCTTTTGGGCTTGGGCTCAACCCGCCCTTCCTCCTGCGATTTTGGCATTTATGCCTTCATCGTTTATGCTCAAAGTTCATTCGCTAAGAGCTAATAGCCAAGAGCCTTCTTCCCATGAAAACTGGCATCATTGGCCTGCCGCAGGTGGGCAAGACATCTTTATTTCGCATTCTGACCAAAGCCAATCTCTCGGAGCACGCCTACTCCAACCCTCGCGAAGCCCATATCGGCGTCGCCAAGGTTCCCGATGACCGTCTCGATCGTCTGGCCGCGCTCTATAACCCCAAGAAGCTGACCCACGCCTCCGTCGAATACGTGGACGTCGGCGCCATCGGCCAGGAAGCGCTCAAGGAAACTGCCTATCTCGGTAACTTGCGCTCCGTGGATGCGCTGGCACACGTGGTTCGCGCTTTCGCCGATCCCTCGATCCCCCACGTGGGGCCGGTCGATCCGTTGCGCGATATCAAGAACGTCGAGTTTGATCTCATGGTCAGCGATCTCGGTCAGATTGAAAAACGCCTGGAGCGGTTGGAGAAGGACCTCAAGAAAATGCGTTCCCCGGATCTCGAAAAGGAATTTGATCTACTGAAGCGGGCGAAGACGCACATTGAGGGCGAGCATCCGCTGCGTGAGATGGAAATGACGCCCGAAGACAAAAAGCGCCTTCGCGGTTTCATGTTTCTCAGCGAGAAGCCGATCCTGTATGTCTTGAATATTGGCGAAAGCACGGCCCTTGGAGATGATCTCGACAACGCAGTCGCGAAGTACAGGCTGACCGAAGTGGCTGCGCGGCCTAACGTCGGCGCCGCCGCCATCTGCGGCAAAGTCGAGGCCGAACTGGCGGAGATGAGCGACGCCGACGCTGCCGAGTTTCTCTCCAGCTACGGCCTCAAAGAGAGTGGTCTGGTTCGCCTGATTCGAACCACCTATGCGTTACTTGGCCTAATTTCTTTTTTCACCGCCGGCCAAGACGAATGCCGCGCCTGGACTATTCCCGTCCACACTCGCGCTGTGGAAGCTGCCGGGGCCATTCATACCGACCTGGAAAAACACTTCATCCGCGCTGAAACCATCCGCTGGGACCAGTTGCTCGAAGCTGGCTCGGAAGCCGACGCCCGAGCCCGTGGTACCTTACGCCTGGAAGGGAAAGAATACATTGTGCAAGATGGCGATGTGATGCACATCCGGCACAGCGGGTGAGAACCCAGCCCGGAGTGGCACGTACCCAGAAGACCTTCGCTGGACTCTGTGCTTTCAAAGCTGTAGTCTCATCCCCTCGGTACGCGGTACCAGCTACTCGGTCTTGAGAGGCATGAACCCTGTTCTCCTCAGTCTCCTGCTCGGCTTGACCGCCGCGGCCGCCAACGTTTTCGGCGGCGCCATCATCGTCCAGAAGCACTGGGACCGCTCTTACCTCAGGTACTTTGTCGCTCTGGGCGCGGGATTCATGCTGGCGACAGCCATTGTCGAGGTCTTCCCGGCCAGCCTCGAACTACGCGGCAAGGACGCTGCATTCCTGGTTCTCGTCGGCTACCTCATCGTCCACTTTTTCGAACACGTGGTCACCTCCCATTTCCACTTCGGCGAAGAGACTCACCAAGACCAATTTATCCACACTCACAAGGGATACTCCGTTCTGCTCGGGCTCATCATTCATACCTTCTTCGACGGCATCGCCATCACGGCCGGCTTCCTCGTCTCCAATTGGCTGGGTTGGATCATCTTCCTGGCGATTTTTCTGCACAAGATTCCCGAGGGCTTCACGGTCACCTCTGTGATGCTGGCCAGCGGCCGCAGCCGCCGGGTTGCTTGGGGCGCCTCGGTCCTGCTGGGAGCGGCTACGTTTGCTGGCGTGCTGGCGATGGCAGTGTTTCGACACCAGGTAAGCTATGGATTGCCGCTTTCGGCGGGCGTGACCATCTACGTGGCAGCGTCCGACCTCGTACCCGAGGTGAATCGCGAGCCGGGGGTCAAGATGGCCCTGCTGGTCTTTCTAGGTGTGGGATTTCTGTTTCTGTTGGATCGCTTGTTCCATGTCCACTAGCCGCAGGCGCTAGTCCACGGTGTGCTTTGCGGTATAGCCTTCGCGCGCGTTGACCTCATACTTTACATCCTTGCCCTTTTGATCGCGGACTTTGAGCGGACCGCCGTTGTCCGCCACCACTTCGACTTTCAGTTTGCGGTAGGTGCCATCGAGCTTCGGATTGGTCGGGTGATAGGCCAAACTGTACTGGTGGCGGATGTCGCCCGCGATGTCGTGGAAAACCTCCGGGTATTCCCCCTGGAAGCGTGGCTGGTAAAAACGTCCTCCCGTCATCCGGGCGAACGTTTTCATTTCATTGTCGGCCTGCAAGTAGTCCATCTGGGTGGCAGGGATGGCAATGCCCCGCGAATAGCAGGGACGATGGTAGTCGGTTTCCTGGATGTCGCAGGCTTCACGCATCATCCAGCCCACGCTGATCGGAAAAATAGTTACGTCCTTGGTCGTCTTGACTTTTCTCAAGATCTGATCAAGGTTCAGCTTGCTGAAACTGTCGAACCCGGTACTCACGAGGATGACGTATTTGTGGCCCTCAATTCGATCGAGACGGTCAAGCGTGTCGTAGAGGGCGTCAAACAGATTGGTTTCCTCGAACCCGGGAATCTGCAACTGGTTCAGCGCCCCAAAAATCGCGGCTTTGTCCTGGGTAAAGTCCACTAGTATTTGCGGCCTCATATCGTAATATTCAACCGCCACCCAATCGTCCTTCTTGAGGCTTTGCGCAAAACTGTAGGAGGCGCGCAACGCTTCGATCACAAAGGAATAGTTCGTCTTCGCGAACTCCACCAGCAACACTGCGGTGATCGGGGCGTCCGAGATGCCGAAGTTGCTGATAGTCTGCTGCACCCCGTCTTCGTAGACCTTGAAATTTTCCTTCTTAAGACTGGAAATGAACTGGCCGTCCTTGGTCGTGACCATTACCGGCACATCCACCAGGGGAACATTCACCTGGATCGAGTAGTCGCCCAGGCCCTCAATCCTCTTGGGCTTGACCGGCGGAGGGGGTGGTGGTTCTTCTTTTTTCTTGGGTATGGCGTACGGACCGATGTCCCCTTGCGGTCCGCCCGAATCAGGTGGCGCCGGCGTCTGCTGCCCGCTACCCGCGGGGGGCTGATCCTGGGCTTGCGTCCAAAGCGTAGGAGCCGTTACGGTTCCCACAGCCAGGGCTGCCCAAAAGGCGCATCGAGCCAGGCTTCGGACAGCCCGAACGACGGGTTCACAAGGGCAGGAAAACATTCAAATCCTCTGAAAATCCTATGCTAGTATAGACGCAGGGCTTCGCGATTGGGATGTTTTGCTAGGCTTCAATCCTTCTCCCATCCGGCAAACTTTACAAACCCGCGAAGTGTAAGTTTTGGGCCGGTGGCGGCCCTCGGGGGAAAATCTGTCATGAGATCGGTAGTTCTCGCCGTGGCCGCGTCTTGCCTCCTTCTGCCCTCCGCCCGTGCCCAAACCAAACCGGTAGAAACACTTCCCGTCAATCAGATTCACGCCGGAATGCACGGCGTGGCTTACACCGTGTTTCAGGGCACCAAGCCCGAAGCCATGGAGGTCGATGTTCTGGGCATTTTGAAAAATGCCAACGGCCCCAAGGGAGACGTTATCCTGGTGCGACTAGGCGGCGCCAAGGCAGAGTACAACGGCGTGGTGGCGGGCATGAGCGGCAGCCCGGTTTACTTTGATGGCAAACTGGCTGGAGCTGTGGCTTTCCGCATCGGAGAATTTTCCAAGGAACCGATCGCCGGCGTGACCCCCATCGCGGAGATGCTCGAAATCAGCGCCTTGGATCGAACTCCGGCCGCCCTTCCAGTGGATAGCAAGGTCGCCGCGCTCCCGGCTCGCAAAGTCGCCAGCCCGGCACTCAACGGCGAATCTATTCAGGATTTTGCCAACTATCTCAGGCCGATTGAAACCCCGCTTGTCTTCGATGGATTCTCCGAAGACACGGTGCAGCGTTTCGCGCCCCAGTTTGCCTCAGCCGGCATCGTGCCCGTGATGGGCCTGGGCTCGGTCAGTGACGCCAGGCAGCCCGAAGCCATCGAGCCGGGCTCGGCGGTGAGCGCCGTTCTGGTGCGCGGTGACATGGATATTGCCGCCACCTGTACTGTCACCTACATGGATGCCGAGCATCTCTTGGCCTGCGGTCATCCCCTGATGCAGTTCGGCATGGTGGACCTGCCGATGACCAAGGCCCAGGTGCTGGCCACCGTGCCCTCGCCCCTCAACGCCTTCAAGATCGTAAATGCCACCCAGGCCATCGGCGCGTTTGTGCAGGACCGCCATAATGGAATTCTGGGTGAGTTCGGCAAGACGCCGGAGATGATCCCCGTCACCCTGACCATACACGGCGATTCCAGCCCCAAACAGTTTCACTATGAGGTCTTGAACAACCCGCGCTTGAGTCCCGTTGCCATGATGGCCACAGTGTTCAACGCCTTGCACGGCGTGAACGAATACGGCGAAGAAACCACCTACCGCATGAGCGGCCGCATCAACGTGGATGGCTATCCCCAAGTCGCGTTACAGGACATGTTTGCCACCATCGACGGCGGCCAACCCGGGGCCATGCTGGCGGCAACTTCCCTGGGTGAGCGCTTCAGCCGCATCTACGAGAATCCCTACAGCATGCCGGCAGTGCGCGGTGTGCAGCTCGATTTCGACGTGGTTCACGACCGCCGCTGGGCCCGCCTGGAAAATGCCCGCACCGACGTCACCGAAGCCCGGCCTGGAGATGACATCGTCATTGAAGCCATGCTGCGGCCTTATCGCGGCGAGAGCCTGGTGCAACAAATTCACGTCCGCATCCCGGCTTCCACCTCCAAGGGCCCGCTGCACATTCTGGTCAGCGACGGCGATACCCTCGACCGTTTCCGGCAAGGCGCTCCAACGTTCATTCGCAAGCTGGATCTGGCATCGACGATCGCCTATCTGAACAAAGAGCATGTGAACAACCGGGTTTATGTCTCCCTGCTCGAGGCCGATCCCGAAGCCATGATTGCCGACAAAGTCATGCCCTCGCTGCCGCTCTCCGTGATGAACGTGATGGAGGGCATGCGCGGCACGCAGGACATGGTGGTTTCCAACGAGTCGTCGGTCAACGAAGCCAGCACCCCGGCGCTGGACTACGTTGTCGCCGGAGCACAGTTGCTGACTGTCAACATCAAGTAACGGGCGACAGCTCTTAACCTCATGCCTCGGTTCCCTTCGCGATCTTTGCTAACTCTTCGCGCCCTTTGCGGCAAAAAGCTCTGAACCGCGAAAAGGATGCCAAGGATCCCTAAGAACGCAACGAAGCGTGCCCGCCGCCTCCTGTACCGCGTGCATTCCCGCCCCCTTTTCCGATAAAGTACTTGTTCCCATGCTTGATCTGAATTTTGTTCGCGAAAACCTGCCCTTAATCGAGGAAAAGCTCCGCGCTCGCGGGTTGGACCCCGCCGCCATGCTAAAGGATCTCCATCAGATCGACGCCCAGCGCCGCCAGGCCATCACCAGCGCTGAAACCATCAAAGCGCATCGCAATCAAAAGACCGAAGAGATTGCCAAATTGAAGAAGAGTGGCCAGGACGCGTCGGCGCTGATCGCAGACACCAAAGAGCTGCGCGAAGAAATTCAGGGACTGGAGAAAGCTGCGGAAGAATACGATGCCCGTTTGCGGGAGATCCTCACGGGACTCCCCAATATGCCGCACCTGAGCGTGCCGGTCGGCAAAGCTGCAGACGACAATGTGGAAGTCAGCCGTTGGGGCGCGCCCCCCAAATTCGACTTTGCTCCCAAACCGCACTGGGAATTGGGAGAACAACTCGGGGTCCTCGATCTGCAACGCGCCGTTAAATTGACCGGAGCTCGTTTTGCCGTCTACTGGGACCTGGGCGCCCGCATGGAGCGGGCGCTGGCCAACTTCATGCTCGACTTGCACACCCGGCAGCACGGCTACACCGAGGTGCTGCCGCCGTATCTAGTGAACTCCGACTCCCTCTATGGAACCGGACAGCTCCCCAAGTTTGCCGCCGATCTATTCCGCGTCCCTCACGGAGACACCGACCTCTGGCTGATTCCCACTGCCGAAGTTCCAGTCACCAACCTCTATCGCAGTGAAACGCTCGATGCCTCGCGCTTGCCCATTTGCCTCACCGCCTACACGCCCTGTTTCCGCAGCGAGGCTGGGTCCTACGGCAAGGACGTGCGCGGCATCATCCGGCAACACCAATTTCAGAAAGTGGAGTTGGTGAAGTTTTCCCGTCCCGAGACCTCTTACGAGGAATTGGAAAAGTTGACTGCGGACGCGGAAGAAGTTCTGCAAAAGCTCGGCTTGCACTATCGTAAAGTTCTGCTGTGCACGGGCGACATGGGACCTTCCTCGGCAAAGACCTACGACCTGGAAGTCTGGCTGCCGGGACAACAGTTGTTCCGTGAGATCTCTTCCTGCTCTAATTTCGAAGCCTTCCAGGCGCGCCGGGCCAATATCCGCTTCCGGCCCGAGGGCAAGAGCAAGAGCGAATTCGTTCATACTCTGAACGGCAGCGGCCTGGCCATCGGACGCACCTGGCTGGCTGTCCTTGAGAACTATCAGCAGGCCGATGGTACGGTGTTGATTCCAGAGGCATTGCGGCCGTACATGGGCGCAGATCGGCTGCTGGCAAAGAAGTTTTAGGCAACAAAAGCAACTTGCATCACCCGATGGTGATCTACATTGCTAAGCTGTGGAGAAGAACTTAAACTTGGACAGGGCTGAATTGAATACGACTCTATTGGCAACGTCTGCGGTGCCGGTGCGAGGAATCTGGGGCACAATTCGCAGCTACATTCTCTGGTCCCACGAACGGGGCACCGTTCAATATGATGTGATGGTCACTCTCATCCTGCTTTTTGTCTTCCTCTCGCCCCGATTCATCAACTTCAAAGACAAACCCGTGGACCACAATTCCCGGGCCGCGGGAGTTCTGGTCACTCCCGATGGGCAGAACGGGCTGATCTATCAGATCGACGCCAAAGGAGTGCAAGGCAAGGATGACGACGCCATTCGCGCCGAACTGCTCAGCATCATTGAGCCGGTTTCCGGTGAAGTCAGCATTTCCAAATATGAGGTTGTCCGTGATCGCTCGGGGCACACCCTGTCCTATAGAGTCTGGGTACAGCGCTAGGCAAAGCGGTTCCCTAAGGGCTCGTTGGGTGGCGGTGCTATGGCCGCTGATCCTGCTTTTTGCCTCCGCCACGTGGGCACAAAAGACTCCCCTGCAGCAGGTGCTGGAACAAATGGATCGGACGGCGGCAAACTTTCATACCACGCAGGCGAATTTCGTTTGGACTCAATACACCAAGATCGTCGATGACACGGACATTCAGAGGGGAACGGTGTATTTTCGACGCACCGGTAGCCAGGTTGAAATGGCAGCCGATATCAGCGAGCCCGAGCCGCCCAAGTATGTGCTCTTTGCCGGCAGCAAAGTGCAGGTCTACCAAACCAAAATTGATCAAGTGACCGAATACAATGCCGGCAAGGATCGCGCCGCCTTTGAGAGTTTCCTGGTACTGGGCTTCGGCGGCAGCGGTCAGGACATGCTGAAGTCCTTCGACGTGGCCTACAGCGGAACTGAGAAAGTTGAGGGCATTGAAACCGCCAAGCTGGTTCTAGTCCCAAAGACTGAAAAAGTCCGCAACACCTTCGATCACATCTGGTTGTGGATCGACCCGGCGCGAGGCGTCTCGCTTCGCCAGCAATTGTTCACACCCGGCGGCGACTACCGTCTGGCTGCCTATTCCGACATCCGGCTCAACCAGAAGATTCCCGACGACGCTTTCAAGCTGAAGACCACGGGCAAGACTAAGTTCTTGTCTCCCAAGGGTTAAGACCCCCCATGGCGATGCTCGCATGGCAAAAGATAAGGGCTGAAAAAGCCGGGACGGGGCGTTATACTGCAAACACGCCCCAGGGCAAAGCTCAAAAAGAAGCCGCGACGCGTTCTACTTTTATGGCTAAAGTTTTTACGATTCCGGTCCCGCCCAAATTGGGACCCAGCCGGCGACGGGAGCGAAGTTCAGATCTTCGCTATGTGGATGGCCAGCGTTTGCTGGTCGAGGCCATGAAATATCTCACGCAATCCGATCCCGTGAACAATCGCGCTGCGATTGCGCTCTTGTCCGAGCACGTGCGCACGCGCTTCCGCATGACCGACTCCCCGCTCGGCTGAGAGACCGCCAAAGCTGTCGGGGACCTGTGCGTTTCCGTCCGCATCCTCCTCAAAAAACAAACTTCAAGGCCAGCTGGATAATCCGTGGATCGCGCGCCTGCGTGATTTGTCCGAAATTTGCGTCGAATCCATTATGGTCTGGGTTAAAAAACTGCGCGTGATTGAAGGCGTTGAAAAATTCGGAACGAAACTCAATAGTCTTGCTTTCGCTTAGTGGGAAGAGTCGGCCAAAGGTCAAATCGAAGTTGTTTCGCCCGGGGCCGCGCAGGATGTTCCTGCCCGAATTGCCAAAGCTGAACATGGGAACGTTAACACAGTCGAAAGCGGTAGGATTGAAGTAGAAATTCCCGCTGGTGACCGCACCTCCCAGGCAATTGGCGGTTGAAGGATCGAAACTATGCAACGACCGGGGGGCAAAATACCGAATGGGCCCGACCATATCGGCGCGGTCGAGGAAGATGTTTTCGTTGCTGGAATTGTTGTTGGAGAAAATGGTAAACGGCGTTCCAGTTTGAAAACTGGCGATGCCGCTGGTCTCCCAACCCCCCAGCAGATGGCGTAAGACGGCGTTTTGCAGCCCACGAGCGCTGGGTAACTTCCACACACCACTGATTACCAGCCGTTGCCGGATGTCGAAGTTGGCCGACCCTCTATCAAAGGCATGGTTAAACGGATCGGTGTAAACCGAGCTGTTGTAGCGAAATCCTGATTGGTCATCGATGGTATGCGCAAAAGTGTACGCTCCCCGAATATTGAACCCGTGGCTGAAGCGTTTGTCCACCGTGAATTGGAACTGATTGCTGCTTGAAGTGCCGCTGCTCAGATCGGTAAACAGCTGCGTGACCTCCGTCGGCGTGCCGTTCGGGTCCGTGGGGTCCGGGCAACCGGCCAGCGGCCGCGCGCAGTCAGGGTTGACGAAACCGCCGTTGGCTAACTGCTGCTGCATGACGCTTTGCACCGGAGCATTCGGGTCAGTGGTGGCAATCGCCTTGCGGGAAAAACTGCCAACATAATCGGCCTCAATCATGGTGTCAGGCGTCACCTGATATTGAAAGCCGTAATTCACGTTCTCCGAATAAGGCGTCCGGAAATGCGGGTCGACAACGTAGGCGAACTGGATCTTTGTAGGACTGCCAAAAGTGCCAACTCTGCCATTCGTAGGAAACGGGTTGTTGTTTCCATTGAACGCCAGAAATGGGTCGGCGAAAGGATTCCCTCCAATTCCAGTGTATTGAGTTGGAAAAAATTGGACGATCGAGCCGAATGGAGGCTCTCCGCCGAATTGCAGGTTCAACGCGCCATCTTCAATATCATAAAAAATGCCGAATCCGCCGCGCATCACCAGCTTACCCTTGCCCAGCATGTCCCAGGCAAAGCCAAGACGGGGAGCAAAGTTGTTATGGTCGGGATAAGTCAGGCCGCGGTTCGGAGTCTGGGGATCTCCGGGGTAGAGAATGCCCTTGGGCGCACCGGGAAACACTTTCGATTGCTGTCCCGGAAAGAAGCCCAGTATCTCGTTATGCGGATCTTCCAGCGGCGAATTGTATTCGTAGCGCAACCCATAACTCAGCGTCAGTCGTGGCCCTATCTTCCATGAATCCTGGCCAAAGAAATGCCAGTCGGTGGTGCGAATGCCGTACACAGCTCTGGAGAATTGGGAATACTCATCGTAGAAGCCGCCCACGAAGTCAGCCAGCGGGTTGCCGGTAAAATTCGTGTTGTTCCCAAAATCGAAGAGTCCATTGTTGTCGAAATCAAAATCAAAGTTATTTCGCACCCGGCGAATGTCGGTGCCAAACTTGATGTTGTGGTGCCCACGGGTCAAGGAAACGCTGTCCTGCCAGTGGAACGTGACGTCGTGAATCTTGGTCGGGCCTTCGGGGTTAGGCCCGAGGTTGAAGCTGGGAGTGGTGATGACTGGCGGAGCAGTGCCCGCCGGATCGTCGGGGTTGACGTTCGTAAAACCGAGTGCCGAAGGTGGCGTAGTGTCATGGGGCACGCTTTGAAGAATAGCGCTGCGGTTGGCTGCGAAGATGAACTCGTTGACCACCGTCGGACTGAACGTGTGTTGCCAGGTGATTGAACCCAGCTGCGTACGGGTGAAGCTGCTAAACCCCGAACCCACGGGCACGTTTCCGCCTGTTGTTCCCCCATTGGTGACCAGGAAGGGGAAATTTTGACTCAGATCATCGATGATGTAGCTTCCGTTGATCGAATCCTTTGTTCCGATGCGGTGGTCAATGCGCACAATGCCTTGGTCGTCGCGTTCTACTGCGACCGGCGAAGATACAAAATTGTTGTTTGGCAGGTTGGGCAGCGGCAGGAAGTTGGCAATATAGTTCGCAATCACCGGGTTCACCGGAACCTGGTTGTTTGCGTAGTTGGCACCCGTTATGGGATTAACTAGCTGCGTTTGCGGCAGCAACTCGCTGAAGTCGCCCTTGCGTTCGTTCGGGCTCAGCACCTGCAGGATCGGGGCGACTTCGCCCTCATGCCGGCGCGCGCCCTGATAGGCAACAAAGAAAAAAGTCTGGTCCTTCTTGATGGGACCACCCAGCGTGCCGCCAAAGGTATTGCGCTTGAAGGGGGTAACTGCAGGCAGAAAATAATTCTTGGCATTCAGGGCGTCGTTGCGAAAGAACTCGAACAAGTCGCCGTGAAGGGTATTGGTTCCTGACTTGATTACCTGATTGACGATGCCGCCCGCGGTGCGTCCGTACTCGGCTTCGTAGTTG
>Ga0335077_10007129_pt1 | contig 13834 bp, 15 predicted proteins | sample Lox_Sample_31_FD_207151 | JGI IMG/M metagenome (GOLD analysis project Ga0335077, IMG submission 207151) | Soil microbial communities from Loxahatchee National Wildlife Refuge, Florida, United States - Lox_Sample_3.1 | ecosystem: Environmental > Terrestrial > Soil > Wetlands | place: USA...
CGGACGGGATCTCGGGCACGAGCGCGCAGATCACCGGGATCGGCTCGATCGGCGAGGCGAAGAGCATCGCGCTCGTGCTGCAGACGGGCGCCCTGCCGGTCAACTTCGTCCAGATCGAGCGCACCGACGTCTCGGCGACGCTGGGCAAGGACTCCCTGAACCAGGCGATGAAGGCGGCGCTGATCGGCCTGCTGCTCGTCGCGATCTTCCTGCTCGTCCTGTACCGCTTCCTCGGCCTCGTCGCCGTGATCGGGCTCGGGATCTACGTTGCGTTCCTCTACGCCGCGATCCTGCTCCTGAACGTGACGCTGACGCTGCCGGGCTTCGCGGGCATGATCCTCACGATCGGCGTCGCCGCGGACGCGAACGTGGTCGTGTTCGAACGGATCAAGGAAGAGGTGCGCGCCGGGAAGTCGGTTCGCGCCGGGGTCGCGACCGGCTACGCGAAGGGCTTCCACACGATCCTCGACGCGAACGTCGTCACGTGCATCACCGCGCTTGTCCTGTTCGCGGTCGCGACCGCGGGCGTGAAGGGCTTCGCGCTGATGCTCCTCATCGGCACCGTGATCTCGCTGCTGACCGCGGTCTTCGCGACGCGCGCGATGCTCGGGCTGCTCGCGGGCTTCAAGTGGTTCGACAGCCCGCGCCTGATGGGCGCGCACGGGGCGCAGACGGGGAAGTGGCTGCAGATCGACTTCATGAAGCGGCGCCGCACCTGGTTCGCGATCTCCGGCACCGTGATCGCGATCTCGATCGTCGCCCTCGGGGTCCGGGGCCTCAACCTCGGGATCGACTTCAAGGGCGGCACGCAGGTCACGTTCAAGACGACCCAGCCGACGTCGGTCGCGAAGGTGCGCGGCGTCACGGCGAAGCTCGGCTACCCGGACGCGGTGATCCAGGGCACGGGCAGCTCGCACTCGGGCGGCTACAAGGGCTTCCAGATCCGGACGAAGGCGCTCGACGGGCCGCAGCTGACGCAGCTCCAGGCCAATCTCGCGAGCGGCGTCGGCGCAACCGCGCAGGGCGCGACGACGGTCTCGTCCAGCTTCGGGAGCCAGATCGCCCGGCTCGCGATCATCGCCGTGATCGTCTCGCTGCTCCTGATCATCCTCTACATCACGATCCGGTTCGACCTCAAGTACGCGGTCCCGGTGATCCTCGCTCTCGTCCACGACATCATCATCACGGTCGGGATCTACGCGCTCACGGGCTTCGAGGTCTCGACCGCGACCGTCGCGGCGGTGCTGACCGTGCTCGGCTACTCGATCTACGACACGATCATCATCTTCGACCGGATCCGCGAGAACGCGGGCGTGATGCGCCGCTCGTCGTTCGCCACGATCGCGAACATCTCGCTCTGGGAGACGATCCGCCGCTCGCTCGCGACGACCTTCATCACGCTCTTGCCGATCGTGTCGCTGTTGCTGTTCGGCGGCGCGACGCTGAAGGACTTCGCTTTCGCGCTCCTGATCGGGATCACCTCCGGCGCCTACTCCTCGATCTTCATCGCCGCGCCGCTCCTGACCACCTGGAAGGAGCGTGAGCCGGACTACGCACGGCTGAAGGGCGACACGATGCCGGCGACGGTCGCCGCGCGCGAGGAGCTCGTCGAGGAGTCGGAGGCCGCGATGGTCGCGGCCGAGTCGGAGCAGGTCGCCGACACGACGCCCGCGCCCGAGCGCACGCCCGACTCGAAGCGCGAGAAGCGGCAGCAGCGGCGCAAGTCCAGGCCCCATGGCCGAGCGCGCTGACGGGAGCCCCGAGAAGCTCTTCCTCGCCGCGCTCGGCGCGGTCTCGCTCACCGCGGAGCGCGCGGACGAGCTCGCAGACTCGCTCGCCGAGAGGGGCGGCCTGCGCCGCGACGAGGCGCGGGCGCTCGTGCGCGACCTGGCCAACCGCTGGCGCGGCGACGCGGTGCGCCTCGGCGAGCGTGCCGGCGACTCGCTGCAGAGCGTGTTCACCGACCTCGGGCTCGTCCGCCGCGCGGAGTACGACGAGCTTGAGCTCCGCGTAGCCCAGCTCGAGCACCGGCTGCGCCTGCTCGAGAAGCGCGACGAGGACTAGGGTTCGAGCGCCGGTCAGGCCTCGCTCTCGTCGGTCCCGGCCCGCTCGATCGCGCGCCTCGGGCTGAAGGTGCGCACCATCAGCCCGAGGGCTGCGAAGCCGAGCACGACCATCAGGGCCGTCACCGCGATCTTCATCCCGACGCTGTAGCTCAGCAGCGGCGTCGCCGCCTCGCGGCCCCGGAAGACGTAGACGAGCAGGCCCTGCTCGGTGCCCGCGCCGCCCGGGGTGATCGGGAACACCGACGAGAGGCTCTGCACGACCTGCGTCAGCAGTGCGTTGTGCAGGTTCGCGCTGACGCCGAACGCCCGGAGGAAGTAGTAGAAGCTCGCGATCCGCACCGCGAGGCTCGCCGCCTGCCATGAGACGACACGGGTCAGATAGCGCAGGGGGGTGAGCAGGATCGCGAAGCCCTGCTTGACGCGCGCCCAGAACGCCAGCCACCGCCGCCTCGCCCAGATCCCGCCCACGACCGCGAGGACGAGCAGGAGCGCAAGCACGATCCCGGACACCTTCGGGTGGGCCAACGGCCACGACCAGTCGACCGATGGCAGCCGCCTCAGGACGTGGAGGCCGGGCAGGACGCCGAGGGTGAGCGCCCACACGAGCAGCCCCAAGGCGACGAAGAAGTCGAACAGCGTCTCGACGATCAGCGTCGCGGCCACCGTCGCGTAGCTCGAGCCCTCGATCCGCTGCTTCGCCAGCGCGACCTTGACCGCGTCCCCGACGCGGGCCGGGATGATCGCGTTCACCCCGACGCCGGCGATGTAGGCGCCGAAGACCGGCAGCAAGCGCACCCTCGTCGTGGGATACGAGGCCTGGAGGATGTTCCGCCAGGCGATCGAGCGCAGCACGATCCGCAGGAACTGGAGCGCGAGCGCGATCGTGAGCGGCCACCAGCGCACCGCCGCGAGGTGGTCGTAGAAGACGTTGGTGGCGTCGACGAAAGCCTGGAACCAACGCACTGCGCCTCCCGTGTCACACTGACGCCATGGCGACCCGCTCGACGCAGCGTAACCTCGGCCGGCTCTCCGAGATCGTCCAGGTCGCCGGCAAGCACGGCTTCGGCTACTTCTTCGAGACCCACCGCGCGCTCCCGTTCCGGCGACGCGAGGAGCTGAACGGCGACCGCTCGCAGCGAGGCGTCCACCTGCGGCAGATGCTCGACGAGCTCGGCCCGACCTTCGTCAAGTTCGGGCAGGCGCTCTCGATGCGCCCCGACGTCCTGCCGCCGGACATCATCGCCGAGCTGCGCGGCCTCCAGGACGACGTCACGCCCTTCCCCTTCGACCAGGTCGAGGAGATCGTGAGCGAGGAGCTCGGCCTCACGGTCGAGCAGCTGTTCCTCGAGTTCGAGCCGGTCCCGGTCGCATCGGCCTCGATCGGCCAGGTGCACCGGGCCGTGCTCCCGAACGGCAAGCGCGTCGCGGTGAAGGTGCAGCGGCCGGGCGCGCCGAGGCAGATCGACGCCGACCTCGCGCTGATGATGCAGGCCGCAAGGCTCGTGCGGGAGCGGGTGAAGGCGCTCGAGTTCGTCGATCCCACGGCGCTCGTGGACGAGTTCTCGCGCCAGATTCGCCACGAGCTCGACTACCGGCTCGAGGCGCGCAACGCCGAGGCGTTCCGGCGCAACTTCGCCGGGCACCCGCACGTCGTGGTGCCGCGGGTCTACTGGAGCTACACGCGCTCGCGGGTGCTCACGCTGGAGCTGCTGGACGGGCCGCAGCTGGCCGACATCGGCCCGGACGACTTCCCGCTCGAGGAGCGCCGCCACCTCGCCTACCTGATCACGGAGACCTGGATGACGATGATCTTCCGGCACGGCTTCTTCCACGGCGATCCGCACCCCGCGAACATCCTCGTGCTCGGCCCGGACCAGATCGGCCTCGTCGACTTCGGTGCCGTCGGCAAGCTCACCGACCAGGACATGTCGGCGGCGACCGGGCTCTTCATCGACGCGGCCACCGAGAACGTCGATGCGCTGCCGAGGCGGCTGACCGACCTCGGCGTCCGGTACCCGAAGGAGCGCGAGGCGCAGTTCCGCACCGAGCTCGGCGAGATCTACTACCGCTACTACGGCGCGAGCCTCGCCGAGATCGACCCGATGCAGGTGATCCGCGAGGCGTTCCAGCTGATCTACTCGTGCAACCTCCGCCTGCCGACGCGGTTCCTGATGCTCGACAAGGCGATCGCCACGCTCGCCTCGGTGGGCGCGGAGCTGTACCCGGATTTCAACGTGTTCGAGGTCGCGAAGCCGTTCGCACGGGACCTGATGCGGGAGCGGTTCACGCCGGACCGGGTCGCGCGCCGCGCGCGCAAGGAGGCGATCGCGCTCTCGCAGATCGCGCTCGAGCTGCCCTACCAGGTGCACGACATCCTCGAGGAGATGCGCGACGGCCAGATCGAGGTCGGCTTCCGCCACATCGCGCTCGACGAGTTCATGTCGAGCATGCAGCTGTCGTTCAACCGGCTCGTGATCGCGCTCGTGGTCGCGGCCGGCTTCCTCGGCTCGGCGGTGCTCGCCGCCTTCGCGAAGGGCGGGCCACACGCGCTCGGGGTGAACGTGATCGCGCTGGCCGGCTTCGTGGTCTCGACGATCGTCCTGTTCCGGCTGCTCTGGGCCGTCGTTCGATCCGGCCGGCTGTAGCTACGACGGCGGCACGGCGCGGTGGCGCCGGAGGATCGAAGCGACCTGGGACGAGACGATCTCCACGGAGCGGGCGGCGAAGCCGACCATTGCCACGCGCAGGTGGCCCTTTCGGCTGCTGACGGGCAGGACCTGAGGGTTCGGGCCGCCTGTCGAGCGTTCGTCGCACTTCCGCGTGAAAGGACATCTACCCGGGAGGGCGGCACGGCGCTAGGTTCGCCTGCATGTCGACCGCCGTCCTCGTGCCCCGCCCGGAGGCGCCGCTCGAGCGCCGGCTCGCGAACGACGGGTTCGAGGTGGTGCGTCGCCTCGATGCGGCCGAGCGGATCGACCTCGCGCTGCTGCCGAGCGTGGAGGAGTGCCGGCTGCTCCGCGGCGCGGGCCACCACCTGCCGGTGATCGTGCTCGGCGGGCCCGACACCGACGCGGTCGATCGCATCCGCGCGCTCGAGGACGGTGCCGACGACGTGCTCGCCCGCCCGTTCCACTACGGGGAGCTGCTCGCGCGGATCCACGCCGTCCTCAGGCGCGTCTCCCCGGAGCCGCCCGAGAGGCTCTCGGTGGGCGAGCTCGCGATCGACCGGGCGACGCGACGCGTCACGATCCGCGGCGAGGCGGTCGCACTCGCGGGCAAGGAGTTCGAGCTGCTCGTCAAGCTCGCGTCCGACCCCTACCGCGTCTTCACGAAGGAGCAGCTCCTGCGAGAGGTGTGGGGTTATAGATCGCTCGGACGGACGAGGACGCTGGACTCGCACGCCTCGCGCCTGCGGCGGAAGCTCGCCCGCGACGGCGCAGGGCCGTTCGTGGTCAATCTGTGGGGGGTGGGCTACAAGCTGCTCGACGGATGATCGTGCGGCAGGCCGACGCCCGCGCGCTGCGTGTCGCTCAGCGCCTCGAGCGTGTAGAAGCGCTCGTAGAAGTCGAGGTCGAGGCGGCCCGCCTGGTAGGCGATCGCCGTGCGGAACGGCCCGCTCACGGCCGGGAACCGCCCGTACCGCTCGTACACGTAGGTGCAGTATGCGATCGCCGCCTCGATACTGTCGTCCGAGTACGGGGGGATGCCGGCGCGAACGGCGGCCGGATCTCTCCACGCGCCCGTCGAGTCGGCGGCACGGAACGTCCCGTGCTCGCCGTACTTCGCCTCCACGAACGCGAGCACGGCCTCGCGCATGTTCGGGTAGTACGGCGGGCAGAACGGCCGGATCAGCACGTCCTCGCCGCGCTCGAGGCCGACCGGGGTCGGCATCGGCAGGTCGCGACCCAGCAAGCGCGCGACGAGGCGCAGCAGCAGGTTCATGCCCATCACGCGCGAGGTCGGGAGGTCGACCGTGCGGAAGCCGAGCTCCCGCTCCCAGATCCACGGGTGCGCCGCGAAGTGCGCGAAGCCGCCGAGGCCGAGCGCCTGTGCCATCAGGCCGAGGTTCTGGACGATCCCGCCCTGCTCGACGGCCGCGAACTCCAGCACGAGCGTTTCGAGCGCGCCGACGGTCAGGACGCGCCCGTGGTGCGGGTCGTCGACGAGATGTCCGCCCTTCGAGCGGGCGAAGCGCCCGATCCCGGCCGGCCGGAACCAGTTCCGCTCGTCGAGGAGGAAGAACGAGAAGTCCTCGCCGAAGAGGATGAGGACGATGTTGATGTAGAAGGCCGTGAGCTCCGCGATCGGCAGGAAGTAGGTCGTCCCGGGCTGGTTCGCCGACCACTTGTTCAGGGACAGCATGTACCGCACGTCGCTGGGGATGCCGACGCGCTCGTCGCCGATGCGGACGCGGGCCTCCTCGTAGAGCTTGGTCAGCTTTCGCGCGCGGGCGAGCTCCACCAGCTCCGGGACCCGCTGCCGCGGGTAGTCCTGAGGCCGGCGCAACATCCACACGCCGTCGTCGTCCATCACGAACACCGTGTCGGCATGCGAGGCGTCGCCGCTCGCGGCCGTGCGGCCGACGAGGTTCATCATGATCTGCCCGCCGCCGCTCTCGGGCTCCCTGCCGTCGTCGTAGGGCAACTCGGCGAGTGCGTGCCCGGTGACCCCACAGGCGGCGAACGCGAGCGCGGCCTGCTCGTCGAGCGTGAGCGGCGCGGGCGGATGCGTGCTCGCGTAGGTGAGCGGGCCGCCGTCGAGATACATGCCGGGCGCGAAGCGGCGCGAGCGGCGACCGAGCAGGGCGTCGAAGAGCGGATAGCCGGCGAGCCGCTCGATCGCCGCCGAGACCAGGGTTGCCGGCCGCTCCGCCATCGCGAGGATTGTTTCACGTGGCGCGGCGGCGCCCGCTCGCTCGGCCGCACCCGGACACTCGACTCCTCTGGGGAACCGGCTACAGGCTGCTCGACGGACGATCGTGCAGCACGTACTCGCGGAAGCCGAAGTCAAGCGTGGCGATCACTCCCGCTCCGAGCGCCCAGAGGGCGATGAAGCCGAGCGCGTGGCCCGCGCCGATCGCCGTGACGACCATCGCGACCAGCCAGACGGTCTGCACGGCGTGGTAGGCCCAGGTCGCGACAGGCGGGAGGGCGTGTGAGCTCGAGGGAGTTGCGCGATGGAATGGTGTGAGAGTCGACATGACGTACCTCCTGAGACCAATCTACGGCCGGGGGTGTGCCGCGCCATCGGGAGAAGCCCGTACTCCTTCGGGGGTCGGCCACATGCCTTCAGGCGGCTATTCTGGGGAGCATGCGAAGGCGCTCCCTCGTCGTCTCGACCCTCGGCTCGCTCGTGCTCGTCGCCGCGGGCGCGATCCTCGCGTTCGGGGCGAGCGCGTTCGTCGCCGCGTTCGTCACGTGGGGCCTCTCGGCGGTGCTCGCGGTGTCCGCCTGGGGCCTGCTCGGCTTCCCGGTCCGTCGACGCGACATCGGCACGCCGTGAGCGACAAGGTCGTCCGCACCGACGAGGAGTGGCGCGCGCTCCTGACCCCGGAGCAGTACGCCGTGCTGCGCTGCAAGGGCACCGAGGCGCCGTTCAGCGGCGAGTACGACCACGTCTTCGAGCCGGGGGTCTACCGGTGCGCGGCCTGCGGCGCCGAGCTCTTCACGTCGGAGACGAAGTACGACTCGGGCTGCGGCTGGCCGGCGTTCTTCGCGCCCGCGGAGGACGACGCCGTCGAGGTCGAGACCGACGTCAGCCACGGGATGGTGCGCACCGAGGTGCTCTGCGCCGCCTGCGACTCGCACCTCGGCCACGTCTTCCCGGACGGCCCCGCGCCGACAGGGCAGCGCTACTGCATCAACTCCGCCGCGCTCAAGCTCGAGCAGAGCTAGAAGAGCGTCCCGCCGCGCTCGAGCTCGAGCAGGAACCTCTTCGCCGGGAGCCCGCCGCCGTACCCGGTGAGGCTGCCGTTCGAGCCGATCACGCGGTGGCACGGAAGCACGATCGGCACCGGATTGTTGTGCATCACGGTCCCGATCGCGCGGGCGCCCTTCGGATGCCCGGTGCGGGCTGCGAGCGCGCCGTAGGTGGTCGTCTCGCCGTAGGGGACGCGCGCGAGCTCGCCGAGCACCTGCGCGTAGAACTCGCCGACGGTGAGGTCGAGCGGGAGCTCGAACTCGTGGCGGGTGCCCTCGAAGTACTCGTCGAGCTGGCGGCGCACCGGGTCGACCGGCCGCGCCGAGCGGAGCACGCGCCGTCCGTACGAGCGCGCGAGCGGCTCGAGCTGGCCGTCGGGGTCGAACGCGATCTTGCAGAGGCCGCGCTCGGAGACGGCCACGAGCAGCGGGCCGAGCGGCGAGTCGACGACGTCGTAGGCGACGTCGAGCAGGCCGGCCGCGGCGGCGGCGTCGCGGAAGCGGCGGTCGAGCTCGGGCGTGACGGTGTTCATCGTGCTCCTTCTCTTCGTAGCCGGCGGACGCCGGAGGACGCGGCCTGGCGCGCGGCCTCTTCGCTCGAGCCGAGCGCGCGGCCGATCTGGTCGTAGGGCAGGTCGTAGCCGTACCGGAGGACGACGGCCGCCCGCTCGGTCGGCGGGAGCCGGTCGGTGAGGTCCGCGAGCGCGGCGTAGGCCGCCTGCGGCTCCGGCGGTGCCTCGAGCCCGAGCTCCATGTGCTCATGAGCACTTGTGTTGTTCGGCCTGCGGTACTCGTCGATCGCGATCCGCTCGGCGATCGTCAGAACCCACGCGCGCAGGTGGCGGCCGTGCTCGAGGCGCGGGTACGCGCGCAGAGCGCGCAGGAACGTCTCCTGGAAGGCATCCTCGGCCCGGCCGCGGCCGAGCCGGCGGGCGAGCAGCCCGAACACGGCCTCGCGGTGCTCGGCGTAGAAGCTCTCGAACGGCGGGACCGTCACGACGTCCATCATCGGGGGTAACGCCTCCCCGCGTCGAGATGTGAGACTTGGGGGATGAGGGTCGCGGTGACGGGACACGTCGAGTGGATCGAATTCGCCCGCGTCGACCATGTCCCGGCCCCGGGCGAGATCGTTCAGGCCGAGGAGACGTGGGAGGAGCCGGGAGGCGGCGGCGCGGTCGCCGCGGTGCAGCTCGCCCGGCTCAACGGTGAGTGCGTCTTCTACACGGTGCTCGGGGACGACGAGCTCGGGCGCCGGTCGCTGGAGCGGCTCACCGAGCTCGGCGTGAGCGTGCGGGCGGAGAAGACCGTGAGGCCGACACGGCGCGGCTTCGTCTTCGTGGACGCGGTCGGCGAGCGGACGATCACCGTGCTCGGCGAGAAGCTCCGTCCCTCGCGCGTCAGGCCCGAGGATCTGATCGGCCACGACGCCGTCCTCTTCATCTCGGGTGACGCCGAGGCGCTGCTCGCGGCCCGCCGGGCCCGCACGCTCGTCGCCGTGACGCGCGAGCTGCCGACGCTGCGGCAGGGCGCCGTCGAGCTCGACGCGCTCGTCGGGAGCGGCGAAGACGACGGCGAGCGCTACCACCCGGGCGATCTCGAGCCGCCGCCGAAGCTCGTCGTCACCACCTCAGGCTCGCTCGGCGGCTGGACGCAGCCGGGCGGCCCCTACCGCGCGGCGCCGCTGCCGGGGCCGGTCTCGGACGCGTACGGATGCGGCGACTCGTTCACGGCCGCGCTGACGTTCGCGCTCGCGCGCGGCGACGAGCCGGCGGAGGCGGTCGCGCTCGCGGCGCGGTGCGGCGCCGCCGTGATGACGGGCCGCGGCCCGTACGAGCGTCAGCTCACCGGCGCGGAGATCTGACGGACCGCCCAGCTGACCTCGGTCCGCATCCGGAACCGGTAGTCGCCCTCCGGGAGCACCGAGCCGAGCTCGTCCATCACCTGGTGCCGCTCGGCGTCCGGCCGGTGCGCGACGAGGCTCAGCGACAGCGCGAACGCGAGCACGGTCTCCCGGTCCGAGACCTGCGCGTGCTCGACGCTTCCGTCCGAGATCTCGCCGAACGGGCCGCGCGCGACCACCTCGCGCCAGTCGTCCGGCGACCTGGCCCGGTCCTCGAAGAGCACGTCGAGCCGCTCGCGGTACGCAGCCGGGAGCGGTGAGGCGACACTCTTGTCGGTCTCGTTGTGGACGATCGCGAGCACGCCTCCGGGACGGAGCACCCGCGCGATCTCCGCGATCGCGGCGTCGTTCGCGAACCAGTGGATCGCCTGCGCGACGAAGACCGCATCGAGCTCGCCGTCGCCGAGCGGGATCGCCTCCGCGCGCCCCGGGAGCGCCTCGGCGGCGGGTGCCTCCCGCTCGACGATCGCCCGCATCGCGTCGAGCGGCTCGACGGCGATCACGCGGCGGTAGCGCCGCGTCAGCACGCGGGTGAGCTTGCCCGTCCCTGCCGCGAGGTCCAGGACGGTCGCCGTCGGCGGGAGCGGAAGCAGGTCCAGCACGTCGTCCGGATAGCCGGGCCTGCCCCGCTCGTACTCCTCCGCCACGCGCGCGAAGCTCCGAGCCCGCTCTGTCCGCTCGTCCACGGCCTCAGCATGCACGATCGGAAGGTTGGGGCGCGGGGGTTGCGTTGTGGGGGATCGTGGACTACAGTGGGGCAAAGTGGAGATCATGAAAGGCGTCCCCGGATGCTCCTCGGCGAGTACGAGCACACAATCGACGACAAGAACCGCCTCACCCTGCCGGCCAAGTTCCGGCAGGCGTTCGCCGACGGGATCGTCGTCACGCGCGGGCTCGACGGCTGCCTCTACGCCTTCACGCGCACAGACTGGCAGCAGCTCGTCGACACGCAGCTGCGCACGCTGGACCCGCTCAGCAGCGAGGGCCGGCTGATGGCGCGCCACTTCTTCTCCGCCGCGACCGAGGCGGAGCTCGACAAGCAGGGCAGGGTGATGATCCCGGCCGCTCTCGGGGAGAGCGCCAAGCTCGGCAGGGAGGTCGTCGTGGCCGGCGTCTACGACCACCTCGAGATCTGGGACCGCGCCACCTGGCGCCAGCAGCTCAAAGAGGTCGAAGGGAGCGCAGAGCATGTTGCCGAACGTCTTGCAGCCAAACGCGACTGATCACGTTCCTGTTCTCGCCGAGGAGGTGCGCGAGGCGCTCGCCGTGCGTCCGGGCCAGACGGTCGTCGACGCGACCTTCGGCGCGGGCGGCCACGCGCGGCTGCTCGGTGGGGACCTCCAGGGCTCCGGCCGGTTCATCGCGATCGACCAGGACCCCTCGGTGAAGCCGTACTACGAGCGCTTCCGCAGGCACGCGGGCGGAATCCAGACTCGGCTGCTCCGCGGGAACTTCGCCACCGTCCTGCAGCAGCTCGCCTCGAACGGGGTGGAGGCCGATGCGGTCCTGCTCGATCTCGGCGTCTCGAGCATGCAGCTCGACCGGCCGGAGCGGGGCTTCTCGTATGCGGCCGACGCGCCGCTCGACATGCGGATGGATCCCTCCGCGGAGGTCTCCGCGCGCGCGCTCGTGAACGACCTCGACGAGCGCGAGCTGCAGACGATCTTCCAACGCTACGGAGAGGAGCGCTACGCGAAGCAGATCGCCCGCGCGATCGTGCGCCGGCGCCGTGAGCGGCCGTTCGAGCGGACCGGCGACCTCGTCGACACGATCCGGGCGGCGATCCCGGCTCCCGCGCGCTTCGGCGAGGGACATCCGGCCAAGCGCGTCTTCCAGGCATTGCGAATCGCGGTCAACGACGAGCTGCGCTCGCTCGAGGAGGCGCTGCCCGCGGCGCTCGAGATGCTGCGGCCGGGCGGCCGCCTCGCAGTGATCAGCTTCCACTCGCTCGAGGATCGCATCGTGAAGACGTTCATGCGCGACGGCGAGCGCGGGTGCATCTGCCCGCCGGACTTCCCCGTCTGCGTCTGCGGGAACGAGCCGGTGCTGCGGGCGCTCCAGCGCCGTCCCGTGCGGCCGTCCGCCGACGAGGTGGCCGCGAACCCGCGTGCCGCCTCGGCGCGCCTGCGAGCGGCGGTGAAGGCATAGCCATGGCCGCCTGGACGAGCGCCGCGCGCAACGAGGAGACCGCGGCACGGGTTCAGCCTCGCCCGCGGGCCCGCCCGCGCACGGCCGTCGGGCAGCGCCGGGTCGCCGGCGGGATCGTCTGGATCGTCGTCCTCGGCGCCCTGCTCGCAGGCGTCGTCGCGATGAACGTCGCCGTGCTGCGTCTCAACATGGGCCTCGACCGCCTCGGTCGGGAGCGTGCGGGCCTCATCGCCGAGAACGACGCGCTGGCCGCACAGCTCTCCAGCGCGGCGGCTGCGCCGAAGATCCAGGCGCTCGCGCAGGCGCAGCTCGGCTACGTCCCCGCGCCGCCGAGCTCGACCACCTACGTGGAGCTCGGCCCGCGAGCTCGGTGAGCCGGCGGCTCGTCAACCGGCGGATCCGCCTGCTCCTGGCCTTCCTCGTCCTCGCCTTCGCGGGGACGTTCGCGCGCGCGGTCTGGCTCCAGGGAGTCCAGGCGGCCTCGCTGTCGCGCATGGCCATGTCGCAGCACCGCGAGACCGTGGTGATCCCTGCGGGGCGGGGGACGATCTACGACCGCACCGGCGTGCAGCTCGCGATCGGCGAACAGGACACGACGGTCTACGCGGACCCGCGCCAGATCAAGGATCCACGCGCCGTGGCTCTGGCCGCGGGACGTGCGCTCGGGATCGCCCCCGCGCGCCTCTACCCCGAGCTCGCGGACCGCTCGCACGGCTTCGTCTACGTCGCCCGCAAGGCCGACCCTGCGAAGGCCTCGGCGCTCGCGAAGGAGGGGATCAGCGGTCTCGGCTTCTACCCGGAGGAGAAGCGCACCTACCCGCAGGGGACCGTCGCCTCGCAGGTGCTCGGCTTCGCCGGGGTCGACAACCACGGCCTGGCCGGGCTCGAGCTCCAGCTCGACCGGACCCTTTCCGGAACCCCGGGCAAGGAGACGATCGTGAAGGACCCGTTCGGGCGCGCGATCGACGTCGTCAGCCAGACGCCCGAGCGCGAGGGTCGCAACGTCTTTCTCACGATCGATCACACCATGCAGGCGAACGCGGAGCTGATCCTGCGCCAGACGGTGCATCAGTGGGGCGCGAAGAGCGCGACGGCGATCGTGCTCGACCCTCACACCGGAGCGGTGCTCGCGATGGCGGTCGAGCCGGGCTACGACGCGAACCGCTTCGCGAGCGTGCCCGCCCGGATGCAGGAGAACCACGCGGTGCTCGACGTCTACGAGCCGGGCTCGACCTTCAAGGTGGTGACGGTGGCCGGGGCGCTGTCGGAGCGGCTCGTGACCCCGAGCACCGCCTTCACGCTGCCGTACTCGATCCGCGTCGCCGACCGGATCGTCCACGACGCGGAGAAGCGCGGCACCGAGCGGCTCACCGTCGCCCAGATCCTGTCGCACTCGTCGAACGTGGGCGCGGTCACGCTCGCCGAGATGCTCGGCAAGGAGCGGCTCGCGTCGTGGATCACGCGGTTCGGGTTCGGGAGCCCGACCGGGATCGACTTCCCGGGAGAGAGCCAGGGGATCGTGCTCCCGGTCGACCAGTGGTCGGGGTCGACGATCGGGAACGTCCCGATCGGCCAGGGCATCGGAGTGACGCCGATCCAGATGGCGTCCGTCTACGGCGCGATGGCGAACCGGGGCGTCTGGGTGCAGCCGCACCTCGTCGACCACGTCTCCGGCGGTGCCCGGCCGACCGTGAAACGGCGCCGCCTCGTCACGACGCAGGTCGCCGCCGAAGTGAAGACGATGCTCGAGGACGTGGTCTCCGAGGGCACCGGCACGCTCGCCGCTGTGCCCGGCTACACGG